>Ga0169931_10000986_pt1 | contig 47133 bp, 46 predicted proteins | sample Kivu_15m_20L_FD_129675 | JGI IMG/M metagenome (GOLD analysis project Ga0169931, IMG submission 129675) | Freshwater microbial communities from Lake Kivu, Western Province, Rwanda to study Microbial Dark Matter (Phase II) - Kivu_15m_20L... | ecosystem: Environmental > Aquatic > Freshwater > Lake... | reverse complement strand
GTCAGCGCCCTATCCGCAGAATCGCGGCGTTTTTCACAATCTCGACTGCGCCGTGCTGAACTATGGCCTGCCCAAGATCGAGATCTTCCTCGGCTCCCGACTGCAAACCGTGCGTGGTGTCTTCCAAGAGGGAGCACCCGCCTTTGCAGGTTCCGACATTCGCAAAAAGTCCCATATCCAGATTGCCGTTCGTGATCCGGCCTGCATCTTGGGCTACTTCAAACCTCAATTCGGAGCCGCCTAACCATGCCAGCCACTTCAAAAAAGCCACTGCGTCGTCGTTCGCCAGCCAAGGCCCGCTCGGCTCCTCGAAAAGCAGCCCCCAAGCTGCCGCCTCCGCCTCAAAAGCCCGCGACGCCCTACCCCGGCTACATGACGGACGAGTGGCACGAATACGCGATGGCGATGCTCAAGCGTGTGACCAAGGAAGAATTCCTCGCCGACCTCGTCCGCTTCGGCATTCTCGACAAAAAAGGCCGCTACACGAAACCCTACCGCAACTCGTGAGACAGCATTCCATCAGCGAACACGTCGCCGCCGCCGAAAAAGCCGGCCTCACCATCATCGGCGAAGCCACCCGCGACCCCTATCTCTACATCTCCCACAACGGCACCACCTTGATCGATTCCCCCATCGATCAGCTCAAGCCGCTGTGGAAGGATGGGCTGGTGAAATATTATTGAGGCGAAGAAGGAAGAGCATAGAGCCAGCGCATCGCTATGACTTCAACCGCTGTCCTTCCCGATGAATAAACACGAAAAGAGGCTTTGGCTTATAAGGCGCGCCAAAAAAAGTCTCCGAGAGAGAATTAGGCGTAGAAAAAGACTGTTTTCACGATCCATAGAGGTATCTCGCATCCTCCCTTTACGAGATGAAGAGCGCAAACAAGTACGCCGCCACTACGGCGACCAGATTGCGGAAATCTGGTTTCCAGCGATCTTTTGCCTGAAACTCGCGCCGGACGAAACACTTCAATTTCTAAAGGACGTCGATGAGACATTTCAAAAAGGTTCGATCGGGCGCGTTTGCATTCATCATGGAACGATTCAAGAACTGGGTCTTGAGGCGGCAATCCTGCTCATTTCGGAATTCTCACGAATCACGACGTTTTCTCCAGACTTGAGGTTGTTGGGCGAGTTCAATGGACTGAATGATCACATCAAAAGTGTTTTGATCGGTATTGGATACTTCCGCTACTACCCAAAGCTGCGGAACATCACACCGCCAGAAAATGTTTCAAATTACATACGTCATGTGACTGGCGAAGGCTCTGATCCGAAGGCTTCGGGGAAGTTGGTGGAAGCATTTTACGATTCTGGCCATCTCGAAATGCTTCAAGCACAACGCCTGGGGAAATGCATTTTGGAGTGTTTGGATAATGTTAGTCACCATGCCTATGCTTATGAAGCTCCACGTCGTTTGCATGGGCGCTGGTGGTTGGTTGGGTACTGCGACAAGGAACAAGGTGAGCTATTCTTTGCCGTCGTAGATCACGGGGTTGGAATTGCGAGCAGCTTGAAAAGCCGTCGCAGAGAATATGACGGTTCTCTTATCGATCTCCTCATAGGCCGGTCTGACGAAGAGTTGATTGTTGAGGCCTTTACCAGGAGTTTTTCCCGAACATTGAAGAAAAACCGTGGACTTGGATTGCCAGGGCTGAAGAGGATTCTAGATACGGCGGGCCGCGGAGAGATTTTTGTTCGATCAGGACGTTCCGAATGCAAACTGAGGCCAGGGGAACCGCCGATTGCCGCAAGATGTGAGCTCAGTTTTGAGGGTACGCTTGTTGCGTGGAGGCTGAAACGGAATCAATCTAGCATCAAATGACAGATATATGAGCGACACTTACAGACTGAAATTGAGTGACTGGACCAGGTATCCTGGAGGACGCGACAAAAAGCACGGGCCGCTTTCGGGCGAAGTCTACCGCAAAGCCTTTGTTGAAACCCAGATTGCTGCTGGCAACTCTTTGATCATTGATCTCAACGACATTTTCACCATCGGTTGGTCCTTTCTGGATGAGGCATTCGGCCATTACGTTCCTCTACTTGGCGAGGAATCTTGGAGGAAAAGATTTAAATTTGTCTCCGATGATGACCCCGATGTGCCAGCAATGATTGAGCATGTGATCAATCAACGTCTTGGTCGCCATTCAAAATAACCGTACTGAGTCTTGCCGACATGGATGACCTAACCAAAATAGGACTCGGTTTGCTTTCGACCATCATTGGCGGACTCATAATCTTCAAATTGACCCGCCGATCCAAAAAAAATGATGATCACTGCGCTCAGTTTGTTGCCGACCTGAACAGGATGATTGAATTGGTTGCGAGCGCAGGACGAGCTATCGCAGCTCATCAGTCAGGAAATTTGACAACGCATAGATCCTTCAAAAAATCTCGAGAGTCGGCGGCGGACCAGCGCAAACAGGCCAAGCAACTCCAGATAAGGTTGTGCTCGTTGCTTGCCAAACAGTCTGACAAGAAGGACTGGGCGCTGAGCCACCTGACCTGGATTAATGCCACCGACTGTGAGACGGGTCTGATCATCGAATCAGAATATCAATGGTCCAGTGCTCAGATCGGGACATTGGAGGAAGCCACCACAGCCTATGTCACTTGGCTTACCAAATTGCGCGGTCAAATCATTCAAGAAGCTCCAAAAAAGCTAAGTTGATCAGGGGAATTGACGTCAGGGTGCAACAAATTGCCAGCCTTCGACCTGGATCGGTCAACTCACACACCTCTGAGCCACGCTCTCAAACCATCCAGGCCTCAATCTTCAAGCCCTCCACGCGGCTGAACTCGTCCGTGTTGCTCGTCACCAACGTCCATTCGTGCTGGAGCGCGATGGCGGCGATTGGCAGGTCATGAGGACCGATCACTTTCCCCTGGCTCTCCAGCTTCTTGCGCAAGGGACCCGCGAAGGCGGCGGATTCGTCATCGAATGGCACCGAGGCATGGCGGTTGAAGCGGCGTTCGAGCTTCGCGAAGCGGGCGTCTTCCGGCTCCCAAGAAAGGAGGTTCCGCGTCTGGGACGGCACAAGCCGAAGTGTCCTTCTGCAACCAGTGCCCATCATTTGCCACTCAACCCACGAACGGCTGCGGCAAGCATCTGGCGTGGCTGGATGACTTTTTCCGGGTGGCGTGCTTGAACCGCGCGATAGCGGTCTCCAAGGCGGCGCAGATCACCTCCCGCCTCCTGCATGTGCTTGTGGCGGATTTCACGCAGCCATTCGAGGCCGTCGTCGTGGACTGTGGTCGTTGGGGTGTTCATGACATGGCCTCCAGGAGTTCAAAGGGAGTGACGAGCTGCGGCGTGGGCAAGCCGAGGGCGGAGTTCACCATGCGGATGTGCTCGGTCTTGTTGGGATTGGCGATGTGCTTGCAGTTCCATGTCGCGAGCATATCACAACGATGAAAGGAGGCCAGCGCGAGGTGGTGAGCATCGCCACCGCTGGCGAGCGGCATGAGTTTTCGAGCAAAATAGACCTCAACAATGGAGTCGATCTCGTCCGCGTAGTCCAGCCGGGGAAGATCATCGAGCAGGTCAAACATCACAGCCTTCTTTTCGGCATCAGGCGTGTCTTCAAGCTCGCTCTCAACCACAGCAGAAGTCACGAGGGCATCCTGCCACTTCGCCAAAGCCCACCAATCCCGAGTCCACTGCCTGCGCACCTGGATTTCCATGCTGGTGCGGGTGTCGAAGTAGAAGCTCGGGATGCTGGTTTCGACGTAAACGACCTGATTCATGAGGCGATGCTATGGCACCAGCCTCAATAAGTCGAGATGCAATTCCGCAGTCCTGATTCCATCCATCGTCCGCACTCCATTGTTGCTGAGGCCGTTCGAATCACCTTCCATTACCTCCATGACCTCCCCTCTCGCGCTGCTCAAAGCCTTCGTGTTGCTGCTGGCGCTGGTTTGCTTGCCCGTGGCCGTGGTGATGCTGGCTTGTGGGGTGACGTGCACGGGGTTGGGGCTTGGGCTGGCGGTGGGGATGGTCGGAAGCGGGCCGTTGCTGTGGTGCATTGGCGATGAGCGATGCTCCACGCGGCAGGTGTGGCTCGGAAAAAGCTGTTGGGCTGAGGGTTCTGTCAATGCGCCTGCAGCCAGTTCGCGCCGGTGCCAGCCTCGACCTCGGCTTCGACGTCGGGCAGTTTGAGCGCGTTCTTCATGGCATCGACAATGATCTCGCGGGCTTGCTCAGCTTCGGCGGCTGGCATTTCGAAGAGCAGTTCGTCGTGCACCTGGAGGAGCATGCGGGTCTGGAGGCCGGCCTTGGTCAAAGCGGCATCGACGTGGATCATGGCGAGCTTGATCATGTCGGCAGCGGTGCCTTGAATCGGTGTGTTCATGGCGACGCGCTCGGCCTGGCCACGAATGGTGGCGTTGGCGCTGGTGATATCGCGGATCATGCGGCGGCGCTTCGTCATGGTCTCGACGTAGCCGTATTTTTTTGTGTCGGCGACGATTTGATCCATGAAGCGTTTGATGCCGGGGAACTGCTTGAAGTAATTCTCGATGATCGAAGCGGCCTCGCCCCGTGGAATGCCGAGTCGCTGGCTCAGACCGAAGGCGCTGATGCCGTAGATAATGCCGAAATTCACCATCTTGGCCGTGCGGCGCATTTCTGGCAGCACGCCGTCGAGTTCGACGCCGTAAACACGCGCGGCGGTGGCTTGGTGAATGTCGTGGCCTTGCGCGAAGGCCTCGATCATCGCGGCATCGCCGCTGAGCGCGGCCATGACGCGGAGTTCGATCTGCGAGTAGTCAGCGCTCATCAAAATCCAGCCGTCGTGGCCGGGAACGAAGGCCTTGCGGATCTCGCGGCCGAGATCACTGCGGATGGGGATGTTTTGCAGGTTCGGATTGCTGCTCGCCATGCGGCCGGTGGCGGCCATGAGCTGGTGGAAGGTGGTGTGAACGCGGCCGGTGACCTTGGAAACAGCGTGCGGCAGCGCTTCGACATAGGTGCTGTTGAGTTTTGTGACCTCGCGGTAGTCGAGAATGTCCTGAATGATCGGATGCAGGCCCATCAGAGACTGCAGGACCTGCTCGTTCGTCTGATACTGGCCGGTGGCGGTCTTCTTCGGCTTGTCGATGAGCTTCAGGCGCTCGAACAGCACCTCGCCGAGCTGTTTGGGGCTGTTGAGGTTAAACGGACCTCCGGCGCTTTCTTGAATGCGACGTTCGAGTTCCTTGGCTTTCTTTTCGAGTTCGATGCCGTATTCGCGAAGCGCCTGCACGTCGATCTTCACGCCGATGTGCTCCATGCGCGTGAGAACCGGCAGCAGTGGCGATTCGATGTCGGTGAAGACGTAAGTCTGCTCTTTCAGCTCAGGGCGCATCTTCGCGGCGAGCTGCCAGGTCACATCCGCATCCTCGGCGGCGTAGTCGGCGACCTTTCGGGCATCTTGAGCGGCGACATCGGCCATGGTGGCCTGGCTGAAGAGATCGTCCTTTTCGGTTCCGATGAGGCTGGTGATCGGAACGGGCGTGTAGCGCAGATACGTCTCCGAGAGGTAGTCCATGCTGTGACGCTGATCGGGGTCGATGAGCGAGTGCGCGAGCATCGTGTCGAAAAACGGCCCGCTGACCTCAATGCCGTGCGCGAGGAGCACGCTGAGATCGAATTTGAGGTTGTGGCCGATTTTCTCGACGCCGTCGCGGGTGAGCAGATCGCGGAATTCTTCGAGCACGGCCTTCGCAGCGGCTTTTTCACGCGGGAAATGCACGAACCAGCCTTCGTGGGCCACCCATGAGAAAGCGATGCCGACGATCTGGGTATCGCGTGGATCGAGGCCGGTCGTTTCGAGGTCGAAGCAGTAGCTTTTTTGCCCGGCGAGCAATTGGAGCAGCTTTTGACGTTCGTCGGCGGTTTGGACGAGATGGTAGGTGTGCGGCGTGTCGGCGATGGTGGTGAGCTTCGCCTCCACTGGCTTCGCGATCTCTTCCGTGGCGAACAATTCGTCCGAAGGAGCTTCCGCAGCCGTCTTGCGGCCGCGACCGGCTTTGAAGTCATCGCCGAAGAGACGGCGACCGAGGGCGTTGAACTCAAACTCGGTGAGGAAAGCCTTCAGCGCCTCGTCATCGTGCGGTTTAATGACGAGATCGGCGAGTTCCGCCTCGAAGGGCATGTCGGTGAAGATGGTCGCGAGTTTTTTGGAGAGGATCGCGTCGTCGCGGCTGGCTTCGAGCTTCTCCTTCTGCTTGCCTTTGAGCTGGTCGAGATTGGCGAGGAGGTTTTCCACGCTGCCAAACTGCTGGATGAGCGCGGTGGCGGTCTTTTCGCCGAACCCTTTCACGCCGGGGATGTTGTCCACCGCATCCCCCATGAGGCCGAGGATGTCGATGACCTGCGCGGGGCGCTCGATGCCCCAGCGCTCGCAGATTTCCTTCACGCCGAGGATTTCCGTGTCCGCGCCTTGGCGGCCGGGTTTGTAGATTTTAACGTGCTCGGTGACGAGCTGGCCGAAATCCTTGTCCGGGGTGACCATGAAAGTCTCCATGGCGGCTTTGTCGGCACGGGCGGCCATGATGCCGATGATGTCATCGGCCTCGTAGCCGTCGCGCACGAGCAGCGGCACATTCATGGCCTGGAGCAGGCGTTTCACCTGCGGAATGGCCATCGCGATGTCCTCGGGGATCTCCTCGCGCTGAGCCTTGTAGTCCGGGAACATCTCGTGGCGCGGCGTGGGCGCGGAGGTGTCGATGGCCACGGCGAGGTGGGTGGGCTTTTGGTTGTGCAGGATGTCCAGCAGCGTGTTCGCGAAGCCGTAGAGCGCGGAGGTGTTCACACCATCGCTCGTGCGGATGGGGTTCTTGATGAAGGCGAAGTGGGCGCGGTAGATGAGCGCCATCGCGTCGAGGAGGAAAAGCCGGTCAGACATGTGACCGCGAGGGTAGGCGGGCAGGGGAGGGGCGCAAACGTTGCTAAGGCGAGTCTTTTTGACGCTCCGCCTTGTTCTTCTCCTCAGCTTCGACCTCTTTTTCGTGGTCGCGTGCCCGTGACAGGGCTGCAGCGAGCAGGCCGGTCGGGATGGCGACGATTCCGAGCCCGACGACGAGGATGATGGAGGTGAAAACGCGGCCCCCGGTGGTGATGGGATAGGCATCGCCAAAGCCGACGGTCGTCAGGGTGACGATGGCCCACCACAGGCTGTGAAAGACAGACGAGAAGACCTTTGGCTGCGCCTCGTGCTCGAACTGATAAATGCCCACCGCGGCCAGATACAGCACGATGAGGGCGGCAACGCCGAAGAGGATCAGCTCCTCGCGGGCATAGATGAAGGCAAGGTGAAACCGCCGGGCCGCCGCCGAGTAACGCGCCAGCTTGAAGATGCGCAGGATGCGCAAGAAACGGATGACACGCATGCTTCTGAGATCGAAGGCGAGACCGAGATAGAACGGCAAGATGGAGATCAGGTCGACGAGTCCCATGAACGAGCTCACGTAACCGAGCCGTGGACGGGAAAGAGCGACGCGGGCGACGAACTCGATGGAGAAGGCAAGGACGCTGACCGCCTCGAACCACGCCAGCGCCACGTGCACGGTGAAATCCAGGCCTGGCAGTGTCTCGATGGCAAAAGCGACGAGGTTGAGCAGAATCAAGACTTGGAGGAATCCTTCGATCCTGCCGAACTGAGCGTGGCCGCGTTCGTCGTGGGTGATCATGCGGCGCATACTGGCGGTGCCATTGCTTCCTTCAAGTGCCTTGGAGAATCTTCGCATGCGCAACGACGGCGTGGGCCGCCTCGGTCTCGTCGTTGATGACCTGGGTGGCGCCGAGGCGCTTCAAACGGTCAACATCGGAGCTGAAGCGGGCACGGGCGAGCACGGCGATCTCAGGACGCAGGTCGCGGATCACGGAAAGCGCCTGCGAATTTACCGTGGCGTCCGGGAAGGTGAGCGCGACAAGCCGCGCATGCTTCAGCCTAGTGAGTTCCCACGTCTCCTCGTGCGAAGCGTCGGCGAACAGCACGGGCTGGCCGTTGCGTTGGAGTTCGTGCACCGTCTCGGCATTCAACTCGACGACCAGCGTCTGAACGCCGGTGTCGCGTAGCGCTTTGTTGAGTTTCTCACCGACGGGGCCATGACCGCAGATGATGGCATGGCCGCTCAGGCCGGCGACACGCTTGCGGAGGCTGCCTGCGTCCACTTTGACCGGTTTGCCACGGCCCCAGCCGCGCTTTACGAGCCATTCGCCAAGAGGTTGTCCCGTTTTGAGCAGCACCGGCAGCAGGCCCATCGAGAAGGCGCTTGCGACGAGCAGTGTCTGCTGCGTCGCTTCGTTCCAAAGCGCTGCGGAACCGGCATTTTGCAGCAACACGAGGGAGAACTCCCCCGCACTGCACAGACCAATGCCCGCCATCAACGCCTGGCGATGCACGAGGCCGAGTCTGCGTGCGATGAGGGTGACAACCACGACCTTGGCGAGAATCAAGGCGCTCGTGAGCGTGAGGATCGGCACCCAGAGGTGAATGGCGGCCTTGAGGTCGATCATGAGGCCGACAGAGACGAAGAAAAGCGTGAGGAAGAGGTCCTTGAGCGGCATCACGTCGGAGAGGATGCGATGCTTGAAGATGGATTCGCTGACGGCGAGTCCGGCGATGAACGCGCCGAGCGCGAGCCCCAGGCCAAGTAGCCCGCCGATGAAGGCCAGTCCCACGCAGCAGCCGATGACCGAAAGCGTGAACAACTCCCGGCTGCGGGTGCGAGTGACCGCGTTCAGCACCCATGGAATGACCCAGCGTGCCGCGCTGCCGGCGAGAATGACAAAAATGCCCCCACGCAACGCGAGCGAGCCGAGTCGCGGCAGCAAAGCCTCCCGCGTTCCCTCATTCGGCAGCAGCAAAGGCATGAAGAGGAAGAAAACGATGATGAACAAGTCCTGGAAGATCGCGACGGCGAGCGTCATTCGCGCCCCTGGGCTTGCCTCGAGGCCAAGGTCTTGAAAACTCTTCAAACTGACTGCGGTGGAACTCATGGCGAACGCAACGGCGGCCAGAATCGCGCCCTGCCAGGCAAGGCCCAGGCAGACGGCCGCCATGGCAGCGATGAGCATGCAAAGTCCCATCTGCCAGCCGCCACCGACAAAGGCGAGACGGCGCAGGAAACGCAGTTCACCGAGGGAGAACTCCAACCCCAAGGTGAACATGAGCAGGATGACCCCGAACTCCGCCATCTGCGAGACACGCTCATGGGATTCGCCGCCTCCGAGCAGTTCCAGCACCCCCGAATTGGCAATGACGATGCCACAGAGGAAATAACCGGCGAGCATGGACTGCTGCAGCCGCAGCAGGAGCAACGAGACGAGCACCACCCCGGCCAGCATGAGAGCCAGGAGGGCAAAGAGGGGCGGGATCGTGTCTGCGGCGGCGAGAGTCGGCATGGCGGTCAGGCCGGCGGCTGTCCTTCCCCGCCGCGCTGGAGGTGATAGAGCTTCTGGTAGAGCGCGCAGCGTGCCAGCAGCTCTGTGTGCGTGCCGCGGTCGAGGATGTGCCCGTGATCCATGACCACGATTTGATCCGCCTCAAGAATGGTGGAGAGGCGGTGGGCGATGGCGACGACAGTCTTGCCTTCGGAGAGCGTGTGAATGGCCTCCTGGATGATTTTTTCGCTCTCGGTGTCGAGCGCGGAGGTGGCCTCGTCGAGCAGGAGGACCGGCGCATCACGCAGGATGGCGCGGGCGATGGAGATGCGCTGCTTCTGGCCGCCGGAGAGGTTGCAGCCGCCTTCGCCGGCGATGGCGTCGTAAGCGCCGGGGATTTTCTCGATGAACTCATGTGCGTGCGCTTTTTTCGCGGCGGCGATGATCTCCGCCTCGGTGGCATCGAGGCGGCCGTAGCGGATGTTTTCACGCAAGGTGTCGTGGAAGAGAAAAGTGTCCTGGCTGACGACGCCGATGTTCGCGCGCAAGGATTCCTGGGTGACGGAGCGGATGTCGCGTCCGTCGAGAAGCACGGCGCCAGCATCGGGATCGTAAAAGCGCAGCAGGAGCGAGTAGAGCGTGCTTTTGCCGGCTCCGCTGGGGCCGACGAAGGCGTAGAATTTTCCGGGATCGAGCTGGAGGTCGATGTCCACGACCGCTGGCGTGTCCTTTTTCACGCCGTCGGCATCGCGATAGTGAAAGGTGACGTTCTGGAAGGTGACGGCGCCACGGGAACGGCCCGCGGTGACGGCATCAGGGGCGTCTTTGATGTCAGGTTCGCGTTCGAGCAGCTCAAACACCATGCCCGCGGCGACGGTGGTCTTTTGCAGCATCATCTGCACGCGGCTGAGTTCTTTGACTGGCGGATAGATCTGCGTGAGCGCCATGACGAGCAGGAAGAAGTTTTCCGCCTCGAGTCCGCGGTCCCAGGCATAGACGAGGCCGGCGGCGATGCCGAGGGAGGCGACGGTTTCAACGATGGGGCCGACGAGTTCGACCGCCTTCGTCCAGCGCACCTGGTTGCGGGTCATGCTGGCGTTCGTGGTGGCAAAGCGGTTCTCGGCGTGCTCCTCGCGGGCGTAGGATTTGACGAGGCGGATGCCGGCGAAGGACTCCTGCATGGCGACCATGAGCTCGCGCGAGTCATATTCCTCACGCGCGCCGGTCTTGCGCACACGCTTACCGATGCGCACGATGGGCACGAGGCAGGCGGGGAAGACGACGAGGGACATGAGGGTGAAAAACCAGTCCTGCGCGAAGAGCACGACGAGGATGGAGATGATCGTCAGAGGCCGCTGGGCGAGCGTCTGGACGAGCTGCATGGCGTTGCGCTGCACGGCCGCGGTCTGCACGGTGACTGTCTGCATCAGCTCGCCGGTGCGGGCGCTGTTGAAAAACCCCGGGGACTGGCGCAGGACGCTGTGGAAGGCATCATTACGAAGCTTGTAGGCGACTTTGCTGGTGACCCACGCTTGCATGTAGCTGGAAAGGTACGCGAAGAAGCCGCGCAGAAAAATGAGCACGGGGATGAAGGCGCAGGCGATCATGACGCCGGCGAAGCCGACCGGCGTGTCTGCGTCCAGGCCGAACATTTTCGCGAGATCGACCTCGCCGATGAGCGGCAGGTCGGTGGGCTCGCCGAGTGTGCGGGTCTTGCCCTTGAGCACGAGGGAAAAGATGAGCTGGAAGCCGATGAGCATGAAGCCGTTGAAGACGGCGCTGAGCATGCCGAGTAGGATGCTGAGGGCGAAGCGGCCGCGGTAGGGCAGCACATACTTCCAGATGGTACGGAGCGTCTGTTTCGCGAGATCGGCGACGCGGGGGGCGGAGAGCTTGAAGGAGGCTGGAGGATTGCCGGACATGAGGGGCCGCACTAACCGCCACATCGCGTTTCACACAACCGGGAAGTGCCGCGGCGGCGGGCATCGCGGGTTGACGGCGGGCCGTGACTCGGCTTTACAAGCATTCGTCCGTCTACCGGCGGACGCTTTTCCTTTTCCCGCCTCATGTCCTTCCTGTCCTGGCAATACGCCTTTTTTCTGCCGCTGGTGGTGATGCTCTACTGGTGGCTGGGGCTGCGGGCGCGGATGGTGCTGCTGCTGACGGGGAGCTATGTGTTCTACGGGATGTGGGACATCCGTTTCCTGGCACTGCTGATGGGATCGACATGCGTGGACTATTACTGCGGGCGGGCTATCGTCGGAGAGCGCGAGTCCGCGTGGCGCGTGGCGGGCACGGCGCTGCTGCCGCTGGGCTGGCTGCTGGCGTGCCGATTCATTCCGCACGGGGCCGGGGAGGTGCGGGCGGTGATGCTGGAGTTGGGTGCGGTGTTTGCGGTGATTTTTTCCGCGAGCTATCTGCTGCTGTGGCGGCTGGATGAGAAAAGACGGCGGAAGGGCTTCCTGCTGCTGAGCATCGGGTCGAATCTCGCGGTGCTGGGCGTTTTCAAATACTTCGGCTTCTTCGCGGAAACGCTGATGGGCCTGCTGCAAAAGATGGGATGGGAGTGCGGCTGGGTGCTGCTGCAGGTGGTTCTGCCAGTGGCGGTGTCCTTCTACACGTTTCAATCCATCGCTTACGCTGTGGATGTTTATCATGGCAAGGCGCGGCCTGCGCGGGATCTGCTCACGTTTGGCGCATACCTCGCTTTCTTTCCGCAACTCGTGGCGGGGCCGATCGAGCGTCCGGCGCATCTGCTCACGCAATTTCAGGCCGCGGCACGCTGGGACTGGGCGCATGTGCATGCGGGGTTGCGCCTGCTGCTGATCGGGGCGTTCAAAAAGGCTTTCGTGGCAGACCAGTGCGCACTGCTGGCGAATCATGTCTTCACGCCGGGTTCCTCATTGAACGCGCCGTGGGCGCTGCTCGGCGTGCTGGCGTTCGCCTTTCAAATCTACGGCGATTTCTCCGGTTACACGGACATGGCGCGCGGTTCGGCGCGGCTGCTGGGCATCGAGTTGAGCCGGAATTTCCGGCAGCCATACGCGGCGCGCGGGCCGAGTGATTTCTGGCTGCGCTGGCACATGACGCTCTCGCGGTGGTTCCGTGACTACGTTTACATCCCGCTGGGCGGCAACCGCCGCGGTTCATTCATCACGCTGCGGAACCTGTGGGTGACGATGCTGCTCGCGGGCCTCTGGCATGGGGCGAACTGGACGTTCGTGCTGTGGGGCGCGTATCACGCGGCCTTGCTCACCCTTTACCGCGTGGTGCCGGCGCTCGGCCGTCTGGAGGAGGGCGCGGACGCGCGTGGTTTCGCACGGCACGGCGCGGTGGCGTTGATGTTTGTGTTCACGCTGGTGGGTTGGGCGGTGTTTCGCGCGCCAAATTTGACGGAGCTGGGACATTGGTTCGCGGCGTTGGGGAATTTTCAGGCCACGCTGCCATGGTTGAAGCCGGCCGCCTGGCTGGCCATCCACGCCGTGCCGCTTTTGCTGCTGAAATGGGCCACACGGGGCAGTCAGGACGAGTCTGACCTGGAGCACCTGTCATGGCCTGTGCGCGGCGTGATGTACGTCCTCATGTTCGTTTTGTTTGCCAGCGCTTCGTCGGGCGAGCAGGAGTTCATCTATTTTCAATTCTGATGCGTGCCTTTTCGAAATCCTTCGTGCTGATGCTGGTGGTGCTCGCCGGAGCCGAGCTGGCAGGGCGTCTGTTCTTTGAGCGGACGTTGATGGGGCGCTTCGACTACGGCTATGATCCCACGGCGGGCTTTGTGGAGAAGGCTGACGGCACGGTGGAGCTGGTGCGCGCCGGCGGGCGGAAGTTTTTCCCGCAATCCTTCGCCTTGGAGCGCGATCCCGGCACGACGCGCGTCATGGTCATCGGTGACTCGGTGGCCCGCGGCCGTGATGTGGCCTCCAGCTATGCGGGGCAGCTCGGCGAGATGCTGCGGCAGTCAGGCATGAAGGCGGAGTCGTTCAATCTGGGCCTTCCCGGTTACGGGGCGCGGCGGAAGCAGGTGGTGCTGGAGCAGGCGCTGCGCTACAACCCCACGCTGGTGGTGCTGCATGTGAATCTCTCGAACGAGTTCGAGGACGAGCGCGAATGGCGGCGGCGGGAGGAGTTCCGCTCCATGCATCCGCGCAACTGGCTGATGAAATCCGTCGTGATCCGCCGCCTGTTCGAGGTGCGCACGGAAAAAATCTTCTGGGAACTGCTGCCGCAGGAGGTGCGGCAGCAGGGAGCGGTGAGTGATGCTGATGCCGAGATCGCCTCCGGCATGAACGCGGCCACGCTGGCGCGCTGGAACGACCTGGTGCGCGAGCAGACCGCCCTGTCGGTGGAAACCGCCAAAAAAGCGGGTGTTCCGGTGCTGCTGGTCATCCAGGCGGACCTGCTTCAAGACACCGCCTCCGAGGGCGGCCAGTACGACTGGGCGGCCGCGCTGGCCGGAGCCGGAGTGGAAATCGTGCGCATGCAGGAGTTGTTCAAAGGCCGTGATGTGAAGGCGATTTATGCTGACGGCGCCCATGTGCGGGCCGAGGGGCACGAGATCATCGCCAAGGCGCTCGCGGAGCGCGTGCAGGCTGGTTTTGGCAGGCCGCCCAAGCCGTGACGATGCAGTCGAAAGGCACGGAAAGTGGAACAGGTTTGCAACCTGTTCTGGCGAGTGTGCCGTCCAAGGCTGCGCTGCCAGCATCACCCTGGGTGTCACGACAGGGTTGGAGCACTCGCGCACATCCACCTTCGTCGGCACAGGTTAAAAACCTGTGCCACTTTCACTCCGTGCCTTTCGACTGCATGGCCACAGCTCAGCGGCCGTGAGACGGCTTTCGGCTTTCAGGCGCCGAGATGCTGCTGGTAGATCGCGTCCAGGCGGTCGAGCATCACTTCGAGGCTGTGTTGTGACTCGATGAGCTTTCTACCGGCGGCGCACAGCGCCTGTGTGCGGTCTTTCTGCTCCAGCGTCTCACGGATCGCGGCGGCAAGGGCGGGCGCGTTCTGCATGGGCACCAGCCGCCCTGTTTTGCCGTGCTGGATGATGCTGGGAATGCCGCCGACATCACTGGCCACCACGGGCACGCCAGTGGCCAGCGCCTGGAGCCCGGATTGCGGGATCGCCTCGTGAAACGATGGAATCGCCACCAGGTCGAGCGCGCGCATGATGTCGGGCACATCCTCGCGGTGGCCGGTGAGGGTGAATTGATCCTCCACGCCGAGGGCGGCCAGCGTGGCCTCCAGACGCGGACGGTGCGGCCCTTCGCCGACGATCACGCAATGCACGCGCAGCTTGTGCTCGTCCCGCAGGATGCGTGCAGCCTCGGCGAGCACCTGGGTGCCTTTGGCAAAGCGCAGCACGGTGATCATGCCGATCAAGGGAGTGCCTGCGGGCAATGCTGGCAATGGCAGCGACGCGCGCGGCCCCTCCGGCTTGAAACGCTGCAAATCGACGCCGGTGGGGATCGTGGTGATCTCCGCCGGGTTCAAATCAAACGTGGCGGTGAGCGTCTCCGTGATTTTCGGACTCGTGGTGATGATGTGGTGGCTCCATTCCTTGTACATCAGCCTGCTGATGGATTTGTTGGGAATGGGCACGTCGAAATGCCGGCTGCGGATGATGAGCGGCACGCGCGCGATGCGTGCCGCGATGGTCAGCAGCCAGCCGTCGCGCGAGCTGTGCGGATTGACGATCTCGACGCGGTGCCGGTGCAGCCACCAGGCGAGCCGCAAGGCATGCAACGGCATCAATGCGCGTTGATTGAAGGGCTGCGCCACCACCGGCACGCCGGCGAGCTCCGCGCGTTGAAACAACTGCGCATTTTCCGGCGCGATGAGCCAGACTTCGCTGCCGCGGCGGCGGAAGCCTTCGATCTCGGCCAGGATGCGGTGCTCCTGTCCTCCCCAGCCCAGCGAGGCTTCGGAATGGACGATGCGCCAGGAACGGTGGGAGGGAGTGGAATCAGCCATGAAGCCTGCGCTGCTTCATGGACTTTTCCGCGGCTGAAATAAAGCCCGTTTTTGGCAAAAAGTTCTGGCAAGCCCGCCCCCTCGACTTCATATCGGCTTCTTTCCACTCTCAAATGACGTCATCCACCATCGGCATCATCGGCCTGGGCTATGTCGGCCTGCCACTGAGCCTCCAGTTTGCCCGGACGGGCAGTGTTGTGCTGGGGTTTGACATCGACGCGGCGAAGATCAGCGCGCTCAACGCGGGGGAAAGCTACATCCTGCACATTCTGGCGGAGGCCGTGCGCGCCCAGCGTGACGCGGGGCGGTTCGCATCCACCACGGATTTTTCACGCGTGCGCGAGTGCGAGGCGGTCATCATTTGCGTGCCGACGCCGCTGGCGAAGCATCGTGATCCTGATCTCACCTATGTGCTGAACACGGGACGCGCCATCGCGCCGCATTTGCAGCGCGGGCAGCTTGTGGTGTTGGAATCCACGACTTATCCCGGCACCACGGACACCGAGCTGCGCGAAGTCCTTGAGGCAGGTTCCGGCCTGAAGGCAGGCGCTGACTTTCACCTCGCCTTTTCACCGGAGCGCGAGGATCCGGGCAATCCGCAGAGCGACGTGGCGGTGATTCCGAAAATCGTCGGCGGCCTCACCTTGGAATGCCAGAAGCATGCGCTGGAAGTTTATGGCCGTGCGATCAAGACGCTCGTGCCGGTGGAGTCCTGCCGTGTGGCGGAGGCGGTGAAGCTGACGGAAAACATCTTCCGCGCGGTGAACATCGCCATGGTGAACGAATTGAAGGTCGTTTATGACGCGATGGGCATCGACATCTGGGATGTGATCGACGCGGCGAAGACGAAGCCCTTCGGCTTCATGCCGTTTTATCCCGGTCCCGGCCTCGGCGGCCACTGCATCCCGATCGATCCGTTTTATCTCACCTGGAAGGCACGCCAATACGGCCAGGAGACGCGTTTCATCGAACTGGCCGGCGAGGTGAACACCGCGATGCCCGCCTATGTCATCAAGCGCGCGGGAGAGGCGCTGGCCTCGGTGAAGAAAAGCCTGCGCGGCAGCCGTGTCTTGATGATTGGCATCGCCTACAAGGGGAATGTCGATGATGACCGCGAGAGTCCGGCCTACGTGCTGTGGGAGATGCTCGAAAAGGAGGGCGCGCAGGTCGATTATCACGACCCGCATGTGCCGGTCATCCGCCCTTCGCGCGAGCATGCGCATTTCGCCGGACGCAAGAGCGCGCCGCTCTCGGCTGAGACACTGCCGGGATATGACCTGGTGCTCGTCGCCACCAATCACAAGGCGGTGGATGCGGATTTACTCGCGGCGCATGCCCGGCTGGTGGTGGACTCGCGCAATGTGCTCAGCAGCCGGATGAAAGGACAACCCCATTATTTCAAAGCATGAAAGCACTGGTCACCGGAGGAGCGGGATTCATCGGTTCGCACATCACGCAGGAGCTTTGCCGCCGCGGCGCGTCGGTGGTGGTGCTGGACAACCTCACTCTCGGCAACGTGAGGAATCTGGACTGGAAAAAGCCGGGTGATCAGGTCGAGTTCGTCGAAGGGGACATCCGGGACACCGCGCTGCTCGCGAAGCTCATGCCTGGCGTCGAATGGGTGTTTCACCAGGGAGCGCTGCCATCCGTGCCGCGTTCCGTCAGCGCGCCGCAGGAAACCAACGCCCACAATTTGGAAGGCACGCTCAATGTGCTCGTCGCCGCGCGGGATGCAGGCGTGAAAAGGCTGATGTTTGCCTCGTCGTCCTCGATTTATGGGAACGCGGACGCGCGCATGAAACATGAAAGCCTTCCGCCACAGCCGCTGTCACCGTATGGGCTGCAAAAATACGGCGGGGAACGCTACGCGCAGTTGTTTCACCAGCTCTACGGCTTTGAAACGGTCTCGCTGCGCTATTTCAACGTGTTCGGCCCCCGGCAGGCATTCGACTCGCCTTACTCCGGCGTGATCGCCAAATTCTGCACCGCCATGCTTGCCGGCCAGGCGCCGGTGATCTTTGGCGACGGCACGCAGGCGCGTGATTTCACGTTTGTGGACAATGCCGTGGCCGCCAATCTGCGCGCCGCGGAGGCTCCGGCGGAAAAAGCGGCCGGGAAATTCTTCAATGTGGCCTGCGGTGACTCCATCGACCTGCTGAAGCTCGTGAAGGACATCAACCAACTCACCGGACAGAATCTGCAGCCGAAGTTCGAGCCACGGCGCGCCGGCGACATCCTGCACTCGCTCGCGGACATCAGCGCGGCGCGCGAATGCCTCGGCTACGAGCCGGGAGTCTCGTGGGAGGAGGGGCTGCGGCGGACGCTGGAGTTTTACCGCCAGCAGGGTTGAGTTTTGGCTTGCAAAGCACGCATGGTCGGATAGTGCGGCCCGCACACTTTCCTGTCATGGCCCAATCCCGTCTGACTCTCCGCCTCGCACGCTTCCTCCGCGTCAAACTGATCTGCCATGCGGTTTTCAAAATCCGCTTCTGGTGGTTCATCTACATCAAGAAACAACTGCGTTCCTGCGAGGATCAGGTCGGTGTGGACGGGCATCAGCACAATCTGCGCGCGTTGAAGCTCGCCCGCCCGAGCGACCGCATTTTGTGGCTCATCCAGCCGCTCACGGCCATCGACAAGATGATGAAGCCGGATGTGAAGGTGCTGGCCATCGGCGTGCGGTTGGAGACTGATCTGCTGTATCTCGTGGCCTACGGCTTCAGCCCGCAAAATGTCCGCGGCATGGATCTGCTCTCTTATTCCCCCTGGGTGGACTTGGGCAACATGCACCAGATGCCGTATGCCGACAATTCCTGGGACGCGGTCATGCTCGGCTGGGTGCTCACCTACAGCACGGAGCCGCAGAAGGCGGCGGACGAGCTCGTGCGCGTGACCAAGAACGGCGGCACCATCGCCATCGGCCTCACCTATTACCCGGAGCATGTGCTCGAAGAGTATCGGAAGAGCCAGGGCAGCCTGATGGGCACGACAGGTCAGATCCAGACCGTGGCCGACGTGCTGAAGCTCTTCGAGGGTAAGGTGGACCGGGTCTATTTCAACCACGACGTGTCCGATCCTGCACGGCAGGGGCCGACGATGGTGATCTTCTCCGTTAAAAAGTGATTTCCGGCCCGCGCCGGAGGTTAATCCACCAGTTCGTGCCTCGGGTTGAAGGTCACGACCTGTTTGAAAGGCTCCTTGAGCGCCTCGACCTCGGCGCGGCGGAACTGCTGCGGCTTCCAATGGCGCACGCTGACGTAGCAGAAGGTGATCTGGTCGCGACCGCCGTTGTTGTTGCGATTGCCGCTGTGCAGGCCGTTTGCGTCGAAGATGGCCACGGTGCCCGCAGGTCCGGCGACTTCGACGATGCGGTCCTTGTACTCGGGATGCTCGCGCAGATCAGTGTCAAAGCGTGATCCCTGGCCGCGCCCGCGCAGATAGCTGTAATACGTCAGGTGGGATTTGGTGAGGTAGGACATGCGCTGGCCGTCCGGGGCGAGATCCCGCAGCAGGACCATGAGATGCAACTGGCGTCCGCGGGTGTCGTGATGCCACTGGTAGGAACCGTAGCGGCCGGTTTCCGCCGGCAGCAGGCGCTGGGCGCAGGAGCGGCCGAGTGCGAATTTTTTCTTGTAGTAGCCGCCGATGATTTCCAGCAGCACCGGATCGAGAGCGGCGCGCAGAAAGGACGGATCCTGGATGAAAAACTCGTCACACTGCAGCGAGTTGGGGTTCAGCTTGCACCACTGGTCCGCCACGGATTTGTCGAACGCGGCCTGCAACTGCTGGAGCAACTCGCCCTGAAAATAACCCGGCAGCATGACGATGCCGTCCTCATGGAGCTTTTGGGAGCCGGCGGCGGCCTTCGCGGCGTCCTCGCCGGAGCAGAAATGCCAGTCGAACTTCGGATCGGGCCGGCGGTGAAAATACTCCTTGAGGCGGAACTCGGGAGTTTTGATGAGAGACCAGATTTGTTGCGCGATCATCGGCCACCACTACGGACACGCCCTTCGGAAATCAAGATCGAAGTATGCGCCGGTTCAGGCGGCGACGAGCACTTTTTTGGCCTCTTCGATCACGCGCTCCGGCGGGATGAGCGCGGTGGGCGGCAGCGGCTTGCTGGCAAACTCGCTGGCATGGATGGCACGGTTGCTGGGTGTCTCATGGTGCCACATCTGGGTCTTGGACGGGCCGAAAAGCACCACGGTGGGCCGGCCGAAGGCCTGCGTGATGTGCGAGGCCGCACCATCGACCGTGAGCGTGATCGCGGCCTGTGAAAGCAGGGAGAGAAAGCCGCGCAGCGTGGTCTGGCCGGCGAGATTGCGCACTTGGGATCCGGGAAAGCCATCGCAAATCTCACGTCCCATGCGCAGGTGCCAGTCCGCCGTGCCGCTGGCGACGAAGACCGGCCCGAGGCCCATGTCGAGCACGGCGCGGATCACCGCGCGCCAGCCTGCGACGGTCCAGGACTTGCGCTCCCAGCCTGACGCGGGATTGATGACGACCGCGCTGGCGGCGGAATGCTGAGCCCACTCGGCGGGCGGCGCATGAAGCACGGGCGGCCTGAAGGTGTCCGATCCGGCGCCGCCGACCACGTCGAAATAATAACGCGCCACATAGATGTCGTTCAGGTTCTCCGAGCGGCACTCGTGGAAAATCAACCGGTGATACCAGCGGATGTAAACCGCCGCGCGCGTGAGCAACTGGCGGTGCCGCGTGCGCAGGCGCAGGCTTTTGATGAGCGATTGCGAGCCCTGATCGAGCGCGAGCACGCGATTGAAAGTTCCCGCGTGGTGACTGGCCTGGCCGCCCCAGCTCACACCGGGCATCAGCTCCACCAGCGGCTGATGGCCGGGCAGTGTGTAGAGCGCCACCGCCTCGCGATCCTGCGCCGCCAGCCGTGCGAGGGCAGGCTGCAGCAGCAGCGTGTCTCCGAGCTGTTTGTGGTAGGCGACGGCGGTTCTCACGGATGGTGTTGTTTCCACAGGGATGTCGCGCTGGCGAGTTCCTCTTTGAATTTCTCCAGCGGATAGCTCCAATGCTCGCGTTTTTGAATGGGCCGGTGTGCAAACAGCCGCGAGGCCAGATTGCCATGCAGCAGTGCGAGGTCGCGGAAGGTCTGTGAGAAATAGGATTCCCCCCACCTCACCTCGGTGTCGAGGATCAGGCACAGCGCGTTGCTGGAGACGAGCAGATTGGTGAAGCCCTGGCCCAGCGAGCCGACAATGAGCGGCGCGGCGGCGAATTTGCGGAGCTGCGAGGCGAAATCGAGCTTGCTGAGCTCCAGCACCTCGCACGCGCCCCACTGGCGCTCCACCTCGGCGGCGATCTCGCGTTCGTTGAGAAGCCGGCGGTCGGGCGCGTCGGCGCGCGAGACGAGGATGGGAGGCTGCGCGTCCGGCAGCGGCCCGGCATGGGTGAGGAAGGTGGCACGCATGCGCTGGAGGATCTCCGGCGCGGCCAGCGCGGAGTCCGTCCACATTTGCGGCGCGTAAAACAGCCGGTTCACGATCGTGGTGCCCGTGCCGGCGCGCAGCACCTGCTCCGGCGGTGTGCCCACGGCGGCGAGGTAACGCGTCTGCCAGCGCTTTTCACGATGTCCCAGAAGAATGCGCGGATTCCCCATCACGGGGAGCTCATTTTGCGCCGCCAGCAGGCGCGGGAGATGGTGCAGCAGGAAGTGACCGTGGTTCTCGTAGTTGCGTCCGGCGAGGTAAAAGCACGGCTCCACGATTTTTTGCGCGAGCAGCCGCAGCGGACGGCGGATTTTGCGGTCGGGATGCCGTGCCAGGCTGGGGCAGTCTTTGAGATGCCGGCCGTTGGAGAGGAAAACGGCGCCGTCATCGCCGGTGAGGCACACATCGGCGAATTCATGGCAGACCACCTCCTTCCACCGCATGTCGATTTGCGCCGGGCAGTCTGGATTGAGCGTGTGCTCGAGCGAGTTGTCCAGAGCACGGCCGCCCGCGGCCTGCAATGTCCAGCTACGCAAGGCGGCGGCCCGCATTTCTTCCGCGGTGGCATGACACAAACCGCGCCCGAGCAGCGCGGTGGCGCGGGTGTGGCAGTCATGGACGATCCGGATTAGCTTGTTCATCGTCGGGCCAGGCGGCGAAGTTCCTCCACCACATGACGCGAGGCATCCGGAGTGCGCAATGCATCGCCATCATGCGGAATTTTAATGCGTGTGATGCCACGCCATTGATCCAGCCAGCGGCGGATGGCCGGGCGGATGTCTTTCTCCATGCAGGCGGTGCCCAGGCGCAGGCGGTCGAGCGGGAGCGGGCTGAGGCCGGTCTCGCCGGGCTGCAGGCTCAGCACGGGCCTGCCGATGAGGGCGGCCTCCAGCAAAAAGACGGAGCACATGCCCGCCACGCCCTCGGCGGCGTGTTGCGCGAGCGCGGAATCACCCGCCATGCCCGCAAACACATGCCGCGAGGCATGCTGCGCGAATTTGCCGGGTGTTTCACGCGGGTGCGGCCGGATCCAGAGAAACAGCTCATCGGCCGCCGCATGCGCCTTCAATTCCGCGCAGAAAATTTCGACGATCTCGCGCTCATCATACGGCAGCACGGCGTAACCGGCCTTCGTGGCGATCTCCGAACAGGGTTGTGAGGCGAACAGGATCAGATGACGTTCCGGCGGGCAGCCGATCTGCGCGCGCAATGCGGCCAGCTTTGCTGCGGGCGGAGTCTCGGTGTGCAAACGGTCGAACGCGGGCTGTCCGGTGACATGGATGAACTTTGCATCAATGCCGATGCCGCGCAGATCCTCGGCCGCGGACTCGTCCATGACAGCGATGACATCCGGCAGCGCGTCGAAGGGGCCGTCCGGAGGCCGTGTGGTGAAACGGGCCGCGTAATTCGACCAGAAGTCGAGCACGGCGAGCGAGGGCACGCCGAGCTGCCGCGCGGCGTTGATGAAGGTCTTCTCGTCATCACGGCCGTTCACGGAGGTGCCGCACAGCAGCACGGCGGGACGTTCCTGCTCCAGCAGGTAGAGCGCGTCGTCAAACGTGGCCGCCTCCTCGAAAACGTGGTCGGCGGGCGCGAAAATGTCCGCCGCCGCGTTGTAGCCGGCGGTGATGACCTCCTCCTGCTGTCCGCGCAGCTCCCGCACCACGGCCATCACGGCCTGCGCGCCTCCGGGATCTCCTGCGATGGCGAAAACTTTCATGCTTGGGCGAGGATGGCGGTGGCGGTTTCCAGGCAGGCCACGGCATCGGCTCCGGTGCAGGCAGGCTGTTGCGAATGTCCGGCGAGGCAGGACACGAGATCATCGACCGCGTGCAGCATCGCGTCCTTGAGGCAGCGTTCTTCCATCTGTTCGTCACCAAGGTTCACATAACCGGCATAAAGCGGGCTTTCCACCGCGCGGGAGCGCAGGATGCGGTGTCCGCCGTCGAGAATGCGCACACGGCCGGCGGTGCCGACGATGTCCATCTCAAACAAGGTGAACGCGGTGTGGTCCAGCGCCTGGAGCGTGGCTGGAATGCCGCCGGCGCAGAGAAATTGCGCGGAAGGCGTCTGCGGGTCCGGCTTCACGGTCGCGGGGACTGAAGACTGCACGATCTCGCCGATCAAACAACGCAGCAGGTCGATCCAGTGCGTGCCGTTGTGGATGATGCCCTTGCCGTAGTAACCATGAACCTGCTGCACGCGGCCGAAGACACCCTGCTGAAGCTCTTCACGCAACCGCTGGAACGCGGGGCAAAAGCGCCGCGAGTAGTTCACGGCGAGAATGACATCTTGCCGGCGCGCGGCCTGCACTAGCTCCCGCGCTTCATGCACGTCAGTTGCGAGCGGTTTTTCCATCAGCACCGCACGAGTGGATGACTGGGAGAGCGCCAGCCGCAGCATGGCGGCGTGATTGTCATCCGGGGTGCAGATGCTCACGATTTCAGGCCGCAGCGTTTTCAGCATCACCGCTGGATCGTCAAAAACGTCGCACGGGCCGAATTGTGCCGCCGCAGTCCCTGCACGCGCCAGATCATGATCTGCGAGTCCCGCGAGTGTGATGCGTGGATGGCGTGCATGCGCTTCAGCGTGCGATTGCACGCCGACGATGGCTGGATCACGCGCCGTGCCGGCGCCGATCCAGCCGCAACCGATCACCACGGAGCGAAACGGGCGGGTTGTCTCGTCATTGGTCATCGCATGCACCCGGTTTTGTGAAGACGCGGTTCAACGCACATTGGTGTCCATCGCCGCGGCGACCGGGGTGAACAGCGTGGTGGAGTCCGGCACGCTGCGGGCGATCTCGGCGGCATGCTCAAGCACACGCTCCATCGCGCTGGCGACATCGTCCATGTCCGCCGTGGTCAGGGGCTCACGCACCACAGGGCAGAGCAGCAGCTCGTTTTTGTACATGTGCTCGGTCACGGGGCAGATGCCCTCGCTGTAATCCGGCCAGCCTGCGGGAGCGAGATTGAAGGGAAAGCCCTTTGAGCCGATGGCGATGCGTTTCTGATACACCGGGCTGAGGTAGAGCGGCTTCACATAACCTTCGGTGAGCGCGGTTCCCTCGAAGCCCTCGGGCTTCGGCAGCTCTGCGAGGACGGCTTTGACGAACTGATGGCGGCTGAGGCCCGCCTTGGCGGCATCGAAATGAACGGGCAGCAAATAATAGGCGTGCGTGCTGCCGTGCTGCGGGTGCGCCTGCGCGCGCAGGCCGGGCAGCCTGTCGATGCGCTGGCGCAGATGTGCGACGAGTCCGTCACGCGTGGTGAGACAGGCGTCGAGCTTGTTCATCTGCGCGCTGCCGATGGCGGCCTGAACTTCGGTGAGTCGGTAGTTGCTGCCGATGCAGTTGACCAGCTCCGCCGGATTATCGCCGGTGACGACATTCTCGCCGTGATTGCGGATCAAACGGCAGCGCTGGGCCAGAGCATCGTCGTTTGTCACAATCACACCGCCTTCGCCGGTGTGGATGTGCTTGTGAAAGTTCAGGCTGAAGCCGCCGAGGTCGCCGATGGCACCCACGGGCCTGCCTTTGTATAAAACACCGGGTGCCTGGGCCGCGTCCTCGATGACCTTGAGGTTGTGCTTGCGGGCCAGGGCCAGGATTTCATCCATGTCCGCAGGATGGCCGAAGAGATGCACGACCATGATGGCCTTTGTGCGCGGAGTGATGCGTTGTGCGATGGATTTGGCCGAGATGCAGAAAGTCTCCGGGTCGATGTCGGCAAACACCGGGATGCCGCCGTAAAACAGGCAGCAGGTGGCCGAGGCGGACATCGTGTAGGGCGGGCAGATGATTTCATCTCCGGGCTCGATGCCGATGGCGCCGACAGCGGTGACGAGGCCCGTGGTCCAGGAGTTCACGCTGATGGCGTGCTTGAAACCGAAGCGCTGACACCAGATGGCCTCAAAATCCGTGACACGCTTGCCGCCGTTGAAAAACTTGCCACTGGCACCGATGAAGGCGGAGAGCACGTCGCTTTCGATCACCTCACGCACGGCCTGCTGCTCGGCCTGGCTCATCGTGACGCGGGGGGCGAAGGGGCGGGTGCGGACCGGATCGCCACCTAGGATGGCTGGCTTGCTGGAGAGGGAGGGCATGAAGGAAAATGCGGCTTGCGTCTGAATTGAGGACGCCTAACAGACACACGCGCGCAAGGAATGCAACTGGCGCGCCAACGAGCTTTCCCCATGCCGATCCCCATCATGTTTCCCATTGAGGTCACCAGCCGCGAACTGGATGCGCGGCTGCTGATGGCGGCGTATTGCGCCGGGCCGGACCGCACGGTGTTTCTCGGCCAGGATCGTGGTGTTTACCGTCTGGCGCGGCGCTGGCGCGGGGGCATTTATGTGGGCAAGCAGGTGCTCGTGGGCGGCTTGAAGCCCAATCTGACGAAATACCGCGTTCTTAAAGAGCGCGGCTACCGCGTGCTGTTCCTCGCCGAGGAGGAGCCGGTGTTTGGCGAGGAAGACGAACTCGACCGCGAGCAGTTCCTGCAAATGTTTCACCCCAACTGGCTGGATGGCGACGATGTGGTCTGCGCGTGGGGGGATTTCTCCGCCGAGGTGTTTCGTTCGGTGGCACGGTCGGACGCGCCCGCGATTCATGTGACCGGCCATCCGCGTTTCGACATCATCAAGCCGGAGCTGGCCTGCCTGTATGAAGCGGAGACGCAGGCGATCCGGCGGCGATTTGGCAAGTTCATCCTGCTGAACACCAAGTTCGCGCTGGCGAGCAACCTGCCTGCCTTTCTCAGCGTGAAGAACGCCTTCACCGGTCAGAATGAGAAAGGGGACACTGCTGAGTACTGGCTGAACTTCCATTGTTATCACGCGAGATTGCAAACCGCCTACATTGAGCTGGCCAATCGCCTGCGGAAGGAGTTTCCCGACCATCACATCGTGCTGCGGCCGCACCCTGGTGAGGATCCCGCGTGCTACAACGCGGTGCTCGGCGGCATCAAGAACATCAGTGTGCTCACGGAGGGCAGCGTGCTGCCATGGCTCGCGGCGGCGGACGTTTTGGTTCACACCGGCTGCACCACCGGCCTGGAGGCGAGCCATCTCACGCCGCGCATCATCCAATACGCGCCGGATGTCGGTTATGTCTTCGAGCAGCATCTGCCCTCGCTCATCGGCGCGGTGTGCGGGACGATCGACGAGGTCGTGCAGGAGATCCGTGGCGGCACACGCGCGGTGGTGGAGCCGGAGGCTGAGCGGCGCATCTCACGCATCATCGCCAATTTCTCCCCGCAAGTGATGTCTTCCGAGCGCATTGGCGCCCTGGTGGCGGCGGCGGCGGAAAAAATGCCCGCTGCCACGGTGCGTGGCCGTCTGGCTGAGCTGGAGCACCTGGCGCGCAGCCTGATGCAGCCGCGAAATCAACGGCGGCGCAAGGCTGGCGGCGTGCCGAAAAAATTCGAGACCTTCGACCGCGACGCCATCACCGCCAAACTGCGTGTGCTGGAGCAGCTTGTGCGCAAAAAACTTCACTGCCGCTTCATCAGCCGGTACCTGGTCGAGATCAGCGCCGCATGAGCATGCAACTCGACATTCCCGAAAGCGATCTGGTCACGCTGGTATGCCGCCAACTTGAGTCCCTGTTCCTGCCGCTGCTTCCGGAGGAAAAGTCCTGCCTCGCGGACATGATCTGTCGCACGTTGCCGCGCTGCGAGCGCTGCTACCTGCACACGCGCATTAAACGCTATGCTGAAAACGGCATTGCGCGTTTCAATCCTTACCACTCCGGCCAGTATGCCGTGTTTCTTTATTTCCTGGCCAACACGCTCAGCAAACAGGCCGCGCCAGAGCGGCGCAGCCTCGCGGACCGGTTGTACTTTTTAAACAAGGCGCTCAACGGCCTGGAATTGTATTACGAGGTGGAGATGCCCTCTATCTTCATGCTTGATCATCCCGTGGGCACGGTCATCGGCCGCGCGGAGTTCAGTGATTACTTCTCGTTCTCCCAGAACTGCACCGTCGGCAACAACTGGGACAAATACCCGCGTCTCGGCCACCATGTGGCCATGCTGGCTGGATCAAAGCTCATCGGGAACTGCCGCGTGGGCAACCATGTGATCCTCGCCGCCAACACCTGCGTGATCGACACGGACATCCCGGACGGCAGCATCGTTTTTGGCAGCTCGCCGCATCTCACCTTCAAATCGCGTCCGGTGGCCTTCTTCGAATCATGGTTCGCTACTGCGGGCGGTGCCAAGCCGGAACCTGCGTGACTTCAACGGCAGGGCGTGCCCTTGCCGATGCAGATGTATTGATCATCATCGTATTCTGGCCGTTTCGATGATGTGAGGACGTGTTTGAGGTCGTGGGCGGATGGCAGCGCGTGCGTTTTCACAGCAGAAGCCGCGACCGGCAGATCCAGAAGGTCGGTTTGCTGCCGCCACTGCCAGCGACCATCACGCTGCCAGAGGGCGGGGCTGCGATGCTGGTCGGTGATCCACTGGAAGGAACTCCGTGTGATGCTGAGCCAGTCAAGGAAGGCATCGAGGTGCTGCGGTTGATGATTCTGCCACTCGCGGGCGGTTTGCACGGCTTCTTCACGATTGAGACGGCCCCAGCGCAGTTCACGAACGGCGTGGTCGGTGGCCTTGCCATAGCCATGCTTGAGGAACTTGAGGTAATCATGCACGTCGGAATAGTTGAAGCAGTCCACGTCGTTGTAGAGGTCGAAGGTGCGTGTCTGCGGCGCGCTTTCGTAGCTGTGAGCGGCGAGCATCTGCTCATGCTGGCGGCGGGTGTCCCAGGGGATGAAGTTGCCGAGGTAGATGCCGCGCACGCCGGTGCGCTGCAGTTCCTCATACGAAGGATAAGCCCACGGCAGCACGTCACGCAGCAGGATGTGGTCGAACTCGCTCACCAGATCCTCCGCCTCCAGTCCCATGAGATCGTGGTCCTTGCGGTAGCGGCGGGTCATCTCGACCTGATGTTCGTGCGAGAACATGCCAACCTGGTCGAGTCCTTGGTGTGCTCCCCAGATGATGAGCGGGATCTGGAAGCGCACCGCGGTCTGCACGGGGAAGACGGTCTGCCCGGCGAGGCAGTGCCAGTAAATGCTGCCCAGGCGGCGCAGTGTGGCACGGGTGACCTTGCGCACGGTGTCCGGGTTCGCGGTGAAGGTGAGGATGTCCGCGTCGAAGACGGTGCGCAGCCGCGCGAGGTTGCGGATGCCGAGGTCGGTGTTGTAGAGCTTGTTATAGGTGACCAGCAGCGGATTGAGGCCGAGCTTTTTGACCGTGTGAACGATGAAAAAGGAATCACGCGCGCCACTGACGGGCACGACGCAGTCGTAGTTGAGGCCGGTTTTCGAGCGATAAGGCTCAACGATTGCTTCGAGCTTCTTCCAGCGCTGCTCCCAGTCGAGCGTCTGCTTTTCCTCATGCACACGGCATCCGGTGCAGATGCCATCTTCATCGAGCACCAGGCCCAGGGGATGCCAGGTGGTGTAGAGACAGCGCGCGCAGGCGCGGGGCGGTTGGCGATGAAGCGGACTCATGCGACGGAATGGTGCAGGGAACGGATGGCGGGCGTGGAGGCAAGCACCCCGCGCTTCACAGTGGTGATGGCACACTCGCTGTGGGCGAAGAGATTGCCCGCGCAGGCGCCAGCGATCTCGCTGACACGAAAAACTTCCTCAAAGTGCTGCGTGCTGCCCGCTCCGCCGCTGATGATGACGGGAACGGCCACCGCGGAGGCATGCGTGGCGAGTTTTAGATCAAAGCCCTGCATGCCGCCATCTGCGTGCACGGCGTGCAGGATGATCTCACCGATTCCACGCTGCTCCAGTTCGCGCATCCAGCCTTCCAGAGGTGTGTCGAGGGTGGCGCGGGTGAGATGATCGTAAACACGGAGCGCGCCATCGACCGCGAGCACGTCGATCCATGCGACGATGCACTGCGAGCCGAAGAACTGCGCGGCCTCACGCACGAACTTGTCATTCTTGCGGGCCGTGGTGTTGATGAAGACACGGTCGGCACCGCTGCGCAACAAATCCTCCACCTGGGCGATGGTCTGGATGCCGCCGCCCACGGTCAGAGGTGTGCGAAGATGCTTCGTGGCGCGTGTGATGATCTCCTTCGAGACAAGACGGTCTTCAGCAGAGGCGGTGATGTCGGCGAGCACAATCTCATCCGCCTGCCATTGGTCGAATGCCTCGGCGATGACGACGGGATCGCCGATGGGCAGATGGCGTTTGAACGCGATGCTCTGCACGGCCAGCGGGCCGCGGGTGAAGATGGAGCCGATGATGCGTCGCAGGGCCATGAATCAGGGCAGGGGATGACGGGAGCGCACGACATTGAGAAACCACGTCAGGAAGTGCTCTCCGCTGGTCTGGCTTTTTTCGGGATGAAACTGGCAGCCGATGATGTTCTTCCAGCGCAGGCAGGCCGGGAACTGCCGCTGACCCGCTGTCAGGGCGATGACCTGGTCCGGCGGGCTGTCGTAGTAGTAGCTGTGGGAGAAGTAGTAGCAGCCGTCGATGCCGCTGCGGTTCGTGGCCTGCACGTCCATCCAGCCGGTGTTGGGCACGGTGCCCTCACCGGCAGGCAGGCGCTTCACCGCGCCGTCGAGCAGGCCGAGTCCACTCACGCCGGGGGACTCCTCGGAGGTGGCGGCAAACAACTGCATGCCCAGGCAGATGCCCAGCACAGGCTTCTCGTCTTCGCGGATGGCCGTGCGCAGCGCGTCGGTGAGGCCGGCGCTGTTTAGCGCGTTCATCGCGGTGGAAAACTCACCCACGCCTGGCAGCACGAGGAAATCCGCGCGTTCGATGTCCTGCGCGGAGCAGGTGATGCGCGGCTTCACCCCGGCGCGCAGCAGCGCCTGCGACACGCTGCCGACATTGCCGACGCCGTAGTCAATGATGGCGGCGCGCATTCTCATAAGCCCTCCCCCACGGTGAATTTGCGTTTCCAGCTCCGTGCTCCGGTGCGCTCGAAGAGCTTCGGGTTCACGCAGGTGCTGATGATGCTCCAGAACTCCTCGACAGTGATGCCGATGAAGTCACAAAATGACGCGATGTAGGCGTCGGAGCAACAGCCGTCGTAACGCTCCACGAGATCAATGCCCTGCTCGCGTGTCAGACGGCCGCGGCGCAGATCCTCGTTCACATAGTCGGTGATGCGGCCGAAGCCGAACTTCAAATACTTGATCATCTGGTTCATGCCGACCCAGTCCTCGTCGAGCGAGGTGACACCGTGCGGATCACCGATGTCGGAGGGCGGCTCGTCGCGGATGTCCAGGCCGCGCAGCGTGGAAAACTGGCCGTTTTCGAGCAGCGACCACTCCTTCCAGAAATAGCCGAGATAAATGATTTGAATCTGATGCTGGTCGAACTCCTGCGGGTGCGGATAACGGTAAGGCAGCAGATGCGTCGCTGGCACGACCTGCTCCATCCACGAAATGTCACCGCCGGCCAGGGTGTTCATGTAGCGCAGGTTGTTGCCATCCCAGCCGGCGCGGCCCGCGGTGCCGAGATCACCGAGCTGGAGCGCCGGGTTCTCACCCCAGATGATGAGTGGAATCTGATAGGCGATCGCCGTGCGCGGCACGCCTGAGAAAAGCGCCATCTCGGTGGACTTGCACCAGTTCTGGAAGGTCAGGAAGCTGTGGCGCATGAGCTTGCGCCAGGATTCGGGCGCGGGATTGACGATGAGCGTGTCGAATCCCTGGTAAATGAGCGCGGAGATGTTGTCCACGCCGCGCCGGGACACCTGTTCCGGCGGGTAGCCGACGCATACGAGCAGCGGATTGAGTCCGAGCACTTCCTTGATGAACAGCGCCTGTCGCGTGCTGTCCTTCCCGCCGCTGACGCCGATGATGCAGTCGTAGCCGTCTTTCGTGCGTCGTCCGAAGTTTTTGATGATCGTGTCCAGCTCCGCACGGCGCTCCTCCCAGTCCACATCCGCGAGCGTCTCGTAGTAACGGCACGCGGGGCAGACGCCCGCGTCGTCGAAACGCGTGTTGGGCCGGGTGTCAGGTTGCAGGCAGGTGCGGCAGTAAATCATCGTGCGTTGAAGGACTTGGCCAGCAGACCGTAGAGGATGACATCGACGTAGCGCCCGTTTTTGAAGACCGCCTGCCTCAGGACGCCCTCCTGCGCGAAACCCAGCTTCACCCCGATGCCACGCATGCCCGCGTTGTCTTCAAAGGTGCCGAAATGAACGCGCCGGAGGTTCAGAGCGGCAAAACCGTGCCTCACCAGCGCCTCGCAGGCCTCCACGCCGATGCCTTTGCCGCGGCAGGCGGCGTCACCGATGAGCACCGCCAGCTCCGCGTCGCGGTTCACGGCATGAATTTGCTGCAACGAGACATTGCCGACATGACGGCCGTCCTCCTTGAGCGTTATCGCCAGCACGAGCGTGCTCCTGCTGCCGCGCACCGAGGCGATGTACTCGAGAGCCTGCTCCCGCGTGTAGGGAAAGACGTGGTGGCTGTTGCCAGCGCAGGTCTCCGCATCGTTCAGCCAGCCCGGATACGCCCCGTCCGCGTCCGCCGTCGTCAGCGGGCGGAGAATCAGGCGGGGAGTTTCCAAAAAACGGGACATGTGGCGGGACTATCCGCCGGAACGACGGAGGTTGCAAGATTCAGCGTGAACGCTCGCGCGTCTGGTACTTCACCTCCGCCAGCAGCCAGTCCACCTCGTTGTCGATGTCCTGCGCGTCCATCTCGGAGATAACGACGGGTGCCGAGGTCGGCGCCAGCAGGCGCAACTGGCCGGAAATCTTGTCCGCGCGCATCCAATACCACTGCCCCGCGTCGTGGTAGGCCTTTTCCATGTCCTGGGAGCGCACGAAGTAGTTCTCCGGCTGGAACATGTGCAGGCGCGTCTCCTGGATATTGAGGGCGCGCTGGATCGGATAGCCAAATTGCAGCACCGGCACCACGGCATAGAGGCCGGGGTCAGCCTGCAGCTTTTCCCAGCCTTCCTTGAGGTGCTCCCCCCGCGTCAGCGCCGCCGTGGGGAAGATGCAGCAGCAGTGCTCGAAGACCTTCCCCTGCGCCTCGTAGCAGCGCAGCACCTCCGCCAGCGCGTCGGTGAAGTTGGAGTGGTCGTCCGCGGTCTCCTTCGAGCGCATGAACGGCACCGTGGCGCCGTGCTCACGGGCGATGGCGGCGATTTCATCGTCGTCGGTCGAAACCATGATCTCGTCGAAACAACCGGCCGCTTTCGCCGCGTCGATGGCATAGGCGATGATCGGACGGCCGAGAAACGGGCGGATGTTTTTGCGCGGGATGCGTTTGGAGCCGCCACGGGCCGGGATGATGCAGAGAGTCGGGTTCGCTTGGGACATGAGAGGATCAGGAAAGATGAGATTCAGCCAGAGGCGTGCCGCGCTCGATGGCGGTCGAGGCTTTCGAGCTCATAACACGGCCAAGTTCACGCGGAGCGAGTCCGTGACCGGGGCGGATGCTGCGCACGTTGTCAGACGTGAAGGTTTCGCCGGCTGCGATGTCCTTCACGGCGAAGAGGGAGCGGCGGAAGGCCTTGCTCTTCGCCTCTTTTTCCGAAATCGCGTAGTTGTCCGGCTTGCCCAGCGCCGCCTCGGTGACGCGGATCGCGTCCACCATCGCGCGAAACTCGGCCGGCTCCATGCTGAAGGTCGAATCCGGGCCGCCCTGCCTGCGGTCGAGAATGAAATGCTTCTCCACGATGCATGCGCCGAGTGCCACAGCCGCCACAGGCACCGTGTGGCCCATCGTGTGATCGCTCAGGCCGATGGGGACGCCAAAACGCCGCCGCATGTCCTGAATGGTGAGCAGGTTCATCTCCGCCGGATCGGCCGGATACGCGCTGGTGCACTTCAGCAGCGCCACCGGGCCGCTGTGCGCGGCCTTGAGCACCGCGAGCGACTCCTCGATCTCCTCCAGCGCCGCCATGCCGGTGGACATGATGACCGGTTTGCCCGTGGCGGCCACTTTGCGCAGCAGGCCGTGGTCGGTCATCTCGAAGGAGGCGATCTTGTGCGCGAGCACGCCCATGCCTTCGAGGAAATCCACCGCGCTGTCATCAAAGGGCGTGGAAAACAGGTCGATGCCGATCTCGCGGGCCACCGTCATCAATTTCGGCTGCCAGTCCCATGGCATGTGGGCCTCCTGGTAGAGTTCATGCAGCGTTTTGCCGTCCCACAGCGTGCCGCCGCCGATTTGAAACGGCGGTTTGTCGCAGGCGATGGTCAGAGTGTCGGCGGTGTAGGTCTGAAGCTTCACCGCGTCCGCACCTGACTCCTTCATGGCGCGAATCGTGTCGGCGGCGATCTGGAAGTCTCCGCCATGATTCGCGGAGAGCTCGGCAATGATGTAGCAGGGATGGCCGGGGCCGATGGGGTGGGTGCCGATCTTCATCATCTGGGTGGGGAGGCGGCGAGACTAGCGGCTGTGGCGGCGAATTCAACGGACTCCGTGCCGTGTTGCAGGGCGCGCTGGCGCTCGGAGAAGCCGGCGTGCTCAAAACCACGCAGGGAGGCTTTGTTTGTGCCCTTCACCCAGCCGCGCACCTCATCGCAGAAGCCCTCGTCGAATGTCGTGTAGCTTGCGAGGCGGATCAATTTTGTTCCGAGGCCGCATCCACGTGCTTCGGGCGCCAGGCTGAAGGAAATCTCCGCCACGCCGGCTTCGCGCCGGTCGAAGCGCGCCGTCCCCACATCGGCACGGCCGTCATGGGCGATGAAAAACGCGCAGTTTTCGTCCGCCAGCCGCCGGTTGAGCCACGCGACGTGCGTTTCCCATGGAATCGGCTCCGTGTTGAACGATGCCTGCCGTGTCACGGGATCGTTGGCCCAGGCGAGCAGTTTTTCCGCATCATCGGGCGTGGCCCGGCGCAGGGAAAGCGGATGCGCGATGAGATGCTCCGCCACGCGGCCTGCTCCGCGGCCGTCCACCAGCGCACGGGCGTTTTTGGAGAGGTTTTTCCGCAGCCCGGCTTGGCCAATCATCTCCTGGCATGCTTCCGCTGTGCATGGCAGCGCGGCACCATTTCCGGTCAAAAACTTCGCGATGCCGGATTGATTGTCCGCGATGACCTTCACGAGCATCGGGATGCCGAGCGCCGCGAGTTCCCAGCAGGTGCTGCCCGCGGCGGTGATGGCGAAACCGGCCTGCCGCATGATCCCTGGCACATCCGGCGGGTTGACGTGCAGTTCGACCTCTGGAGCCGCGCGAAGCGACTCAACATGCGGATTGGCCGCTCCGGCGAGCACGATTTTGCGCAGTCCGGTGATGGCGGAGAGCTGGTCCAGCACGGCGAGCGTGTCGTTGCGCGGATCGCTGCCGCCCATGGTGATGAGCACGCTCCGTGCCTCGCCGCTGGTGACTGGCTGCGGTGCTTGGGAGATGAACTCACGGCGCAGCAGTGTGAAACGGCCTCCGCACAAGCCGCGCTGGCCTGGATACAGCGCCGGCGTGGCATACGCGTTGTGATTGAGCACCAGGTCGGCGGCGGAAAGATCCGTGTCTGCGAGGTCATCGACGATCAGCAGCTTGTGACCCGCCTGCTTGATCGCTTGGTGGTCCGCAGGGGTGAAATGATAGCCGTCGAGCGCCACAAAGGCGGTTTTTTGCGGAATCTCATCACAGATCACGAAGTGCTCGGCCTCACAACGCTTCTGCAGCGCCTCTGGCAGACGGTGGCTTACGAGCACGACCGCTCCACCGCGATCCTGCCAGGCCTGGGCGAGCGCCAGGCAGCGCATGACATGGCCGGTGCCGATTTTCTCACCGGCATCCGCACGGATGCAGAGCGTGCCGGGTGGTTTCATCACGGGACGAGTCGTTTCAGCGCGTCGATCACGCGGTCCTGGTCGTTTTCGCCGAGGCTGGAGAACATCGGCAGGCTGATGGCGCGTGAGTAGTAGCGTTCGGCCTCCGGAAAATCGCCGCGTTTGAATCCGAGCGCCTGATACCACGGCTGCGTGTGAACCGGGATGTAGTGAATCTGCGCGAAGATGCCCGCGGCTTTCAATCCTTCGAAGATGGCGAGCCGCTTTTCCGCAGGCACCTGGATGACATAAAGATGCCAGGCGGAAAGCGTGTCCGGGTGCTGCCACGGTGTGGTCAGAGGCAGTCCGGCGAGCTTTTCATCGTAGCGCGCGGCCAGCGCACGCCGGCTGGCGAGGAACTGCGGCAGCTTTTTGAGCTGGCTCTCACCCAGCGCGGCCTGGAGGTCGGTGATGCGGTAGTTGAAGCCGAGATCGACCTGTTCGTAGCTCCACGGCCCGTCGGGCGTGTGCTGCGTGAAGCGCGGATCGCGGGTGATGCCGTGGCTGCGCAGGCGGATGAGTTTTTGATAAAGCTCGTCGTCGTTGGTCAGCAGCATGCCGCCTTCGCCGGTGGTCATGATTTTGACCGGGTGGAAGGAGAAAATGGTCAGGTCGGCATGCGCGCCGTCGCCGGTCTTGCGGCCGAGGTATTCGCCGCCGACCGCATGCGAGGCGTCTTCCATGATTTTGATCCCATGCTGGTTCGCAAGGGCGCGGATGGCGGCCATTTCACAGCTCTGGCCGGAAAAATCGACCGGGACGATGATCTTCGGCAGCGTGCCGTTTTTCTCGGCGGCCTGCAGTCTTACGCGCAACGCGTCCACACTCATGTTGTATGTGCGCGGGTCGATATCGACGAAATCCACCGTCCCTCCGCAGTAAAGACCACAGTTGGAAGAGGCGACGAACGTGTTTGGCGTGGTCCACAGACGGTCACCGGGCTTCAAACCGAGCGCGAGCGCGCCGATGTGCAGCGCGGCGGTAGCGTTGCAGACGGCGACGGCGTGTCTGGCGCCGCAGAACGCGGCCATGGCCTTTTCAAAACGCTCTATCGCCGGTCCTTGCGTGATCCAGCCGGACTTTAGCGCTGCGACGACAGCGGCGATGTCGTCGTCGTCGATCGACTGCCTGCCATAAGGAATGGGCGCGGGCTGGCTCACGCGGGATCAGACGAGGTCAAACGTGGGGTCGCAGAAGTCGCGGATGAGCTTCCGGAGCTGTGCGACGGTCAGCCACTCGGTGTTTTTGCCTGAGCTGTAGCGGAAGCCCTCGGGCACCTGTTTCGCACCGTGGTGGGCCGAGTATTTTCCCATCAGTTCGGTGATGGAGCAGCCATAGAGCATCGGGACGATGACGTAATTCGTCGCAGTCTCGATGGTCTGATACGAATCGGTCTCCGTGATCATCTCCTCGTGGATTTTCTCGCCCGGACGGATGCCGACAACTGGTTTCTCACAATCGGGGCCGATGGCCTCCGCCACGTCGGTGATGCGGTAGGAGGGGATCTTCGGCACGAAGATCTCGCCGCCGAGCGCGTGCGTCAGTGCGTGCTCCACCAGCGCTACACCTTCTTCGAGCGTGATGTTGAAGCGCGTCATCGCGGTGTCGGTGATCGGGAGCACGCCGGTTTTGCGTTTGTCGAGGAAGAAGGGGATGACGGAGCCGCGGGAGCCCATCACATTGCCATAGCGCACGACGGAGAAGCGGATGTCGCGGTTGCCATGGATGTTGTTGGCGGCGATGAAGAGCTTGTCGGAGCACAGCTTGGTGGCGCCGTAGAGATTGATCGGCGCGGCGGCCTTGTCGGTGGAAAGGGCGACGACGTTGGTGACGGTCGGGGTGGCGAGGCAGGCCTCGACGACGTTTTGCGCGCCGAGCACGTTGGTCTTGATGCACTCGAAGGGGTTGTACTCGGCCGTGGGCACCTGCTTGAGCGCGGCGGCGTGGATGACCGTGTCCATGCCTTTGAGGGCGTCGGTCAGGCGGGTAAGGTCGCGCACATCGCCGATGAAAAAGCGCAGGCGCTTGTCATCAAATTTCTGCGCCATTTCAAACTGCTTCAATTCATCACGCGAATAAACGACGACGCGTTCGACGGCGGGGTTCTTCAACAATGCGCGTATGCATTTCTGGCCGAAGGAGCCGGTGCCGCCGGTGAGCAGGATGGATTTGGGAGGATGCACGGGGAGATCTGGTGACGAATAACGCCGCTGTCTGCGGACTGGGGCGGGCAGATGGTTTGTCCGGGGCGGACGCGTAATCAACCCGGAATTCTTCCACTGGGTCGAAGATGTTTAAGCATTGCACATGCTGCCGGGCGGCGCTTGATTCGACCGATGACCGTTGGCAATCACGCAACCTTTGACAGCTCCTGGGCGGTGCTCATCTCCAGTTTTGATGACAACTGCGACTTGTGGCCCCTCTTTTTTCACTATTTTTTCAAGCAGTGGCCGGATGCTCCGGTTCCAGTGTACCTGGTCACGAATTTCCGGCGCTATGATGATCCGCGGGTGGTGAGCCTGTGCGTGGGAAAGGACACGGACTGGGGCAGCGTCGTCACCGCCTCCCTGGCCTCCATCAATGCCCGCTACGTGTGGATGCTGCTGGATGATCTCTTTCTCGATCGTCCGGTGGAAACAGCACGCGTGAATGAACTCGTGGAGCAGATGGCCTGTCGTGGTGGTGTTTATCTCGAGACCGGCCGACAGAGTGATGCTGGCGGGCTGGTGGAAGGCACGGACCTGCGCCGCATCCCAGCCAGCAATCCCATTGCGGGCATCAATTCGGCTATTTACTCGAAGCAGCTTCTGCTGGAGCTGGCACAGCCAGGAAACAGCATCTGGGACGGCAACAAGGTGATGAACGCGATGAACCTGGCCGATTCGCCCGACTTGTACTACTTGCGTGAAGGCGTGCCGCCCCTGATTTCCTTCATGGAGGCGGTCAAAGGCAAGTTTTGGAAGCCGGCGGCGATGGATTTCATGAAGCGGACAGGCGTGACGCCGGATCTGAAATGGCGGCCGTTTCCACCGCAAGGGCAGGATCCTCTCTCAAAAGTTGTGCGTAGTTTTTACAAGCGCCGCATGGACCGGCGGAAACGCATTGAAGAAAAACGATTCGCTGCGGGCCGGGCGCCCGCCTTGGTGTGTCCACGCGACGAATAATTCAGAGTTCTGGGGTTTTCGATTTGCCTTGATGACCGTTTGACTGGTAGAAACGTTTAATTCTTGGCAGCTCCGGTATTGATCACTTAATGGAATAAAACTACAAGGCATGCGGAAGGCGCTCATTATCGGACACCACGGTCAGGATGGAAGGCTGATGTCCGGCTACCTGAGTTCGCTGGGCTATGAGGTGCGGGGTTGGGGCAGGGAAGGTTGTGACGTGCTGCCGGGAACATACGGCATGAGCATCTGCGATTTCGAAGCGGTTTCGATGGTGATGCGGGAGTGGCAGCCGGATGAAGTCTATCACTTTGCGGCTCATCATCATTCCTCAGAACAGACGGCGGAGGATGAGCAGGCTTTGTTTGAGAAGTGTGTGGACGTCAATGTCATGTCCTTAGTGCATTTCTTGCGTGCCTCAAGTGAGCACTCTCCTGCCACACGCATCTTCTATGCTTCGTCATCACGGATTTTTGGTGCGCCACAAGGCGGGGTGGCCTCTGAGGACACAGACTTTGAGCCAGTGTGTGTCTATGGTTTTACCAAGCTCACCGCCCTGCATGCCTGCCGCTACTTCCGGCGTTGTCACGGCCTGCATGTGAGTGTGGGGGTTTTGTTCAATCACGAGTCCGTGCACAGGCCGGCCCACTACTTCTCCAAAAAAGTCATCCAGGGAGCTTTAAGCATCCGCCAGGGGCTGCAAAAGGAGTTGCGCTTGGGCTCGCTGTCCGCTGGCGCGGACTGGGGATATACCCCTGACACGGTGCGGAAAATTCACCGCATGATGCAGATGCCTGAAGGCGGCGATTACGTTATCGCCACCGGGAAGGCGCACACGGCGGCGAAGTTTGTCGAAACGGCGTTTTCCCTCGTCGGCCTCGACTGGCGCGAGCATGTGCGCGCCGACGCGGTGGCCGGCTGCAAGGCGCGGCCCCTCCTGCGTGGCGATGACACGCGTTTCCGCAAGGAGTGCGACTGGGATGAGAAAAGATCTTTTCAAGACATGATCCGTCAGTTGATCATCGACGCTGGCGGACAGGAGTATCTGCAATGACATCTAGCCTCACAACATCCGGGAAACCTCTCTGGTCCGTGCTGGTCTCCAGCTTTGACGACAACTGCGACCTCTGGCCGATCTTCTTCCACTTCCTCTTCAAACAGTGGCCGGACATCCCCACGCCCGTTTATCTCGTCACCAACTTCCGAACCTATGATGACCCGCGTGTCGTCAGCCTATGTGTGGGCAAAGATGTGTCGTGGGGGGACACGATGACAAAGGCGCTGGAGAAAATCCCCTCAAAGCATGTCTGGATGCTGCTGGAGGATTTCTTCATCACCCATCCGCTGCTCACCTCGCACATTGATCAGATTGTCCGCTCTTGGGACGCCCTGGGTGGCAAGTATCTCGAAACCGGGCGGCAGAGTGAAATCGGAGAACTGGTGCCAGGCACGGACTTCCGTCACATCCCGGCGGAAAACCCGCAGGCAGGCATCAACTCCGCCTTTTATGAATGCGAACTTCTCCGCAGTCTTGCGCAGCCGGGCCGCAATCTCTGGCAGGCCAACAGCCAGTTGAAGCGTCTCAATCTCGACAACCACCCGGACTTTTATTACCTGCGCGAAGGCGTGCCGCCGATGATCCAGTTTGTTGAGGCGGTGAAGGGCAAGTTCTGGAAGCCTGCGGCGATGGAATTCATGCAAGAGACAGGGCTGCCGCTCGATTTATGGTGGCGGCCGTTTCCGCCCCAAGGTCAGACATTTCTTCCCAAACTCGTCCGCAGCTTTCACAAACGCCGCATTGAGTGGCGCAAGCGGCGTGATGAAAAACGCTTCGCCGCAGGTGTTGTTTCGCCACCAGTGTTTCCGTTGCGCGCTTGAGCCCACACGAATGATCGGGCAACATCCGGGATGAATGTGAGCGAATCGGAAATTGACCACAGGCTCATCGACAGCGGCAGCGGATGTGCGATTGAAATATTGGGCGGCATCGTGACCTCAGTAGTCGGTTTCTTCGGTTTGGCGTAAGGCGGTCGAACTGAAGCAGCGTTCAAGCAGCCTCTGGGCGTGCGGATGGACCCGCCGACGGTAGTTTGTGCGTCCTTGTGCCCGAGTTCGGGAACACTGGGAGCGGGTTCAGGTCTTGTGAGCGGCTTTGGCAAGACAGGGCGTCTGGCGCATGTGCTGCACCCTTTTGGAGTGCGGCTTGGCATATTCTGGCGGTGCGTTTGGTGCCACGTCCGCCACAGCGAAGGTGGACGTGATGCATGTCGATGCTCGGCATCCGCCATCTGGCGGGCGTGCGCTTAAAGCACCCTCTACTCCACATCCGCTTGAATCCAGCCCCGCGCTTGCTCGTCTAGCCTCATCCCATGGACGAAAAGTCGCAGCCAATGACGAATCGCAACGCAATCCGGCGTCTGCTGGCTTTCGCACGCGGTCACTGGCGAATCGCTGCGTTGCAGTTCGCGCTCGCTGTTGGCGGCACGTCGCTGATCTTCGTGTTTCCCGGCGTGGTGCGCTGGTTCATGGACGAAATCATTCCGCAGAGGCGCACCGATCTCATCTGGCAGGCCGGTGGATTGGCGATTCTCGCGTTCGCAATGCGCGAAGCGTTGTTCTACTTCCGCACGCGGGTGAATTCCACATTCGAGCAGCGCATGGTCACCGACCTGCGCGGCCAGCTTCATCGCAAAGTCGAGTTGCTGCCGTTGCGCTGGTTCGATCATCAGAGCACGGGCGACATCCTCACCAAACTCGCCGACGATGTGCCCGCTACGCAGCGCGTCATCTTGGAAGGCATTGAGCAAGGCCTGACGGCTGTGCTGCAAATCCTCATCACCGCCGTCGTCATGCTTGTGGCCGATACGCAGCTCGCGTTGCTCGTTCTGGCGCCCACGCCGCTCATCGCGGCGGGTGGCTGGATCTATTCGCGCTGGGTCGCGCCACGTGCCACTGCCGCACGTGAAGCAACGAGCGCTTTGAATGCCACGCTGCACGAAACACTCACGGGCATTCGCCAGATCAAGAGTTTCACGGCCGAAGAGGCGCGGCAGGAAAGATTCCTCGCTGCCAGTCATCGTTTGAAGGAGAAACAGACGCACCTCATGGCCGCATGGGCGTTTTACGCACCCTCCATGACGCTTCTGGGCAATCTGGGCCTCGTTTTGCTGCTCATGGCCGGTTCGTGTTGGTGCGTGCGCGGCAGCATGACCCCGGGCCAATTGATGCAGTTCATCCTGCTCGTCGGGTTTCTGTATGAACCGATCGCTCGTCTCCATGGCGTCAATCAAACGCTCCTGAACGGCCTTGCTGCCGCCAAACGCGTCTTCGCCATTCTTGACGATGAAACCGAGGAGGACCTCGATTCCGGCCAGTCGCTGGCGGACGTCCGCGGCGATATCGCCTTCCGCGCCGTTTCCTTCGCCTATCGCAAAGACAAGCCTGTGCTGCATGACATCACGCTCGACGTTCGGCGTCATCAAACCATCGCCATCGTGGGAGCCACCGGTTCGGGCAAAAGCACGCTGTTCCAGCTCCTCACGCGCTTTTACGACCCGAAAAGCGGCGCGATCACTCTCGACGGCATCCCGCTGACGCAGCTCAGCAAGCGTTCGCTGCGTCAATCACTCGCCTATGTCACCCAGGAGGCGTTTCTCTTTGCTGGAAGCGTGCGGGACAACCTCCTTCTCGGCAAACCGTCCGCCACCGACGACGAACTCTGGTCCGCGTTGCGCGATGCTTGCGCCGAGGACTTCATCAAACGCCTTCCTGAAGGTCTCGACGCCGAAGTGGGCGAGCGTGGCGTGCTGTTGAGCGGCGGTGAGCGTCAGCGCCTCGCCCTCGCCCGTGCCTTCCTCAAAGACGCGCCGATTCTGCTCCTGGATGAGGCCACCTCGGCAGTCGATGTGAAATCCGAGCAGCTCATCCAGCAGGCGCTGACCAAACTCCGCGCTAACCGGACCTGCCTCATCATCGCCCATCGCCTCAGCACCATCGTGGAGGCCGATTCCATCTATGTCCTTCACCAGGGTCGCATCCTCGCGAAGGGCAAACACGAGGAGCTTCTCCAATCCTGCCCCTACTACGGCGAGATGGCTGCTCTGGCCTTTGAACAAGCGCGGGAGCATCCTGATGCTTCCGCAAACAAAAACGCCTGATCGTTTTCACGATCAGGCGTTGCTTTGAATCGAATCAACCGGACGAGACTCAGTTCGAGCGGCCGAGGTAAGTGCCGTCTTCGGTTTTCACGCTGATTTTGTCGCCTGGGCCGATGAAGAGGGGGACCTGCACGCGGAGGCCCGTTTCCATGATGGCTTCCTTGTACACGTTGTTGGCGGAGTCGCCCTTCACACCCTCGGGGGATTCGGCCACGCTCATGACCACAGAGGCGGGCAGCTCGATGCCGGCGACCACGTCATCCGCGAGCAGGATCAGATACTTCTGGCCTTCGATGAGGTAGTCCTTCTCCTTTTTCACCATGTCCTCACCGAGGAGCACGTCCTCGAAGGTGTCCGGGTGCATGAAGTGGTAGCCGTCGCCGTCCTTGTAGCTGTATTCGTGGGCATCGCGTGCGAGGTTCACCGACTCCAGCGACTCGTTGGAGGTCATGCGCAGGTTGTACATTTTGCCGATCGTGATGCTGCGGACGGACATCTGCACGAACGAGGCCATGCGCGGCGGCGTCTTGAGTTCGAAGTCGGTGACGACGCAGATGTCGTTGTTGTAACGGACGGCGTGTCCCTTGCGGAGATTGATGACGGGGGTGGCTGGCATAAGAGCCGGAGTCCATGGCGAGTTTAAGGCGTTTTGCAAGCACTGGTTCGTGGGCTGCGGCGGGGCGGCTTTCAGGCCCGGCGGCGATCCATTCAACCACCGCATCAGCCTGTTCGCTCGAAGGGAATTTGCGGGAAGCAGCGTAGATGAGGTTCCAACCTCATGAATGTCCGCCTTCCACTCCTTTTGGGTACCGTTTTGAGCCTGCAGGCTGCCGCCGAGCTGCCTTTCACGCAGGTGCCGGCTGAATTCGCCGGGCAGTTCTCGCCGGGGAAGTCGCTGCTGGTGTTCAAGGACGGCAGCCCGGTGAAAAACGCAGCCGACTGGCGGAAACGTCGCGCCGAAATCCTTGCCGACTGGCATGGCCTCTTGGGGGCGTGGCCGCCGGTGATCGAAAAGCCGAGGATCGAGGTGCTGGAGACGACGAAACGCGACGGCGGCGTGACGCAACGGAAGGTGCGCGTCGAAATCGCCCCCGGGCAGACGGGGGAGGGCTACCTGCTGCTCCCCGCGAACGAAGGGAAGCGCCCCGCCGTGTTCGTGCCCTACTACGATCCTGAAACGAGCGCCGGCTTGAGCGACAAGCCGCTGCGAGACTTCGCGTGGCAGCTTGCGCGGCGTGGATTCGTCACGCTGAGCATCGGATCGCCCGGTGGGGATGCTCGGAAGCCGGTGTTGAGCCCGGAGGCTAGGTGTCAGCCGCTGTCCTACCTCGGCTACATCTGCGCGAACATGTGGAATGCACTCGCGTCATTGCCGGAGGTCGATTCGACGCGCATCGGCATCGTGGGGCATTCCTATGGCGGAAAATGGTCGCTTTTTGGCTCCTGCCTGTGGGAAAAGTATGCCTGCGCTGCCTGGAGTGATCCGGGCATCGTCTTTGACGAGACCCGCGGCAGCATCAACTACCAGGAGCCGTGGTATCTCGGCCTTGATCCCGCGCTCACCCGCAAACCGGGCCTTGTCAGTGCCGAAAGTCCGCGCACCGGCTCGTACAAGGTGCTCATCGATCAAGGCCATAACCTGCATGAGTTGCACGCGCTGATGGCCCCGCGACCCTTCCTCGTCTCCGGCGGCGCTGAGGATCCGCCGAAGCGCTGGGCCGCGCTGAACCACGCCATCGCCGTGAACACGCTCCTCGGCGTCAAAGATCGCGTGGCGATGACGAACCGCGAGAAGCACGATCCGAACGAGGAGTCGAACGAGCAGATCTACCGCTTCTTCGAGTATTGGCTGAAGCCGTGAGTGGGTTTCAAGTCGGGCCAAAAAAGAGCGGAGACGACTCCGGTGGGTCGTCTCCGCCATGCAAGGGATGCGAGATCAGTCGTTGTAGGCCGCTTCGCCGTGCTCGGCGAGGTCGAGGCCCTGATTCTCCTCCTCGGGGCTGACGCGCAGGCCGATGGTGCGGTCGATCACCTTCAGGATGACGAAGCTGGCCACGCCGGAGAGCAGGATGGTGTAAACGGAGGCCAGAAGCTGTGTCACGAGTTGCTTCCCGATGCTGAAATCGCCCAGACCGCCGGCAAAGGCGGTCGAACCGAAGACAGCGACGAGCACGGTGCCGACAAAGCCGCCCACGCCATGCACGCCGAAAACGTCGAGCGAGTCGTCATAACCGAAGCGCTTCTTCAGCTTCGCGCAGGCCAGCCAGCAGAGCAGGGCCGAAAGGCTGCCGATGCAGATCGCACCCACCGGGCCGACTTTGCCGGAGGCGGGTGTGATGGCCGCTAGGCCGGCGATGGAGCCGGTAGCGATGCCGAGGGCGCTCGGCTTGCCGTTGCGGACCCACTCGATGAGCATCCACACCACCGAGGCGGCGCAGGCGGAGAGGTGCGTCACGACGAGCGTCATCGCTGCCGCGCCGTTTGCCGCGAGCTGGCTGCCGGCGTTGAAGCCGAACCAGCCCACCCATAGCATGCCAGCGCCGGTGATTGTCAGCGGCAGGTTGTGCGGCAGGAGCTGGGCGCCGGGGAAGCCTTTGCGGGGCCCCACCATCACGCACGCCACCAGCGCGGCCACGCCGGCGGTGATATGCACGACGATGCCGCCGGCGAGATCAATCACACCCGTCAGGCCAAAGAACGCGCCCGCCTTGTGCCACACGCCGTAGCAGCAGGGTGCATAGACGACGAGGCTCCACACGATGCTGAAAACCAGGATCGCCTTGAACTTCATGCGCTCCGCAAACGCGCCGATGAACAGCCCCGGCGTGATGAGGAAGAACATCATCTGGTAGGCAAAGTGTAGCAGCTCCGGGATCGTCGGGCAGTCGCTCCGCACTGAGGTTGGCGTCACACCGCTTAGGAAGGCCTTGCCGAAGCGTCCGATGACCGCGCAGCCGTCGGAGAAGGCCAGGGAGTAGCCGCAGGCCAGCCAGACGAGGCTCAGGACGGCCGTCAGCGCGAAGCACTGCATCAGGATCGAGAGGATGTTCTTCGCGCGCACCAAGCCGGCGTAAAACAGCGCCAGGCCGGGAATCATCATGAAGAGCACCAGCGCGGTGGACACCAGCAACCAGGCGGTGTCACCGCTGTTGATGGTGGAACCGTCGGCGGCATGCGCGGAGGTGGTGGCGAAAACGAGCGCGGCCATCACGGCGGGAATCCGTGAGGCCCCGCTCCCGGTGCGTTTCAGCAGGGGATGGGTCATGGTTGGTTGGCGGTTGGGTTGGGAGCCGTGATGCTAGTCATCCGCCTTGAATTCGGCAAGAGGAAGAGTTCGGCTAGGCATGATTCATGCTGCACGATTTTCTTGACCGAAGTCATGGAGAGTGTCATCACGCGTCTTCAAAAGGGGGAGATCGTTGAGGCCCGTGAATTGTTTTTGAAGGAGGAATCGGCGGTTTTGCTGCTAGTGAATTTCATCAGGCTGCGTTTGTCTGCATCCCCTCATGTCCGAAGCTAGGCCCAGCGCACTTTTACGTTTTTTTGCATTTCTCCTCGTCACCACGGCTGTGGCCGCTGGCGGGTGGTGGTTTTTGAGGCAGCAGGGGCAGTCCGCCGCCGCCAAACCGACGGGCGCGAAGGGGGCCGCGCCGGTTTTGACCGCCAAGGTCACGAAGGAGAACTACGCGCTCGATTTGGACGCCATTGGCACCGTGCAGGCCTTCGAATCCACTGACATCAGCTCGAACGTTACCGAGTCCGTCACGCAGGTTTCCTTCAATGACGGTGATTTTGTAAAAAAAGGCACGCTGCTGGCCACGCTGAGCGACGCAGAGGAGCAGGCCATGTTGGCCTCAGCGAAAGCATCGCTGGCCGAGGAAGAGCGTGAGATCGAACGTCTCAAGAATCTCGTCAAAGACGGTGCCGCGCCCGAAGCACGGCTGGAAGAGCGCAAAACGCTGGCCGACATCGCGAAGCAGAAGATCCACGAGGCGGAGGCGAAGCTCTCCGATCGACGAATTACGGCGCCGTTTGACGGCTGGCTCGGTCTGCGTCGCATCAGCGTCGGTGCGCTTGTCTCACCCGGCACGGTCATCGCTTCGCTCGACAAGATGGACGTGGTGAAGATCGACTTTGCCGTTCCGGAGACCTATCTCGGCAGCGTGAAGGACGGCACGCTCATCTCGGCGCGCACCGACACCGACCGCGAACGGCGCTACGAGGGCAAAGTGTCGCATCTCGACTCCCGCATCGATCCAGTGACGCGCTCCATCCCCGTGCGTGCGGAGGTGCCGAATCCCGAACTCGCCCTCAAACCGGGCATGCTTGTGATGGTGCGCCTTTTGGTGGAGCCGAAGCTTTCACTCTCCATCCCGGAACGCTCCCTCGTGCCGGTGGGCTCGAAGGCGTATGTCTTCACCATCGAAGGCGACAAGGCGAAGCGCCTGGAGGTCAAGACTGGCCGCCGCAGGCCGGGTTACGTCGAAATCATCAAAGGTCTCAACGAAGGCCAGGTGATCATCGCCGACGGTCTCGTCGGTCTTCAAGATGGCGCGGCCGTGAAGGTCGCCGGCGCATTCGGTGGGCCGGTGAAGCCGTTCAATCCCGAGCAACCCGACACGGCGACACCCTGACATGTGGATCTCAGACACATCCGTGCGTCGTCCGGTGCTGGCGATGGTGATGAACCTCATCCTCATCGCCTTCGGCGTTGTTGCCTACACGCGGCTGCCTGTGCGCGAGTATCCGGACATCGAGCCGCCCATCGTGACGGTGGAGACCTATTATCGTGGCGCTTCCGCGAGCGTGGTTGAGCGCCGCATCACACAGCGGCTCGAAGATCGCATCTCGCAGGTGGAGGCCATCAAAAACATCTCCTCCATCAGCACGGACGGCAAATCGGAGATCACCATCGAGTTCAATCTCGGCCGCGACCTCGACGCGGCGGCGAATGACATCCGCGAGGCAATCAGCCCCATCCTTGCGACCATGCCGGAAGAAGTTGAGCCGCCGAATGTCGGCAAAACGGAGCTCAGCTCCGAGGTGTTGATGTATTTGAACCTCACCAGCGACTCGCGCACCACGCTGGAGCTGAATGATTACGCGGAGCGCTACCTCGTGGACCGTTTTTCGCGGCTACCCGGCATCGCGCGCGTGCGCATCAACGGTGGATCGCGTTATGCGTTGCGGGTCTGGCTGAACCGCGAGGCCTTGGCCGCCCGCGGACTCACCGCGC
>Ga0169931_10000985_pt1 | contig 47151 bp, 30 predicted proteins | sample Kivu_15m_20L_FD_129675 | JGI IMG/M metagenome (GOLD analysis project Ga0169931, IMG submission 129675) | Freshwater microbial communities from Lake Kivu, Western Province, Rwanda to study Microbial Dark Matter (Phase II) - Kivu_15m_20L... | ecosystem: Environmental > Aquatic > Freshwater > Lake... | reverse complement strand
CGGCCGATGAGCAAATTTTGGCTAAGGTGCGTGGCATCATCAGTGCGGTGCACAACGGTGGAATAGAGATAGAGCAACAGGTGAGTCCTGAAGCGATTGGTGGTTTTTTGTTGAGAGTTGACGACCACATGATTGACGCGTCCATCTCGGCCAAACTCAACGAATTGAGACAAGAATTTTTGAAAAACCCATATGTAGCGGGCTTCTGATAGCGCCCCGATCACAGTATAAACATTAAAGCAATGGCAGAAATTAAACCGGCAGAAGTATCTGCAATCCTCAGAGAACAATTGGCAGGGGTGAAAACCGCAGCCGAACTGCAAGAAGTAGGAAGTGTTCTCCAAATCGGTGACGGTATCGCTCGTATCTATGGACTTTCGAGCGTCCAATCGGGGGAGTTGATTGAATTCCGCAATGGCGTTCAAGGCATCGTGCTCAACCTGGAAGAAGACAACGTGGGCGCGGTATTGCTGGGCCCATCGGGCAATCTGAAAGAAGGCGACACCGTGAAAAGAACCGGAAAAATCGCTTCTATCCGCGTGGGCGAAGGCATGTTGGGCCGTGTGGTCAACACGCTTGGCGAACCCATAGATGGAAAAGGCCCTATCCAAGGTGAGACCTATGAAATGCCTATCGAGCGCAAAGCTCCCGGTGTTATCTACCGCCAACCCGTTAATGAGCCACTTCAAACAGGTATCAAGGCGATTGACGCGATGATTCCAATCGGTCGTGGTCAGCGCGAGTTGATCATTGGTGACCGACAAACCGGTAAGTCAACCGTTGCTATCGATACCATCATCAACCAACGCGAGTTTTATAAAGCAGGCAAGCCTGTGTTCTGTATCTATGTGGCGATTGGCCAAAAAGGCTCAACCATTGCCGGTACAGTGAAAATGCTGGAAGAAAATGGCGCCTTGCCTTATACCGTTATTGTGGCGGCTACGGCATCCGACCCGGCACCGCTCCAGTTTTATGCACCATTTTCCGGTGCTGCTATCGGAGAATTTTTCCGCGACACCGGTCGTCCTGCTTTGATTGTTTATGATGACTTGTCAAAACAGGCCGTGGCTTATCGTGAGGTATCGCTGCTGCTGAGACGCCCACCCGGACGTGAAGCTTATCCCGGTGATGTGTTCTATCTGCACTCGCGCCTTTTGGAAAGAGCGGCCAAAATCAACGCCACAGACGCCATTGCATCTCAAATGAACGATTTACCCGAAAGCATTCGCCATATGGTGAAAGGGGGCGGTTCGTTGACAGCACTTCCTATCATTGAGACTCAGGCAGGAGACGTTTCGGCCTATATCCCAACCAATGTGATTTCTATCACTGATGGTCAGATTTTCTTGGAGTCCAACCTGTTCTTGTCAGGTGTTCGTCCGGCCATCAACGTAGGTATCAGCGTATCACGCGTTGGTGGAAATGCCCAAATCAAGTCCATGAAAAAGGTTGCCGGCACGTTGAAACTCGACCAAGCCCAATACCGCGAGCTTGAGGCTTTCTCAAAATTTGGGTCGGACTTGGACGATGCGACCAAAGCCGTATTGGAAAAAGGTAAACGCAACGTAGAAATCCTGAAACAAAACTTGAATTCTCCCTTCACGGTTGAGAAACAGACCGCCATAATTTATTGTGGCACCAAAGGTCTCTTAGGTGGGGTGCCGGTGGATCAAATTAAGAAGTTTGAGTCTGACTATTTGGATTACTTGAGCAACAAACACCAAGGCACTTTGGATAAAATCAAAGCGGGTGTGATTGACGGTTCAGTGACCGATATATTGGAGAGCGCTGCCAAAGAAGTGGCCGCCAAGTATTTCGCCTGATAGGGTTTCCTCAAAGCAACACCAACTGAAATGGCAAATCTCAAAGAAATCAGAACTCGAATCACCTCGGTCAGCAGCACCATGCAGATCACCTCTGCCATGAAGATGGTGAGTGCGGCCAAGTTGAAAAGAGCGCAAGATGCTATCATTCGTATGCGTCCTTATGCACAAAAACTCTCCGAGGTAATGTCAAACTTGAGTGCCGGACTGGATACTGATGATGGCACGTATACCAAACAAAAGTCCCCAAACAAGGTGCTTTTGGTGGTAATCACCTCAAACCGTGGATTGTGTGGAGCTTTCAACAATAATGTTATCAAAGAGGCGCGTATGCAAGCTTTGAATACTTATTCAGGAAAGGAAGTAAAGGTGTTGTCATTGGGCAAAAAGGCTTTTGACTTTTTCAAGAAGACGCCTTGGCACTTAGAGCATGGTTTTGGAGAGACGCCTTATTCCATCTTTGACGGGTTGAGCTACGAGAAATCCTCGGATGTGTGCGCGCAGATTATGAAGCGTTATGCCGCAGGCGAGTGGGATAGGGTGGTGTTGGTCTACAACCAATTCAAGAATGCAGCTTCGCAAGTTTGTATGTCTGAACAATTACTGCCAGTGGTTCCGGCCAAGTCATCGGGAAAATCTACAGGAGAATACATTTTCGAACCTTCTAAAGAAGAGATTCTTCAAGAAATTTTGCCTAAAACCCTGAAGATTACACTTTTCAAAGCCTTGTTAGATTCTAACGCATCGGAACATGGAGCGCGAATGACAGCCATGCACAAAGCCACCGACAACGCCTCGGAACTGAGAAAAGAACTGAAAATTTATTACAACAAAGCCAGACAAGCCGCCATTACCAACGAGATTTTGGAAATCGTGGGTGGCGCGGAAGCGCTGAACGGCTAAACTCGGTACTTTATCGTTTTCAATATTTAAGAGCCGACTTTGTAAGTCGGCTTTTTTTTACTCTATTCCCCACCACTTACATTTTGGTCTGTATATGAGAAATCCTGTGCGCGCCAAGCGCTTCATTTTGTTGTCAATTTTACTTTTGTCCGCCATCTGGGCAATGGCGCAAAGCAAAATGAATCGCACAACCGAAACCATTGTTGTGAAATCCAAAAGTCCCGAACACAAAAAACAGGAGTTTGTAAAGTTGGTTTTTACCGTTATCAATGACACGGATGTGCAGTTGGAAATCACCAAGGACCAATTTTATTTTCCCAAATGCGTATCTGTGATGATTACGGGCCCCAATGGCAATGTGGCCTGCAAAGTGCCCGACCACACAGGTACTTCTTTTCCCAAAGTGAGCATGAAAGCGGGGAGCTACTTGGAGTTTGAATACAACATTTCGGGCTATTGGGATTTGTCCGCAGCGGGCGAATACAAGGTGGTATTCTACTACACCATGAGCAACGGGGTGAGCAAAGCCGCCCCCGTTGCCTCTTTCAAAATTCTTGATTGACCCCCTTGTAGTCTTATTTCACCAAGAGTTTCTCGGTGAATACTTGTCCGTTTTTTCCGGCAATTGTAACCACATATAAACCTGAGCTCAAGCCTCCGAGGCTGATTGTATTTCTCGGCCCGGTGATTTGTTCAGAAATAACCTGCCGACCGGCAAGGTCAACCACAGTCAGTTGGTGTGCTTCATTGGCCATTTGGTTCTGAACGATGACCACTGACCCTGAGGCGGGATTGGGAAACAACACAAATCCGTTTTGGCTTGACACTTCCGAGATGCCAACAAACTCCATGTAACGGGCCATAAACTCTTGAAAGAAAAGATTGGCCACGCGTGCATCGTGAACGATGACTGTGTTTTCGTCATTGATGGACTCGGCAGAGGCGCTCCAGTTGTGCGATCCGGTAATAACCATGGGGTCTGAACCGGGGTCTGAAGCATCAACAATCGCGTATTTGTGGTGCAATTGCCCGTCTACTCCTTCATGAGAATATACTTCCACTCCGGCCGTTACAAACATGTCAAAGTCGGTACCGCTACCTGTTGTTTGCTCGATCACACCACGCACATAAGTGAAAAAATCGTCATGAACAGTCACCACGGTGTTGGCCAATAAATCAAATGTGAATGCAAGTAGACAGAACTCAAGCGAGGTATTGGTTGTGACAAGTGCGTCATTGATGGCGCTGCTCACATTGTCAGTGGGTGAGAAATAGGCCTCCACCGGGCTATTGCCGATGATGTATTTGATGGGGGTATTGAAAGATTTGTTGCTGCTGAATTTGGAATTGGCCGGCTGAGGCGTTGGCCCCGAACCGCCCCACATTTCATTGAACTCGAGGCGGAATCCCTTGCAGATGCTTTCGTCCTGAAAGATGATAATGTTGTTATAATCTTCATTGAGATTGTTGGTAGTCATGTTGGTAGAGCCCGTGATGAGCGTGGCTAAGTCAGTATGGTCAGCATCAATGATGATGAATTTGTTGTGCATGCCCGAGCCATTGTCATCGGTTCTGTAATGCACCGGGATATTGCTGTTGAATTGGGCAATGCCCAAATTGGCATTGGTGCCCTGGGCGATGTATCGGATTTGAACACCACGGTCGTATGCTGCATTGATGGCACTCACTACCAATTGGTCGTTGATGTTGTAAATGGCCATGTCCAAGGTGTACATCGCCCTATCTATGTATGCCGCTATAGTGTCATTAGTATCAAGTCCCAAGTCGATGGCTTGCTCTTCTGTTGCAAATTCATTGCGCACACTCCCGTTGAAATAGACAGTGATATCGCCACTCGAAAGCGATTTGGTAGCATAGGGCAATACGGGGCTTTCTGCAATGTCTTCACCATCAGACGAAACAACGCGAGCGTAATAAATGGTGCCCGGCTGCAACCCGCTCAATGTGGCCATATGTGTGGTCACCGAGGCCGGGCTGTAGATTTCTTGGCTCAAATCAGTTGGTGAAGTGCCGTATTCCACTTTACTGTCTCCCGGTGCATCAGTCTGCCAATGCAGAGAAAACCCTGTGGTAGAAATGTTCTGTTGGTTCACTTTGCCAATCAGATTGATGCCCGATTGAAGTTGGATATCATCTTGGTCGCGGGGCAGCAGTTGGTAGCCGCCAACACCTGTGAAACTGAATTGAGAAACAATGCCTGTTAATTGAACAGGACCTGCGGGAATCATGGAGCCGATGAGCACGCTGCCGTTGCGCACATAAGCCACGCCTGACTGGTTGCCGGCTGTGAATGTGTAGGTTGTGTTGCCCTGAAAATTGGCGCCACCATTGGCAAAAACCACATTGTCAATCCGGGCCAAACGGCCTTCGTTTGATTCGGCCATTTGGTTGGGCGTAATGAGAATAGGGTCCGGAAGTGCGTTGGCCCCGGAAAGAAGAGTAACAGAAGTCAACGTAGGGCCGACTTCAAGCAGTCCGTTGAACTCGCTGAGCACACCCGTCACGGTGATAATATCGCCTCGGTTGGGTGCGGCAAACGAGGTCCAATTCGAACCCGGAAAAACAGCAATACCGGCAGTTTCATCTTGGATATAGCGCACCGAGCTACCCATTTCAGAGCCATTGGTCACAATGCCCGTGAGCGTCACTGATTGCCCAATCGCAAAATTTGCGCGCGCATCTGCTATGTCAGATTGGCCACAAACAAAGGTGACAGAAAAAAGTAGGGCTAAAAAAGAAAGAGTCTTTTTCATAAAACGAGATGATTTTTAAAACGAAAGCTCAAAGGAAACATTGATTCTGCGTGGCAATCCGAGAAAGACGGAGGCCGAAGCCGCATCGAAATCGGATCGAGGGTAGGTCACAAAAGGGTCGTTATTTTGAGCATCGGCAATGTAGGTACTGTTAAGCGCATTCAGGACACTCACCCGTATGTCAGCGTGGCCTTTATCCATTTTGGTGTGAAACCCCGCGTGCAAATCAAAAATATTGTAAGCGGGCATTTTCCAAGATTCCCTGCCGGCATTCACACCGGTGAGAGATTCGGGGCTGAAGTCCGAGTAGTTTTTGTCGAAATAGGTTGTGCGGCCTTTTACATATAAATTCTTGGCGAACTCATATCGCAGGCTGGCACCCAATTGCATCTGAGCGGCATTGCCCACGTGCACTCCGCGCGGGTCAAACGATGTGGTGTATGGGTCTCCGGTGTTGGGGTCTATGATGAAGTTGTTGTTTTGGTCAACTACCTGGCCCTCTTCCTCAGACTGCCAAGTCCAGTCGCCCCAAGAAATCAGCCCCTCCAATGTCCACTTTTTGTTGATTTTCCAAGCTGCGTCCATTTCTACTCCGTAGTGAAGTGCATCCATGCTGCGGATAAAGGCAAACGCCTCTTGATAGTCGCTCGATGGAGGGCTAACATTGATTCGCTGATTCACCGGGCGATTGCTCCACCGGGTGTGATACGCGTTGATATTGGCGGCCACTTTTTTATTAGCCCACGAAGACCCGCCTTCTATGCCGACTACCTCTTCGTTTTCATACTCTGCAAAGACATTGTTGTTGATGTCTATCACATTGTCAAAACGCGGTGCACGGGACAGGTACCCGGCATTGGCAAACACGTTCATAAACTCGGAAACATTATAGTTGGCGCCTCCTTTCAGCGTATAGCCGGGCAAGGAAACCCATTCCGTTTCATAAGTTTTAAGGCCTTCGCTGTCGCGGTTATAAGAGATTCCATTGTGTGTGATGTTGTCCAAATAACCTATAAAGAGCGTGGTGTCTTCCAGTACCAGCATTTTTTTACGGAAATAGTCTATCCCTTTGTAAGACGAATGTGCAAATGAGGCGTTGACAAAGAAGGTCAGCAGCCCTGATTTTTGTTCCCACTGGGCAAAACCGCCCGCCCAACGAACCAATCCCTCATCGTGATAGCGAACTTTGTCTCCTTCGAAGCGCTTGGTATCAGCAAATTCATTTAGGTTAGCGGGGGAGGAGTCAACAACATAGTCACCGCCAATCAAATCGTGCACCTCTTGATAGTGTTCACCTGTGTAGAAGCGGTAATCAGCACCAAAAGAAAATGTGGTGTTTGCCTTGGGTTGGTATGCAAAGGAAGACAGATAGCCATACCAAAAGTGGTTGTTGACCGCGCTGCGCAGATAAGTACTGGATTTTATCAAACCCTCTTCGTCCAGGTTAAGCCCTCCCGGGACCGATTCGAATAGGACATTATTGTCATAGATTGATTGGAAATCAATGGTTCCATCGGGCATCCTGTTCACTCCCGAGCGAGAGTTGAGCCCCGTACCGCCCCCACGCCCAATGGATAGATAGGCAATGTTGGACCAGGCCATCTTATCATTGATGCTCCAAAAGTCTTTGAGCGTTATTTGGGGCTTGTGATAATAATTTATCCGCTCGGTCACAGAAATGAGCTGACCACCCACCGACCCGGTAATCTGGCTGCCATCTGAAATGTATTGCCGGTCAATGTAAGTGCCCCAATGCTGGTTGTAGGCTTGTCCGTAGTAAGTGTATTGATTGATTCCTGCGGAGTCTACGCCCAAATCGGCCGCCAATTCCCTATCAAAAACCTGGATAGGGCTTTTAAAAGATCGTTGGCCATGGCTTTGCGGAGCCCCAAAAGCGCTGAAGCTGATGAGGTGTGTCTTCAGTTCTTTTTCCAGTTTGAAATAGTAGAAATAACCACGGGAATCGGTGCGGTCAACAAATCCCGAACTGTTTTTGAACGACCCGGCTGCTGTAATTCCCCAGCCATTATTGAGCCTTCCTGAAGTAATAGCCACCGTGGTTCTGGAAAAGTTAAAACTGGCTACTTCTTGTTTAAGGCGTACGCCTCTTTTGGCCTCTATCCCTTTGGTCAGTATGTTCATAGTGCCGCCCACGCTGGGAATGGCCAATTTGGACGCTCCCAGTCCACGCTGCACTTGTATGGTTTTAGTTACTGCATCCAACCCAAACCAATTGGACCAATAGACCCAGCCGTTTTCCATGTCGTTCACCGGCACCCCGTCTATCATCACTGCCAAATTGCGCTGGTCAAAACCCCTGATGGTCACTCGGGCATCACCATCTCCACCACCTTGTTGGGTGGCATATACCCCCGGTGTCGAATTCAATATCATAGGGATGTCTTGAGAGGCCAATTCTTCTTGGATTTGGGCGGGCAAAACGTTGGTAAACGCCACAGGGGTTTGGCGTTCTGTTGCCACGTCTGCAACAACTCGGGCTTCACTCAGAACGCGTGTTTGCAGACTGAAATTAGCCTTCACTTCAGGACCGTTTATTGTGATGGATTTTTCTTGAGGAAGAAAACCTATATAGGACACTTTGATGAGGTAGGTGCCATAGTCCAACTCCAAAGAAAAAGCCCCCGAGATGTCGGTGGCTGTTCCTTTTCCCGAGCCGTAAAGCACATAAGCGCCCATCAGTCCTTCACCGGTTTCGGCATCGGTAATGACGCCCGTGATTTTGCCCTTTTGTGCAAATGAAGTCAATGAGCCAATCAGCGTGCAGAACAGCAACAGGTGTTTCATGAATCAGTAATGATAAAAAAAGCCCACCGAGGGGCTTTTAATTCGTTATTCAATGATGATGCGATGGGTGAGGGTGCCATGGGCCGTATGGGCTTTGAGGCTGTAAACGCCCGGGGCCAGTTCAGAATAGATGGTCACTGCGTTAGTGTTGGGCTTGGTCGAATGCACAAGTTGTCCTTTGAGGTCCATGATTTCGACTGCTTCGATGGGCAGAGGAGCAGTCAGATTGAGCGCGCCTTTGGATGGATTGGGAAAAACGGTCAATGAAATTGCAGATGGGTTTTCTGAGATGCTGTTTGGGTTACACAAGCAGACGTGAAAGCCCAAGTTGTCAAACGTGTTGGCGGGCAATGAATCCCACTGAGCGCCCGTGTTGAATGGTTGAGTAGGGGTGATGTAGCCTTGTGTGACATCGGATTTTCTGATGAGGGTGTGGTTTGCACTCCAGGCGATTGCTGCGTTAAGACTCCATGCATAATAGGGAGCTACGTCATTCCATCCACCACCTGAATTCGGGTCGCCCGGGTCTTGACCTATGCGTCCAAATACGTCCAACACCACGTTGCCGTTGATTTTGCGCAGCACCATGGCGTCATTACCGTTGAAATACATGGTGTTGTTTTCGTCATAAACGGGATTGATAAAAACATCTGCTGCATCTTGCAATTCGTCCCAAACAGGGGCCTCTTGTTCTATACCATCCGGATTGCGTTTGTCAATTACGATGACGTAAGTACTAAAAGGTTCTATTGTTCCCGAAAGATCAGTTTTTTGGTTTGCAGCAGCACTATTGCTGCCGTTGGAATACCGCTCCAGTCGATAAGCGGAAAGATTAATGGGGTTTGCTGTGGGGTTATACAATTCGATGGCTTTGTTATTCGACCAGCCTTCGACATACTCAGAGATAAACAACTCATTGCAACCCTGGGAAAAAATTTGTTGTCCTAGTAAGGTAAAAACAGCAGCAAGGAAAAGGTGTTTCATTGGAGGTGGGATTTTTAACCCGGCAAAGTTAGAAAGATTGACTACCCGCAAGCCAACGCAAGTTGTAATCCGCGTTATTTGATAACGAATTAATAAACAAAGTGCCCTTTGGACGGGTGGTCATTAAGTTAATGCATAGTGGCTATATTCGTCACTGGTAAAGGAGTATTGAAAGTTGAGCAGATGAGGAGACGTATAATTGTAGCCTTTTTATTGTTGTGTGCACATTTTGAGGCGTTTTCAAGCCACATTCAGGGAGGCAACATCACATACACGTGTGTAGGCCCCAACACCTACAACATCACCCTCACGGTGATGACCGATTGTTTTGGCGCCACGCCCCCCTCTGTTTTGACCGATTTGTTCTTTTTTCCGTCTTGCGGCATTCCCTTTTCAGCCGCAGCCGGGCTGCAATCCATCACAGAGATTTCTGACGTCTGCGCCAGCGAATTGCCGGGCACCAGTTGCAACAACGGATTTGCTCCGGGCACCAATCTGGTCGTTTATACCATCAACAATATCGTTTTGCCGTTGGCCTGTAATTACAACATTGTTTGGGCCTCAGCTGACTGGAATGATTTCACCAACGTAAATAACGTGGTGCCCTGTCCACAATGTTTTGCCACAGCCTATTTCACCACTACGATTAACAATGCCGCTCCGTGCAATAACAGTGTGCAGGTCATCAACACCACAGCCGAGCCACTGGTACCTAATGCATGTTTGGGCACTGCAGTGACTTATTTGCCTCAAATTTCTAACCCCAACGGATATACCCTGTCTTTTAGCTTGGTAAATGTGCAGATGGCGGGGGGCGTTTCTGTGAACTACGAGGCAGGCTTTTCCGGAGCCTCGCCCATACCCGGAATCACTATCAACCCTGTGACGGGAGCAATCAATTTTTTTGCCGGACAAATCGGAAATTTTGTGGTGGGCATCCAAATTCAACAATTTGACGGAGGCGGAAATTTAATTGGCACGCTCAATCACGCTATGACCTTTGTGGTTAGACCTTGTGTCGTTGGGGTCACCACTTTCACCAACCCGTCCATTCAAAGTGTTACCGGAGCCGGTATTTCAGTGAACAGTACAACAGCGGCGGTTTGTCAAGGAAATCAAATGTGTGTTACGGTCCAAGCCACTAACAACAATGTTTTCAGGAACATCATTTTGAGTTCAAACTTTGAAGCGCTTTTTCCGGGAGCCACTTTCGTTCAGACAGGGAACAATCCCGCTATTGGGACCCTGTGCTTGGATGCGTCCATTCCGTATCCGCCAAGTACAGTAGTAACTATCAATGCTATTGATGATGCTTGCATCAATCCTTCATCGGCTCAGATTCAAATTACCATCAACATATTGCCAAGTTTGGCCATTCAAAACAATACTTTGAATATCTGCGCGGGGGATGCCGTGCAACTCAACGTGACGGGAGACAACAATTACACATGGGTGTCTTTGGCGGGCCCGCCTATCAGTGTGCCGGCTAACTTCAGTTGTGCCAACTGCGGCAACCCAACAGTTTCTCCCCCAAGCACTACCACCTACCAAGTGACCGGGAACACGATTAACCCGGCTTGCGTTACATCCGGCACCATAACCGTAAATGTATCTTTGTCAGACTTTACTTCGGGGGTGGTAGACGAAAGTTGCAGCAGCGCCAATGGCCAACTGACTACCTCTCCCAATGCCGGTTTTGGGCCTTATACCTATGCTTGGACGGGTCCCGGGGCGTTTACTTCAAACAACCAGAACATTAGCGGCCTGTCGGCCGGTAACTATTCCGTTACGGTCACTGATATCGGGCTACCCGGATGTTCGGTAGTGCAAAACTTTACGTTGAACAACACAGCTCCACCAACAGGAGCGTTGCTCAATTCCAACGTCACCATATGTGCCGGCCAATGTGTCAATTTAAATTTTGACCTGACCGGAACAGGGCCTTTCAACGCGACAATGACAAATGTGCCCAACCAGAACGGAATTAACGATGGGCACATTGTTCAGGTTTGTCCTGCGACTACAACCACTTATACGCTCAATAGCATTACTGATTCCAATGTTCCCGCGTGTGTTACGGCAGTCAATCAGTCAATTACGGTTACTGTTCGTCCTATACCAACAGCCAATTTTATTTCGCCCGGGATACTTTGTCAAAACGAGGCGGCCAATTTGGAGTTGAACATCAATCAACCCGGGAATTTTGTCCTGAACTATTCCGTCAATGGAACGGCACAACCCGCGGTCAATCCCGCAACCGATGGTCAGCTTATTCCAATTTCGCAAACAGCAACTACCAACTACACTGTTACATCAGTGCAGTATCCAACTGAACCGGCCTGTCCGAACGTGGTTGTTGCATCAACCACCGTAGATGTGTATCCGACCATTGTGTTGAACAACGCTACCACGATATGCGACCCGACCAATGAGTTTTTTCAAGTCGTTTTTAATATTTCGGGAGGAACTTCGGGCACCTATGTAGTTGCCGAAAACGGAACAGCAGGAGGCACATTGGGCCCAGGACCCCTGTTTCAGTTCAGCTCAGTATTTGTGCCAAACGGAACCAACGTTTCGTTTGACGTAACCGGCATTGAAAACTGCGACCCCGTTTCGTTTTCGGTTAATAATTATTCCTGCCCTGTGGTCACAGACGCGGGCACCATGAGTCCCGTTCCGTTGTTTTTGTGCCAGAATCAAGTGGTATGCGGCAACTGGAACAACAATCCCACCCTGGACGGCAACGACCAAGTGATGTTCGTTCTGCATGATAGCCCCGGCCCGGGACTGGGAAACATCATAGCAACGGATTGCAATGACATCTGCTTTAATGATGCCGATACCCCATTGGTGTTTGGCAATGGTGTCGGACAAGTTCAAATCGGAACCACTTATTACATTTCTGCGGTAGCCGGTAATGACGATGGTTCGGGAGATTGCGTCAATTTGAACCACCCTGACATTTCGGTGGCTATCGGACAGCCCGTAACTTTTCAAGAGGTACCAACCGCATCAATTAGTGGGGGTGGTACCATTTGCCAAGGAGATGTGGTGAACGTGACCATTGATTTTGTTGGTACGCCTCCCTTCACGGTTTCCTATGATATAAATGCTGCTCCCGGGGGGGTCAATTTGGTTTCCAATACGAACCAATTGGTTATTTCTACCGGCCAGGCGGGCACTTACACTATTTCTGCTTTATCAAATGCAATTTGCCCCGGGACCGATTCCGGAAGTGCTGTCGTGACTTTGAATCCGCAGTTTTCAGTTGATGTGTTGGACAATTTGTGTGACCCGACCAATGAGTTCTTTAATGTCTATATGGAAATCGGTGGAGGAATTCCCGGAACAATCGCAGTGGCTGAGACCGGTACTGCCGGAGGCAACACGGTTCAGGGCAACCCAACCATATTTACTTCTGCTTTGATAGCAAATGGAACTAATGTCAGCTTCACTATTTCGGATGCCGGAGTTTGTCCCGATCAAGTGATAAATGTCAATAATTTTTCCTGCCCTGTTATTACTGATGCGGGCACCATGAGTCCCGTTCCGTTGTTCTTGTGCCAGAATCAAGTGGTATGCGGCAACTGGAACAACAATCCCACATTGGACGGTAATGACCAAGTGATGTTCGTTCTACATGATAGCCCCGGCCCGGGACTGGGAAACATCATAGCAACGGATTGCAATGACATCTGCTTCAATGATGCCGATACTCCGCTGGTGTTTGGTAATGGTGTCGGACAAGTCCAAATCGGAACCACTTATTACATATCTGCGGTAGCTGGCAATGACGATGGTTCGGGAGATTGCGTCAATTTGAACCACCCTGACATTTCGGTGGCTATAGGTCAGCCCGTGACGTTTCAAGAAGTGGCTACTGCCAATATCAGTGGTGGCGGTACAATTTGCCAAGGAGAGACTGTGGACGTCATTATTGACTTTGTTGGTATGCCTCCCTTCACCGTTTCCTATCAGATAAATGGTGTCAATGAAGGGGTTAATCTTGTAGTCAACACAAACCAACTGATTATTCCCGCAGACCAAGCAGGCAACTACACCATTTCTGCCATGACGAACGGCCCTTGCCCCGGGGTTTTTGCAGGGAATGCGGTTGTCAACGTCAATCCACTGCCATCGGTCACGGACTTCTCAGGTGCATCAAGCTTATGTGATGGCCAAACCTTTGATTTGATATTCAATCTATCGGGCACTGCGCCATGGACTATTGAATTGGAATTTGACAATGGAGTAGACCCGGTTTCGGTCAGTTCGCTTGCTGTTGCGGCTTCGCCTTTTGTGCAGAGCATTGGTGACAATGGCACGTACACTGTTTCATTGATTTCAGACGCTTTATGTGACAACACCTCCATACCATCGGTATATGACCTTACCGTCTTTGACTTACCAACAGCCACCATCACTTCAGCGGATACGCTGGTTTGCCCCGGGGGCGAGGCCAATTTTGTTGCTGCTTTGACGGGAACAGGCCCATTCACGGTGATTTATGCTATTGACAATGTGAATCAGGCACCGGTGATTGTGGCCGGAAACACACTTTCTTTCTCTACATCCATTGATGGTGTTTATACCATTACGTCTATCTCAGATGCCAATTGTCAAAACACCGGCACGGGAAGTATGAGCTTGTCAACCTTGCCGCCACCCGCTGCTGATGCCGGCCCTGACCAAAACCTTTGTTCACAGGTTGATTTGCTGCTCGGAACCCCCAATGATCCTGCTTTCACCTACACTTGGACAGGAGCTGTTGTTCACTTGGACGATACGGGCATCCCACAGCCAACGCTCAACGCTCCCAACACTACGGGCGCTGACATAGCGCTCAATTTTCAACTTACCGTCTTCAATGGCGCTTGCGAGGCGGTAGATGATGTCGTCATTAACATTCAACCCGAGCCCATTGCAGATGCCGGAGTGGACGCATTTATTTGCTTTGAAGATAACGTCCAATTAGCTGCTTCCGGAGGGGTTTCATGCACTTGGGCCGCGTCACCGTCATTGGACGATGACCAAATTTGCAACCCCACCGCTTCACCTTTGGCTGATGAAGTGTTCACAGTTACGGTGGAAGGAGCAAACGGGTGTTTGGCAACGGACGATGTTTTGATTTCAGTCAATCCTGAGCTTACTTTGGGTGTAATCACCACTGATTTAGTCTCTTGTTTCCAATTGTGTGACGGAGGCGGGGAGTTTGACGCGGCCGGTGGAGCAGGCAATTATACTTTTGATTGGGTTGACACAAACCAAACAGTGGTGTCATCAGGCGCATCGGTTAACGATGTCTGTCCCGGTGATTATACGGTAGTGCTCACAGATGATGCAGGATGTACGGACCAGCTCCCTTTTACCATCACTGAGAATCCCGAGTTGTTGATTACCGCGGTGGATGTTGTTAACCCCTCGTGTTTTGGGTTTTTGGATGGAGAGATTTTGATCACCTCAGCAGACGCTATTGAATTTAGTTTGAACGGTGGGGTGCCTCAAGCAAATGGCGATTTTCAAGGATTGACTTCAGGAGATTATGATATTCTCGTACAGGACGTCTTTGGTTGCCAAGCGACTGACCAAGTCACTTTGACGTCTCCGGACGAAATAACCATTTCAGTTCTAACCGACAACATAATATACTGCCATCAGCAACCAATACCTCTTCAAGCAACGGCAATAGGCGGTGTGGGAGGATTCACTTATTTCTGGCAAGATGAGAACGGAGTGGCACTCGGAACAGGAGAGCCATTCAACTATATAGCCAACGGTGCCCAAACTGTGGATGTGTTTGCTGAGGACGCAAACGGGTGCCCCAGCCCTATCCTAAGTGTGACGTTGGAGCCAAATGAACCTTTCAGCTTGACCTTTTTGTCTGACAGTGTCTTTGTCATTTGCAATGGAGAAACCATCAACTTATCGGTTTTAACCTCCGGGGGATTGGGATTCCAGGATGTGGAATGGGTAGACGCAATCACGGGAGTAGTGCTCTCAAACAGTGCCCAGTTTGATGTCCAACCGACATTGTCCACAGTCTATTTTGTCAACGTTACTGATGGGTGCACTGAGCCACTTCAGGCCTTGGTTGATATAACGGTCAACCCCGTGCCGGCAGTAATTCTGACAGCGGATAGCATTTCGGGATGTTTTCCTGTGAACGTGCAGTTTACCAACGGCACTGACCCCGCATTGTCGGATCAATGTGTTTGGGACTTTGGTGATGGCGGAACTCTGGATGGATGTGTGCCCGGTATCATTTACACTTATGAAAACCCCGGCACCTTTGCGCCAAGCCTCACCGTAACATCGTCTGAAGGCTGCACCGGTTCTGCAGCTCTGAACGTGCCTGTGGTTATTCATGACTATCCCAATCCGGATTTCTCTTGGCAACCCAATCCTAATTCACTGATTCAAGAAACCCAGTTTTTTAACCAAACACCCGGCATCAATCAATATTTGTGGACAGTGGATGGTGACCCTATGTCTTCAGTTGCCAACCCCACCTACACGTTCGTAGGCCCCGATTTATTCAGTTACGAGATTTGTCTGTCCGCCACTAACCAATTTGGATGTGAGCGCAGTACTTGCAAGATTTTGACAATTGAGCCACTGATGCTGATTTACGTGCCCAATGCCTTTACACCTGACGCAGATAATTTGAACGAGTATTTTAAACCGATTGTCAAGGGAATCAGCAATCAAGATTACTCATTCAGAATATACAACCGATGGGGAGAAAAGATTTTTGAAACATCTGATCCCGAGATGGCTTGGACCGGCAACAATGAAAATGGAGAGTTTTTTGTTGAACCCGGTGTCTATGTTTGGCGGCTTTTGGTCAAAGATCTGATCAATGGAGACACGCATGAGTTTTCGGGTCACGTGACAATTGTTCGATAACAAATAGGGCAACGCGCCTTCTGTTTGTATAGCAACCCAAGTGTGAAAATCAGAAAAGACGAGAGCATTGATTTGACGGTGAGTTTGTGCCTATTTTCATGCCTCCAAAAAAACCTGTAAATGCGAAACCTGTTTTTGAGCACTTCAGCGCTGCTGTTTGCCGTATTGACGGCCCATTCACAACATCACAAGCCTTGTGGTCACAATGACCAGGAAGACCGGATTTTGAAGAAATATCCTTGGTTGGCAGACGAAATTCGTGCTGCCGAAAAAGAGTTAGAAGAGTTTACTCTGTACTTTCAGGAGCTAAGAGATGGCCAAAGAGATGCAATTTTAACAGTTCCCGTTGTCTTTCACGTTATTCATAACAACGGCCCCGAGAATATTTCAGACGAGCAAATCTTGAATGCTGTTGAAATTTTGAACCGTGATTTCAGACTATTGAACGAAGACGTAAGCGTTGTTCACCCTGAATTTATTGATTTGGCGGCAGACATCGAGATTGAATTCCGCTTGGCCAAAAGAGACCCTGATGGAGAGTGTCATAAAGGAATCAATCGCATTGTTAGCCCTTTGACCTATTCGGGAGACTCTGAAATGAAGGAGCTAATTTATTGGCCCAGAAACAAATACCTCAATATTTGGGTGTGTGATGATGCGGCCGGTGCAGCCGGATATTCGCAATATCCTTCTGCTGTGAGCAGTTCGTCAGCCGCGTCTGAGGACGGAATCGTTGTACGGTCAGATTATGTAGGCGCTATTGGCACCAGCTCCGTCACCCGTTCGCGCACCTTGACGCATGAAGTAGGACATTGGATAAACCTTCGCCATACTTGGGGCAACAGCAACGAACCCGGCCTTAGCACCAACTGCAATGGTGACGACCAAGTAACAGACACGCCCAATACCATTGGATGGACTGTTTGTAATATCAATGGCGAGTCATGCGGATCCTTGGACAATGTGCAGAACTACATGGAATATTCATATTGTTCTCGCATGTTTACTCAAGGCCAGCGAACCAGAATGCGCACAGCTCTGCAGGCCACAACGGCTCAAAGAAATCAGTTGATAACCGTTGCGAATCATGATGCAACAGGAATTTTTGATGAAGATTTGCTTTGTAAAGCTGAGTTTTTCTCAAATACAACGGCTACCTGTGTCGGATTCCCTATTCAGTTTTCCGATGACTCCTTTTTTGGTATTGAAGCTTGGACATGGAACTTCGGAGATGGTACCACCTTATCGGGCTCCGACCCCGGAGTGCACAAAAACCCCGCACACATTTATACCGAAAGCGGGACGTATACAGTGACCCTTACGGTATCGGACGGAATCAACGAAATGACGAAGGTCAAGAACAACTACATCGTTGTACTTCCCGAGGACTTTCACCCTGTTCCTTTCTCTGATGGTTTCGAAGTCAATGCATTGACTGCGGATTACACTGTCACCAATGCGGGAATTGACGATGCTTGGCAGACAGTGACGACTGCATCTTTCTCCGGAGCAAAAAGCGCGAGACTAAGAAACCACACAAATACTGTTGAATTCAATATTGACCAATTCATTTCCAAAACCTATGATCTGAGCAGTTTTCAGGAGGTTTACATCAGTTGGAAATGGGCCTACGCTAACAAACTAACTGTCACGGATGACCGCTTGCATTTGATGCTCTCAACGGATTGCGGTCAAACTTGGCTACTAAAGAAAATTTTGCGCGGCTTCACCACCATGCCAACCGCCCCTGCAACCAACTCCTCATTTGTGCCTAATGGTCCCGATCAATGGAGTGAAATCACAGTTTCTGTCAACACACCTTCACAATTGGTGCCTTCCTTCAGATTTATGTTTGAATTTGAAGGACGGGGCGGAAACAACATTTATATTGATGACATCAACATTTCAGGATTAGACAGCACCGGACAGTTTGTGTCATCCATTGTTCCCAAACCCGATTTCTTGATTTATCCTAATCCTGCTGAGGGTGCGTTTTTCATTGAGCCCGGTGACTTGATTGGCAAATCCGGCAACTGGACTTTAATAGACTATGCGGGAAAAGAAGTGGCCACATTGACTCAAAACAACACCAACGTTGCAGGACCCGTTCGATTCGAGACCGGAGGCTTTGCTTCAGGCCTGTATTTTGTTGTCTGGAAAGGAAGTGATGGCGTAACTATCGCCAATAAAATCGTATTGGAATAGGCCCGCATTTTTAAAGGCTTAAGGCAAGAGGGGGATTTTCTGAATGGAAAACACCCTTCTTTTTTTTTACTCTGATTTTTTGATGAGCAACCCAACATCTGTGATGCCCGGAAGCAGGCTGTCGCGCATGGCCTGAAACACATTGAGGGTGTAATTGCCAGATGCAGGAAAATGCGTGTTCACTTTGTAGCGAAAGCGGTTGTCATAATGGCTACCAAGTCCTCCGCCATACCATTGGCCGCGGTCATCTGCCAGCAGACATTCCAAAGTGTCGATGGTTTTACGACCATTGGGCAGTTGGGCCTCTACAAATAGGTACAGATTGCGATAGGGATAATGATTGTTGTTTCGAACGTTGAACAACATATCGTGTCCGGAAACGGTGTCTTCAACAAAGAAAGCGAAAGACAACGGGCGCTCTGCTGCCCATGGCTGAGCGTCCAGCGATAGGTTTTGCTTGAAAACCACATTGCGGTCGCAGGAGACCAGGATTGCAGCAATAGCAACTGCGATGATTGGCTTAAGCTTTTGGTTCATTGCCCCCATTGGGTTTTGGCCTGTTGCGGTTTCTGTTGCGATTACGGTCTCGGTTCTTATCTCTCTCTTTATTCTCCGGACGGGGTGGCCGCTGCTCTCCGGGTTGGACTTGAGGAATCGGTCGGTCGTCTCTGTTCTGAGGCTTGGATTGATTGTTACGATTTTGGGGTTTAGGCCCATTATTGTCCTGAGGCCCGCCTTGGCGCTTGTTATTTCCGCGATTTTTATTGCGCCTTTTTGACTTGTCAAATCGCGTAAGGCTGTCTTGGCCAACGATATTTTCATAGTCCGTTTCATCCACGACCACTTCTTCACGGAACTCAAAGTTTTTCAGGTCTTCGGGTTTTTCCCCGCGTTTGTTGATCTCTATAAGCGTTTTCACGGCATCCAGCGTCAGTGCCACGGGGCCATTGGCCACGCTGTAGTCTTCATAGATATACCACATCATGCGCTTGAAAATGTCCGTTTTGAAGTGGACGGCCATGCCTTTCTGAGTGTGCAAGCGGACTGAGGTGGACGGAAACTCTTTGGAAGCCTCAATGTATTGGTCCAACTCATAATTGAGGCAGCACTTCAGCTTACCACACTGGCCTGCCAGTTTTTGCGGATTCAGCGAAAGTTGCTGCACGCGGGCGGCACCGGTGGTCACGCTTCTGAAATCGTTGAGCCAAGTGCTACAACACAATTCTCGACCGCACGAGCCGATGCTGCCCAAGCGGGCGGCCTCTTGGCGCATTCCAATTTGGCGCATTTCAACTTTTATCCTGAATCGGTCAGCAATTTGCTTTATCAACTCTCTGAAGTCCACTCTGTCATCAGCGGTATAGTAGAATATGGCCTTAAGGCCATCGCCTTGGTATTCCACATCGCTCAGCTTCATTTCCAACCCCAGGTTGAGCGCGATGGTGCGGACACCCATCATGGTTTCTTTTTCACGCATGCGGGCTTGTTGCCAACGGCTGATGTCATCGTTGGAGGCCTTGCGTATTACGCGTCTGATTTCATGGTTGTCTTTCACCTGTTTTTTGCGCATTTGGTATTTCACCAGTTCGCCTGTCAGTGAAACGACACCCACATCGTTTCCTTGAGCGGCTTCGGTCACCACCACTTCGCCTACAAAAAACTCAGAACCTTCGCTGAAACGATAAAAATGTTTGCGGTCATTTTTAAATCGGACCTCTATTACATTGAAGGGTTTTTGCCCATCAGGCAAGGCCATACCAGCCAACCAGTCATATACTTCCAGCTTTTCACAGCCTTTGATGCCACAAGCACCGTTGTTTTGGCAACCTCTGGGGATTCCGTCCGCACTTTTCGAACAATTGCTGCACGCCATGTTTTCTAAAAAATCAATAGTCAGAGGCCAAATGTAGGCCATCCGGCTTATTCGGTTCGCTGAAAGAGTTCAAACAAACGCACACCCATGTCCATGAAAACAATACGCCCGAAAACATTGCCGCTGATATCGCGATAGGCCTTGTTGAATTCCTGTGTCATCGCCACGATGTTCAAATGATTGATGAATGGCGAAAACTTCAGCATGAAGGCCTCTTCTTGCTCATTGAGGTGGGCCAAGTCGGGCGCGTTGTAATTGAGCATCAGGGCTTGGCGCAGCAGGTGCAATGAATAAGAGATGAACTGTTTTTGGTCTTCGCGGCCCAGCTCGTGCAACTCGTTCACAGCCGAGGCGATATCCGATATGCTGCCTTTGTATGCCGCCCTTGAAAACTGTATGAAAAGGCTTAAGAAACGCGCATTGGCTTCTATGCCTTGCCCAAGGCGCAGGGCCTCGCTCAGGCTGCCCTCGGCCAATGCAGCGCAGCGCAGCGCCATTTCGGGCGCCACGCCTGTTTTGATTAGGTGTTGGGTCAACCCATCAGTGCTATAGGGGTTCACTTTTACCGTCTGGCACCTGGACTTGATGGTCACCAACACACGCTCGGGGTCGTGGGTGACCACTAAAAACACGGTGCCTTCGGGCGGCTCTTCCAGCACTTTGAGAAGTGCATTTGCGGCCCATTCATTCATCAGCTCGGGCATCCAGAGTAGCAAAATCTTGTGCCCGCCCATGTAGGGAGTCAGAGAAAGTTTTTCCAGTATGCTGCGGGCTTCTTTGACCGGAAGCAGTAGCTGCTTGTTGTCGGCTTCCAGATAGTCGGCCCATTCCAACTTGTCAAAAAATGGGGTCTCAAGCAGCATCTGCCGCCAGATGGTGTAGAAATCGTCTGCGTCTTGTTCGGTTTTGGTGATGGCGGGAAATGAAAAGTGAAAATCAGGGTGTTGAACTGTTTGGCACTTCACACAAGAAGGGCATATTCCGCAACTATCATTGGTTGAGGGATTGTCGCACAGCAGAAACTGGCCCATCGCTCGCGCCAGAGCTGCCGCCCCATTTCCTTCAGGACCGGTGAAAAGCAACGCATGGCTCAGGCGGTTGGCAGCCACCATGTCCAGGAGGTTTTTCTTAAGAGGATCGTGACCGGGAATGTCGGCAAATTTCATGGCGGGGCCGAGAGGCTGTTGAGGTCGGCTAAAATAGAACGGTAAAACGGGAACCCCTCAACCAAACACCGCTTTAATCACTTCCAGCGAGCGAACCGGCCGCATATGGGGCAGATGGAGTTTGAAATAGTCCAGCATCAGGTCCGTCAACTCCACTCTTTCTTTTTTAGAAAAAAACGCATTTGTGTCGCACTGCGCCAATCTGATAAAAGCTTCGGCCGTGGCTCCATGAACAGCGTATTGGCGGCCTTCATCCGGTCGGCAGCGCACCCCTTCACTCAAGTCAAAGCTTTGGTCAATGCCTTCAATGTTCGGTGCGAAACCCAGTCTTTCGGCCATCCCCATCAATATGTGAAGGTGGAGGGCGGCTACCTGTGGATCATTGGCCAGGTGCTCAGTGCGTTCCAACATGAAATCAAAAAGCGCCTCATTCACATACCGGTCTTCCAGCGCCCTCAGCATCACTTCCGCCACAAATCCCGCCACTGAGGCACGAAGCGGATCGTCATAAAGCGCAGGCAACGCTCTCAGTAATCCTATTTCTGTAGGGTGTTGCAGGTCGTTCTTTTCTCTGAAGTCAAATGCAATTTGGAGCGGGGCCAAAGCAAAATGACAGGCCGCAATAGCCGATTTTTTACTGCGCACACCCTTGGTCACAAAACTGAGCAGGCCTGCTTCGCGTGTGAAAATCTTCAGAATTTGTCCGTTATCACCAAATCGGATTTTTCCCAGAAATATGCCGGCTGTGTTGATACGCATTGTTCAGCCCCAAATGTAGCCGGCCTGCCCTCGCCCCATGGCTCTTGAGCCCCGAGGCAAGGAGTTTTTATTTACCCGGGCTAAACTCCGGGCTTTCGGGCTTGTTTCTACCTTCGACCAATCAAAAATCAACCTTTGAAACACACGCAATACTGCCCTGATTTGTTTTCTTACAAGCGCTGGAAAACCCGCGCAGCGCGTATAGGTGAACTTCATTTGGGAGGACAAAATCCCATCAGGCTCCAAAGCATGACAACTGCTGATACCATGGACACCGAAGCCACCGTGGCAGAGTCAGTTCGCATGATAGAAGCCGGCTGCGAGCTGGTGCGCATCACCGCCCCCAGTATCAAAGAGGCCGAAAACCTCCGTGTTATTCTACAACGATTGCACGAAATGGGACATACTGTTCCGTTGGTGGCTGACATCCATTTCACTCCCAACGCTGCCGAAAAAGCAGCCGAAATAGTGGAGAAAGTGCGGGTGAATCCGGGCAATTATGCCGACAAAAAGAAATTCGAAGAAACAGACTACACAGACGAAGCTTACGCGGCAGAATTGGAACGTATCAGAGAGAAGTTCACTCCACTGGTATTGAAATGCAAAGCCAATGGTACCGCCATGCGCATCGGCACCAACCATGGCTCGCTCAGCGATCGCATCCTTAGCCGCTATGGCGACACACCATTGGGAATGGTTGAATCGGCCATGGAGTTTATCCGTATTTGCCGCGACAATGACTTTCACAACTTGGTCATCAGCATGAAAGCCAGCAACGCGCGCGTCATGGTGCAGGCCTATCGCTTGCTTGTCAACCACATGATGGCATCAGGCATGGATTATCCGCTGCATTTGGGCGTTACCGAGGCAGGTGATGGCGAAGATGGACGTATCAAATCTGCCGTTGGAATAGGTGCCTTGCTGGAGGATGGACTTGGTGACACCATCCGAGTATCCCTTACTGAGCCGCCCGAGGCTGAAATTCCGGTAGCACGCGCTTTGGCCATGCGCTATGAAAGCCGACCCAACCAATCTGTCCGGTCTCCTTTGGGCCCGATCGAAGCACCTGATGAGTTCTCACCTTTCGAGTATCGAAAACGCCAATCTCGTGAGGTGTTCAATATCGGGGGTCACCACACACCGGTGGTCATAGCAGATTTGAGCGCTCACAAGCAAATTACGCCTGCAACACTTTTCTCATGGGGCTATCGCTATAGTGTTCCATTGGATAAGTGGAACATCAACGACCAAGCGTGCGACTATGCTTTTGTGGGCAGCAAACCGGTGGAATTTGAAATCCCCGGCACGCTGGGCATCATTCAAGAACACCCTATTTGGTTGCTCAACCGTGAACGAGAAAGGCACTATCCGTTTATGAATAAAACCCAATATTTGGGCAATGCGGAGCGCCATCCCAAGCTCAATTTCGTATATGCTTGCCTGCCGGATTTGGACCGCGATTTTTTACAAAACTTGTCCGAAGACAAGTCTGCGGTTCTGTTCATCGACACCTACCATCCACATGGTATGGCTGAACAGAGAGCGCTTTTTTTCGAACTGATGCGACATGATTGCCGCGTGCCTGTTATTGTAGGCCGGGCCTATGGAGAAGAAACCAAAGATGAATTTGCCCTGCACGCTTCGGCTGACGTAGGGCCTCTCCTTTTGGACGGTATGGGGGATGGTATTTTCATGGCGGATGAGTTGGGCGGTCGCGATGCGCTTTTTTGTCGCACTACTTTTGGAATTCTCCAAGCTACCCGTACACGCATCAGCAAGACCGAATACATCTCATGCCCATCTTGTGGACGCACCTTGTTCGACTTGCAAGAGACCACGGCCAAAATACGCGAACGCACAAGCCACCTTAAAGGTGTCAAAATTGGCATAATGGGCTGCATAGTGAATGGTCCCGGGGAAATGGCTGATGCCGACTACGGCTATGTGGGCACCGGCCAGGGCAAAATCACGCTCTACAAAGAAAAAGAAGTGGTAAAGCGCAATGTGCCTGAGGAAGAGGCTGTTTCAGAACTGATTGAACTGATTAAATCGCATGGCGACTGGCGTGAGGCCACTGCAGACTGAGGTCTCAGAACTTAGCGCACGGAATCACCCTACGCTTGGCTGCTCGAGTGTTTTGCTTGTTGGCCCACTCAAATATCAACGATATCTCATGCGCACCCGCAGTGGCGCCCATAGATAGGTTGCTCACGGTGATGTCATAGCTATAGCCGATTTTGTAGCCCATGGCCTCGGCACCCAGCAAGATGGCCACGGCATCGTGATTGATTCGGTTGAATCCGTTTTGTTTAAAAGGCAAATTGCGGTACCAAAGGCCCACGGTGAATGGGGGTGTTTCGAAGTAAACCCCGAAATCCAATTGGTCAAACTGAGCTTGGGACTTGTAGTTAAAAGCAAACACTGCGCTGTTCTTGCGCACCTTTGTGGCTGTATCTTTTAGACGAACACGCAGCCCTCCGTGCAAAGAATACTTCCTTGGCAGAACCGAAACATCAGCAAATAGTGACTCAGTCGGCTCGTTGAGGTGGTGGGCCGAAAACCCCAACCACGCGCGATTGCTGTATAGCAAAATACCCGATGAAAAGTCGACCAAGTTGACCGGTTCAGCTATGGGCTGCGTTGTGGTGGTGGTGGTGCCATTGATAAGCTGGTCTCCAAAAATTAAATCATTGAAATTGATGTTGCGATTGGCATAGCTGAACTGAAGAGCGGGGCGCAACGAAACTGTTCTGCTCAGGCGTGCTTCATAGGCATAGATGAACGACAATGTGGTGGAACGAAGGGCTCCTGTGCCGGCCTTGTCATGTGTGGCCAATAAGGCAATGCCACTGCTGAGATCGGGCAAGAACTGGTCATAGGAAAAGTTGTAGGTCACAAATGCCTTGGGCATAGCAGGCCATTGGTTGCGGTAATTGAGCCCTACGCGGCTTTGAAGTGTGGTGCCGGCAAAGGCGGGGTTGAGATATGTTGGCGCGGCATAAAACTGCGTGAACTGGGGGTCTTGGGCTTTGACACATAAGCACGTCATGGCTACGATTAGAGTCAGAACATATCTCATTTCATTCCCTCCATCTTTAATGTTTCCAAGGCATGCTCACTCAGTTTTTCGAACGGGCCATCCATATTGAATGCGTGCGTCACGGGTGCGTATCCCGGTGCTTCGGCCATGATGCGATAGTTGACCATCGGGTTGATAACCAAGATGTATTTGCCTGTTTTTTCATTGGTGTTGTATGTGCCACAAACTACCCCTCGGTCCTCGTCTATCAATGTGATTTTGGCCTTCAGGGCTTGCCCTTCGGCATTGGTCATGACACCACGTGCGATGATTTCGGTCTTGTGCCGATAGACAAATTCCACCGCATAGAGGTCTTGCCCACCTATTCCACCTGAGCGGTCTGAGGAGAAAAAGCCTTTTTTACCACCGCCATACATACACAGGAACACATCGTCATCGGCTGTGTTGATGGGATAGCCCATGTTTTCCGGGGCGCTCCATACAAAGTCTTTGCCCATGGTGCTTTTGAAAAGATCATAGCCGCCCATGCCCGGGGGGGCGTCCGAAGCGTAATAAAGCGTCTTGCCATCATCGCTCAGGTATGGCGAATCTTCATTGCCGGGGCCATTGATGACCGGGCCCAGATTGAGCGATTTGCTCCAATATCCCGAATTCAGTCTGCGGCTTACATACAAATCCATCCCCCCATAGCCACCGGGTCTGTTGCTCGAAAAAATCATCAGTTGGCCATCAGTGGTGATACAAGCCGAGGATTCTTTGTGTTTGGAATTGATGCCATCGCCAAACTTTTCAGGTTTTTGCCAATTGCCATCTTTTTTCCTCACGATGTACAAGTCACCCCCTGTGAGGTTTTCACTGGTTCTGAAAAACAACAGGGTATTGCCTGTGGATGACAGGCCCACGGTGGCGTCATTGGTCTCGGAGTTGATGGGCACGGGCATGCGCCTTGGCTCTTGCCATTTTCCGCTGACGGAGTCTTTTTGGGCAAAATAGATGTCTTCGAAAAATTCACCGTTGGGGTCCTTCAATTGCGAAGTGGTACCCGGTCTGCGCGAGGTGAAATAGAGCGTGCGACTATCTTGAGTGCACAGGGGGACATATTCTTTGAAAGAAGTGTTGATGGGTGCACCCAAATTGCTGATTCGGACATCTACGGGGGCTTTGATTAGTTTTTGACCGACAGTGCTTTGGGCGATATGACGATTCAATTGTGCCTGAGAATTCTCATTTTTCTTTGATGCTCCGGCTGCGTGATAGGTTTCTAATGCCTCGTCAAAGCGATGCTCCAATTGCAAGTAATAGCCATAGTGAAAAAGGGCTTCTTCGCGACCGCTGTCAACAGCCTGCTTGAGCAGTCGGCCCGCACGAGGCTTGTCCTGACGAGTCATCAGCAGACACGCTCCCATGCGGTGAGCCAAGTATGTGTTGGTGCTGTCTTTTTTGTGAATCGGACTGAACAGTTTCAGGGCATAGGCATAGTCTTCTTGGAGATAATAGAGCTCGGCATAGCGAGCAGCATCGCGGTCTCTGAGCCCCATGGATTTTTGGGCCCACAATCCACTGCCGCAAAGCACGCAGAGCAATATCAAAAAGACTTTCTTCGTTTTCATTCTTTTAACTCAGCAGCGTGAGGTCTCCTGAAAGTATCACTTCCTTTCCATTCGTAAACCGGGCTTTGGCCCTCCAAACATACACGTCTTGTTTGCCGCACAATCCTCTATACCAACCATCCCATCCCACATTCACATCATTGCTCTCGAAGAGCAGCTCACCCCATCGGTTATATATCCATAGTGTGTATTCCTCCACCCCGCGGTGCACGGGAAAAAAAATGTCATTGGTCAATTGTGTTGGCAAATAGCTGCCTCCGTTGCCGCCTGTTTGTGAAGGTCTGAAGGCATTGGGAAATTCCAAAAATCCGTCTTCCAAAGCATGCACGGCATCAAACAATTTCATGGTGTCAGGACAGCCAAACTGGTTGTAAGCGATGAGTGTCAAATCATAAAAACCTTGCTCAGTGTAGGTATGCGCAGGTTCAAATTCAGTGCTGAAAATGCCATCACCGAAATTCCAGAGATAGCTTGTGGCGTCTTCTGACAGGTTAAGCGTTTCGATTTGCTGGTTGGGGATGAATACTTGGCCGGGCGTGACAACAAAGGCGGCCGTGGCCACCGGGTGCACCACCACCGCGTCTTGGACAATGTGCACATCAGTGCCTTGTCCGTTAACTCCCGTCACGGTGAGGGTGACGGTATAGGTGCCGGGCTGAGTGTAGGTGTAAATGGGCGAAGTGGCTGTAGCGGTGGCGCCATCGCCAAATTGCCAGAAGAAAGTCTCCCCAAACTGTGATGTGTTTTCAAATGTGACAGTCAATGGTACACAACCCGTAGCGCTCACTATGAAATCGCCCACAGGCTGGGGGGGCACAATGGTGACCACTTGGGTGGCCACATCAGAGCAAAAACCATTGGTCACATTCAGCACAATCACGTAAGTGCCCCATGAGGCGTAGGTATGGCTTTGTGGGTTGTCCGAAGTGAGCACGGTGCCGTCTCCCATGTTCCATGTATAATTCAGTTGACCGCCCGTGGTATTGTTGGCTATGTCAACCGTGGTGGCGGGAAATACTTGTGACTCGGGCGTGGCTGCGAATTGCGCATCGGGCGTTGCAAAAACGGTCAATTGCTGCGTGATGGTTTGGGTGCAACCTGTAGAAGATTCTATGGTCAGGGTCACATGGTAAGTTGTGTCGTTGTTTGTGGTGTTTTCAAAAACGTGCACCGGATTCAGTTGGGTTGAGGTCTGTCCGTCACCAAAATCCCAAAGTACCGAAGCCGCGCCTACCGAATTGTTCAGAAAATTGACCGAAAGCGGGCCACAGCCATTGGGCGGCTGCTGGAAATTGGCTGACACTTGCCCCGGAACCGGAACACTCACTTGGTCTTGTGCCGTGCAGCCGAATGAATTTGACCCAATGAGGGTGGCAGTGAAAGTAATAGGCCCTGCCGAGTTGTTGAAGTATGTGTATAGATGGATGGGGGAGCTTGTGTTTCCCAACAAACCATCGCCATATATCCATTGGAATGAAGTGGCGTCCACGCTATTATTCTCAAAAGTCACCTCAATAGGATAGCACCCTGTTGCTGCTTCTATCTCAACATCCACTGTAGGATTGGGGTTGATAGCAATGGAGTTGGTTGCAATAGCAGTGCAGCCAAAAGTTGATGTGGCCGTGAGTGTAACCGTGTAGGTCTCGCTGACTGTGCCATTTAGGGCATAGCCGTGCGTGGGATTGGTGCTTTGAGAGCCGGTGCCATCGCCAAAGTCCCATTGATAGCTCACCGCCCCGAATGACAAATTGAAGAAATTGGCATCCAGCGGGCTGCAACCTCCTGCCGGTCCATTGAAGCCGGCTGTCAATTGAGGGAAAATGGTAAACGGCAGGCTGATTTGGCTTTGGCAGCCATTGGCACCCACGGCCGTCATGCTCAAAACTACATTTTGCGGATTCACCGCCAAGTTGTTGTAGGTGTAAGTGTGATCTGTTGCAGAGGTGGTAGAGGTGTTGCCATCGCCATAGTTCCAAAAGAATTGGGTTGCTCCCTGGGTGTTGTTGGTGATATTCAATGGAAATGGCGCACATCCTGTTAAATCGCCCAAAGTCCAATCGGCAATGGGGGTGGGGCCTACTGTCACCTCGCCTGTGTGGGTGTCTGTACAGCCAAACTGTGAAGTGGCGGTTAGAACCACAGTGTAAGTGGTGTCAGCAGAGGCAGATCCCGCATAGGTTGTGGTGGGATTTTGCTGCGAACTAACCAGCCCGTTGCCCAAATCCCAACTGAATTGGGGGGCATTGGGACTGTTGTTGACGAAAGCGGTTTCATAGGGCGCGCACCCATACGGTGGGTTAATGAACTGAGCCGTCACCTCGGGAAACACTTGTACCACCAACGAAAACGTATGGTGGCACCCGTCCGGAGTGGCAGCGGTCAATTGCACATAGTAGCTCACCGTTTGTGCACTTACATTGCTAAAAACATGACTGTGCAAAGCCGCATTTGTATTGGAAGTTTGATTGTCGCCATAGTTCCATGTGTACAGCGAGGCCGCGCTGCTCAGGTTGGTCAGATTTACCGTCAGGGGTGAACAACCCGACACCACATCGGCTGTGAACTGGGCAGTGGGACTCGGGTTCACTTGTATTTGGCTTGTCACGGTCTGCACACAGCCGAATGCACTTGTGCCCACCAAGGTTACGGTATAGGTGACAGGCACCGGACCTGAATTGGTGTAAGTATGAATGGGTGTGCCTACGGTGGAGGTGTTGCCATCGCCAAAGTCCCAATTGAATCCTTGCACACCCGGCACAAACGGAAAATTCACTACCAATGGCGAGCAACCGCTGTCAGGCTCAACCGTGAAGTTGAAGTTAGTCATCGGATACACGATGATGTTGGACGATGTGGTGTCGTGACAACCATTGTTTTTGAAGGCAATCAACTGCACAGTGTATGTCTGCAAGAAACCGGTGTTGTTTTGGAACAAGTGGTTGGGGTTGGTGGCTGTACTCGTGCCGCCATCTCCAAAATCCCAAGCGTAAGAGTCAGCTCCGATACCGGTGTTGGTGAAAACGGCATTGAAAGGCGCGCATCCGGGCGGATTGCTGTTGTCTACAAATGCCGCTTGAGCACCGGGAAATACAACCACAGCCAATGAGTCCGTCCTTCCGCATCCCGCAGCGTTGAAGGCCGTGAAGTGTACCATAAAGGTTTCATTCTGATTTCCGGTATTGAAAAACAAATGGCTCGGGGCGGCCTGCTGTGAGCTTTGCCCATCGTCAAAATCCCATAGGTATGTTGTAGATCCGAAAGTATTGTTGGTGAAATTGACTAACAGCGGACTGCATCCCGATACCGGAGTAGCAGAAATATTAGGCACCGGTGCGGGGCCCACTGTCACAGGGATGGTCACCGTTCCCGTGCATTGCACTCCCTCTACCGTCAATGTGACCAAGAAGGTTCCCGTCCCGGCAAATATGTGTGTGGGATTTTGAAGGGTGCTGGTCACGCCACCGCCAAAATTCCATAACCAGGAGATGATCGGGTTGCCCGGAGAACTCACGCTCAAATCTGTGAAGAAAGCTTCTGCACCCTGGCATGCATTGGTCACACTGAATGCAGCCGTGGGTGAGGGAAACACCTGAATGGTTTGAGTATTCGATGCGGGGCAACCGTTGGGGCTCACCACATTCAATGTCACCACATAGTTGCCGGCTTGAGTGTAATCTTGAGGTGGTGGATGTTGACCTGAAAATGTGTTGCCATTACCAAAGTTCCAGGTCCATTGTGAAGCATCCTGTGAGGCGTCAAAAAAGTTGACCGACAAGTTGTCGCAGCCTTGGAAGGCGCTGGCCGCAAATGACGCCTGCGGTCCCGGGAATACCGTCACAAACACCCCCGCAGTATCGGCACAGCTCCCCCCCGAGCTGGGAATGCTGACTGCAGTTTGTACAAAGTATGTTCCCGGTTGGTTGTACACATACGTGATATTACCTGCTCCGGTGGGCAGCCAACCGATGTTGTCCCCAAAATTCCATTGGTAATTGGTGGCCCCACCTGTGCTTTGTTGGAAAAAAGTAATGGGCTGTCCCTGACACACCGATGGGCTCGATACGTTCAACCCTGCATTGGGCGGAGGAATGATGTTGATGACTATCATGGCGGTGTCAATGCCGCATTGGTTGCTGTCCAGCATCATCACCTCATAGCTGCCCAGTCCCGGATATGAAATGGTGATTGGAAAAGTGGGTGGCCATGGCGTCCAGTCTATAATGGAGTCTTGCCCTTGTCCCCAGTAGTCTCCAAAATTCCACCACTCATAGCGCTGGGCAATGTTTCCTTGAAACAAGCAGTTGCGCACTGTTGTGTTGGTGAAAGTCACCGTGTTATCGGGGAAGCATAGCACCGTGGCCGATGCCGAAATGGAGGCGTCATCCACATCCCAGATGCGGATGGGGTTGAACGTGGCTTGGCTCGGTCCACCTTGGAGGGTGTTGCAAAAATTCTGTGCCGTCAAGCTCACCACAGTTTCACAGTCCACCGTTTGGGGCTCATAGAGGTGCGAAACGGTTTGGCCCAAATTGGTATAGTCAAAAACGAGCGGAGCGCTGCCATCGCCAAAATTCCATGTGAATGTGGTGTTCTCACTCACATTGGTGCTGGAGTTGGTAAAATCCATCACTTCGGGGGCGCAAGCCTGTGTCAGTCCGCCCACCGGTATCTGGATAGAGGCGCTGGTAGCTTCTTCCATCACCACGGTTCCCGTCACTGTGCATCCATTGCTCAGTTGGGTGATGGTCATGGTGTATGTTTCCACCGTGGCTGCATAGATGTGCGAGATGATTTGGGGGCTGGTCCATGAGGCACCTGACTGTATGGGGCTGCCGTCTCCCCAGTTGATCTCATAGGCCGTCCAGTTCTGGGGGGATTGGAGGTTGAGGGTAAAATTTTGCCCGTTGCAGCTGTAATAGAATGGCGCGGATGAGGGAATGCCGAAGAAGTCGAAAGTCTGCGGGCACTGGGCTCCGGCATCCGCGGTCCCAAGGGCCCACGCCATCAGCAGCGATATGGCTATGCGGATATTCATGCAGGAGCCTTACGCCCTACTATGGCACTCGGGTTGCTACCCGGGGAGGGTTTTCGACCAAATGCGCATCCCGTATGGGCCAAGGCTAATTTTCTGCTTCCGGGCATGGCCGAAAAGTAGAGCGAACCCCCGCGCCCAAATCCCCCGCACGGGCATTTTCTCAACACCGCAAATTTCAAAATCGGGGGTTGACATCAGACCCAAAGCAAATTGATTTATCCGATGGCTTGTTTGGGAAGTTCGGCTTCTGATTCAACCGGTCTATTCACAATGCCGAATGAATTATCAAAACTAGTAATTTCTGCAAGTTTTGATAATTCATGAAAGGCTGGCTTTGGAGAAAAATCAGACTCTAATGACCCGCCAAAAAACACAAATCACACGTGTAATGAGCGCGTTACACACTCATTACCCCTCACTTAAAAGCACTTTCCCCCGTCACGTCCATGCCGGTGATGAGCAGGTGGATGTCGTGGGTGCCTTCGTAGGTGATGACTGATTCGAGGTTGCACATGTGGCGCATGATGGGATATTCGTTGGTGATGCCCATGGCACCGTGGATTTGGCGCGCTTCGCGGGCTATGTCCAGTGCCATGTTCACATTGTTGCGCTTGGCCATGCTGATTTGAGCCGAGGTAGCGCGGCCTTCGTTGCGCAGTTGGCCCAAACGAAGGGTCAATAGTTGCGCTTTGGTGATTTCGGTAATCATCTCGGCCAGTTTCTTTTGCTGTAGCTGGAATGAGCCAATGGGGCGGCCAAACTGTTGGCGCTCCATGCTGTAGCGCAGCGCACTGTCATAGCAGTCCAGCGCTGCACCGATGGCGCCCCAAGCAATACCATATCGTGCCGAGTCCAAGCAGCCCAGAGGCGCACCCAATCCGCTTTTGTTGGGCAGCAGGTTGGCTTTGGGAACTTTCACGTTGTCAAATACCAATTCACCAGTATCGCTGGCTCGCAGGCTCCATTTACCATGCATAGTAGGGGTGCTGAATCCTTCCATTCCGCGCTCCACAATGAGGCCATGGATGCGGCCGCCTTCGTCTTTGGCCCACACCACGGCCACTTGGGCAAAAGGGGCGTTGCTAATCCACATTTTGGCTCCGTTGAGGAGATAGTGGTCGCCCATGTCCTTGAAGTTACTTACCATCCCACCCGGGTTGGACCCGTGGTCGGGTTCGGTAAGGCCAAAACAGCCAATACACTCTCCCGAAGCCAGTTTGGGCAGGTATTTTTTGCGCTGCTCTTCATTACCGTATTTATAGATGGGATACATGACCAACGAGCTTTGCACCGAAGCTGTGGAACGGAGCCCCGAGTCGCAACGCTCTAGTTCTTGCATTAGCAAACCGTATGAAATTTGGTCCAATCCCGCTCCACCGTATTCTTCGGGGATATAGGGCCCAAAAGCGCCAACCGAGGCCAACCCGGGAATCAAGTGACGGGGAAATATCCCGTCTTCCCATGTCTTTTCAATGATGGGCGACACTTCTTTTTTCACCCAAGCACGGGCAGCATCTCTGACTAATTTGTGTTCTTCGGTCAGCAATTCGTCCATCAGGTAGTAGTCGTGTCCTTGGTATTGGTCTGTTCTCATGTTGGGGTTGGGTTTCTTGATTTTGAGGGCACAAATGTAGTAATGGAAACAACCCGCGGGTTGGAGTGTTCGAGCAAGAGACGTTCATTTTTTGACAAAAGAAAAACCCCCTATCGAGGCAAGTCGAAAGGGGGTTTTGTAAAGTAATCGTTCGGCCGATGAATTATTCTCTGCTGCCAAAAATGCGCAGCAGGAACATGAACAGATTGATAAAATTCAAATACAGCGAAGTGGCACCTAAAATAGCCAGTTTACCTGCGGTCTCAGTTCCGTATTCCACTCCGGCCCCAATGCGTTTAAGGCGTTGCACATCATAAGCGGTGAGGCCCGTAAAAATCAACACGCCCAAGATGCTGATAACATAATCCATGGTTGAACTACCCACAAACATGTTGATGAGTGAAGCGATGACGATGCCAATCAGGCCCATGATCAAGATGCTGCCAAACTTGGTTAGGTCGGTTTTGGTGGTATAGCCCAGCACCGCCATGGTGCCGAAGGTGGCCGCAGTGACCCCAAAAGTGATGGCGATGGAACCCATACTATAGACCAAGAAGATGGAGCTGAGGCTCATACCCATCAAGGTGGCAAAGGCAAGGAAAAACACTGTGAGCATAAATTGGCTGAACTTGTTGATCCCGAAGTTCATCAGCAGGATGAAAGCCAATGGTGACAGCATTACGATCCAGCCCAAGGCCGAAAGACCGGTCTCGGTATAAAGGCTGTAGACCAAGTCAGATGTGCCCCACCAATAAGCCACTACGCCCGACAGTAACAGGGCAACAGCCATGTATGAAAACACATTAGAAAGGAAGTTGGCCGGAACCGACTTCGAATAGTCCAAGATGATTTCTTGGTCGTTTTGAGAGAGATTTTTGTTGTCCATTTTGATATTGAATTAGCGGTTGTTTTTGATGAGTTGAATAAATTCTTTACGGGTTTTGTCATTTTCCAAAAACTCGCCCGTGAATGCCGAGGTGGTGGTCATACTGGCTTGTTTTTGCACACCGCGCATTTGCATGCACATATGTTGGGATTCCAGCACCACTGCCACGCCCATCGGGTTGAGCGTTTGTTGGATGCAGTCTCTTATATCCGTTGTCAATCGTTCTTGCACTTGCAACCTGCGGGCAAAAGCGTCCACCAGGCGTGGCAATTTACTCAAGCCCACGATGTGGCCGTTGGGGATATAGGCGATATGCGCTTTTCCAAAAAATGGCAGCAAATGGTGTTCGCATAGCGAGTAAAACTCGATGTCATGCACCAGCACCATTTGATTGTAGTCTTCAGCAAACATGGCTGACCTCAGGATAGCCTCCGGGTTTTCGTCATAACCCTTGGTCAAAAATTGCATAGCCTTAGCCGCGCGTTCGGGGGTTTTCAGCAGGCCTTCACGCTCTGGATTTTCGCCCAGAAGAGCCAGCATATTGCGGTAGCCTTCAGCCAGCGAATCGGTCACTTGTTGGTTGTTTGCGGATTTTTCCAATGTGTCGTATTGCATGTTTTGTTATTTGCCTCCGAAGTACTCTGCGTAGTTGTTTTCTGTTTCGTAGAGTTTCAGCGCGTGCAATTGACAACCCAAGGCTTGGATATCAACTTCGAGTTCATCCCAAATAGCCACAATCAGCACTTCCGTTGACGACATTTTTCCCTTCATAAAATCCACATCCATGTTCAAGTTGCGATGGTCCAATTTGTCTGTGACCTTAGTGGCAATAAGCTTGCTGAGGTCTTTCAAGTTGACACAATAACCTGTTTCCGGGTGTGGGACGCCTTTGACAGTGACAAAAAGTTCGTAATTGTGTCCATGCCAGTTCTCATTGGCACATTTTCCAAAAATTTCGTGGTTTTTGGCATTAGACCAAGCCGCATTCCACAATTTGTGGGCAGCATTGAATCGCTCTCTGCGGGTCAAATAGACGATAGGGGTGCTCATGATTGTCCTTGAGGAGGGCAAATATAGCCCAACCGCACGCGCGACCTTAACAACAACGGCCGGCATTAGGTTCATTTGGCAAGACCGGAACATACTGCTACCATCCGAGCGACAGATTACATTCGCGCTTCGCAAATAAAAACTACAAGCGATATGCAAAAGAGAATACTCTTGCTCGGTAGCGGTGAATTGGGGAAAGAATTGGTTATTTCATTGCAGCGCTATGGCCATTATATCATCGCTGCTGACAGTTATGCAGGTGCGCCCGCCATGCAAGTAGCGCAAGCCCAAGAGGTGCTCAACATGCTGGATGGCGCAGCACTGGACGCCATAGTGGACCGTCATCGGCCTGACCTGATAGTGCCCGAGATAGAGGCTATCCGTACTGAGCGATTCTATGACTATGAGGCACGAGGCATCCAAGTAGTGCCTTGCGCACGCGCGGCCAATTTCACCATGAATCGCAAGGCCATCCGCGACTTGGCAGCCCGTGACTTGGGCTTGCGCACCGCCAACTATCGCTATGCCACCTCCAAAGACCAACTGTCAGAGGCTGTGGAAGCGGTGGGATTACCCTGTGTGGTGAAACCACTGATGTCCTCATCTGGAAAAGGCCAATCTGCTATAAAGCACCCTGACGAGATAGAAAAGGCATGGAACTATGCGGTCCAAGGCTCGCGTGGTGACTTGGTTGAAGTGATTGTAGAAGAATTCATTCCTTTTGAATTTGAAATTACCCTGCTCACGGTTACGCAAAAGGAGGGGCCTACGCTGTTTTGCCCGCCTATCGGGCATCGTCAAGAGCGTGGAGACTATCAAGAAAGCTGGCAACCCATGGCCATGTCTAAAGCGGCATTGCACACAGCCCAACAAATGGCTGACCATGTGACGGCCGCTCTGGGCGGTGCGGGATTGTGGGGCGTAGAGTTTTTTATTTCGGGTGACATGGTGTGGTTTTCAGAATTATCACCTCGCCCGCACGACACGGGGATGGTGACCCTCAGCGGGTCGCAGAATTTTTCTGAATTTGAGTTGCATGCACGAGCCATTTTGGGCTTGCCCATTCCCCGCATCGAGCTTATGCGTTCGGGAGCAAGTGCGGTGATTTTGGCCGATTTTGAAAGCACAACCGCTCCGCAGTTTGAGGGCGTGGAGCAGGCCGCAGCTGTGCCCGACACAGATTTTCGCGTTTTTGGCAAGCCAACCGCAAGACCCTACCGCAGGATGGGGGTGGCGGTGGCCCATGGCTCTGTAGGTGCCGATGTGGATGAAGTCCGCCAGCGCGCCCGTCTCGTGGCAAGGTCCATTGTCGTCAGTCCGCCCGACAACTAAACGCAGCAGCCTACATTTGTCTCCAAAATCCCAATTTTTAAAATGATAGTTATAACGGGAGCGGCCGGTTTCATTGGCTCGGCATTGGCCGGAGCGCTTAACGCTGCCGGATTTCGCGATTTGGTATTGGTGGATGATTTTTCGAGGGTAGAAAAAGCGGCTAATCACGAGAAAAAGCATTGCTTGAAGCGCATCCATCGAGATGCCTTTTTTGAGTGGCTTGACCAGAATGGCCGTCAAACCGATTTTGTCTTCCACTTGGGTGCCCGCACGGACACCACCGAGCAGAGCCGTGACATTTTTGACCGGCTCAATTTCAACTACTCTCTGAAGGTGTGGGAGCTTTGCACCAAGCACCAAATTCCGCTGGTGTATGCTTCCAGTGCAGCCACATATGGCAATGGCGAGCATGGATTCAAAGACGACCATGACATCATTCCACATTTGGTGCCGCTCAATCCCTATGGTGACTCAAAAAATGAGTTTGATAAAGTGGTCATCAATAAATTGCCCCAAGAGTCGCCATTTTTCTGGGCAGGTCTTAAGTTCTTCAATGTCTACGGCCCAAACGAGTATCACAAAGGCCGCATGGCTTCGGTGATTTTTCATGCTTACAGACAAATCATGGAGTCGGGCCAAATGAAACTCTTTCGCTCGCACCGCTCCGACTTTGCAGATGGAGGCCAAATGCGCGACTTCGTTTACGTGAAAGACGTGGTGAGCGTTTGCCAATTCCTGATGCACCATCGCAAGAACAGTGGCATTTACAACTTGGGTTCGGGCAATGCCCGCTCGTTTTATGACCTGGCTGTCAACACTTTCCGCGCAGCCGGGGTCAGGGAAAATATCTCCTATATAGACACGCCTGCCGACATACGCGACAAGTACCAGTACTTCACCGAGGCCGACATGACCAAGCTCAAAAACATCGGGTATAAACAGCCTTTTCACACACTGGAAGAGGGCATTGAAGACTATGTGGTCAACCATTTGGCTAACAGCTGCGCCATTTTCTAAAACCAAACACCGCATGATAGCCATAGACAACACCCTGATTTCGGACGAAGTATTGGAAAAACGCTTTGTGTGCGATCTCAATGCCTGCAAAGGCGCCTGCTGTGTGGAGGGCGAAAGCGGGGCCCCGTTGGAGGCTGATGAGTTGGGCGTGTTGGAGACTATTTATGAAAAAGTAAAACCCTACATGACCCCCAAAGGCATCAGTGCCATCGAGGCGCAGGGCAAATGGGTGGTGGACTCGGACGGTGATTTCACCACTCCGCTCATCGGGGATGAAGGCGCCTGTGCCTATGTGTTTTTTGACGAAAAAGGCATAGCCAAATGCGCCATCGAAAAAGCCCACCGCGAGGGCATGGTGGATTTTCCCAAGCCTGTCTCATGCCATCTCTATCCCATCCGTTTGCAGAAACTGAGAGATTCAGTGGCGGTCAACTACCACCGCTGGCCCATCTGCGAGCCCGCCTGCCAATGCGGAAGTGCACTGGACGTGCGGGTTTTCAGGTTTCTGCGCGAGCCGCTGATTCGCAAATTCGGCTCTGAGTGGTATGCCCAATTGGAGGCCGCTTTTGCCTACACCGAAGGGCAAAAAAACCATTGAATTTTAAAGTCACCCTGTTGATAATAAGGCCATCCGGCAAAAAGCCCGGGTAGGTGCGGGGTTAACTTCGCCCAAAACCAAATTGCCCATGCCACGCTTCCGAGTCGGCCTTTTGTGCGCATTGCTGCTCAGCGCGCACGCACTTTTTTCTCAAACCCCACAAGGTATTTCGTACCAAGCTGCCCTGCGCTTGCCCAACGGCCAAGTCTTGGCCAACACTGCGGTCAGCGTGAGATTTTCGATTCATGCTTATGCAGCCAACGGGCCCGTGGCTTGGCAAGAAACCCACAGCACCACCACATCGGCTTTTGGGATGTTCACCCTGATTATCGGCCAAGGGCTCAACACCGGGGCGGGCAGCGCAGCCGCATTTGCCAATGTGCCGTGGGCCCAGGGTACTTTTTTCCTGAAAGTGGAAGCAGCCGGACCAAACGGGGTGTATGAGCTGATAGGCACCTCGCAGATGCTCACCGTGCCCTATGCTTTTCATGCCGCCACGGCAGACAATGTGAATGACGCTGATGCCAATCCCACCAACGAGTTGATAGATCATGTGGCTATGTCAGGCACCCAACTGCACATCACCGAAGCGGGAATCACCCACACGGTGGATTTGGCTTTTTTGCAAAATGATGCCGACTCCGACCCTCAAAACGAACTCATCACTTCGATGCTCCTCAACGAAACTTTTGCTCTGAAAATTGAGGAAGGCGGTGTGGAGCACTATGTGGATTTGTCTGCCTTGGCCAACGATGCCGATGCCGACCCGGCCAATGAGCTGATAACGTCTGTTGCTTTTCAGAACAACACCACCCTGACCATCACCGAGGCGGGAATCACCCACACAGTGGATCTGTCCGGCCTGACTGATGCCGATGCCGACCCGACCAACGAGCTTATCAATGCTGTGTTTTTGCAAAATGGAAACATCCTGAGCATCACAGAGGCGGGCACCACACACACGGTGGACCTCTCGGGCCTGACAGATGCTGACGGAGACCCCACCAATGAGTCTGTCACGCAGTTTGAATTGCAGGGCAACGTGCTACACATGGTCGAAAGCGGCCAAAATCTCTCGGTTGATTTGACCCCGCTGACGCTCAATCCATACTGGATACAAGAGGGCGATGCCATCTACAACAACTCGCAAAAAGTGGGCATCAACACAATGGCTCCAAGCAGTGATCTGCACGTGAATGGCTCGTTGGCTGTGGCTTTTCGCAAGTTGGACCATACCCAAGTGCATGATGTCCTATCAAACGACCATATCCTTCTCTGTGATGTCACAGGAGGGTCTGTGACGCTGAATTTGCCTTCGGCTGCTGCATGTTCGGGCAGGCTTTACACGGTGCGAAAACTCTCCACCAATCCGCCCCCGTTAGTCAACCAAGTGGTAATCAACGCCACGGGCGGCAGCTTGATTGAGAACAGCGCGACCTATGTGCTGCAAGATTTTTTTCCGGAGGCCATGGTACTTATCAGTGACGGGGCCAAATGGTGGATTTTGTCAAAAAACACCTTCTGATGATGCGGCTGATCTGCATAGCGATTTTGGTGGCCGGTCAAACAGACGCAGCCGGGCAGATATTGCTTGAGCGCTCGGTGTTGGGTGTGAGCGGATTTGATGGTGGTGCGGCATTCATCATGCATGCCACAGCCGGTGAGCCGGTGATTACCACTTTGGCATCACCGGGTTACTATCTCACGCAGGGATTTCACCAACCGAGGTCCAAGCAGCAATTGAATGTTCTTTTTTCCATGAAAACTCCCTGCGGAGGACTACCCAACGGCATAGTGACCATCACCCAAATCGAGGGCTGTGGCGAAGACCAACCTGAGGTCTATTGGAACGGCCAACCGGGTCAATTTTCCTTTGACCAATGGGGTGCGGACAGCCTGGTGCTTGAGGTTTTTGACGGTGTCGAATGTGCCTATGCCTACACATTCAAGGCGCCCGATCCGCATGCGTTTTGCGCCCTCACCATTTACAACATCATCACACCCAACGGTGATGGAGCGAATGACAAGTGGGTGATTGAAAACATTGATACCGCTCCGAACATCACGGTCACAATTGTGAACCGGTCGGGCCAAACTGTTTGGAAATCAGACCAATATGACAATCAAACAGTGGTGTGGGAAGGCAAAGACACCAAGGGCCGCGACTTGCCCAATGGCACATATTACTATTTGATTGAGGCCCAAGGACAGCAGCTCAAAGGCTTTGTAGAATTATTGAGGTGAGAAGAATTTTTCTCCATATCGCGTTGGTTTGGCCGCTGTGCGCAGTGGCCCAAGAACCATGGATTTGGTCGCAATACATGTTCAATCTTTATGAGGCCAACATTGCCTATGCGGGCAATCCGGAGGCGGTGTATGTGTCGGCCCACCACCGCGTGCAATGGACAGGTTGGGAGGGCGCACCCCTGATGAGCAATGCCATTGTGCAGGCGCCTTTTTTCGATGGAAAAATGGGTTGCGGACTGACGGTTTCTACAGAACGTGTGGGCGCGCATCGGGCATCGGTGGCCGAGATGGCATGGGCCTACAAGTTGCGCATGGGCGCTTCGAGCGTGCTGTCTTTTGGTTTGTCAGGCGGAGTGGTCCAGCAGACTTTTTTCCCCGATGAACTGTCGGCCCGCGATGAGGAGCAATGGTTTTTGCAAGCACAACAAGTGAGTGCAGTCACTCCTCGGGCCGGTGCGGGTGTGTTTTTCAATTCCAAGCGGTTTTTTGTTGGGGTTGACGCTACTAATTTGAACAATCCGGCTGCAAAGCTTTATGAGGGCTTTTTTGGCCCGGCATTGCGCGAATTCAGGTTTGTGAGTGGGCTCGCCATCCCAATAAATAAGTATTGGGTTTTGCGTCCTTCCACCATGCTGCGTACTCGCCCGAATGGTCAGGTTTCGGCTGATATCAGCCTATGCGTTTTTTGGAATGAAAAAATTTGGTTCGGTGCGGGGCTGCGACCCGGGCATGGATATACCGGCATGTTAGACTGGTCTGTTTCGCGGAGATTGCGTGTGGGCTTTTCGGCCGATTTGACCATCGCCCGCTGGTCGTTCATGCCACCCTCCCATGAGGTTTTTATCTCTTATTATTTCAACCGTGGCGCCAACCGACCGCCATCAATCCGCTATTTCTGATGCGTCATTGGCTCAAAACCGGGGTGCTTTGTTGGATAGCGGTTCTCCATAGCAGCATGGCAGTGGCCCAATCGCCCGAACGTGTTACCTTCGATCCACCATTGCCTGCGGGCGCGTGGATCAGCGCAGTCTGTCCCATCACCGGTGGGGTGATTGCCGCATTGACGATACCTGTGGAAGATCATTTCAACTCACCATTCCGAAAAGAGCATTATCAATTGGTTGAGTACAAATTTGCCCCCGGCTATGGCAAGCTGGCACATGTACGAATCATTTTCCAATTGCCCGGAGCCGATGTAGGAAGCGCCTCTTTTGATGCCAAAAACAAAGAACTTTGGTTCAGCACGGCATGGGATTTTGGCAAAAACAAAGCGACCAAATACATCCAAACCTACAGCCTTGGTCTGAAAGAAGAAAAAACTGTTCCCTTGCCTTTTGAACACAACCAAAAAGGCAGTCACACGGCCCACCCTTGGATTTCGGACAATGGCGAATACTTGTTTTTTTCCTCAGACCGGGCAGGCAAATCCACCGCGATGGACATCTATTACTGCGTGAAGGAATCCTCGGGTTGGAGCGCACCGCTAAGGCTCAATGATGCCCTGAACTCCGCAGCCAATGAGCTTTTTCCGGTTTTTGAAAAAGGAAATATTCACTTTGCCTCAGACATGCCCGGTGGCGCAGGAGGCTATGACCTCTATGTGGCCACCAAAGAAAGCCAGTGGACCGAAGTGCGCCCCATGCCCGAACCATACAACTCTCGCGGAGACGATGTGCAGCGGGTCAGACTGGATGACAAAAGGAGTTATCTCTGCGCAGGGCGAAATGGCCAATCTGACCAATTGTGGCTGGTGACCACGGCTGCGCTCCACCCGGAAGAGACTGTCCGTTTTCTGGTCACTTGTGACGGCAAACCCGTCACCGGTGTTCCTTTTGAGGTGCAACACGCCCGCACGGGTGCGCGCATCCTGACGGCCATGACCGATGATGAAGGCGTGATTTCCCTTGCCCTGGCGCCCGAAGATTTGCCCATCCACTTGGTGCCGATGGGCATTGCCGAACTCTATGGCGACTGCTTGGTCATGGCGCCATTGTCAGCCACCGGCCAACCGGGCAAGCCGCTTCGCAAAAACGACCGTGGCCAATTTGTTTTCGAATTTCTGGGTGCCGATCGCCCTGACCCGCTCACCACGTTGCCCAATCCCGACACTTTCGAACTGCTCACTTTCAGGCTCGAAGGCCAACTGCTCAGAGTCGATGGCAAGCCAATCACCGGCCAAGAGGAAGTGTCTATTATCAATGAAAGCGGGCGCGTTCAACAAACTGTGACTTCTGGGGATGACGGAAAATTTGTGTTTGACAAAGTCCTGCCATTGGAAAGTATTGGTCTCCGGCTCGAAATCGGGACTGAGGCAATAGCCATCAGCGTAACCGAAGGCGACCGCACCACCGGACTGACAGTCAATGGCACCGAAGCTACATACACGCGCGAGCAAAACGAGACATCCTTGAACATCATGGATGAGAATGGCACCACACTGCGCATTTACACAGAAGACGCATATAGGTTGAGCCATCTCTATTACAACTTCGGCAGCTCAGACTTGCGCCCCGAGAGCGATGCCACTCTGTCTGATTTGGCCACAATTCTGATTCAAAACCCCGACCTCAGCGTGGTGTTGGCCGCTCACACAGACAGCCGCGGCTCGGCTGAGTTCAATCTGAAACTGAGCCAACAAAGGGCCGAAAGCACCAAGAAAGCACTGGTAGGTCGGGGAGTGCCCGATACCAAAGTCTCCTGCATAGGCTATGGCGAAAGCCGCCCGCTCAACGGGTGCACGGACAACATACCCTGCGAAGAAGAAGACCACGCCCTCAACCGCAGAACCGAAATCAAGCTGAAACAAGCAAAACCTTGAGATTCCTCACACAAACCGCGGGTCGGTTTCCATCACATGGCCGCACTTTTTGCAAGAGCGCAAATCTTCAGAGGCATAAAACTCCTTGAATCGCGGGATAAAATCCTTTTCGATATTGTTGAGCACAAAGTAGGTTTCGTGAAGCTTGTTGTTGCATTTCTCGCAAAACCACAATAACCCGTCTTTCATGTCGCGATCATCTCGCTTGCACTCAATCACCAGTCCCACGGTGTTTTCACCACGCATGGGCGAATGGGGCGTGTTGGCCGGCAACAAAAACATTTCGCCCTCGCGTATCAGGATATCCACAGCTTTACCGTCTTCTTGAATGCGCACATTAATATCGCCTTCTACCTGATAAAAAAGCTCCTCGGTCTCATTGAAATGGTAGTCCTTGCGGGCATTGGGCCCACCTACAATCATCACGATATAGTCGCCCGATTCGATATAGAGGTTTTTGTTCGCCACAGGGGGCTTCAGCAAACTGCGGTTTTCTTCAATCCAGTTTTTGAGGTTAAAAGGTCTGCGAACGGCCATCGATTGGAGGTGTTTGATTGTTGAGGCGAAAATAACCAACCCTCGTCAACCGTGAACAGATTGACCATTGTCATATTTGAGCATCAGTTTGCTTTCGAAATCCAGAAAGGCACTCCACCGCGCGTCCACATCCAAGTTGGGCGCCAACTGACGGGCAAAACCAATAAATGTGGCATAGTGCTCGGCCTCAGACTCCATCAGACTGCGGTAAAACGAGCGCAAGCCCTCGTCAGAGAGCTCGGAGGACAACAAACGAAAGCGCTCACAACTGCGGGCCTCAATCATAGCAGCCAAAAGCAGACTATCAGCCAATTGGTCTTCACGGCTGCCGCCTTTTTTGATAAAAGCACGGAGGTCGTTTACATATGGGTCTTTGCGTTCGGGCTTTAGTGTGAGTCCGCGCGCAGCCAATTCCTCAGACACCAGTTTGAAGTGGGCCATTTCTTCCATGGCTATGCGCGTCAATTCAGCGACCAAATGCGGAAACTCTGAAAACCTTACAATGGTGCTAATGGCATTGGAGGCGGCTTTTTGCTCACACCATGCATGATCTGACAAAATATCTTCTATGCTTTTGTCGGCCACCTTCGCCCAACGTGGGTCGGTGGCCATTCTGAGTCCGAGGATGGTTTTCTTCTTTTCCATAAGGATTGGGGCCAAAGGTAAAATCCTCAAACTAAAAGGGCTCCCCGAAGGGAGCCCTTTTGGGGTTTTAACGCTTTCAAGTGATTATTGAACTACGATGCGCTCAGTGTGAGTCAAGCCTCCGGCTTGCACTGCTACGATATACATACCTTTTGCAAGGGTGGTAGCATCATAAGAGAAGACTTTGCTGTTAACTTCATTCAAGTTCTTGGACAAAACCAGTTCACCTGTAAGAGAATAGAAATTGACAACACCTGCACCTGACACAGCATCACCAAATTGAATATTGATAACGTCAGTGGCCGGATTGGGATAAACAGCAAGGCTGATTTCGCGTTTCTCGAAGTCAATAACGCCAACTGTATTGCCGTTGACTACCAAGCTAAAATCATCCACCAAAGCATTGAATACTGTGGCAGTGGTTTGAAAACCTTGGGCCTTCAAATAGTGTGCGCCTCCATTGGCGAATGAAGAGATATTGACGGTAACTTCTGTGTATTCAGCATAGTTGGCCATGTCAGCTGCCGAAGCCATGAAAATGACAGAACCATCCATTAAAACTTCAAACTTGTCTCCGGTGATTGTAGGATCGCCCGTAGGCAACTTTAAGAAAAACTTAAGTGAAGCAGAGTTTCCGCTGGGGATGTCTACAAATTGCTCAACATAAGCTGATTCCGGAGCGTTTGCCCCACCATACCAAACATACCAAGTACCGCTGTGTGGAACACAAGGGCCACCGCAAATACCGCAAGAAGCCGCATCGCACAAAGGAGTGCCAAAAGTTTGACTGAATTCGGTCCAGTTTCCTGTGCCGGGCCCGGCCTCAAAGCCCGAATCGTCCAACTGAGCTGACGCAGCAAACGAAAGTGCGACAGCCGAAATCATAAGAGTAAAGTGTTTCATAAATGTGATGGTTTTTAATGATTACTGATTATTCCCTTGCGGGTGGATGAGTTGCGAAGTTAGGCCTTTTACACTTTGGCAACAATTGGTTGATACGGGATTTCAACCGTGAACGGGTGAAAAAGAATAATCAATACTTTTGACCCAAACACTAATTCTAACCTAAAAATGAAACCATAACGATTTCTTTTTCTCTTAGCGGGCATTGCGGTGCTTACTTTGTCTTCTTGTAATGATGATGAAGAACCTACAGTAACCAACCCGCCAGGAGATAACAATCCTGTTACGCTTTCCGCTACTTCAATGGCCCAATTCAGTATTACCACAGGGGGGAATACTGTTCAAGGGGTTTCAGGAGAGTCCGGTTATGAATCTTTAACCCTATCCTCTCATAATATTGATGCGATATCGACCTATTTAATGGGTCATGAAGTTTCTCAAGACAATGGAAAAGGCCTGACTGTAGAGTTTGGACCTCACACATCGCAAGGAATGGCAACCCAACAGGTTTTTCATTCATTTGTAACCGAAGGGCCCATTTCTTTCTCTTCGGGACAAATCAGGCTGATATATCGGGACGGGAATGGTGTCGAGTTTTTTTCCGATGATTTATCTCAATCCGGCAGCACTTTCACCGTAGAAGATGTTGTATATCAAGGGGATTATATCCGTTTTTACGCTACATTCAGTTGTAAACTCTTAAGTGGAGCGAATGCAACCACAGGGTATATGGTAGGCGCTTTATACCGCTTCTAAAAGGAATTCTGTTTTTCATGCGAAGGCAGTCCCAATTCAGGGGCTGCCTTTTCTTTTTTTACTTTCGCCCGCTATGCTGGTAAAAACTTTCGGTTCTGCGGTGTTTGGGGTCAATGCCACCACCATCACCATTGAGGTCAACATCGACAAGGGCGTAAATTTTTTTTTGGTCGGATTGCCCGACAGTGCAGTGAAAGAAAGCCAGCAGCGCATCATTGCTGCGCTGAACAACACCGGGTTTCAAATGCCTCGAAAAGGCATCACCATCAACATGGCCCCGGCTGACATTCGAAAGGAAGGCTCGGCCTATGATCTTCCCATAGCCATGGGCATATTGGCGGCAAGTGAGCAAATCAAACCTGATTTGCTCAGCGCATTTATCATCATGGGCGAGCTTTCGCTGGACGGGGGTCTTCAACCGGTCAAAGGTGTGCTGCCCATAGCTATTCAAGCCAAAAAAGAGGGATTCCGCGGCATGATTGTCCCTCAAGCCAATGCGCGCGAAGCAGCCATAGTGTCTGATCTGGAAGTGTATGGCATGGAAAACATCAAAGAGGTCACTGACTTTTTAGAAGGAAATTCATCGCCCGAACGCACCATTGTCAACACGCGTGAAGAGTTCATGGCTTCTATGAACGACTACACCGTGGATTTTACGGATGTGAAAGGGCAAGAAAACATCAAACGCGCGTTCGAAATCGCGGCAGCGGGTGGTCACAACGTCATTTTGATAGGGCCTCCGGGGGCGGGAAAAACCATGTTGGCCAAGCGATTGCCCACCATTTTACCACCGCTCAACCTGCATGAAGCGCTGGAAACGACCAAAATTCACTCTGTGGCGGGAAAACTCAGAAAAGAAGATGCATTGATTTCAGTTCGCCCTTT
>Ga0169931_10000984_pt1 | contig 47165 bp, 41 predicted proteins | sample Kivu_15m_20L_FD_129675 | JGI IMG/M metagenome (GOLD analysis project Ga0169931, IMG submission 129675) | Freshwater microbial communities from Lake Kivu, Western Province, Rwanda to study Microbial Dark Matter (Phase II) - Kivu_15m_20L... | ecosystem: Environmental > Aquatic > Freshwater > Lake... | reverse complement strand
CAACGTGTTAGAGGACGACCGATGAGCGATCTTTCGCTGTGGCTGCCCATCATCGCGGGCGCAATTGCAGTAGCTTATGGGGTGTTTACCACGCAGCGTCTGATGGCCCTGCCGACTGGGAACGCCCGCATGCAGGAGATCGCGAAGGCGATCCAGGAGGGCGCCAACGCCTATCTTAACCGCCAGTACCGCACCATTGGCATCATCGGTGCTGTGGTCGCCGTCATTATCGCGCTTTTCTTCATGAGCTGGCAGGCGCCGGTAGGCTTCCTGGTCGGGGCCGTCCTCTCCGGAGCGGCGGGCTATATCGGCATGAAGATCTCGGTGCAGGCCAACGTGCGAACGACTGAGGCGTCCTCCAAAGGACTGGCTCAGGGTCTGAGCGTCGCCTTCCAGTCGGGCGCCGTTACGGGCATGCTCGTTGTCGGCCTGGCGATCCTTGGTCTCGGCGGGTACTACGCATTGCTCACGGCAGGTCTCGGATACGAAGCGGGCAGCCGCACGGTTGTCGACGCCATGGTGGCGCTGGGGCTCGGAGCATCGCTGATATCGATCTTCGCGCGCCTTGGCGGCGGCATATTCACGAAAGGCGCCGACGTCGGCGGGGACATGGTCGGCAAGGTTGAGGCCGGAATTCCGGAAGATGATCCGCGAAACCCGGCGACGATCGCTGACAATGTTGGCGATAATGTCGGCGACTGTGCGGGTATGGCCGCTGACTTGTTTGAGACGTATGCGGTCACCATTGTGGCCACCATGGTCCTGGCGTCTATCTCCTTCGCGGGTGTCGCTCAGGCAGGCATGATGGCGCTTCCGCTGCTTATTGCCGGCGTTTGCATTGTCACCTCGATCATCGGATCCTACTTCGTCCGCCTCTCGAAAGACTCCCGCAATGTGATGGGCGCGCTCTACAAGGGGTTCATTGCCTCTGCTGTTTTGTCGGTGCCGGCTCTCTACGGGGCGATCTACATCGCTCTGGGCGATCCGATGACTACATCGGTGACAATGTCCGACACGCTGGGGACGGCTATTCCCGCCATGAACCTTTTCTGGTGCGGCGTCGCTGGTCTGGTAGTCACCGGGCTCATCGTATGGATCACTGAGTACTACACCGGCGTTGGCTATCGGCCTGTCAGGTCAATTGCTCAGGCGTCCGTCTCCGGTCATGGCACGAACGTCATTCAGGGCCTGGCTGTGTCGCTGGAGGCCTGCGCCGTTCCCGCTCTGATCATCATCGGCGGCATCATCTTTACCTACACAATGGGCGGACTGATCGGTATCGGGATCGCCGTCACGACGATGCTGGCGCTGGCCGGCATGGTCGTGGCGCTCGACGCTTTCGGACCGGTGACAGATAACGCTGGCGGTATAGCTGAGATGTCCGGTCTTGATGACTCCGTTCGCGAAACGACTGATACGCTCGATGCGGTTGGTAACACCACGAAGGCGGTCACCAAGGGCTATGCGATTGGCTCGGCTGGCCTTGGCGCCCTCGTGCTGTTCGCGGCTTTCACGGCTGACCTTGACCATTTCGCGACCGCCGCCGTCGAGGGCTCGCTCCTCTATGGCGTTTCGGCCGATTTCTCGCTGTCAAATCCCTACGTGGTCGTGGGCCTCCTGTTCGGCGGTCTGCTGCCCTTCCTGTTTGGGGGCATGTCAATGATGGCCGTCGGCCGTGCTGCGCAGTCGGTTGTTGAGGAAGTCCGGCGCCAGTTCCGTGAAATCAAGGGTATCATGGATTACTCAGCCAAGCCCGATTACGGTAAGGCGGTCGATATGCTGACCAAGGCGGCTATCAGGGAAATGATCGTTCCCTCCCTGCTGCCTGTGCTGTCTCCCATCGCTCTTTTCCTTGTGGTCTGGGGCATCGGAGCGGTTATCGGTCTCGATCAGGCTGCAGCGATCAGCCAGGCTCTCTCTGCTGTGGGCGCCATGCTGATGGGGGTCATCGTAACGGGTCTGTTTGTGGCCATCTCGATGACATCAGGCGGCGGAGCCTGGGATAACGCCAAGAAGTCTTTCGAAGATGGCTTCCGGGACAAGGATGGCGTCGTTCATAAGAAAGGTTCTGAGGCCCATAAAGCCTCGGTGACCGGCGACACGGTCGGGGACCCCTACAAGGATACAGCGGGTCCTGCGGTAAACCCGATGATCAAAATTACGAACATCGTGGCGCTGATGATGCTCGCGGCAATGGCTGGCGGGGCACACTAGGCGCTCCGAGAAGATGACTGCACGGACGGGCCGCGGAGTACTCCGCGGCCCGTTCCAATTGGAGGCGGCGCCATCTCTCCCCTTAAGGCCGGGGGCTCCGACGATCGGTGCGAAAGCGCCTCCGAGAGTCAGGCGTCGTTATGTCGGGCGGCACCTTCGGGACCTGCGCTGCGATGCAGTCGCCTGGTCTGGCGCAACTGCGCAAACCGCCCGCCCACGCGCGAGCGCGTGACCCATTCTGCTTCCGGCGATCCGCAGTGGCGCGCCCGGTCATGTGCGCCATCCCTTAGGCGAGGGAGGTGCGGCTCATGTACCAGAGGATGTTTCTACTTCCTCGTGTCGGCATACTGGGCGGCCGCATCTTCCCAGCGGTAAGGCGTCGTATCAGGAAGGATGGTAACTTCGGTGGTGAATTTGAAAGGTGCTGAGGTAAGGCCGCTGTCCCACTCGGCCTCGACAAAGAAAGCCGTATATCCTTCAGAGGGGGCTGCGACCTCGGCGACGTAGGATCCGTCAGGCTGTGGTTGAAGCAGGGTTGACGTATAGATTGGTCCTACGCTTTCGATCCTGAAGTCCCGGGCGCTGGGATTATGCGCCTGCCAGAGCCGGACAGCCTTAGGTGTCTCGACAGGGCGGAAACTGATGCTGTTTGGTGCTGTCCGGGTCCAGGCGTAATCAGGGCGCGTGCCGCCGTTGATAACTGAATTATACCAGGCCAGCATCGAATCCTGAGCGTCTGAGCCGGCAAGATTATGGGCCGCGTTCTCAACATACCGTAGGCGTTTTTCCTGTGCGATCGCGTTGAAGTAGAAACGGGAATTGTCGGGCAGGAAGAATTGGTCGCCCGAGGCGTTGACAATGAATTTCGGGATCGAAAGCCGGGCGCGGCTGAGATAGTTGTAAGGATCCTCAATCTTCAGCACCGCCTGATACTCAGGCGTTCCGATCTTGTGAGGAAAGAGCCCGTGGGCGACATAGTCCTTGAGCGAGGGCGCAAAGAACCCGAGCACCTCAAAATGATGCCGGGTAATCTCCTCGGAGTTAAGCGCGTCAATCACCGTCGGCATGATGCCTATGACGCGGTTATCCACCGCGCCTACGAGCCAGGTCGTCCAGCCGCGTTTCGAGGCCCCCGACACCACAAATCCATTGATATCGATCTGACCTCCCGCCTGTGAGCGCATAAACTCCTGCGTGGCGTCAAGCGCCTTGACGCCAGCTTTTACCATCCCAAGGCGCACCAGCCACTCGTCATCCTTGGTGCTGAAGTGCTTCACGCGCGTATAGGCGATGATGTCATCCTCCCAGCGCGGGGTATCGGCTGAATCGGTAAAGCGAAGAGGCTGGTTGGGCACCATCCCCACTTCGGCGACGACTGAGCCAGTTTCTTTGGCGAACCTGATTGAGCGATCCTGGGCCTTGGTGGGAGCGGGGTCGGTGTTGTCGCCCTGCCAGATAAACAGCAGCCCTTTGTCGTGTCGGACCACATCAGGCCTGACAATGGTCAGCCAGTGCTTCCAGACGGGCTTGTCGACATCCGCTTCGCTGCGCCAGGTCTGAGACGTCAGTTCGAGGACATAGGTCGTCTGGCCGTCGCCAGGATAGGTCCCGATGAGCGTCCAGCCGTAAGCCGGCTCCGGCTTGGCGACATACGCGTCAAGGGATGTCCTTTCTTCAGGTTTAACCGAAAGATCGGGGTGAGGGGCTGGCTCCGGTTTTGGGGGCTCAGAGCCGCACGCTCCGAGGAAAAGGCAGGTTACCAACGCCACCAGACCATTGCGGATCATGTCACCCTCCCGTCCGGCCCTCAGATCGCAGACAGAGAGTGTAGGCGTCGTTTCCGTCCGGCGAAAGCCGGCGCCGCAGGGGCAGGGGCAGGGGCAGAGGAAGGGGAAGGGGAAGGGGAAGGGGAAGGGGAAGGGGAACGGAGGCTGCCGCCTGTCCAACCGTCAGGCGCCACTTATACGCCGCCCTTCTCAGGGTGCGAACTGAACCTCGTTGCGTACGCGGTAGCCGGTGATCGGGAAGTCAGTGAAGAAGCCATCGACGCCAAGGGCGAGATAGCGCCTAAGGGTCTGTTCGGGAGCCTCTCCATTGATCGGCTGATCGTCACGGAAAGTCCAAGGGTGGACGGGAATGTTTCGGGCGTGGCTGGCCTCAAGCACCCCGGTTGACCTGCCGTCGGCTCCGATCAGGAGTGACGTGTTTACGCCCAACCCGTCCCAGAAAGGGGCGTCGGATCGCGCCATAATCGTGTCATAGGCCGCCTTGTCGCCGATCAGCATGACGACCGGAAGGTCGGTTTTTTCGGCCAGGGACCTAACGAAGTCCGGCTCGAATGACTGGATGAAAACGCGTGAACCCCGTTCGGCCAGACCGTGCCGCTTAAGCGCAGCCAGGATTTCATCTCCCATATCCGGCTTCCCGAGCCGCGCATGATGAGCCGGCGCCTTGGCTTCCGGATAGACGCACACAGGATTGCCCGCCACGGTGAGGCGCGATTTGGCCATCTGCAGGATCTCGTCAAAGGTCGGCATCTGATAGAGGCCGTCGAACACCTTGCTGCGGCCCGGGAACGGCTGAACAGCCCTCAGGGTCTTGAGCTCAGCGAGCGTGAAGTCCTCTACCCACCAGTCAACGCGCCCCTCATAAGCAGGATCGTTCGAGCTGCGCCGGCGGCCGGCAAACTCCGGCTTTGAAGCTATATTGGTCGTTGTTGACAGATAAAGGTCATGTCGCGCTACGAGAACGTTATCCCGGGTCATGACGAGATCGGGCTCGATACAGTCCGCGCCATCATTCAGAGCCCGCTGGTAGGCCTCAAGGGTGTGCTCAGGGAGGTCGCCCGACGCGCCCCGGTGGCCGATTATCAGCGGGCGCTCCCGCCCCAGTGTCTTATAAACCCACCCCTGGCCGGCCCCTGCGCTGGCTGCCGAACCCGGACGTTCGGCGTCCAGTATGCTGCAGGCCGAAAGCGACAGAGCGGAGGCCATCGCAAGCGCCGCTAAAAATCCAGCATGTTTCGTCATCAATGCGGTTGCCCCTGCGACAGTTATCCGGATGTCTGAACTTGGCCATACCCGCGCCGGCTGTCGAGAGGCCGCGTGTCGCGCCTGTCGTCACGGATTCTTGACGGCGCGGGCTTGGCGGCGCATGTCTCACCCCCTGATGAAGAAGCTGGTCCACTTCCTCAACAATCTGGATTCTGAGGCCTGGCGCACCATCTGGGTGTCGCTGGCGCTGGCCGCCATGGTCGTGGCAATGGTGGTTGTGGCCTCGATGACCGGTATCGCCGATCACATAGACAGAGACCTAATCTCCCTCAGAAACAGCCCCTGGGGGCTGCCGATGACGATCCTGCTGTTTGTACTCACAAGCTTTATCGCCGCCCCTCAGTTCGTCCTCTTCGCCGCCGCAGTGGTCGCGTTCGGCCCATGGCTGGGCTGCGTCTATGCGATGATCGGAACCCTGGTCGCGGCCTGGATTCATTTCTGGATGGGACGCATCGGAGGGGCTGATCTCGTGCGCCGGTATGGCGGAGAAACTGTCAACCGGCTGTCCCGGTTCATCGGACGCAATGATTTTCTCGCCAGTCTCATCGTCCGGTCTGTCCCAACCGCCCCGGCGGTGGTCGTTAACATGGCGTTCGGGGCGAGCCAGGCCAACATCTGGCGATACACGGCGGGGGTGTTTATCGGCTCTCTGCCCAAGATACTCATCGTTACGCTCCTGGGTCAGTCGGTTATGTCAGCGCTCGGCGGAACTATGGCCCTTGCCATCGGCCTCGCCATTGGCGTCATTGCGCTCTGGATCGCAGTCGCGCTGGCGGCCCGACGCGCCGTGCGAGGTGACCCTGATGCCGACCCGTCAGGTAACGACGCTCCGAAGACTTGACCCATTTATTTCCGCTGTGCGCATGATATTGCCTCTGTTGGCGCAGATTAAGAGCGGAATCTCCTGTAGCTTGACCGAACACACGACCAGTCCGATAGACGATCCATGTCTGACCGGACGGGATCTCTTCTGCTTCTTTCCTCGGGGCTGCTTAGCAGCCCCTGGGCGCGCTGATGATCCGGGCCTGAGGCCGCGGGTCGCGCCCAGGGGTGCAAGAACCGCCCTCCGATGAACGCCCTGACAGGACGATCCAGATGACCGTTTCCCCAGAAAGTACGACCGGCAAAGACAGAGTCTTCATTTTCGATACGACCATGCGCGATGGCGAGCAGTCTCCTGGAGCCTCCATGACGCTGCGAGAAAAGCTGGAGCTCGCGGAACTCCTTCAGGAGATGAAGGTGGATGTCTGCGAGGCCGGCTTTGCAGCGTCCTCCGAAGGCGACTTTCGCTGCGTCTCCGAAATCGCCGAACTCGCCAAGGATATGGCGATATGTACCCTCGCCCGATCCACCCTGACCGACATCGACCGGGCGGGCGAGGCGCTCAGGAAAGCCAGACAGCCGCGCATACACACCTTCATCTCCACAAGTCCCGTGCATATGAAGCACAAGCTGAAGATGGGCCCCAACGCCGTACTGGAAGCCATTGGCGCCTCTGTTACCCATGCCCGGAACTATGCCTGCGATGTTGAGTGGTCCGCCGAAGACGCAACACGGACGGAGTTTGACTTTCTCTGTAAGGCGATCGATGTGGCTATCAATTCAGGGGCCACGGTTATCAATGTTCCTGATACCGTCGGCTACTCGCATCCTGCTGAGTACGGCGCGCTTATCCGTCGCTTGATTGAGAATGTCGCCAATTCCGACAAAGTGATCTGGTCGACACATTGTCATAATGATCTCGGATTGGCTGTCGCAAATTCGCTTGCCGGTGTCATCAGCGGCGCGCGTCAGATAGAATGCGCCATCAACGGTATGGGTGAAAGAGCCGGTAATGCTGCTCTTGAAGAATGCGTCATGGCCCTCAAGGTAAGAGGCGATTCAATGCCTTTCTTCACTGAGGTTGTTACCCAGAAGCTGTCCCGCGCATCGAAGATGGTGTCCTCAATCACCGGGTTTCCGGTGCAGTACAACAAAGCAATCGTCGGGAAGAATGCCTTTGCTCATGAGAGCGGCATTCATCAGGATGGCATGCTCAAAAACCGCGAGACCTATGAGATCATGAAGCCTGAGGACGTTGGTGTTCCTTCGACCTCGCTCATCATGGGAAAGCTCTCCGGCCGCAATGCTTTCCGCGACAAACTTGAGGCGCTTGGCTATGTTCTTGAGCCCGCTGTTCTCAACGATGCCTTCAAGCGCTTCAAAGATCTTGCTGACCGGAAGAAGCATGTCTTTGATGAAGACATCATCGCCCTTGTTGACGAGCAGATGGCCGGCGCTCAGGAGCGTATCTCACTGCGCGCCCTCAAAGTAGTTGCTGGCACTGAGGGGCCGCAGACAGCGGATATCCGGCTGTCTGTTGATGGCAAGGAGAGAACGGCCTCGGCAGAAGGTAACGGTCCCGTTGATGCCGTATTCAACGCCATCCGACAGCTTTGCCCTCATGCGGCGATTCTTGAGCTGTATCAGGTCAGCGCCGTGACCGAGGGAACCGACGCCCAGGCGACTGTGTCTGTGCGGCTCGCGGAGCAGGGTCTGGTGGCGACGGGTAAGGCATCAGATCCTGACACGCTCGTGGCCAGCGCCCGCGCCTATGTCCACGCTCTCAACAAACTTGATGTCCGTCGAGCGAAAGCCACGGGCGCTGCAGCGTAGCCTTCAGTCGCCCTCTTCATTTTCTGCCTAAGGACATAGCACCCGGTCATCACGGGCCGTCCGTGGGTGCATTCAGGGCTCAAGGCCGCCCAGTTGAAGGACGCGTCGCCACTCAGGGTCACTCACCGGTTGGACGGAGAGGCGAGTGTTGTTGACCAGCACCATATTTCTGAGGGCGGGTTCGCTCCTGGCGAGGGCGAGCGTGACCGGCGTCTTCATCTTGCTGATGGCGCGGATGTCGGGAGATACCCACGGGCCGCTCTCAGCGGTGGGATCAGGGTAGGCCTCTTTGACGACCTTCGCGATGCCCACGACCGCCTTATCGGCGTTAGAGTGGTAATAGAGCAGGCTCTCGCCTTTTTTCATCGCCAGAAGGTTCAGCTTGGCTCCGTGATTGCGCACGCCCGTCCACGCGGTGCCTCTGGCGCCTGCTGCTACAAGATCGTCCCATGAGAACACATCCGGTTCTGATTTAACCAGCCAGAAGGCCATGCAGGCTTGTCCTTATCTTGTCAGCTCGACATCTGATCCGTCCAGCCGTCGCGCTCTGCGTAACTGCGGGAACAGCAGCGCCCACGTTCCGGCGACCACGATGGCGCCAACACCTCCTATAACCACCGCCGGAACGGCCCCGATGGCGGCCGGACCGATAGCGTGGGCCATCGTACCGGCCCGGAACTCTCCCAGTTCATTGGACGCCGACACGAAAACGGAATTCACAGCGTTAACACGGCCTCTCACCTCATCGGGCGTCCACAGCTGAAGAAGCGTCTCTCGGACCACGACACTGACCATGTCGGCGGCCCCGAGCAGCATAAGGGCGAGGATGGACACCCAGGCAATCGTTGAGAGACCGAATACGAGCGTAAAGACGCCGAACAGCCCCACGCAGATGAACATCACGCGCCCGGCGTGGTCGCGGATTGGGAAGGCTGCAAGTACCCCTGCAACAGCTATCGCCCCTATTCCCGGAGCGGCCCGCAGCCAGCCCAGTCCTTCTGGTCCAAGTTTGAGAATGTCTTGAGCGTAAATGGGAAGGAGTGCGATGACGCCTCCCATCAGGACGGCGAAGAGATCGAGTGAAATCGCGCCCAGGATGATCTTCTGTTTCCAGATAAAGCGGAACCCCTCGAGCATGTTCGAGAGCGTCGGCCTTTCCCTGGGTGGGGCTTTGGGCGGGCGCGGGATTGCGAACACCAGGAGTGCGCCAAGCGCCATGAACGCAAAGGCTGTGACATAGGCGATCTCCGGTCCCCGACCGTTCAGGAGTTCGGCCGCCTCTGGTGCGCCCATACCTTGAAGCCAATGGGCGAATCCGGGCTCCCCAAGGCTCAGAAGAAGTCCCCCCGCGGCGGGGCCCACAATCGTTGCGCCCTGCCAGGCCGAGGAATTCCATGTCACCGCGTTCGCAAAGTCCCCAGGGGGTACAAGTGAGACCACGAGCGAGGAGGAGGCTGGCCCCAGAAACGCCCGCGCCACCCCAAAAACGGACAGCACGGCAAGCATCAGCGTGGCGTTGATCGCTCCAGTTACGGTAAGAGCCATCATGACTGCGGCGCATGCGGCGGCCAGCAGGATGGACAGGCCCATAATCATTCTGCGTCCGAACTGATCTGCAGCGGTCCCCGTTACAAGAACGAGCAGAGCCAGCGGAAGAAACTGCACCAGACCGACAAGACCGGTGAACAGGGCTGAGCGTGTCATATCATAGATGTGCCAGATCACGGCCACGGACAGGATCTGTGCTCCGAAGGTCGTGAACAGCCTTGCCAGGAAGTAAAGAACAAAAGGCCGGTGCCGGAAGGCTGTGAACTTTCCCGATCCGGATAGTCCTGGCGTTTCGTCAGGCTGGTTTGTGGTCATGCTGGTCAGGTGACGTCTTGAAGCGACGCATCTGAGCGCCTCTTACCTCATGGAGCGGGGGCGGGTGGTCTGGCAAGTCTACATTGATCGAAGTTCTTTAGTGGAACGATTCGTATCATGTAGATTTCGAAAACTGCCCGCGAATCAGGCTGGATGCGCAGAGCGGGCATCTGATCCGGACGGGAACCCATGCCTTTGCAGAAGACGGAACGTTTCGTTCTGTCATGGCGTTGATATTTGGCAGTCGCCTCTTGCATTAGGAGTTTTGAAACGTCAGACAGATTAGGAGGGGCGATTAAATCGTCGCGCACAGTGCGGCGCGACCGGGAGCCCTGCGCCCATGTTCGGTAAACTTTTCAGCCTGATGTCGAGCGACATGGCGATCGACCTGGGCACCGCTAACACGCTTGTTTACGTCAAGGGTCAGGGCGTTCAGCTCGATGAGCCCTCCGTTGTCGCCTACGTGAATCAGAACGGTCGAAAGGTCGTCCACGCCGTCGGCCGCGAAGCCAAGATGATGCTTGGAAAAACGCCGATTTATATGGAGGCGGTTCGCCCCATGCGCGACGGGGTGATCGCTGACTTCGAGGTGGCGGAGGAGATGATCAAGCGCTTCATTCAAAAAGTGCAGGTCCGACGGTCCTTTATCGCTCCCATTATCATTATCTGCGTCCCGGCGGGCGCAACTCCCGTCGAGCGCCGGGCCATCCACCAGTCGGCCCAGATGGCAGGCGCCCGGCAGGTTCATCTGATTTACGAACCCATGGCGGCAGCCCTCGGGGCCGGTCTTCCCATAGATGAGCCGTCGGGCTCCATGGTCGTTGATATTGGCGGGGGTACGACTGAAGTGGCGGTCCTGTCGCTGGGCGGACTGGTTTACTCCCGCTCCGTCCGTGTCGGCGGCGACAAGATGGATGACGCCATCGTCAATTATCTGCGCCGCGAAGAAAATCTCCTTATTGGCGAGGCGTCGGCTGAACGAATCAAAAAAGAGATCGGGACCGCCAAGGCGCCCGAGAACGGCAAGGGCATGTCGCTGGATATCCGGGGGCGCGATCTCATGAATGGGGTGCCGAAGGAAATCGAAATTACGGAGGCCATGGTCGCCAAAGCTCTGACCGATCCGGTTGCGCAGATCGTCGAAGCGGTAAAAACAGCCCTTGAGGCCATGCCGCCAGAGCTTGCTGCCGATATTGTCGATAAAGGGATCGTCCTTACCGGGGGAGGCGCGCTGCTCCGGAACCTTGACGTGGTCCTGCGCGAGCGTACGGGATTGCCGGTAACCGTTGCCGAAGATCCCCTGAAATGTGTCGTGCTGGGGTCGGGAAAGGTGCTAGAGAACCTGGAAAAGATGAAGGGCGTTCTGGCGCCGGAAGTCTAGGGCTTGAGGCCTTCCGGTTGCGACGAGGGATGGTGAGGTCCTCCAAGGAGCCATTATGGCCTGGTATGGTCACAGACGATCCGGAGAGCCGCGTCCTGGCGCTCGCGCAGTCGTTGTCGGTCTTGGCCTGTCGATGGTCGGCGTGCTCGCTATCCAGACCTCGACTGCGGTCCGTTCGGGTATCGATGCATCGCGGGAATCCGTGGACGCGACCACGGCCAGCCTTGCAAGTTTCGCATCTGACCTCTCCGACTGGTCATTATTCGGGTTTGGTCGCTCGGAGCAGGACAGGGCGCGTATCGCCGAGCTCGAAGCCCAGGTACGGGAGCTTACACGCTGGAAGGACCTTGCAGAGTCGATGACCCTCCGGATGGAGCGTTACGAACGCCTGCTCGATCTTGTCGGTGAAACGCAGGGCCAGTCCGTGACAGCTCGCATTGTGGCCGAGGATGCCGGTCCTTTCTCCGCCAGTCGCATTGCTAATGCAGGGGCCGCAAACGGCGTGCGCGAGGGTTTCGCCGTTATCAACGAGAACGGCCTTGTTGGTCGCGTGGTGCGGGTAGGAGAGTACACATCCCGGATTCTTATGCTGACGGACTTCGCAAGTCGGATACCGGTGATGGGCACCCGATCGGGCGACCGGGCGCTGCTGGTTGGAGATAATGGCACGGGTGCGCGTCTGATAGAACCCGAAACGCCCGATAAGATCGTCGAAGGCGAGGTATGGGTCACATCGGGGGATGATGGAAAGATGCCGCTGGGGGTGCGTGTCGGCATCGCCACGCGGGTAGGTGAGGAGTGGCGCCTCAGCCTCGCGATTGATGAAGGACCGGTCGATTTTGTTCGTCTCGTTCCACCGCCTGATTTCGCCCGTCCTGAGGACGCGCCGGCTCTGGGAGGCGTTTCGGAGAATACTGAGCCGACGCTCCGCAGCGCCGGGGTTGAGCTCGCGCCGATTGTGACCACCGTCCCTCCTGCTGCGACCGGCCGCCCGGCTTCGGCAGCGCGGCCGTCCCCCGGAGGCGCTCAGTGACGCTCGCCTGGCGGTTGTGGGTTGTCGTTCTGATGGTGCTGGCTGCGCTTGTGACAGCCTACGGGATGCGTGTTGGCGTAGGGTCGGCATGGTGGCCGATCCCCGCTCTGTGGCTGACCACGACCCTGGCCGCCTTCGGTCTGTCGATCTGGGCCTCGGGCGGCTTCATTCTTCTCGGACTTGCGATGGACTTCATGGGTGAGGCGCCAGTCGGCGCATGGCCTCTGGCGCTTCTCAGCGCCTATGCCGTGGCCCTCGTCGCCTGGGACCGACAGCCCCCCATCCGCGTTATAAGCGCTGAGCTTATCTCGCTGGTGGGCGGCTGTATTGTTATCAGCCTGACGCTCGGCGTCGCCGCCGCGATCGCCGGGCATCCTGGGTTTTCCCGAAACGCGCTCACCGGCGATTTCATAATGACCGCTCTGATGTATCCTGTGATCCGTTTCATGATCCTGCCTGCAAGTATACGGGTAGCCAGACGATGAACCGTGACTGGAAAAACCTGTTTCCATCGCGTCGGATCCTTTTTCTGGGCGGCGCTGGCGTGGTATTCGCAGGCCTGACGGCGCGGCTCGCGGAGTTACAGATTTTTCGCCAGCAGGAATTCGAGACCAAGGCGCGCGAAGTACGTATCAAACTTGAACCAGCGCCGCCCCATCGGGGGGTCATCTACGACCGCAATGGCCGGGAGCTAGCAAGTTCAAAGCGAAATTTTTACGTCACCCTGCGTCCGGAAGTCGCCAGTCAGAGCCGTGATCCCCAGAAGAGGCGGCAGGAAATAGGTGATGTGATCGAGAGGATCGGTCGCCTGCTGCGTCTGACAGACGCCAAGAAGCGCTCGCTCCTGCAGGACGCCACAACTCCCCCGGCGCACCGGGACATTCTGGTTGCGGATGACCTTACCTGGGAAGAATTCGCACAGGTCAACGTGATGGCGCCTGAGCTCGCGGGCGTAAGTGCAGAGGTGGGCGAGCTGCGCTCCTATCCGTTCCAGTCAGCATTTTATCATACGGTCGGCTACGTGCAGAAAGCTAACGAGGCGGACATCACGCGCATCGTTGATTATGAACTGGACCTGGTCGGTGAGTCCGCTGAAACGCCTGAGGGAAAGGCCAGGGCCGCCGCAGTGCGTCGTCTATATAAACATCCTGCCATGCGGGTCGGAAAGCAGGGGATCGAAGCTTTCGGAGAGGTGTCGTTGAAGGGAGAGCCTGGTCAGGTCAGGCTTCTTCAGAACGCCACCGGACGGGTCATCGACCGGCTGCCGAGCGAGGACCTCGCGGGTCGGCCCGGCGTTGATGTAGTGCTGTCGCTGGATGCTGAGCTGCAGAACTACGCCATCCAGCGCTTTGGTTCGGAAGCCGGCAGCGCCGTTATGATTGACGTGGCGACTGGCGAAGTCGTCTGCATGATGTCAACGCCTGCGCCGGATCCAAATCTTTTTGTCAGCGGCATTCCTTCTGCTCCCTACAGGGCTCTGCGGGACGATGAACGCAACCCTCTTTACCATAAAGCCTATGACGGCGTTTATCCGCCTGGTTCAACGTTCAAGCTCGTTGTTGCAGCAGCGGCTCTTGAGACAGGCGCCATGGACCCGGAGGAAACCGTCCGATGCAACGGAAAGGCATGGTACTATAATCGCTTCTACAACTGCTGGAAGCATGATGGCCATGGAACGGTAAACATGCACCGTGGTCTGCAGGTTTCCTGTGACTGCTATTTCTATCGGGCGGCTGAGAAGACGGGCATCGAGGCTATCGCCGGCATCGCCAAGCGCTTCGGCCTGGGGCGTCGTTATGAGCTCGGCGTGACCGGAGGCAAATCCGGCGTGGTGCCCAACAACGAATGGAAGCTCAACAACCCCCGGATAGGGGAGCGCTGGTACCCAGGCGACACGATCAGCGCCGGGATCGGACAGGGGTACGTAACGGCGACGCCCTTTGAACTTGCAGTAATGTGCGCGCGCGTCGCCGCCGGCCCATCCATGCCAGATCCTCACCTCGTGGTCAGCGGCCTGGCTGTACCTGACAAGACCATCGTACCGATGGGAGAATTCAGGCCCGGTGTTCTTGAAGCCGTGCGCGCCGGCATGTTCGCTGTGACGTCTGAAGGAGGTGGTACGGCTATCCGCTCGGGGCTGCTCGATCCGGATAACACTTTGCCGTCCCCTTACACCGGCGCGCGCATGGCCGGTAAATCCGGTACTGCGCAGGTCATCCGTCTCGATAATCTTCGCGATTCGCGCGGCCGGGCCATATCTAATGACAAGCTTCCCTGGCGGCTGCGGGATCATGCGCTGTTTGTCGCCTACGCTCCAACAGACAGGCCGCGCTATGCCATAGCGGTCGTTGTCGAGCACGGCGTGTCAGGCTCTTCGACCGCTGCGCCCATTGCGCGTGATCTGCTGGCTCATGCACTGCGCTACGATCCCGGAGCAAAGAAGCCATTTGTACCCAGGCAGCGGGATGTGGCGGCGCGTGAGGGAGCAGCGAGACCCACATGATCCGTAAGGACACGCTACTCTATAAACTGACGCAGCTGCACTGGTTTCTTCTGCTGACAATCATCGCGCTTGCCACTTTTGGTACGCTGATACTGTTTTCTGCTGGTTCAAGCGCGCATGATCTGGAAACCGGCCTTCTGAAGATAGACGCCAGCTTTGCGATTGCGCACATGTGGCGGTTCATACTGATGCTCGGCGTCATGCTTGTTGTTGCAATGCTGCCGCTCCGCTTGTGGGCCTCGATGGCCTATCCGGGTTATTTTGTCGGTGTTATTCTGCTTTTCCTTGTTGAGGTGGCTGGCAACATCGTCAATGGGTCGCAACGCTGGCTGACAATTGGTCCTCTGACGCTGCAGCCATCAGAGTTGATGAAGATTGCCGTACCACTCGCGCTTGCGCGATTTTACCATCAGATGTTCGCTGCGGGTCGATCTGAACTCTGGATTCACATAGTGGCGCTTTGTCTGGTCGCTGTGCCGGTCGCCTTTGTGTTGAGGCAGCCTGATCTTGGAACGGCGCTGATGATCCTGGGTACAGGCTGTGGGGTCATATTCTTTGCAGGAATTCGGCTTAGCGTTGTGGGCGGCGTTCTTGTGCTGCTCACCGCACTCGCCCCGATCGTTTATTTCTTTGGTTTGCACGATTACCAGCGAGAACGCATACACACCATGCTTGACCCGGCCGCCGATCCGCTTGGAGCAGGGTACCAGCTGCAGCAGGGAATGATCGCCATCGGTTCGGGCGGGCTTGCTGGCAAGGGCTTCATGGAGGGCGCCCAGAAGGAGCTGGAGTATATTCCTGAGCAGAACACCGATTTCATATTTACAATCGTGGCCGAAGAATTCGGGTTTGTCGGATCGATCGTGCTGCTGCTTGCCTGGGCGATGGCGATTATTCAGGGTATCTTTATCGCAGGCAGTGCGCGCAGCGCATTCGCGGCTTTGGCCGGGTCCGGATTTATCGTCACCCTTATGCTGTATGTGGGAATAAACATCGGCATGGTTATCGGCTTGCTTCCGGTCGTGGGTATCCCCCTGCCGCTTATCTCCTATGGAGGAACAGCCATTGTTACGGTCATGATTGGGTTTGGGCTGTTAATGGCTGTACACCTTAACCGCGCCAACGATATGACCCTTCGCGGACTGCTCTGAGACGGTGTTCGCCGCTGAGACAGCTGATGGGGGCGGATAAGCAATGACCATAGCCGGACGCGTCGACCGAAAAACTGAAACCTGGTCCTCGAGGCTCGGTTTCGTTCTGGCCGCGGTGGGGTCATCCGTTGGTCTGGGCAATATCTGGCGCTTTACGTACACCACTGGTGAAAACGGCGGTGGGGCGTTCGTATTGGCCTACCTGATGTTTATGACCCTTATTGCACTTCCTCTGCTGGCAGCTGAGTACGCCATCGGCCGTCGTTCAGGTCACTCAGCGGTTGAAAGCGTGCAGGCTCTCGCCCGTGCATCAGGCAAAAGCGAACTCTGGGGCGGTCTTGCCTGGATTGGTATGCTGGCCGCGTTCTTTATTCTGACCTTCTACTGTGTCGTTTCAGCATGGTTCATGGCTTATATCCCGCTGGCCGTCACGGGGGCGCTGAGTGAGGGCGCTCATCTTGTCTCTGACTCGCAGGCCCGGTTTGACGCTGTTACCTCGCCGCAAAATCTGCCGTCTCTTCTCGGGTACCTGGCGATATTCATCTCAGCAGCTGCATGTGTCGTCGGTCGTGGCGTGAAGCGCGGTATCGAACGCGCTTCTTCAATCCTCATGCCGATCTTTGCTCTTGTACTGCTTACACTTCTCGGCTTCGCGGTTGCCGAGGGCGCTTTTTCCCAGGCCGTGACCTTTCTGACGCGTATCCGACCCGAGGACTTTTCTTTTTCGATGCTTCTGGATGCGCTTGCCCAGTCTTTCTTTGCAACGGGCGTCGGGGCGGCCGTCATGATCACCTATGGCGCGTATCTGAAGACGGATGCAGACGTACCGCGTTCAGCCGCTATCGTCGCGCTCAGCGATACACTTGTCGCTGTATTGGCGGCGCTGGTTGTGTTTTCTCTTGTTTTCTCCGTTGGCAGCGAGCCTGAGGCTGGCTTCAGTCTGCTGTTTGTCAATCTTCCAATCGGTCTTGCGCAAATGCCATTCGGGAACATTCTCGGAGGAGCCTTTTTTCTTCTGGCGCTATTTGCAGCGCTTGCTTCATCCATTTCCCTGATGGAGGTAGCCGTTTCCTGGCTGGACGAACGTACAGGCGTCACACGCTGGGGGGCTGCGGCCGGTGTTGGTTTTGCCACGTTTGTGATCGGCGCAGGATATATCTACAGTCATGACTACATTGTTTTTGTAGACTTCGTGGCGTCATCTCTTCTTATGCCGTTGGGAGGGCTGCTCATCGCTGTTTTTGCCGGCTGGGTCATCGACAAAAAGATGATGCAGGCAGAAATGGGACCGGCCTTGTTCGGGCCCTGGCGTCTGGTCGTCAGGTGGATCATCCCGATCATGATCGGCCTCATCCTCGTGCTGGGCGTCAAGGAGAAGCTCTCAACGGCTGGTATCCCCGGTCTGTTCGGAGGGGCCGGCGCCTCGTCATGATATGCGCTGCTGGGGCCTGAATCCCGCAGGCCGACCGGCGTCGTAAAAGAGCCTGGCTGTCATCAGCCTGTCAGCCTGGGGTCAGCCGGTTTGACGCCCGAGTTTGTCTGCAAACATGTCGCTGGCTTTGATGAGTTCGCTGACGATGCCGGGCTCAAGCGAGGAGTGTCCTGCATCCGGCACGATTTTCAGAACAGACTTTGGCCACACTTTGTTGAGAGCCCAGGCGGACGATAGTGGGGTGACGACGTCATATCGGCCATGGACGATCACTCCGGGCAGATCGCCGAATTTGGCGGCCTGTTCCAGCAGCCATCCATCAGAATCAAAAAAGCCCTTATGGTGGAAATAATGGCATTCGATCCGTGCAAATGCGTCCAGGAAATCTGCCTCATCAAAACGCTGTGGTCGCTGCTTGGGGCCCTGGATCGAGAGCGTCTCGCCCTCCCAGCGCGCCCAGGCGGCTGCCGCCTCAGCTCTCGCTGACGCATTGCGCCCGGTCAGACGTTTGTAGAACGCTCTCAGAAGATCATCGCGTTCGTCAGGGGGAATCGGCGCAACATAGCGCTCGAATGCATCTGGAAAGATGTTGCTTGCACCCTCCTGATAAAACCAGCGGATCTCACTGTCCGTGAGCAGGAAGATGCCGCGCAGAAGCAGGCCGAGGACATTCTTGCGGTGAAGGGCGGTATAGGCCAGGGCCAGAGTGGAGCCCCACGACCCTCCGAAAACAAGCCACTTTTTGACTCCGAGGTGCGCCCGCAGGGTCTCGATGTCGCGTACCAGATCCCAGGTCGTATTCTCCCGCAGCTCCGAATGAGGCGTCGACCGTCCGCAGCCGCGCTGATCAAACAGGATAATCCTGTAGCGCCGCGGATCGAAGAAGCGCCGCATCTCCGAGCTGGAGCCGCCGCCAGGTCCCCCATGCAGGGCGATTACCGGCAGACCATCACTCTGACCGCACTCTTCCCAGTAGATTTCATGAAGGCTGCTGACGGCTAGCCGCCCGGCCTTTCGGGGTTCAACAGGTGGGTAAAGCGCGCGCCGGAGTTTCTCTTCGTTCATTGTTGCTTCATCTACAGACAGCGATCCTTGCGTCAACCAATCCGGCTCCTGTTTGTGTTCCCGGAGCGATGCCTTTATAGCCTATGATATCGCAGGACGTTTCAGGAATAGGTTCCTTGTACAGCCTCAAGCCCCTGATTACGGTTTTTATGGTTCTGACGCCCCTCGGGGGCTGTGCGACCGTGTCGCTGTATGAGCCGGTCAGCGCCGAGGTGTCCCTCGTCGCTGGCGCCTCGCCCCTTCAGGAACCCTCTGATACCTTTTGTCGCCTAACCCGCGAGAAGGGGCTCGCAACCGGAGAGGCGAGTCTCGCCTCTCTGACAGATATCCTGACGGGTAAAGACCGTTCTGAAGGCGCGTACTGGCGTCTGATTGGCGCTGACAAAGGCGCCCCATCCTTCCTGATCACCCGGATCCGCGGCGATATGAAGGCCTCAGCCGATGGTATCGACAGCCTGACCACCCTTGCGCAATCGCTCATGAAGGAGAGCGCCTCGACGCGTGCGGACGTCACCTATTTCGAGCGCGCGCTCATACATGCCCGTCAGGCGCGAGACGCCATGTCCGACGCTCTCGTGCAGGTCAATAAGCGCTCACAGAGCGAGTATCAGATTGTTCAGGAGCTCGCGCCGCTGGATGAAGCGATCACTCGCGCCCGACGTGTGGCCGACGTGCTGGCGGCCTCGCGCGCACCGGATGCCCAGCCTGCGCCAGCCGCATCCTAGTCTTACCGCTCGTCGGTCGATGGCGCGGCCTCATCCCTGAGGGCTGGCGCCAGCCCTGAAAGCCCGAGGAGCAACCAGCCTGCAATGAACGCAACGCCTCCGGCCGGCACAAGAAAGCCCAGCTGGTCGAGGGGCGTTGGCGTCATCGGAATACCTCCCAGTATGAGCGTCAGTATCTGCAGCCCCGAAAAGAGCAGGACACCGGTAATCATCGCCCATCCTGCTGCATACTTGAGAGAGGTCCGCAGAGGGGAGGCTGCGGCCAGAAGAGCTCCCAGTGTGTGGGCGAAGCCATAGACAAAAGCGCTGTGCCACTGCGCCTGCTTTTCCAGCGCAATTGCTCCGTGCCCGCCGTAGGCTCCGGCGGCGACAAGCAGAAGTCCCAGCAAAGACGCCGTCACGACAATCGCACGCATCCGACCTCCCGGAATATCGGCGCCTTTGATGCTTTATCACCGGTAAACGCAGGATGCACCTCCCTCCTGATGATGGGCGGTTTCTCTCTCGGGAGGTTAAGTCCAGCTCAACTGTCGGCAGTTGGTGTTTCCTACATTTTTGCCGTGTAAGGTTAGCGCATGTCGACGAGTGCAACCCGTTTCCAGGTGGAAGCCGCTGACGGTGGGAGGCAGGTCCTCTCCATAGCCGGCGACTGGACCGTGTGGACCATCACGCTGGTCGAAGAGCGGCTGCGCAGCGCGCGGATCAGGCCGGACGCCATTCTGGATGTATCGGCCCTGGGCCGCATCGATACGTCAGGCGCCTACCTTATCGACAGGGCATTCGGCGCTCTCGAGGGCATCGATGATCCTATAACAATCAGCGGCGAGCATCCCTCAATCGAGCGCCTTCTCGCCCAGGTCCGCCAGGCAAGTCCGGCCGCGCCGCCCGATCCTCCGCCTACCCCGGGATTTGTGGCCCTGGTTTCACGCGCAGGTCGCGGGGCTGTTGATGCCTGGCGGGAGTTTCTCGGGCTCCTGTCCTTTATCGGTGAGACAACAGCGACACTTGTCCGTCTGTTCCTCAGCCCGCGACGTATTCGCTGGCGATCAGTTGTCGCCGTGATGGAAGAAGTCGGCCTCGATGCCTTACCCATCCTGTGCTTTTTGTCTTTTTTCATAGGCCTGGTCATCGCATTCATCGGAGCAAACCTTCTGGCGATGTTTAACGCCTCGGTGTTCACCGTTGAGCTGGTGAGTATCGCCATGCTTCGCGAGTTTGGTGTTGTGCTGGCCGCCATTCTGCTTGCGGGGCGAACCGACAGCGCCTTCACCGCTCAGATCGGAGCGATGAAGATGCGTCAGGAAATCGATGCTATGCGCACGATCGGTCTGGATCCCATGGAGGCGTTGGTCGCGCCGCGTCTCATTGCGTTGTTGGTCATAACGCCACTACTCGCCTTCGCGGCCACGCTCTCGGGCATAGCAGGGGGTATCATGGCAGCCTGGACGTCGATGGATATTTCCCCGCAGATGTTCATTTCGCGATTTCAGGAAGTTGTTCCCGCCCGTCATTTCTGGGTCGGTATGATCAAGGCCCCGGTTTTTGCGATTGTTGTCGCCATAGTGGGCTGCCGGCAGGGCCTTCTCGTTGAAAGTGATGTCGTTTCTCTTGGTCGTCGTACGACATCAGCTGTTGTTCAGGCCATATTTCTTGTTATCGCGCTGGATGCGATGTTTGCCGTATTCTATTACATGTTGGACGTATGACGACTGTTGCGCCCGTTCGGTCCGGACAGAACCTGTCATCCCAGGGCGGGGACGTAGTGGTGCGCGTGCGGCATCTGGTCAACCGCTTTGGCTCAAAGACCGTTCATAACGATCTCGACCTCGATGTTATGCGCGGTGAAGTCCTTGGCGTTATCGGCGGATCGGGCACCGGCAAGTCGGTTCTGCTGCGTTCTATCGTCGGACTGCATTCGCCTAACGCCGGTGCGATTGAGGTCTTTGGGCAAAACATAAGCGTGCTTCCACGCGCAGAACGGCTCAAAGTGGAGCGCAGCTGGGGTGTTATGTTTCAGGACGGAGCGTTGTTCTCCACCCTGACCGTCCGTGAAAACGTCATGGCGCCTCTGCGTGAACATACGCGGCTCCCTGCTCAGCTGATGCGCGAACTGGCGGACCTCAAGATCCGGCTTGCGGGACTGGAGCTGGAGGCGGCCGCAAGGAAGCCCTCCGACCTGTCCGGCGGCATGCGCAAGCGGGCAGCGCTGGCGCGATCCCTTGCCCTCGATCCTGAACTTTTATTCCTCGACGAGCCGACAGCCGGCCTCGACCCGATTGCTGCTGGAAAATTCGATGAGTTGCTCAGATCTCTGAGCAGCGTTCTTGGATTAACCGTCTTTCTGGTTACGCATGATCTCGACACTCTGGCTGCTACATGTGACCGGGTCGCTGTCCTTAGCGACGGCAAGGTGCTTGCAATCGGCCGTCTGGATGAGGTGAGGCGCAATCCTCATCCGTGGATTCAGGAATACTTTTCAGGCCCCCGTGGCCGTGCGGCAGCGAGATAGGCCATGGAAACCAAGGCCAATTATGTCCTGATAGGAGCCTTCGTCCTCCTGGCCGCGGGCGCTCTGGCTCTTTTCACTCTTTGGATTGCGGGAAACCCGCTTAACCGCAGTTATGCTGACTACGATGTCGTGTTTAACGGACCCGTCAACGGTCTTTCAGAAGGCGGCGAAGTCCGCTTCAACGGCATTAAGGTCGGCGAGGTGACATCTCTCAGGCTTGACCGGGACGACCCCAACAATGTGATCGCGCATATCCGTGTCGAATCGCAGACGCCTGTGCGCACTGACAGCGAAGCCCAGCTTAACTTTATGGGGATCACCGGGGTCACATTCATTCAGATTCTCGCTGGCAATCCCAACAGCCCTCTGCTTGCGCCTGTCGACGGCGTCACGCCGCGCATCAGGAGCAGTCGAACCCTGGTCGACGAACTTTTCCAGGGCGGCCAGGATCTGTTGGGCGTTTCTGGCGATACAATCAGGCGACTCAATGAAATGTTATCTGAAGACAATCTGCGCCATTTCAGTTCCACACTGAGGAGCGTTGACCGCGCGGCGGCCCGGCTGGCGGCAGATGATGGCCTGCTTGACAGCACCAGCGAGGCGCTGGCGCGTGTAGGTCCGGCTATCGATTCCATTGAGGCAGCCGCCAAGGCCGTGGAAGCTGCGGCCGAGGCCGTGAGCCAGGATGTCGGCTCGCTCACCGGGGAAGCTTCTGCCGCGCTTGAAAAGGTTGATCCTGTCCTTGATGAAGCCCGCAACGCGCTGGCCGGCATGAACATCGCGATCGCCCAGATCAATTCTGATCTTACGCCATCGGCTTCGCGCGCTATGCGTCAGGTTGGCGTGACCGTGCAGGACATGAGGACACTGATTATACAGATGCAGGGACTGATCGCGCAGATCGAACAGGATCCCAGCCGGTTCGTTTATCAGCAGCCCCAGCCAGTGGAGCGCCAGTGATGCGGATGATGTCTGGCCTTGCCCTGGCTGCTGCTGTTCTAACATCAGCGTGCGTATCGCTCCTGCCCGAGCCTATGGCGCCCTCGACACTGGTCTCACTGCCAGCTGATCGTGCGACGGCGCCGCACCTCCCGCTGCAGGCGGACGTCGCCATCTTCCCGCCGGAGACATCTCGCGCCTTTGCGGGAGCGGATATCGCCGTACGGTCGGATCAGGAGCTCGTCTACCTGAATGATGTGCGCTGGTCAGATGCTGCGCCACAGTTACTTCAGTCTGCGCTCGCGAACGCGCTCATCCAGGCTGAGGGCCCCGGACGGGCGGTGCTGGGGCAGGTCGGCGCTGAGGTCGATTATGATCTGCGTTGGCGCATTATAGACCTTTCGGTGAGTCGCGAACTTGGCCCTGTTCGCGTTGACCTTGAGGTAAGTCTGATTGACGCCGTCAGCCGACGGCCCGTCGCCCAGAAGCGATTCACCGCCGAGGCGCGCCCGGCCGAACGCTCCCCCCGTTCACGCGCCGCTGCACTTGCCCTTGCCGCTCAGCAGGCGGCTGATCAGGTTGCTGTATTCGTTGCAGAAGTCGCCAAGGCGCACCGTGACGGGCGCAGCTAGTCCGTTTGCCTGCGAAGGGAAGACAGTCAGTCTGTTTCTGCTATGCCTGCGTATGATGAATCGGTCATGATGCAGCGCATCTGAGAGCAGGGACGGGCGGGCAGGAGGTCGATGCTGACTGTCCTCGCCGTGCTCGTACTGTCCGCCTGCGGAATGCTGTCTCCCGCCGCCGTAACGACCCTGTGCGCTTCAGGTGATTTTGCTATCGATGTAGCCTTTCCGGGCGCGGGGCGGCACGACTGCGTGGTCGCATTTGACGGATCAGTGATCGTTTCTGTCGATCACGAGCCGGCTGTTGTCGAAGGAGTAAACCCCAGCCCATGGTTTGCATTCCGGATCAATACCCGCGTCCCGCGCGCGACCCCCATCATTCTCGATTATACTGATTACAAGCACCGTTATCGGCCATATGTCAGCACAGATGGGATGAACTGGACGCCGCTTCCGGCTTCACAAGTTCAGCTTAATGAGAGGCAGACCCGCGCTACAATCACCCTTGATCTGAAGGCAGGCGCAACCTGGATTGCTGGCCAGCCCCTCTCGCCTTCCCGAGACAACATCGAATGGACAGACCGCTCTCTGGCGGGCGCCGGATTTGAAAAGGTTCAGTATGGGACCTCGCTTGAGGGCCGCCCGCTTGTCGGATTTGTAGGAGGTGGAGGCATTCATGCGATCGTCGCTCTAACCCGCCAGCATCCGCCGGAAACGACAGGCCAGGAAGCCTTCAGGGGTTTTGTCGAGCGTCTGATGAACCGTAAGGATGACAAGGCCGTCGCTTTCCGAGGGCGGCACCGTATCATCCTCGCGCCAATGCCCAATCCGGACGGTGTCGATGGAGGGCACTGGAGGCTCAATGCGGGCGGCGTTGATCTCAACCGCGACTGGGGCGCCTTTACCCAGCCCGAAACTAAGGCGCTTTCCACGTGGATCCGGCAGCAGGCAGGAGATCGCCGTGTGGTGGCGATGCTTGATTTTCATTCGACCGACCGGTCAGTTATCTACGCCCCCCCCGCTGACGCGCCATCGCCTGCCATCAGCTTTCTGGCAACGCTAAAGGAAACGCTGGATCGCCAACTTCCGTCGCCGCCGCCCTGGACATATTCACATAATCCCGCCGGAGGCACGGCAAAAGCCTGGGCCCTCGACATACTCAAAGCGCCCGGGCTCACAGTGGAGCTCTGGGATCAGGAACCGCTGGCCGCTGCGCGGGCGTTAGGCAGGGCTGCAGCAGACGCGCTCATCGATCATTTTTCAGACTAGCAGTTTTTTGACGCCAGCCGTTGTCGGTGACGTAACATGGCTGAATGGGGGAACTGCAGAGGCGCCGGCATCAGCCTTCATTCGGTATGCTGAATTTTTCGGGACATTACGGCGAGGCGGGGATGTCGCTCAATCGACCGGTCACCATGGGCGCGGCAGGGCGTGAGGCAAACCAGACGGGTCCCTCAGGGCGGAAAAGTCTGACGCCCCCAGGGTATCCCCTTTAATGTAAGCGCCTTGATGACCGACGCCGGTCAGTCGGCTTTGACTTCCGGGAGGTCGCCCGCGGCCGGCATCGATTTCTTCGTGAGAAAGACGGCGATGTTGCGCTTATCCTGTTCGCTCAGGCCACCGACCACGCCGGCCATCATCGGCACAGGGTTCGTCAGGGCGGCCACGATCCGCTCATTGTCGAGAGTGGCGAGTTTCTCAATGAGGGGGGCGTTTGCGAGGCCGGAGGCGTGGCACATGACGCAACGCGCCTGGTAGAGAGAGGCGCCTTCCGTCGGGCCCGGCTCGGCGAGCGCGGGGGCGGCAAAAACAACGAGGCCCACAACAACCGACGACAAACGCAACATTCTAACCCTCCCGGCAGTGATTTGCTGGCTTATTAGACATCTTGGCTGGAACAGGCCATGCCCAAAGACAGTTATTGCTGCGATGCGGCGATTCGGCCTCATCTGGCAGAGCCATCGATTTTCGCTGCCAGAGCTGATATCGTTCGGATGATCAGGCGGCTGGGCGATCGCTGGCAGGTGACTGCTGGAGGAAAGTCCGGGCTCCACGTAGGCAAGGCAGCGGATAACGTCCGCCCGGAGGAATCCGAGGGATAGCGCCACAGAAAGCAAACCGCTCCGGGCTCGCCCGGAGTAAGGGTGAAAGGGTGCGGTAAGAGCGCACCGCGTTCCTGGTGACAGGGATGGCACGGCAAGCCCTGCCTGGAGCAAGACCGAATAGGGATGGACGCCGGGAAACCGGCAGGCGCGCCTTCGCGCTCCATCCGGGTTGGTCGCGCGAGGCGTCCCGCAAGGGCCGTCCCAGAGGAATGGTCGCCCACGGGCCCCTTCGGCCCTGGACAGAACCCGGCTTACAGGCCGCCTGATCTTATGTCTTCGAGACTGCCCAACTTTCTGCGCTCATAGGACGGGGCCTCTGGTCAGCAGGCTGCCCGAGGGACGGGAACTTATCCACAAAGACGCTGAGATCGACGGCGGATATACTCGTTTTGTTCCTGCGTATAGTTAATGTCGGGCTAAGGATCCATTGTTGCCCATCTATTCCCATGTTATCCCGTTTTTCTCCACGCAGGGGCTCTGTGTGAAACAGGTAAGGCGCGCTGGCAGGGTCTGCACGCGTCTGGCGGGCAAGACGGGCTATGTTTCTCTCCTCCTACGAGAGCAGTGTTGATGCGAAGAAGCGGGTCTCTGTGCCCGCATCCTTCCGCAAGTCGCTTGGCGGTGATGACGGCATCTATCTCTGGCCATCCCTGGACAGGCCCTGCATCGAAGGGGCTGGCAACCGCCTTATGGAAGGTTTCTCCGAGGCGATGGGCCGGCTCGATCTTATGGACGAGCGTCGCTATGCGCTGGCGAGCTACATAATGGGCGAGGCCCGCCAGGCGCGCTTCGATGATAACGGACGGATCGTTTTGGACGGTGAGCTCCTGATCGTTGCGGGAATAACCGACCGGGCGACGTTCGTCGGCCTTGGGGATCGCTTTCAGATCTGGGAGCCGGCGTCTTTTGAGGCTGTGCGTGAACGGAATCGTGCGCTGGCGCGTGAGAGCCTGGGCCTGCTCAAGGCGTCCGCGCACAGGCCAGACCTCCGGGATGAGTCATGAGCGAGGGCCCGGTTTCTCCCCATGCCGGGGCCCATGTTCCCGTCCTGGTGGAACACGTGATCCATGCGCTTGCGCCTGTAGAAGGTGCAGTGATGGTCGACGCCACCTATGGCGGCGGCGGTTATGCCCGGGCGGCGCTCGCAGTCGCCGATATCCGCCTGATAGCTATCGATCGCGATCCGGAGGCGATGGAGCGTGCATGGCAGCACGCCGGGCGCGATCCGCGCCTCATTCCTGCTCCGGGCCGTTTTTCTGAACTTGAGGCGATCGTCCGCGCGGCCGGTTATCAGGCAGTCGACGGCGTCATGCTTGATCTGGGCGTATCGTCATTTCAGATCGACGAAGCTGGTCGGGGCTTTTCATTCATGCGCGATGGTCCCCTGGATATGCGTATGGAGCGCAGAGGAGCCAGTGCAGCCGACGCCGTCAACAGGCTCACCGAGGGCGAGCTCGCGGATATCTTTCATCTTCTCGGTGAGGAACCCGCTGCACGACGTATCGCTCGCTGTCTTGTTCAGCGCCGTCGGTCTCGTCCATTCGAAACAACTCTGGATCTCGCGGATGAAGTTGAGCGCGCTGTGGGCGGGCGACGGGGGAGACCAACTCATCCAGCCACACGCGTGTTTCAGGCCCTGCGCATGTGGGTTAATGATGAGACCGGGGAACTGCTGAATGTCCTTGGTGCATGCGAGAGAATTCTCAAGCCGGGGGGGCGTCTGGCTGTCGTGACGTTCCACTCAATTGAGGATCGGATCATTAAGCACTTTCTGCGCTCCCGCTCGGGCAACGACCCCCGCGTTTCGCGCCATACTCCCGGGTCGCCGAAGGGCGCTGCGCCGACGTTCGAGCTGCTGCAGCGAAAAGCCACGGAGCCCGATGCGGCTGAGCTGCTGGCCAATCCCCGGGCGCGTTCTGCCCGTTTGAGGTGGGCGTTAAGGACTGACGCCCCATCCTGGTCTTCCTCGCCGGAGGGCGGTTTCAAGCTGCCTAGACTCAATCAGTTTGAGGGTGCTGCATAATGAACAAAATTGTCGTCATCGCCGGTCTGGTTGTTGTGGCTGGCCTCGCAGTAGCCGTGTATCGCGCCAAGCTGGGCGCGGAGGAAACACAGGGCCGTATCGAAGAGCTCAAGGCAGAAGCTGCAAAGGTCGAGCAGGACATAGCCATCATGCGTGCCGAGGAGGCCTATCTTACCCGACCCGAAAGAATCGGACCTATCGCCCGTGAACGTCTGGGTCTCCAACAGGCTGCGCCGGATCAGTATGTCGCCAGCGAAGCGCTGAAACAGCGACTGGGAGAGGAGCAGGCGCGCCTGCCCCCCTTGCCGGAGGACACATCTGTAGCCGCAGGTCCTGCACGATAATGAACGCGCTCCTCCGCTCGGGTGAGGATGTGTGGGGTCCGCGTCGCGCCCGTGTCGTGGCGGTTGTGCTTGCTCTTCTTTTTGTTGTTATCGTCGGACGATCAGCCTGGGTCGTGTTTAACAGTCCTCTCAAGGATGATGCGGCATTGCCGGTTGCGGAGGTTGTGCGCCGTGCCGATATTGTCGATCGCTACGGGCAGCTTCTGGCTACAACCCTGCCAGGCTGGTCGCTGGCTGCGGATCCGGGCGTGATCTGGGACCCTTCGGAGGTCACCAGCAGCCTGCAACGTGTCTTTCCGTCGATGAACGTGGCCCAGATGGCTGAGCTGCTTTCCGACAGAAAGCGACGCTTCGTATGGGTTAGGCGTGGGGTCAGCGAGCGCGAGCGTCGGGCTGTTATGGATCTGGGTCTTGAGGGGCTGCGTTTTATAGAGGAGCCGCAGCGCGTTTACCCGCATGGGTCACTTGCGGGACATCTTCTCGGTTATACGGGTGTGGACGGTGATGGTCTGGAAGGGCTTGAGCGGATCTATGACGACCGGCTTGCCGCCGGGGGTCCGCCCCTGCGTCTGACGATTGATTCCAGCGTCCAGTATGTTCTTGAGCAGGGGCTCGAGGGGGCGCTTGCGCAGTTCGAGCTGAAGGGCGCAGCCGGTGTCGTAGTCGATGCAGAGAGCGGCGCTGTACGCGCGATTGCCTCCTGGCCAGCATCCGATCCGCGAAAGCGCGGTGATGAGGCCGCCGAGGTGAAGACAAACCGCGCTATCAATGTCCGAATGGAGCTGGGCTCGATATTTAAGCCGCTGACGGTGGCGGCTGCCATGGAAGCGGGCGCTCTGACCTCCGGGGATCGTTTTGACACCACAACGCCGGTGAAGATCGGTGGCGTCGTGGTACGCGATCCCCATCCTCTGCCGGAGGCTGGTTCTGCAACGGCCAGTGATGTCATCGCCTATTCCTCGAATATTGGCGCAGCACTCATTGCCCAGCGCATTGGTCCGGACGGCCTAAGGGCGTTTCTTGAAAAAGTTGGTCTGCTTGGAGGGGGTGTCAGTCAGGGACCTCAGCCCGCATCACCGTTGCTTCCGCCGCAGTGGGATCAGTCGGCGATGGCGACCATCGCCTATGGCCATGGTCTTTCAGTCAGCCCGCTTGCCTTTGCTATGACTTACACGCCATTTGCCACCGGCGGAGAGATCGTTTCACCTGTCTTTCTTGAGCCTGTCGCTGGATCAGCCTCGCAGCGCCGTCGGGTTATGTCGAAGCAGACAGCCGATACCGTTCTGGCCATGCTGCGGCGGACAGTTCTGGAAGGATCCGGCAGGCTTGCCGATGCGCCGGGGTATGAAGTGGCTGGCAAGACCGGAACGGCTGAAAAACTGACGCCAAAAGGTTACGATCCGGACAGAAACATCACATCATTTGCCGCTGTGTTCCCGGCTTCCCGCCCTCAATTTGTCGTGCTTATCGTTCTTGATGAGGCTCAGCCCAGAACAGGTTCCCAGCGGACGGCTGCGTTTACCGCAGCGACGATCGCCAAGGCAGTGATCGCGCGCGCGGCGCCGCTTCTGGATGTGCAACCGGTACCTTCCTCCGCTGGCGTGGAGGCGGCAGGGCTGCGGGGTTCAGAAAGGACAACGCCATGAAGCTCGCCTCTCTCCTGCCGGGACTGCGGGCGGATCTTGCCGATGTCGAAGTCACTGGTCTCACGGCGGACAGCCGTCAGGTGAAGCCGGGCTTTCTGTTCGCCGCTCTTCAGGGCCTCGCCTATGATGGCCGTATTTTCATAGACGCCGCCATCAGGGCCGGCGCCGCCGTTATACTCACAGATGAGCGTCCGGGGTCATGGAGCATTCCTGCGATCCAAGCCGTAGAGCCGCGTCTTCTCCTTGCCAGAGCTGCTGCAGGATTTTTTTCGTATCAGCCGGGCGTCATCGCAGCCGTTACAGGAACGAATGGGAAAAGTTCTACTGTCGACTTTCTGCGTCAGATATGGGCCGGTATGGGTAGGAAGGCCGCATCTCTTGGCACCCTTGGCGCTATTGGTCCGTCGGGCGTAATCGATCTGGGTCACACGACTCCAGATCCGGTATCGATACACGCAACTCTGCACAGGCTAGCGGGGGAGGGCGTAACTCACGCAGCGATGGAGGCCTCCAGTCATGGTCTCGCGCAATACCGTCTGCATGGTGTGAAGCTGTCTGCCGGGGCCTTCACCAATCTCACGCAGGACCATCTCGATTACCATAGAACCTTCGACGACTATCGTCAGGCCAAGATGAAGCTGTTCCTGGAGCTGCTACCCAGGGGCGCGCCAGCTATTATCAATGCAGACAGTCCCGAGCGCGATGCTTTCGAGGAGGGCGCCAAATCCTCAGGACTCGCTATTTTTACCGTCGGATGGCGCGGACGCGATCTTAGGATTTCTGAGGCTCTGCCACGGGGAACCGGCCAGGATCTTGTCATCCAGTGGGGCGCAGGAGCGGCTAACGAACGAACTGTTCATCTGCCTCTCATCGGCGAATTTCAGGCTCTCAATGCCCTGTGCGCAGCTGGGATCGCAATGGCCCTGGGAGAGAATGTGCATGCCGTCCTCGATGGTCTCTCGAAGCTAAACGGCGTACACGGCCGGCTGGAGCTCGTCGGGCAAACGGCTCAGAAAGCGCCAGTCTTTGTTGACTATGCGCACACTCCGGATGGTCTGAACGTGCTGCTCAGGGCCGCGCGTCCCCATGTGAGGGGGCGGCTGATACTTGTCTTTGGATGTGGTGGTGATCGCGACGCGACCAAGCGTCCGATCATGGGCGAAGTGGCGCGTCGTCTGGCCGATGAGGTGATCGTAACCGACGACAACCCGCGTTCGGAAGACCCGGCCATGATTCGCGCAGCTATCCGCATGGGCGCGCCTGAAGCCTCAGAGATAGGCGATCGGGCTGCGGCGATTCTCGAAGGCGTGCGGCGGCTGAAAGCAGGGGATGCGCTTCTGATCGCTGGCAAAGGGCATGAGACCGGACAAATCCTCAAAACGACGACCCTGCCGTTCTCCGACTTCGATGTTGCCCGTGACGCCTTAAGGGAGGTAGGTGGCGCTCATGTCTGAAGCTGCGCTCTGGAGGGATATTGAGGCGGCGGAGGCGACCGGCGGCCATGTCATCGGCCGCTGGGCGGCCTCTGGCGTATCTATTGATACGCGCTCCCTCCGGCCGGGAGACCTATTCGTTGCTCTGCGAGACCTGCGTGACGGGCATGATTTCATAGATGACGCTTTCGCCGCAGGCGCTGCAGCCGCCCTGGTTTCGCGAGATGTCCTCGCTGGCCGGCCGGGGCTGGTTGTTCAGGATGTTCTGCCTGCGCTGGAACGCCTTGGACACGCCGCGCGCTTGCGCACGCAGGCAACCTGCGCCGCCGTTACAGGCTCCGTGGGTAAGACCAGCGTGAAGGAAATGCTGGCGCGAATATTCCGGGCCGCCGGACGGGCTCACTGGTCTGACAAGTCGTTCAATAACCACTGGGGTGTTCCGCTGACGCTGGCCCGGATGCCCTCAGACACTGAGCGTGCGATTTTTGAAATCGGCATGAGTACGCCTGGAGAGATTGCGCCCCGCTCCGGCCTGGTTCAGCCCCATCTCGCGATGATCACGCGCATCGCTCCGGCGCACCTGCAGGGCATGGGCTCAGTTGAAGGCGTAGCCGATGAGAAGTCGCAGATCTTTGCCGGGCTCATTCCTGGCGGATCCGTCATTCTACCCGCCCGCGACTACTTCTTCGAGCGACTGAAGCGTCGGGCCCTGGAACTCCAGCCGACGGCCGAAGTGTTTACGTACGGAGGCGAACCTGACGGGCAGGGAGCCTCGGCGCTGTCTTATGAGACCGATGGAATGACCTCACGGATAAACATCGACGTGATGGGTGAGGTGGTTACCGTCCGGCTGCAGGCTGTAGGCGACCACTGGGGCGCTAATGCGGCCCTTGCTCTGATCGCTGCGGCTATAACAGGGATCCGGCCAAGGGAGGCAGCTGACGCTCTCTCAGGCTACGCTCCCCCGGCCGGTCGCGGAGTTGCGCATGCTCTGTCTCTTCCGGTTTCCGGAGACGTCGTTCTTGTCGACGACGCTTATAATGCTAACCCTGAATCGATGAGGGCCGCTATCGAGGGGTTGGCGCGGAGGCCCGGCCGCCGCATCGTTGCGCTGGGCGAGATGCGTGAACTTGGCGAGGGCAGCGCCGCCCTTCATGCGGGACTCGCCAGCGCTATTATAGCGGCAGATGTTTCCGAGGCGGTGCTGTCCGGTCAGGAAATGGCCAGCCTGGCCTTTGAGCTGGAGGCGCGGAAGGCGCCGCTGCGGGTACGGCACGTCAAAGGACCCGAAGAAGCGCTGGAGCTTATCAAAACCCTGTTGGAACCGGGCGATGTGCTCTTGATCAAAGGTTCGAATGCATCCGGCATGGGCCGTATCGGCGTGGCGCTCCGGCAGATGAGTCTCAACGCCAACGGATCTCAGGCGGCATCAGGAGCTTAACATGCTGTATCATCTCCTGTCGCCGTACGGCGGTGATCTCAATCTGTTCAGTTTCATCACCTTCAGGGTCGCTCTGGCGCTGGCGACAGGCCTGATCCTCGCCATGCTGTTTGGTCACCCGATGATTCTCTGGCTGCGCAGGAAGCAGGGTAAGGGGCAACCGATCCGGTCGGACGGTCCGGAATCCCATCAGACCAAGAAGGGCACGCCCACGATGGGCGGGTTCCTGATCATGTTCGGTATCCTGTCCGGCACGCTGCTGTGGGCCGATCTCACCAATCAGTACATCTGGATCGTACTGTTTGTTACAGTCGGGTTCTGTGCAGTGGGCTTCATTGATGACTATCAGAAGGTCACAAAGCGCGGCACGGCGGGCCTGTCAGGCAGGGTCAGACTGCTGATGGAGTTCGCAATAGCTGCGATCGCAGTTTTCTGGATCTCGGCTTATGCGCAAGAGACAACCGCCCAGGCGCTTGCCAACGGCACGCTCGTGGAGCCACCGCTGGATGGCTATGCAACAGGTCTGGCCCTGCCGTTTCTGAAGGACTTCATGTTTGATCTGACGATCTATGGCTTTATTGCATTCGGAGCCTTCGTGATCGTGGGCGCCGGTAATGCCGTCAACTTTACCGATGGCCTTGATGGTCTTGCCATCGGGCCCGTGATGATCGCCGGAGCCACCTTCGGGTTTATCGCCTATGCGACCGGTACGCCGCGACTGGCTGACTATCTCCTGCTGACGCCAACACCGGGAACAGCAGAGCTCGCGGTTGTCATGGGAGCGCTCGTCGGGGGTGGGCTTGGTTTTCTCTGGTACAACACCCCGCCAGCCAAGGTCTTTATGGGGGATACGGGTTCCCTTGCCCTCGGAGGCTGCCTCGGAGCAATGGCCGTATGCGTCAAACATGAGATTGTTCTGGCTATCGTCGGAGGTCTGTTTCTGTTCGAGGCGCTGTCGGTCATTATTCAGGTCCTCTACTTCAAGGCGACCGGTAAGCGTTTCTTCAGGATGGCGCCGATCCACCATCACTTTGAGAAAATGGGCTGGTCGGAACCGACTGTGGTAATTCGTTTCTGGATTATTGCCTTCCTTCTCGCCCTCGCGGGCCTCGCCACTCTCCGTCTGAGGTAAAGGCCGTGATCCCCGTCCGCGCATTCGAGGGAAAGGACGTCGCCGTTTTCGGGCTGGGGAGGTCCGGGATTTCGACGGCCAAAGCCCTAATAGCCGGCGGCGCACGGGTTGCGGCGTGGGATGATAATGAGAGCGCCCGTCGCATGGCCGAAGCGGCCGGCGTGCCCCTCGTGGATCTTAACAGGCGGGACTGGCAGACATTCGCCGCCCTGGTTCTGTCTCCGGGTATCCCCTTTCGGTTCCCTGAACCTCACCGTTTCGTCCGTATGGCCCAGATGCTGAGCGTGCCGGTGATTGGCGATATGGAGCTTTTTGCGCGCGCCGTAGCGGACCTGAAGGAGAGCGATCGGCCGCGCATCGTGGGCGTTACAGGCACGAATGGAAAATCGACCGTGACAGCTCTGATAGGGCATATTCTCAGATCTAACGGAAAAGATGTAAGGGTTGGCGGCAATATCGGCGTCGGTGTTCTGGATCTTGAGAAGCTCCATGGTGGAGCAATCTATGTACTCGAGCTTTCAAGCTATCAGCTGGATCTGGCGGAAAGCCTGCGCTGCAACGTCGCCGTCATGCTGAACATTTCTCCGGACCACCTTGCGCGACACGGGGGGATGGACGGATATGTCGGGGCAAAGCGCCGTATCTTCCGTAATCAGGATCCAGACGACGTCGCGATCATCGGCGTCGACGATACCCGTTCTGGCGTTATGGCGACGCAGTTATCCTGCGAGGGGCTCAGGCGGGTGGTTCCCATTTCGGCAGAGTATGGGCTGGGTCGGGGCGTTACTGTTCTTAACGGGATGCTCCAGGATTCTATGTCAGGTCGCGCTGAGCCCCCGCTTGACATCTCGGGCGCCAGGGCCCTGCCGGGTCGGCATAATCACCAAAATATTGCGGGTGCTTACGCAGCATGTCGCGCTCTGGGGCTGGAACCGGGTGAGATCATCGCTGCGATCTGTACGTTCGAGGGGCTGCCGCATCGTCTGGAGACCATTGCGACCATTGAAGGTGTCCGCTTCATCAATGATTCGAAAGCCACCAATGCTCAGGCAGCCGAACAGGCTCTCCGTGCGTTCCCTGATGCCTGGTGGATCGTGGGGGGGCGCCCCAAGGAAGAGGGCATTGATGAGCTCGTTCCGCTCTTTGGCCAGATACGCAAGGCTTACCTTATTGGAGAAGCGACGGAAGCCTTTGCCCGGGTACTTGCCGGCAAGGTCGATTACGAAAAATGCCGGACCCTTGATGTAGCCGTACAAGCTGCATTCAGGGATGCCCGCGCGTCGAATGAGCCGGATGCTGTCGTTCTGTTCTCACCAGCTTGTGCCAGCTTCGATCAGTTTCGCGATTTTGAACAGCGCGGTGAGACCTTCCGGCAGGAGGCGGCGAGGCTGGTCAGGAGCCGCGCGCCGACAGAATTGGCCTAGGGTACGCCGATGCGCTCGTTCAGGAGATCGGACACATCTCTTCTGGCTGAATGGTGGCGTACCGTCGACAAGGGCCTCATAGCAGCGGCTCTGATACTCCTTGGAGCCGGCATGGTGCTTTCGCTGGCGGCTGGCCCGGCAGCGGCCAGTAAACTCGGCCTGGATGATCCCTTCTACTTCGTCTATCGGCAGGTCGCATTCGGTACGGCTGCGGCGGGTCTGCTTGTGGGTGTTTCGCTCCTTGGGCCGATCTGGGCGCGCCGTGTTTGCGGTGTCCTCTTTGTCCTCTGTTTCTTAATGATGTCGGGCCTGCTGCTGTTTGGACATGAAGCAAAGGGCGCAAGGCGATGGTTTCGCTTTCTGGGAACGACCTTTCAGCCCTCAGAAATCATGAAACCTGCACTTATTGTTCTGTTAGCCTGGCTGCTTGCGCAGCGCGAGAAGTTTCCTGCTGGACCCTGGGCGATCATAGCCTTCTGTTTCTATGCAGCGACTGTAGGACTTCTTCTTCTTCAGCCGGATGTGGGGCAGGCGGTGCTTCTGACGGCTGCATTCATACTCGTCTTCTTTGTGACTGGCCTGCCGTTACGCTGGGCAGGCGTATTTGTGGTCGGTGGCTCTCTCCTGGCGGTCGGGCTTTACTCCCTTCTTCCGCATGTGCGCGGACGCGTGAACTCATTCCTCTTCCCAAATGAAAGTGACACCTTTCAGATCGATCGAGCCCGCGAGGCCATACAGCGTGGCGGGCTTTTCGGCGTGGGTCCTGGCGAAGGAGAGATTAAAAGGGTCCTTCCTGACGCGCATACTGACTTCATTTACGCGGTCGCAGGCGAGGAGTTCGGGCTGAGCGTGCTCGCCTTTCTGACCCTTCTGTTCGCCGTCATCTCGATCAAAGGCGTTATGGATACCGCTCGAAACACGGACACCTATCAGCGCGCCGCGGGCGTGGGGCTCTACTCCCTTTTTGGTCTGCAGGCTGCAGTCAACATGGCTGTGAATCTGTCTCTTATCCCCCCTAAGGGCATGACACTGCCTCTTGTATCTTCGGGAGGGTCATCTCTGCTGGGGAGCGCCCTTACTTTGGGTCTGGCGCTTGCGCTGACACGCAGGCAGCCTGACTCATCGTTGTCCCAGCTAGGCCATACGAGGCGCAAATGACTGTTGAAACGCCCAAACCGCTCGTTGTCGTCGCCGCAGGCGGAACCGGTGGGCATATGTTTCCGGCGCAGGCCTTTGCTGAGGAAATGCGATCGCGTGGCTGGCAGATCGCACTTGTTACCGACGAACGCGGAAAACGATATGCTTCGAACTTCCCTGCAGACTGGCGCCTTGAGGTCGAGGCGGCTACATTTGGGTCCCGTCTTCCGCATAAACTTGTAGCGGCCGCCCTGAAACTGCGAAAGGGAACGGCCGCAGCTCGTCGTAACTTCGAGAAAACGAAGCCTAGTCTGATTGCCGGTTTCGGGGGGTATCCCAGTTATCCCTCGCTGTCGGCGGCCCGGGCAATGGATCTGCCAATCATTATACATGAACAGAATTCCGTATTGGGACGTGTCAACCGGCTCTTCGCAAAACGGGCAAAGTTTGTCGCCTGCGGTTTTGACCGATTGGACGGGCTACCTTCGAGTGTCGAGGCTCGTAAGCGGGTGGTTGGAAATCCCGTTCGGAGCGCCATCCGGGCATTGCGTGAGAAGTCCTATCCCGAACTGAGTGATACCGGTCCTTTCAATATTCTCATTACGGGCGGCAGCCAGGGTGCGCGACTGTTTGGCGATGTCATACCAAGTACCATAGTCTCGTTGCCGGAAGGTCAGCGCGCGCGCCTGAGTGTCGTTCAACAGGCGCGTGAGGAGCAAGCTGAGGATGTACGTCGCATGTATCGGGATGCCGGTGTCAGGGCCGTAGTTGAACCTTTTTTTGCAGATATTCACGACCAGCTGGCAGCTGCTCATCTCGTCATCGCGCGCGCGGGTGCAGGCACCGTAACTGAACTTGCGATCGCAGGTCGGCCCTCAATTCTTATCCCGCTGGCTATCGCGATGGACGACCACCAGACTGCAAACGCTGAAGGGATGGTCACAGGTGCGGCAGCAGATCTGGTTCCTGAAAGAGTGTTTACGCCCGAGACATTTTTCCCACTGCTGCTTGAGCGCATCAGCAATGCTGGCGTCCTAAGGGCCAGAGCTAAGGCTGCCTGGCAGCTCGGCAAACCGAATGCAGCCCGAGATCTTGCCGATCTGGCCGAGCAGGCAGCCGGCCAAAGGGTCAGTCAGGGAACGCTCGCTTAGCCATCGCCCCGGAGTGTCCCGATCCTGTACGGTGTCTGGCTCATCGGGGGGCGTCTGTTGGCAAGCAGGTGGACTGAATCCCTCCCGCCGAAAAGTCACAACACCGCCGCCGAGGCGCTCACCGTCTTCACAGATTCCCGACGCCCGAAGGGATTGAGCGCTGAGCGTTCAGCGGGGAAGCGCAAAGACCTCTATCGACGGCGGTCCATCGGGTGACGCCAGGGCGGGAAGGCCCTGACCGGAACGAAAGCGCTGATAGCGCGGCGCCATGGCCCCGATGTGAAAATTACTCATCCCCGTGACGACAGCTACGTACTGCGTCTCATTAATGCGGTAGCTTATGATCGATGAGCTGGGGTTCGCCTTGAGCGGCGCGCGCCAAAGGAGGGCGCCGGTCGCGTCGTCAAAGGCCTTCAGGGAGGGGTCCAGATCGCCGATGAAAACAAGACCGCCGGCCGTGGCAAGGGCAGACGTGGATATCGGAGCGTCAAGATCATATCTCCACCCGAGGCTCCCTCCAGCAATATTCATCGCCTGAAGGCGTCCCATCTTTTTGTCGGCAAGAGCGTCGGGATGATCAGTTTCGGATATTTTAGCGCCGGGAGCGCTCAGAAGGGGCGAGCCCTGCATTCCCATCTTCGCGCACCATTCAGTGAGCGGCAGATAGAGCATACCGCGCAACGGACTGAAGGATGTTGGCGGCCAGGCGCGCGCGCCTGAGGGCCCTGGACAGTAAACCGTTTCACGCGCCGGGTCAGGATAGCGTTCCGGTCTGACGACCTTTCGTCCTGTCTGAGGGTCGATGGACGCGATCATATTCTGTGTTTCTGCGTCGATGGAGAAGAGATAGGCGCCCGTCGCGGGATCAAGTGCGTCCATAATCCCCATTTTTCCAACATTCATCACGACCTTGCGGGTCTGTCCGGCTACGTTAATGGATGCCAGAGTGCGTTCAAATGCCCAGTCGAGGTCCCACTGGTCATTGGCAAGGTGCTGGTAATGCCACCTGAGCTTCCCGGTATCAGCGTCAAGGGCAATGGTTGCGTTGGTAAAGAGTGCATCATTCGAGACCCCGGGCCGGGTGGGCGCGCGCATCAGCGGGGCGGTGTCATAGGTGGGTGCAACCCCGAAGTAGATCAGATTGAACTCAGGCGCGTACGTGCCCTGATGCCAGACAGACCCTCCCGTCCGCTTTTCGAGGGGAAGGTCGTTCCAGCTATCCCCCCCAGGTTCGCCTGGCCGTGCGAGCGTATGAAAGCGCCAGATTTCTTTTCCCGTTGCAATATCGAGGGCGACTATGAAGCCGCCCCCGGGACCTGCGCTGGCGGTAACGCCCTGAATGACCTTGTCGCCGACCACCAGCGGAGCGCTTCTCAGATTAAAGACCGTACGATCTGTCGCCGGAGTACTGAGTTCGATGCGGTGGTCCCACGCTAAGGCGCCCGTCCGCGCATCAAGTGCAATCACGTGCAAATCAGATGTAGGAGCGAATACTCGCCCTGCGCCGAGGCCGAGCCCCATCTTCATCGTAGAGCCATTCGCGGGGCTGTAAGCGTGTCGCCAAAGCTCCGCACCTGTCGCTCCGTCGAGCGCCAGAACGGTGTCCGGAGAGGTATGCAGAAACATGATACCTTCGTGGACGAGCGGCGTGGGCATGCTCAGTCCGGCCTGAAGCGGAGCACTCCAGGCCGGAGCGAGACTTTTGACGGTCGTCCGGCTGATCTGCGATAATGGGCTATAGTTTTGGCCATCGTAGGTGCGTCCCCACTGCAACCAATCGCCGTCTCCAGGATCCTGCAGAAGCGATGACGAGACAGGGCTCAATACTGCAAGCCGCTCTGAGGCGGAAAGAGGCGGCGATCCCGTCAGCCCTGACGTGCAGGCGATCATTGAAAGGCATAGCCCCAGAGCGGAGGCTGTTATCGCAGTCCGATCGGATCTGATCACGTCCTCGTCCCTCCGCCTTCCTAAGCCCTGCTCATCAGTTTAGATTAATACTTTCATGAGGCAACTGCGTCCCTCAGGGGCATCGTTACGTCAGGAGAGGGCTTGACGTTGCAGCGGCCTCGCGCTCACTCACGCAATGCGTAAGACCTTACCCTTTGATGTCGGCCCGGTCCACTTTGTTGGTATCGGAGGCATTGGCATGTCGGGGATAGCCGAAGTTATGCTGAACCTTGGCTATCAGGTCTCCGGATCTGACGTGAAAGCCAGCGCTAATACCGATCGCCTTGCTGGCCGCGGCGCAAAGATCATGATTGGCCACCGGGCTGAAAACATCGAAGGGGTAGGCGCGCTGGTTGTGTCGACAGCGATCAGGAGCGGTAATCCCGAAGTTGACGCCGCCCGCGTGCGCGCCATTCCTGTCGTCCGCCGAGCTGACATGCTGGCTGAACTCATCCGTCTCAAGTGGACGGTCGCCGTCGCCGGGACACATGGCAAAACCACGACCACGTCTATGGTCGCAGCCTTACTTGATGGCGTCGGACTTGATCCCACAGTTATCAATGGCGGCGTCATCAACGCCTATGCGTCGAACGCGAAGCTCGGGCAGGGCGACTGGATGGTTGTTGAGGCCGATGAAAGCGACGGTACGTTCACTAAGTTGCGTCCCACGGTCTGCATCGTCACGAATATTGATCCTGAGCACATGGACCACTACGGATCCATGGAGGCGCTTCGGAAGGGCTTCGATACGTTTGTCGAGAACCTTCCCTTCTATGGTTTTGCCGTTCTTTGTGCAGACCACCCCGAAGTTCAGGCGCTTGCCTCGCGCATACCGGACCGTCGACGCATTACCTATGGGTTCAGTCCACAGGCGGATCTCTGGGCGGTTAACGTCCGCTCGGAAGCCACCGGGGCGACTTTTGATCTCGTTGTGCGAGCTCGAGGAGAGGCGGACCAGGCCCGCTGGATAGATCTGAAGCTCCCTATGGCGGGCCGGCACAATGTTCAGAACGCTCTTGCGGCGATCGCCGTGGCGCGCGAACTGGGCGGGACGCAGGAACAGATCCGCTCAGCCCTCATGAAGTTCGGCGGCGTCAAGCGCCGCTTTACTGCGGTGGGCGAGTGGCGCGGCGTTCGTATCATAGACGACTATGGTCATCATCCGGTCGAGATCGCTGCCGTCCTGAAGGCTGCCAGGGATGTTCAGGGACGCGATAAACGCGTTATCGCGGTCGTTCAACCGCACCGTTTTACCCGCCTGCGTGATCTGTTCGAGCAGTTCGCTACCTGCCTGAATGACGCTGACGATGTGATCGTGGCTCCCGTTTATGCGGCTGGAGAGCAGCCGATCGACGGTATCAGCCATGAAAAGCTCGTTAAGGAACTCATCAACCACGGGCATCGTTCGGCCCGGACGGTTGAGACCCTTGCCGATCTTGCGCCTGAAATTCGAAAACTCCTGCGAAACGAGGGGGAAATGATTGTCTGCCTCGGAGCAGGCGACATCACGTCCTACGCAGGTGCGCTGGCTGATGATCTTGAAAAACTCTGAGGCGGCCTGGGTTTTATGGTTAACATATGAGATTGCCTCAGTTTAAGGCTTGATGGCGGCGATACGTGTTAGTCTCGTGCTAACCTTGCCCGGGCTTTTGCGCCTGGTGATCGCGCCAAAGGCGCCGTGTTTGCAGGTAAGCGCCTATGAAGACGTTGCATACCGGTCTGGCTCTTGCGGCGATGGCGGCCATCCTTCTGGTGATCGCCATTGCGCCGGGCGCTGGACCGAGTGCGGAGGAAGGATCAGCTTTCGTCCGTCCATCGTTTGCACCTGCGGAGGTTGTCGCCGCCAAGCCGCCGGGCGTAGATCTGACCCTCTTCAGCGCCCTCGCTGATGCGTCCCAACTTAAAAAACTCTCTGGTGATGTTGATGCCTGTCACGAGGCGCTTTCTGCCGCGTCTGTTATGTTCAAGGAGGTTCCCGCCGTCAGGGATGGGCAGTGTGGATTTACCGAGGCTGTGGAGATTTCCTCGTCATTAGCGGCATGGGAGCCTAATCCCGGCGCTCCGACCGACCTGCCTATGACCTGCGGTCTCGCCGCGAAGCTCCATCTCTGGGAGCGTCACGTTGTCATTCCTGCTGCAGAGCGGCGTCTCGGAGCTCCAGTAAAGGAGATCAAAGTTTTTGGTACATTCCAGTGCCGCAAGGTCGCCGGAAACGACCGTCTTTCGGAGCATGCATTCGCTAAGGCGATTGACGTTGCTGGTTTTGTACTGGCCGACGGTCGCGAGATATCTGTTCTTGATCACTATCACGGCGAGGGAGCCGAGGGCGCATTTCTGCGTGAAATACGTCAGCGCGCCTGCGATATCTTTGATGTGACCCTCGGGCCGGACTATAATGTTGATCACGCCAACCACTTTCATCTCGACGTAGGTGGCAGCAGGGCCTGCCGCTAGTCACGGTTGCTGCGGCGCGCTAGCTTTACGGGATGAACCTGTCGCCTGAAAAGCTCCCGCCGGTCCGCGGCCAGCTCCTTTTTGCAGAGAGCCTTGCGCCTTTCACATGGTTTCGTGTGGGCGGCCCGGCCGAGGTCCTGTTTCTGCCAAAAGATGAAGATGATCTTTCCGGGTTTCTGAAGGCGCTGGATCCGCATGTCCCCGTCACGGTCCTGGGAGCGGCTTCAAATGTTATTATTCGTGATGGCGGGGTCGCTGGCGTTGTCATCCGGCTTGGGTCTGCTTTCGGCAAGATCACTTCGGATGGTCTGAGAGTGACCGCTGGGGCGGCGGCTCTGGATATGCGGGTTTCACTGGCTGCCGCAAACGCCGGTATAGCTGGTCTTGAATTCTTCTCTGGCGTCCCGGGTACGATCGGAGGGGCCCTTCGGATGAACGCTGGCTGCTATGGGCGCGAGACAAAGGATATTCTTCTGGAGGCTCGCGCGGTTAATCGAAAGGGAGAACGCGTTCGGCTCCTTAATGCCGACTTTGGGTTCAGCTATCGTCACACTGAAGCCTCAGAGGATCTCATCTTTGTTGAGGCTGTTTTTCAGGGGACCGCGGATACACCTGAGGCGATTCATCAGCGAATAGCCGCGCTGAAGGTCCGTCGGGAAACAGCTCAGCCCATCCGCGAGAAGACCGGCGGATCAACATTCGCAAATCCGGACCCGCCCGGAACAGTCAATCAACGAAGCGCTTGGAAACTCATAGATGCGGCCGGCATGCGGGGCGCAAGGCGCGGTGACGCTGAGGTCAGTCAGGTGCACTGCAACTTTCTCATCAATAAGGGGCACGCAACAGCCGCAGACATCGAGGGCCTTGGAGAAGATGTCAGGGCGGCCGTCAGGAAGCATTCAGGCGTCAATCTGCGCTGGGAAATCCGCCGCATCGGAAGGCCGGATCGAGGTGATCAGCTGTGACGCGGGCAGGGTGGGTTTGCGGCCCTGGCGTTATTCGCCAGGCCGGCCACTTGCCCGTTCTAGGGTCAGGTCTGTCAGAGCGGCCGACCTGCCAAGGCGTGCAAGCAGCCGCTCGGCTCTGCGTCTGCTACGCGTTCGGCAGACGACCCTTGTGTCACCGTCAGTCAGTGTGACGTGGACTTCGTGTGCGCCATCATCTCGAAAAAGCAGGCCCGCGATGACGACGAGACTCAACCCGGCCAAGGCTGCCGCCATCAGACCGTCTGTCAGAACAAAGACCGCAGCCGCCGCTATCGGGCTCAGCGCCAGGAGCGCATATGAACAGAAACGGCGGGGCGGCGAGGTTTGTTTTATGATGGCGCTATGGATCGCGTTAGGAGGAACCTCCCCATTATGCTCTGGCTTAAGGATAGTCATCCGATCTGTCCCGAGATGCTATGGTCCTTGCTCAATGATGTAATAACACTGAACCCTCCGCTGTCAGCGGAAGAGCACAGACGACGGCGGCAGTCACGCCTGCAGCTGGCCAGGGTCTCCGCCTGAGGCCAGCTGCTTTCCGGCGGACGAGCTCAGTCTAGGGCTTTGCCAGCGCCCTGTAGACAAGCTGTTGAGATTCAGCGCGCAGGTTGATCGCGCCTGCGCCCGGGTTACCGCGACGCTGGATCATGCCAACAAAACCGATGTCATTTACCGGATCAACCCACATCCAGGTCCCGTCGATCCCAAACCAATCGTACATTCCTGTCGGTGCGGGGGCGGCGTCTGTTGGCGCGGCTGTCTTGACGGCGCCTCCCCATCCAAACCCGCTTCCACCCATCGCGCGAAGGTCGCCGATATGATTGGTCATCATGACCTTGACGGTTTCGGGCTTCAGTATCTGCCGTCCATCCAGCGTTCCTTCATTCAGGATCATCTGTATGAAGCGGATATAGTCATGTGTTGTGGAGGTAAGCCCGCCGCCACCTGATTCATGATGGTTTCGGACGGTGAAGCTGTACCCATCGGGAAATACTTCGCTCTGGCCGCTGGCGTTGCGCGTGTAGACCGTTGCAAGCCGTTTGTCATAATCCGCCTGTGAGAGAAAAAACGCCGTGTCCCTCATTCCCAGCGGCTTGAAGATGTTGTCGTCGAGATACTGGCCCAGCGTCACTCCTGTTATTCTTTCGAGGGCGGCCGCCTGGACGTCGACGGTGTAGGAATAGGACCAGCGCTCGCCGGGCTGAAAGAGTAGCGGGATCTCTGACAGTCGCTTCATTGCGGAACGCAGATCAGGCTGCGCATGGGGATTGTTGGCCTGGAACTCCCTGTCAACGGCATTCGAGGCAGACAGCCCATACCCAAAGCCGGCCATGTGGGTCATGACTTCGTTCATATTGGGAGGCCGTTTAACCGGCTCCAGCCCCTCGGTTACCGAGTCCCGATTGGTCGCCACTTTCAGAACGCCGAGCTCCGGCAGGAACTTCGTAACAGGGTCGGTGGCCGTCCAGAGTCCTTTTTCCCAAAGCTGCATCATCGCGACGCCGACGATAGGTTTTGTCATCGAACGTATACGGAAAATCGTGTCATCATTTACCGGCGGGCCTCCATAGGACTGAGCGCCGAACGAGCTATAGGCGATCAGTTTGCCACCCTTAACCAGCGCATACTGGAGCCCGGCGACCTCGGATCTGTCGACGGCCTCTTTCATTCGTGCATCCAGCGCCGCCAGCCCCTCCGGAGTGAAGGCGGTCTGCGTTTTCTCGACGCTTGCAGGCCCGGGCCAGGCCGCTACCGCGGCCGGAGGAGACCCAATTGCGGCGCAGCCTGCCAAGAGGCTTACGGCGCCCGCGAAAAGCCATGCCCGGCCGCCCGCGATTAAGATATTGGGGTTCATATCCTGATCCCTTTGGATGAGGTTGATAGAAGTCTTTAGGACCCGGCGAGGCTGGCGCCAGCAGTTCGGCAGCCTCGCCGGGAGATTGACGTGTTACCTCGTGGCTCAGGGAGCGGCGGGTTTGGGGCTCAAGGCCTCATATACCAGACGGGCAGACTCATTGCGGTAATTCATAGCGTCCGGCCGCGCTCCTCCCATGGACTGGATCATGCCAATGAAAAAGAGATCATTCACGGGGTCGATCCAGAACCAGGTGCCTGCGGCTCCTCCCCAGTAGTGTGTTCCCTTCCCATAGGGCTGGCCAGTTACGGAGCTGTCCTCATAAACGGCGAAGTCCATTCCAAAACCCACACCTGGCAGCCCGGGGTTTGCCGTCGTCCCATCTGAATACAGACGCAGATCGCCGATTGCGTTTGTGCGCATGAGTTCCACTGTTTCGGGCTTCAGGACCGTAGCTCCTCCGAGGGAGCCTTTGTTGAGGAACATCTGCGCAAAGCGAGCGTAATCATGTGTTGAGCTCACAAGACCGCCCCCGCCCGATTCGAGACGGTTTGGGTCCGTAAATCCCGGACGATCGGGCCGCTCGGCATTGGCCACCAGAGCCCCGGTCTCCTTATCCCAGCGATAAACGTCGGTGAAACGCTGTTTTCTGTCCTCTGACACAAAGAAAGCCGTATCGTTCATGCCGAGCGGCGTAAAAACATTCGCCTTGAGGTAATCGCCAAACTTCTGGCCTGAAAGTTTCTGAACGATGTAGCCTTGGATATCTACAGCGATCGAGTAATACCAACGCGTACCCGGGTCATAGATCAGCGGAATATCCTTTATCCGGGTGATCATCTCGTCGAGATTGCCCGCTGCCAGAACCGCCGTCTCGCGGAAGGCTGTGTTGACCGGATCATCGCCAGACAGCCCGTAGCCGAAGCCGGCTGTGTGCGACATCAATTCCTTCATGGTCGGCTCGCGGGAGGCTGCCGCAAGAACAGGTTTGCCGTCCGGGCCGATCTCGGGTTTGCCGTCCTTCCAGGACAGAACCTTCAGACCCGCAAGCTCAGGGACATGTTTGGACACCGGGTCGTCCATCGTCCACTTACCCTGCTCATAGAGCTGCATCATCGCTACGCCCGTTATGGGCTTGCTCATGGAGTATATGCGGAAGAGCGAGTCTCTTGTCATCGGAGCGCCCGTCTTGGGATCGCCTGACTGAACGCCGTGTGCATTGAAGGCGGCAACCTCGCCGCCCTTGCCAAGAATGTAGACCATTCCGGCTACATCCTGGTCAGAAACAGACTGGGCCATGCGCGCATCGAGGGCCGCGAGGCCTTCAGCATTGAAGCCAAGGCTAATCGGATCGGTAACGGCGGAACTTGGCCAGGCGGCCTCGTCGAAGGCGCGAGCGACTGGCGCTGGCGTCGTAGGCGCGGCCGCCTCTCCGCTGCAGGCGACGATAAAAGCTAAGGACGCGGCGGCAAAAAGCAGGCGCGATCCATGTTTCAGAACATGACTGGACATTTTCTCCCCTGTCCGCGCCGGAAATCTATGACCCGGTCGCTGATCGAAGGTTTGGCAGGATTTCAAAGCAAAACCAAGGATCCCACACCAAGAATCCCGAAACCGTGACTACAACCCACCCTAAGCCCTGCTCGTCTGGCTGTGGGGTATCCGGCCGCGTGTTGCGTTCAGGCCGATCGGCCCGGTAGGATGTCGCTTTAGAGACCCGGGATGTCCATGTCCCCTGCGCCACCCACAGGTCGTCACTGGTTACGCCCCTTTTTCTTCCTGGCCGGTCTGCTGCTGGCTGGCGTCGGCATCGTTGGCGTGATCATGCCGGGCTGGCCGGGAACTATTTTCCTGATCCTGGCTGCGGGGTGTTTTGCCCGATCCTCGCCCAGACTGGAAACATGGCTTGTCAGGCATCCACGGTTCGGTCCCCCGGTGAGGGCGTGGCGCGAAAGCGGATCGATTTCGCGACGCATCAAGGTCGTGGCCATCAGCTCCATGGGCGGCTCATTCCTGGTCTCCCTGCTGGCCCGAATTCCTCCGTTGTGGCTGTGGCCAATCGGCCTTAGCCTCCTGCTCAGCGCAGTCTACGTGGCCAGCCGTCCAGAACCTCCCAAGCCCATGCACTAAGCGCGGAAAAGGCCCCCTCAGACGTAGGCGGATATCCGATGATCCGGCTACGGACCGTGCACGTAACCATCCTGCAGGAACACAGCCGGCCAAAAGCGCGAGGGAGCGCAGCGGTTCGCTGCCAGGTCTAATTCACGCAGGAGTAGTAACAAAAAGATTCGTACACTGACGACTATCGCTGCGCTCGTCTTGGCGTCTACGTCGGCCGCCTATGCGCAGGAGTGGTATGTGGGCGGTTCGATCGGAACCGTTATGCAGGATGACTCGAACAACAACGGAAAAACGGGCTCCTTCACGACCGGCAACGGCTCTCCGACAGTCCCCACCGGGACTGCGGTTGCGTCCGGAACGCCATATGGATGGAATACGCAGTTCGAGGACGGAACCTCCTTCTCCGCTGAACTTGGCATGCGGTATGGCGGCGGCCTGCGCTCTGGCGTTGAGCTGGCATACACACAGTCGGACATTGACCGCCACTCGGGCGTAAAGCTCGGAACGACGGCGCTTGATGGTGTTGATGCGGCGGTGCTTACCGGGTCTGCTACAAAGCTTGGCGCAACTGTAGGCGCCGTGGTCGCTGACGGACGAGGCGATATCACGAATACGGCCGTGTTCGCCAATCTTTACTATGATATCGATACGGGCGGGCCCTTGTCGCCGTACGTTGGAGCAGGGATCGGTTTTTCGCAAGTCGAAGTTGATTACTCTCCGTCCGGCGTGGGTATCATCAACGGAGATGACACAGCATTTGCATGGCAGCTGAAAGCCGGCGTGACGTGGAAGATTGATCAGAACTGGGAGGCTTATGGCGAAT
>Ga0169931_10000983_pt1 | contig 47216 bp, 26 predicted proteins | sample Kivu_15m_20L_FD_129675 | JGI IMG/M metagenome (GOLD analysis project Ga0169931, IMG submission 129675) | Freshwater microbial communities from Lake Kivu, Western Province, Rwanda to study Microbial Dark Matter (Phase II) - Kivu_15m_20L... | ecosystem: Environmental > Aquatic > Freshwater > Lake... | reverse complement strand
CCACTGATTTGCAGCTGTTTGTTAGTCGTCCGGATCCGAATCTGGCCTACGTGTCGTCTCAGGAGTTATCGACATTGGATCAGCGGACTGGCGATCTGATGATTATTCGTTATTTGATGGCGGACAAGAGTGGCTCGGGTCTGGGTTCAGAGATTGCCGATCGGGAGGCTCCGGGGCAGGATGACGGGCCTGTGGGGCTGGCTCGCATGGCTGGCGATTTGTATGGCTTGAGTACAGCGATGGAGAATTCGGAGGACAGTCCGCAATTGGCGGCTGCGAAATTGCTGGCGCGGGAAGTTTCTGGCGTGCAGTTTCGATATTTCGATGGAATTGCCTGGCAGGAGGAGTGGGACAGTACGGCGTTGAACGCGTTGCCGAAGGCGATTGAGATTGTGCTGACGGTGCGGGATGAGGCTGAGGCATCGAATGCGTCATTTTTGGATGAGCCGGATCCTTATGCACTGCCAGCAACGACTCATCGTGTCGTCGTGCCGCTGCCGGTAGCGGAACCGATTGTAGCGGAGCAGGTCCTGTGAGAAATACATCTGCGATCCATACGAAGTGTCAGCGTCAGCAGCGGGTTCGTCGGCGTGGTTTTGTGCTGCTGGTGGTGACGGTGGTGGTGATTCTGTTGTCACTGGCGGCGTATAGTTATCTGGGTGAGATGGACACGGAGAACCGTGCGGCTTCCATGTTTGGCCGTGATGTCGAGGCTCGCATGGCGGCTGAGTCTGGTGTTGAGTATGTGGCTGCGCAGATTGCATTGCGGCAGACGGACAGTTCGCTGGATTTATACGATGATTCTGCAATGTTTAGCCGGCAGCCGATGGGTGGTGGAGGAGAAGCGCGGGGGCAGGTGCGATTTTCCGTTTTGAGTCCGGGGATGGTGGGTTCGCTGGATGCATTGCCGCGGGCCGGTCTGACGACAGAGACAGCGAAGTTCAACTTGAACCGTCTGCTGGAACTGGAGAACGATACTGATGAAACGACGGATCCCTATACGGCGGTCAGTTTCATACCGAATATGAGTGAGGATATCTGCAACGCGATTTTGGACTGGATTGATTCTGACGAGGAGGCTCGGGCTGGAGGTGCAGAGTCGCCAACTTATGAATCGCTGGCTGTGCCGTATTCTGCGCGGAACGCGCCGATGCAGTCGATTGATGAATTGCTGCAGGTGCAAGGGGTGACTCCGCAGTTGTTCTACGGGGAGGACGCCAATCGAAACGGGCGATTGGATCCGAACGAGGATGATGGGGATGAGAGTCCTCCGGCGGACGATCAGGACGGGGTCCTCGATTTTGGTTTGCGAGATTATCTGACGGTATCCAGTCGGGAGCGGAATATTCAGACGACGGGAGAGAAGAAGATCAATCTCAACAACGGGATCGTGGCGGAGATGTTTGATCTGCTGGAGGAGTCATTCGATACGGAGACAGCGACTTTTGTGACGGGTTATCGGCTGACGGGTGATCAGCTGGCAGATTCGCAGGCGCAGGGGAAGCTGACGATTGAGCAGCAGCAGCTGGTGGACTGGATAGCGAAGAATCTGGCGAACGGAGAGCTGGGTAAGGTGACTCGCGGGGGCATGGATCTTTCGAATCCGCCGCAGGCATCTTTTCGATCGATTTACGACCTGATTGATGCTCAGGTGGCAGTGACAGTGAATGGTGCGGACCAGACGCTGAACAGTCCGTGGACATCGACGGACCCGGCGGGTTTGATGGAGCAGATGCTGGTGCTGGAGGAGAAGCTGACGTGGCTGAATGACGAATTTGTGGACGGTCGGATCAACGTGAATATTGCTCCGCGGGAGGTACTGCTGGCGATTCCGGACATGACTGAGGCGGTTGCGGATGCGATTCTTGGGGCAAGGCCACCGGCTGGTGAGGATTCTGCTCAGGCGGCTCAGGTGATGTCGATGCGGCGGTCCCCTGTGTGGTTATTGACGGAGGGGCTGGTGGATGTGCCGTCATTTAAGCGACTGGGGCCATGGCTGACGACGACGGGGGATGTGTATTCATTTCAGGTACTGGGGCATTTTGATCAGGGTGGTCCGACGACTCGACTGGAAGCGATGGTGGATGGTACGAAGAAGCCGCCGCGTATTGTATTTCAGCGGGATTTGACAGGTTTGGGACGTGGTTTTCCGCCGGCTTTGCTGGACGGCAGGCCGGATGACTGATGGTGCTTTAATCCGCAAATTTGCTACAGACGATCAGATGTACACGCGGTTTTGGGGTGAAGAACCGATTTTGCGGGTGATCGGCACCGACTGTTGTTTGGTGGTGTTGAATTGGGTGGTGTTTTCATTTGAGTGATTTGGACCAGAGTGTGGCAACCATGGCAGAGATCGTGATTGAGTGGGATCGTGAGCGTCTGCTGGTAGTGCGTGGCAGGAGCGCAGGTCAGCGAGTCGAGTTGAGTCTGGCTGAGGCCTTGCCGCGCGGTGAGAACGCCGAGGACACTCTGGACATCGTGCAGCGTTTGCGGCAGTTGTTTCCGGGTGGCAATGAGAAGCGTCGCCTGGCAGCAACGATCGTGTTTCCTCGGCAGCAGGTAACAGTTCATCGGGTCCAGTTGCCTCCTGTGCAGGAGTCGGAGGTGCCGGATTTGCTGCGGATGCAGGCGGCATTAAAGCTGACGGTACCTGTCGAAGCGGTGTCGCTGGACTTTACACCGCTGCCCCTGCAGGCGGGAGCAGCCACGCGGGACGTGTTGCTGGTCACGGTTCCGAACGAGCAGTTGTCATTGGTGCGTCGTACTTTGGGTGATGCGGGGCTGGACCTGTCAGAGGCTCGAGTGAGTGGCTACTGCGTTGCTCAGTTACTTGAGTCAGCCGGGTTATTGCGTGATGGTGCGGATGTCGGTGGTGTGGATGTTGTGGCGGTGATGCGGCGTGATTTTCTGGAACTGACATTTTTGCGTGGTCGGACGGTGTTGTTTTCGCACAGTGGGGCTTCGTGGTCTGCTGCCGATGCGATTGAGAAAACGCTTCGTGCTGAGCTTTCGCGGGCGCGGATGTCGGCTGCAGATGTGGTGGGTGACCTGAAAATCGGCCGCATTGTGCTCGTGGGCGCTCATGAAATCACATCAACAGTTACGGATCAGTTATCAGCTCGATTTGACGGGGCCGTGATTGAGCGGGTGGATCCGGCTGTGCTGGTCAGTGTTGAGGGGGCTGGGCTGGCTGTGGACGTTGTGGCGGCCGCTGGTGCATTGTTGTCAGGGTCGGGCAGCAGTGTGCAGTCGATTGACTTTGCGAATCCGCGGAAAGCGCCTGCGAAGCGTGATTTGCGGCGCGTGAAGATTCTGGGTGGTTCGCTGGCAGCGGTGGTGTTGTTTGCCGGTATCTGGTCGTATCGTCAGGGGCGGATTACGGATTTGACGGGTAAGAAGGGGCGTTTGGAGGCTGAGAACGCTGAGATTCGGGAGCAGGTAGATGCTGGCGGCAAGGATTTTGAGTGGGCTGAGAAGATTGGTCGCTGGGTGGATCGTGATGTGGAGTGGCTGGACGAAGTAGAGCGTTTGCGGCGGCTGATGCCGGGGACCGATCGTTTGTTTGTGGATAACATGACCTTTGCGACAGTACAGCAGGGTGGTGTGGGACTGGTGCGATTTGACGCCTGGGCGAAGACTGAGTCTGAGATCAATGATTTCAGTCGTCGACTGGCGGAGGCCGGTTATCGGGTGAAGCCGTATGAGACGGATGTTCGTCCAGCGGCTGCATCTCAGGAGTATCAGATCAAGGTAACGATGGAGCTTGTTCTGCCTGAGGGGCGTGATTCGGCGGAAAGTGCATCCTGAAACTGATGATTGTACGGGTGTCAGAGTTGTTCTGAATTTCTGAGTCAAGCGGGAAAGTCTGGGGCGATGGACGATCAGAAACGCACAAAGTTGCTGGCAGCCGGGCTGGGGGCAGTCGTAGCGGTTTATTTTGGCCGTTCGGTTGTGACCAACTGGGTGATGGGGCCGATTCGGGATCTGGAGCGGAAGGTGGCCACAGCGGAAGCTCAGGCTGAGAAGCTGGCGGATCAGGAGATCCAGTTGAATGTGGCTCAGCGCAATCTGAAGGACTGGAAGGCGATCAGTCTGCCTGGGGATCTGGACAGTGCTCAGCGGCTGTATCGCGAGTGGGTTTTTGATCTGGCTCGGCAGTGTGGTTTTTCCGGCTCAGGGTTTGAAGTCATCCCTGGTGCTCGATCGGCGCAAAAAGAGTTCAACACAGTGGCGGTTGAGATTAAGAAGGCGGAGGTTGATCTGCAGGGGCTGGCGCGTTTTCTGTATTTGTTTGATCAGTCTGCATTGCTGCATCGGATCAGCGGCATGAAGGTGGACAGCCCGGGTGCGCAGGGCAATCCGCGTCTGGCAGTGACGCTGACGGTTGAAGGGATGAGTGTTACGGGCACAGAGAACCGGGCTGAGTTATTGCCGCGGACGCGTTTGGCGGGAGCGATTGATGACAAGGCGGTGCTGCTGAAGGCCGTACCGAACGAGTTGTTCCCGGTTCAGTCTGAGGGGTTTGAGCCATTTTTGGTGCGGCTTGATCGTGAACTGCTGCAGGTTACTGAGGCGGGTGAGGCGGGCTGGAAGGTTGTTCGAGGCTATGCAGGTACGAAGTCGGTCTCGCATGCAGACCTTTCGACTGTCGAACTGTTTCCGGTGCTGTGGGATCGTCGTGAGAAGCGGCTGGAGGACTATCAGTCACTGGTTGCAGCATCTCCATTTGTACTGCCAGCGGCGGCGAAGAGCTGGAGTCCGCGTGTGGCTGGTGTGTCAGACAAGACAATACGTCCTGGTGAAACGGTGAGTCTGACGGCGAAACTGGACAATGCGGATCCCGAGCTGGGTACGGCTGCTTTTGCGCTGGAGGACGCAGCGGAGGGGATGTCTATTGATGCGACGAACGGGCAGTTCACGTGGTCCCCTGCGGAATCGCTGCAGCCAGGAAAGTATTCTGCGGTTGTAGCGGCAGTGCAGTCGGGCAAGCCGGATCAGAAGATCAGCACCAAGGTGACGATTACGATACAGGAGCAGAATGTTGCTCCGAAGATAACACTGCAGTCAGCAGCAACGGTGGTGCTGGGGCGTGAGTTTTCTTTGCAGGCGACAGCGACTGATGACGGTCCGGTGGAGTCTTTGAAGTACAGTCTGGGGGGCGGAGCTCCTGAGGGACTGGGGATTGACGCAAAAACGGGCTTATTGAAGTGGTTGCCGGCGCGTTCGTTTACTCCGGGCAAGTATGATGTCACGGTCAATGTGACGGACGGCGGTCGCGATCCGAAGTCAGCGTCAGCGAAGGTAGCGCTGGATGTGCAGGACGATTTTGCGGCAATGACGACCTTGACCGGCACTGTTGCGCGTGACGGTATCTGGTTTGCGTGGCTGCGAAATCGTGCAACGGGGGTAACGCTGAAACTGAAGGCTGGCGAAGTCGTTCGGATCTCTGAGATCGCCGCAGAAATTACGGAGATTACAGCGCGTCACGTGCTGTTGAAGGATCCGGCGGGGATTTGGAAGCTGGTTTTGGGTGGAACGCTGCGTGAGCGGGTGCTGGAGGTTCCGGCCGAGCCGACTGCTGCTGGTGCTGCTGCAGAAACGGAAACTGTTTCGGGTGCGGCTGATGCGGTTGTGGCACCAAAGCCTGCTCCGGCAGCTGAAGAGCCTGTTGTCCCTGAGGGGACACCGGCTCCTGCGACACCCGTCACCCCTGCCCCGGCGGACCCGGCTGCTCCTGCCACCCCTGTTTCGCCGGACCCGGCTGCTCCTGCGGAGCCACCGGCTCCAGCTGCACCGCCGGCTCCTGCTGTTCCGACGACTGGCTGAGCGGCGGTACTTGTTGCTGTTTGCTGGTCAGTTGGTGGTGAGTGGCTGGGGTGCGGGCACGAGCAGCGGCTGATCATCGGGATCTTCGCCATCGGGGGCAGCGGGATTGTTTTTCATGCGGTGTGCCAGTACCTGGTCCCGGTAGTCGCGGAGTGGCACGATGAGTGCCTGATTGATGTAGCGACGTCGTTTTTGGATGTCGCGATTGCTGACGCCGGCACTGGAGGCCAGTTCCTGCATTTGATCCAGGGCCAGGTTGCTGATACGGACAGACTGATCCACATCATTCTGGACTCGTGTCGCCGATTTGGGTTCCCATGCAGTTCTGGCTTCCCAGCGTTCGATCAGTTTCTGCAGCAGAGCATTGAGCTGGTCGAAGCGTTCATCTGGCTGGCTGATCAGTGCGGGCTGTCGCACCAGTTGGTCGAGGGCTGAGATGACGGGTCTGACGGAGGCATCTGAGGGGTTGGCAAAAAACACAATGTGCAGGCGGTGCTGCAATTCTTCTGCGGGTGCCGGGTGTTTGAGCAGTTCATGGAGTCGAACAATTTCGTAGTGAGAGAAGTGCCCCATAAGTGGATCGCCGGAGCGTGCAAAGCTGATCAGGCGTCGCACCAGTTCCAGTGCCTGTTGTTCGTTGCGGGCTGCCGCCATGAGAGCGTCTCCCAGTGACTGGAAGTACTGTTGTCGCTGTTGATCGAGCGGATGTGAGATGCGGATGATGCGACCGTTTTCCACCTTTTCAAGGGGCGGTCGCGGGTGCTGCTGCATTTCCATGCGCAGTGACCTGCGATAGGTCCATGGCTGGTCGGGCATCCCGGCGAGAATTTCAACTTGTTGCGCGAGTGATGAAAGGCGACGTTTGGCTTCGTGATGTGCTTCCGTGACGGGCAGAGCGGAGGCCAGTTGTTTCTGCCACGGAGCGAAGGCTGCCTGCAGTTCGCGAGCTTTGTCAGCATTTCTGGAAGCTTCGCGAGGCCAGTTCAGTGTGGTTTGTGCGGCAGCGGCGGTCAGGCTGGCCGGCCGTTTAGCGGTGCTGAAGAGTCCGACCGGATCGTTGGCATCTGCAAGAGGCAGCACGGCTACCTGCGCCCAGTCCCAGCCGCTGAGTGAAAGCTCAGTCCGGACGTGTTCCTTCTGAAGTCTGTCGAGCATACCGGTGCTGATCAGGCCTTTGTCCGAGTTGGTGGCGAGCAGGACGATTTCGCCCGGTATGGTCTGCAGGGCGCCACTGGCCGGAAAGATTGCGCTCAGTGTGGCAAGGCATTGACGGAGGGGTTCCGGTCCGAAGTCACTGCTGCGGAATCTCTGCGCAAAAACTCCTTCGGCGGCGAGTGCCGAGTGAACGGCTGCGTAGAATTCAGCTGTGTTCAGTGAGGCCGCCGACATTGAGGAAGCCGGTGGTCCGCTGCAGACGATGGCATCGATGCTGGCTGGTGGCAGACTGCGAATTGCCAGTTCTGCGGGCTGATGACTGATGCGGACTCGGGTGTCATTTTCGGGGTTTTGCTGACTGGGTTTCCAAACGTGTGCGGCTGCCAGTCGGGTGATTCGTGGATCCTGTCGTATCGCGGTGATTTGTTGTACTGGAAAATGAGTGCAACTTCGGAGTGCAGCTCCTGCGTCATCGCCCAGCAGCAGGACGTGTCCGGGTTGCGGGTGGTTACAGAGTGCCAGAATCAGTGGCAGTACATCCTCAGGTGGCTGTGGTGTTGTTTCTGGATTGCTGCTGGCTGCTCCCTGGGGAATCCCATTGCGTCGAAATTCCACCAGACTTCCGGTAAGTTTCCAGAGTGAGACTTCACCTGCAGCAGTTGGGAGTGCTTCAACAAGTCTGGCGGGGGCTGACTGTGGAATGAGTTCCGGGTCAACATTTCTTTGCAGGGCGACCTGGGTGCGTTCTGAGAACATTAACCGCTGCAGCGGGGCGGCATCGGGCGTGCCGACAGCGGCGGCAATGGCTGCAGTGACTGTGATAATAGCCAGGTGCATACTTGGCAGTGGTCGAGGCAGTGGTTTTGAAGTGCCAGCGGCGGAGATTTCGGGGCGACTGAAGAGCGTCAGGCTGGCGAGCAGCAGGGCGAAAAGCTGCATCTGGATCAGAGCCGGCAGCAGTTGTGAGCTGAGTATGGAAAGTGATGCTCCAATGGTCATTCCGAGGGTCAAAATCAGCGAGGTGGGCTGTGCTGGCTGGCGTCTGCAGGCGGACAGTGACAGAGCCAGTGGTGTACAGGCCATGGACAGGAGAGCGGCGATCTGCAGGGTTTGCAGCCCGGCTTCGTGTGCCGAGGGTGCCCACGTCAGATTCGAGTAAACGAGGCCTGGGAAGGCGGAGGGAGCCAGCATCAGGGCTGTCGGGGCGGCGAGTTTCAGCACCGGTCGCAGGCCGGGCAGGATGTGAGTCAGCATTGAGATGGCTGAGACGATGAGGAGTGCCAGTGCGAAGTTCGTGAACAGCCCGGTCAGTGAGGGCTGCGTGATTGTGAGGGAGGCGGTTGCTGTTGAGGCCAGTGCGGCTCCGGTCACGATGGCTGTGAGCCAGCCTTGTGTGGTTGTCTGGAGTGGCAGGGACTGACTGAATTCGCAAGGTTCAGCTGGTCGATGGAATGCTGTGGCTGTGGCAATCAGGCCGCACAGTACGGCCCAGTTTGCCGGACTTCCGGGCAGCAGGCAGCAGGTGACAAGCAGTATTCCTGCGAGTATCCCGGCAGCGTGTCCCGGTTTCGAGTTGCCACTGATGTTGCAGGTCTGTTGCAGCCAGAGAGCAACTGGAACCATGCCAATGGCGACGACGGCACCAGGCAGGAGAAACCTGAAGAATGCCGTGGTGATGGATTCACCTGTGAGGGAGAGTGCTGCTGCAGAGAGGGTTTCTGTCAGCAGTACCGGCATGGCGATGACAGCGGCTGTGCTGCAGGCAAGCAGCGCCGCTGGCAGTGCAAAATCCGGCAGTCCGGCAGCCAGCCGGACCAGCGGTTGCAATAGTCCTGAGACGGTGAATGTGACGATGATTGCCGTGAGCAGTGCGAGGACTGAAGGCAGGCTGTTTCCGCACAGTGCAATCCAGAATGCGACTGTCTGGCAGGTCAGCAAGACGACGGTGGAGACACCTGTTGCTGCATGCAGAGACGGGATCAGGTGGCGGGGTGAGGGAACAGCAGTTCTAAAATTGATCACTCGCGTGGCATCCTTGCCGTGAGAGTCTGTTGGGCGAAGTAAGAAGACTGGCCGGAGAATGGACAGGCCGGGGCCTGTCTGGCAGGATTCGGGTGAATTTTACCGGAAACCCGGTTTTTGTCTCAAGACCGAAGGAAGCAGCGGAATGCATACGGCTCTGGAATGTTCTTTGACTGGGGAAATGCATGATGCGGGCTGTCTGCAGGGGCTCAGTCGAGCCGGGAAGCCGTTACTGGCGCGGTACGATCTGGCGGCGCTGCGTGACTGGACGCCTGCTGTGGTGCGTGCTCGTCGGGAGCGTTCGATGTGGCGATTTCATGAGGTTCTGCCGGTTAACCGGCTGTCGGAGGCCGTGAGCCTTGGGGAGGGTTTGACACCATTTTTGAAATGTGTTGAGCGTGGGGTGTTTGCGGGGTTTGGTGAATTGTGGCTAAAGGATGAGGGGTTTAATCCGACGCAGAGCTTTAAGGCGCGGGGGATGTCTGCGGCGATGACTCGGGCGGCGGCATTTGGTGTTCCGACCGTTGCGCTGCCATCGGCGGGTAATGCTGCGGGTGCAGCGACGGCTTATGCGGCAAGAGCGGGAATGCGGTGCGTGATTTTTGTTCCCGAGGATACTCCACCGGCCAATATTCTGGAATCTGCCTGTGGTGGTGCTCAGGTCGTGCTTGTCAATGGGTTGATCAGTGATTGCGGGCGACTGTGTCGAGCGGCCTGCGACAGATTTGGCTGGTTTGATCTGTCGACATTGAAGGAGCCATTTCGTCTGGAGGGTAAGAAGACGATGGGCTATGAGCTGGCATTTGATCTGGCAGATGCTCGTGGTACGGATCGCCTGCAGCTGCCGGATGTAATTTTGTATCCGACTGGTGGCGGAACCGGTTTGATTGGGATGTGGAAGGCGTTTGATGAAATGGAGCGACTGGGGTGGATTGGTTCTGCGCGTCCGCGAATGGTGGTGGTGCAGGCCGAGGGGTGTGCTCCGATTGTGCGTGCATTTGAGCAGGGTGCGAATTCAGCACCATTATTTCCCAATGCCAGAACAGCGGCTTCTGGATTGCGTGTTCCGGCGGCGGTTGGTGATTTTCTGATGCTGGACATTCTGCGGAAGAGCGGTGGTACGGCGATCACAATCAGCGATGAGGAGCTGATGCAGGGCGTGTACGAGCTGGCTCGTGTTCAGGGTGTGCATGCGGCGCCTGAGGGTGGTGCCGTCTGGCGTGCTGCAGTGCACTTGCGTGAATCGGGCTGGCTGCAAGCTGATGAGACGGTTGTGCTGTTTAACACCGGTGCAGCGGTGAAATACAACCATTTGCTGACCTGTGATGATGCGCTGCGACTTGATCATACCAGTACTGAGTCTTTGAATCAGCTGGAACGCAGTCTGACGAGTCGGGGATTTGTCTAGGGGCGTTTTGGTCAGTGAATAGCGGCGTTTTCCTGTTGTTCTGCCAGTTGTCTTTGTGCTTCGGCGCGGTCAGGTTCGTTGAGTCCAAGCCAGACTTTTTGCAACAGCCGGTGCACTTTGGGTCGACCTCCTCGAATGCTGACAGACTCTTCAAGGTCTCGTCGGGCATCGGACCAGCGCTGCATTGTCAGGAAGATTTCGCCGCGAGTTGACAGCAATTCCGGATTTCCAGGCACCAGTTCAAGTGCCTGATTGATGAGTGTGAGGGCATCTTGAGCTGACCCGGCAGGGTTGCGGACGGTGGCCAGTGCAAGATTATTCAGGACAACGGGATTTCGTCCCATACTGAGTGAATTTGCCTGCTGCAATGCCTCTGTTGCCGATTCGTAGCGTTCATTAAGTATGGCTGTGGTACCCATGATGATGAGAACATTTTCGGCGTCGGTTCCGGATGATCTGAGCTGCAGCAGAAAATCCTCTGCGCGGCCAGCGATACTGCCACTCAGCAGGCTGACGCGCGACAGTCGGTCGATGGCTTCCATGCGAGTCACAGGAATGGAGGCTGCTGTTCGCAGCAGGATGAGCAGTCGGACATCTTCATTGCCACCGGGCATGCGGGGCAGCCAGCTGCTGGGAACGGTCGGATTTCTGGGGGTACGACTGGCAGCCTGATCAAATTCACGAATGCAGGAACTGCCATAGAGTCGTTCCAGCTCTTCGCCAGCGGGGACTTCGCCATCTGCAGCGAGGAGAGTGCGAGCTGCAGCATATTGTTCAGCTGCGAGCATGCAGCGAGCGGCCAGGATACGGTCAGACTGAGAAGCCGATTCTTTGTTTGTGCTGTCGGCGATCTGTGCTGCGACTGCGGACGCTTCATCGGTGCGGCCGGCCTGCATGAGCCAGAAAACCAATCGTGGTGTTTCTTCTGACTGCTGCTGGGCGATGGGTTGCAGGCGGTCGGCAGCCTCGGAGTATTGTCCGTCCAAAGCAGCGGCAAGGGCCAGCCCGAGCTGCTGGTCAGGTGTGGGCTGCTGTGCGTTGACCGCATTTTTCCAGTGGGACAGCAATTCGGCAGACTGTGCAGGAGGGCAGAGAGCGCCCATTTCTTCCAGGTCTACCGCAAAGTGCAGGGAACTCAGGCTGTCTGGTCGAAGCTGCAGTGACTGCATCACGAGGCTGAGGCAGCTGTCACGGTTGATTGTGCCTGTAGCCAGAAGTTGTCTGGCCTGAGCCAGCAGCAGCTGGCTTTGGTAACGCTTCAGTTCATCGTTGTCGGCAGTTATTCGCTGTTTTGCAATCAGTTGTATGGCCTCTGCGGTGCGATTTTGCAGTGCCATGCATTGAGCCAGTTTCAGACGCAGGGGCGTATCTTCGGGGGCACGAGCGAGTCCGGCGGCAAGTTTCTGTTCATATTCTTTGAGTCGGTCGACGGCAGTCTGCTGTTTTCCAAGCATTTTCTGCAGTTCAACCAGTGGAATGAGCCAGTCGTCAGTAATATCGGCTGCTGACTGCAGGTGTTTTTCTGCCAGTAGCCACTCACTTTCGTTTGAATAAAACTCGGCCAGCATTGCGTGAGCCTCGGGGTTACGAGGCTGTGCAGCCACCACGTGCTGCAGATGCTGCATCAAGTCCGCGGTGCTGAGCTGTTTCCATGGGGATTTCGAAATTGCCTTTCTAACAATCCACATATGGGCTGCTGGAAATCCGTGGTCACCGGTTTTGGTCAGTTCATGAAACTGCTGCCATGCGACTTCTTCACGGCCAGTTTGCCACAACAATTCGGCCAGTTGCATGCGGGCGGTCAGGTCGTCCGGCTGCAGCCCAATCAGTGCCCGAATACACAGTTCAGAAGTCTGCACGTCCGAAGCCTGTTCGGCTGCCGCCAGAATGGTGCGGTAGGCATCGACTGACTTTTGTTGATCAACGGAGCGACCCAGAATCTGAATGCCCAGCCAGACTGTGAGCACCAGGAATGGAATTCCAATTGCCAACAGGAACGGGTTTCGGCTGATGAACCATTCTTCCGTCCAGCTGGTGAGCAGCGGAACAAGTACGGAGGGTCGAAGCAGCGCGAGTGGCGACGTTTCGCGGGTCTGTTCACGCTCAACCATTTCGCGAAAAAACTGTTCGCTGGGGCGATCCCCAAAACGCACGTCATCGTTTAACGATGATTCCCATTCGTCATCGAGTTCGGTGGTATTGTGAGCAGGTGTTTGCATGCAGGTTTCCGCCTGATTCTTTAGAAGATCAGCCTGATGCACTGGGCTGTAATGACGACAGGTGACAGCCACAGACAAATTGCCTGCAGCGGACGAGGAAGTTGAAAATCGGTTCGCGGTTCACAGGGCAAGGGATCCATCGGCATGGCGGCCACCAGAGCATTCCACCAGTAGACCAGCGGGCTGCAGAGGCTGCGGAGTGTCGGGGATTTTCCGTCTTCGGAATCTGCCGGTTCCTGCAGCGGAATTGGTGCCGTCAATCCAACCATGGCTGCTTCGGCGCTGAGCAGAAAGAAAATCGCTGGAAGCAGCATCAGCAGCGTAGTCAGCAGATACATGGCTGTTGAAGGAGATGTCCCGCCTGGACCACCCATCATCGCCAGCAGCACGATCCCTGAGGTCATATTCGCTGCGAACCCTGTCACGAGGACCACCGGCATCATCAGAGCGGCCTGAATGCCGGACCGTTTTTGCAGGCTTCCCCAGAGCAGTACCAGCAGTGCGAGGGCCTGCCAGGAAAAGAGGCCACCGGTGATTTGATCCATGTCCACAGCACCGGTCAGTACGGACAGCTGCTGGTCCTGACGAAAGTGGTGCAGTCCCTGCCGAGTGGCGGCGAAGCTGGTGAGGGATGTCTGCAGGTTCAGCAGGCGGGGCCAGATTGTCTGAGAGACCGTGGGTGGCAAGGAGAGCAGCAGCAACGGATATGTGAGCAGGTAACAGAAGTCTGCGGTTTCGGATTTGTGGACAAAGGAAATGGCGAGTGCTGACAGCAGGCTGCAAGCCGCCGCGGCACAAAGCCAGCGGGATCCCGTGATGACTGCTGCCGTCAGCAGCAACAAGTCCAGAGCGATCAGAAGTGAACTGCGAAACGTCCAGCGCGCCTTGAGAGAAGGTGTTCGCACTGCAGACAGAACGGCGATTCCGGTACCGGCGAGGGCTGGCCAGTAAAAACTGTCCTGAACGCGATTCCAAAGGAACCCCAGCAGCAGCGGGGCGTGTGCTGCCAGCAACACCAAAAGAGGAATCCGGCCCCTTGAAAACATCTGTGAACCCCGCTGAAGATCACCCCTCGGGCACCGTCCGAGGTACTGGATCTGGTGATATTCTTCCCTATATGCGGGTTTCTACCCGAAAAATGGGGGCTCAAGTGAGGGTTTTCCATGAATTTCCATTGAGGGGTGCTGGCAAATCCGAATGAGATTATGCGTTTTTCGGATTGCATGGGTCAGGCCATACGAATGAGTGTTCGTATGTTTAGTTTGCGTTTTGGTCAGTCGGGGCCGGCGGTGTCGGTTCCTTGATTGACATGGTGGCATTCAGCGGGTCGGGGGTGACGGTTTGTTTTTGTCCGGAGGGCCAGTGGATGGTGATTTCCAGGGGCCGTTCCTCGGCCAGCATGCCGAAGTGCAGCCATGGCAGATGAGTTGATGCGTAGCTTCCGCCTCCCTTGAGTTGTCTCAGCAGGGTTCGGGTGGTGGTTTTAAGTTCCACGATGCAGCCAACCGGGTGTCTTGAAGAACGCGTTCCGGCAAGGATCAGGGTGAGTGATGAGCCTCGAGTGGGTGTGTCGTTTTGCAGCAGTACAGCCGGGGATTCGACTGGAGTTGTCAGCACATCGAGTCGTCCGTCGAGGTTCCAGTCCAGCAGTGCCAGGCCTCGGCCGTTCACCTGCTGCATGAGCATTTGGCCAGCGTGTTCTGTGGATTCGCGAAACCATGTGTGGTCGATATTTTCCAGCAGCAGCATGCGTTGTTTTGCCGGCGAGTGTTGTGGAAAGCGGACGACGTTTCCATTGCAGACGGTGAGGTCTTCGTCGCCGTCGAGATCGAAATCGGCGAATCCTGTTCCCCAGCCGACGTAGTGTCCACCGACGGCGGCGATTCCGGTTTCTTCGCTGATGTGTCGGAACATCATGCTGCCCTGATTGCGATACAGGGCAAAGCTTTCCATCTCAAAGTTGGCTGCCCACAGGTCAAAGCGGCCATCATTGTCGAAATCCGCCGCGTCAACTCCCATGCTGGCATCGGGTGAGCCTCGGCTGCTGACTCCGGCACCACTGGAGATCGAACGATCTTCGAACCGTTTGCCGTCGGTGTTTCGATACAGGAAGTTCATCATGACATCATTACCAACATACAGGTCGGTCCAACCGTCGCGATCAAGGTCGGCTGCGACGACTCCCAGTGCTTTTCCATCGGATCTTACGCCCCAGGATCGGGACTGGTCGGACCATGTTCCGTCAGCCTGGCTGATAAACAGGAAGTCCGGACAGGGCTGGAAGAGTTTGGGTGAGCAATTGTCGCGAGTGACGCCATCAGCAGCGAAGCACGGTGGGTCATTCTGAAATGACCAGTCGACATAACCGGCCACGTAAAGATCGAGACTGCCGTCATTGTTGAAGTCTGCCCATGCGGCGGACGAGCACCATGTGGGGCAGCGAATTCCCGCTGCCGCTGTTTCGTCTGTGAATGTGCCGTCTCCCTGATTACGAAAGTAAAGGACTCCGCCATAGCCCGTAATCAGCAGATCTGGAAATCCGTCGTTGTCGGCGTCTGCAACTGCGAGTCCGTGGTGATACAGGGGAATCTCTGCCAGCCCGGACTGGAGTGTGTGATCCGTAAAAGCGTGGCGGCGATTGCGGAGCGTGAAAACGGGCTTTCCGAGAATCTGTTGATTGCTGAACGAGCCACCACCGGCGATCAGGGCGTCGGGCAGTCCATCGCGATCGAAGTCAGTGGCTGCGGTACCGGATCCGAGTGATTCGAGGATTGTGGCAAACCCGGACTCCTCGCCGCGCCGCGGAATAATTTCCGGGAAGCTGGTGGCTGGCAGAGGAGTGAAGCGAATCTGTGACGGTGGCGGGCCTGTTTCGGTGGCGGGTTTTGCGGTGACTGCAGATGGCGAAGGATCTTTCATCGCTTTCGGAGCAGACGGCGATTCTGCGCTGCATCCTGCCAGCAGTGGCGGCAGTGTCAGAACCAACAGGAGAACGGTGAATCCGCATCGCTGCTGCGATGTTTGTCTTACCGGCGACTTAGTTTGTCCCATTGATCGCGAATCCACAGTTGCAGGGGCAGCAGGGCAAAAAGCCATGTCCAAAAGGCTGTGATTGCCCACGCGAAAAGGCGACTGGGCTGATAGTTGTGAGTGATTGCGATGCGATCGACAACGTCGGGGATGGTCAGTACGGGGCCGGCAATGACGAAGAATGCAAAAAAAGAAATGAGCACGGTCAGCGGAAGTGCGGCCCAGCGGGTGAACATGGACAGCAGTGCGGCCACATGGCTGCTGAAGACCAGCATCAGTGCCCAGACAACAATCGTATTGGTATCGACCAGTGTCAGTACGCTGTTGCGTGACACGGTCAGCGTGAACATGGACCAGAAGACTGCTGGCAGGACAGCGATGAGGCAGCCGGCCGCTTTTTGCAGCAGTATTGACACGGTGGAACATGGTGTCATGGCGATCGTGGACTGGGTGGACTGTCGCAGTTCAGAGAACAGGGAGCCGGACGAGTAGAGCAGCACTTCGACGGTAAGCACTGCAGAGAACACCAGCATGGCGGTCCAGCCGAAGTCACCTGTCAGAACGATGCTCCACTGCCCCGTACCGACCTGTTGAATAACGATGAAAGCAGAGTAGACAGCGAGTCCTGCTGTGAACTTGAGCAGGAAGAACGGCCAGCCGCCTGTGTAGAAGTGGAAGTCACGCCAGGTGAGCGGAAGTTTCCAGCAGCGTTCAACAGGCAGTCTTCGCGTGCGGGGGCCGGACTGGCTGTCGGCGTCACTGGCATGCCGCGCCCAGGCAGTCAGCCGCAGCGTACTGACAGCGAAGCAGGCTGCGGCCAGCAGCAGGCTGAGTGTGAACTGGCTGCCAAGAAATCGTGTGTTCTGCCAATTATTCAGGATACTGTCGACTCGCCACCATGGTGACAGCAGCTCAAGTGCTGGTGGGAGATTACTGAGTACTGTCATGACCGGTGCGGGCAGGATTCCGGGAGGCACAGCGGCAACCGTTGTGCGTGTGACTGAAGGCAGCAGAAAGAAGAGGATGGCCATGGATCCGGCGATTGCTGCGGCGCGTCCGGAAGTGGAGCAGCGAGCACTGCACAGGAGGGCTGCATTCGCCACGAGGATGAGCCATGCAGCGAGGGCGACCCACGCGGCCAGCAGCTGCTGCCAGAGGACTCCGCCTAAAGTCACAGCCAAAAACGAAAATGGCACCTGGACGGCCAGCAGCAGGAGTGCGCTGACGAGTCGTGAGGTGGACTTTCCGAGAGTGATGGCCAGCGGGGACATACCGGCCAGCTGCAGCAGAGCCAGAGTTCCCGCGTCTTTTTCTTCAGTGACGGCTGTGGAGAAATAACTGATGCCCGCAACAGTGATAATGACGATGTTGAGGGCGCAGATGGTTTCGAAGAACCGCAGTCCGATGCGAGTTGTGCCGAATGCATCTGTCCACGCCAGTGAGAGCGTAAACAGCATCATAAAGGCAAAAGCACCGCGCACTGCATGTGGCCAGACTGATCTGTTGTCGCTTTTCAATGTCCAGACAAACAGTGCTGTTGTACCGGAAATCATGCCGGGACTCCGCGAGTTGTCAGGTCCATGAAAGCGTCATTCAGATGGCGTCGCTGCTGTCCGAAGGAGGCGAGTGGCAGATCCAGTGGCAGCATTTCACGGAGCAGGTCATTTCCGCTGAGTCCAGCGGCAGCGCGGATGATGAAGTCGCGACCATTGCTGAATTCCGGTTCGGTAATCTCGGCCACACACGGCAGTGTTCTGAGTCGTTCGATGACGCCCGGGACGATGGTTGTCAGCCGCAGATTCCAGAGTGGCTGCTGATCGGTCGTTTCGAGCAGCAGGTCCATCGGGCCGCTGTATTTCACCTGGCCACGATCAATGACAGTTACGGCATCGCACAGATCTGCCAGTTCACTAAGGATATGCGAGCTGATAAAAACGGTCTTGCCGATGCGACGCAGTTCACGGAGGATTTCCATGAGTTCGATGCGGGCTCGGGGATCCAGACCGCTGGCTGGTTCATCCAGCAGGAGCAGTTCCGGGTCATGCACCAGCACTCGTGCCAGACTGACTCGCTGCTGCATGCCGCGTGACAAGCCGGAGATCAGATCGTTGCGGCGTCCGTCCATATCTGTCAGTGTCAGTACATCGCCAATGACCTGATCCCGCTGCTGCTGTGTCAGTCCGTAGGCGGTGCCGAAGAAATCGAGGTATTCAGCGACGGTCATCTGGCGGTACATGCTGAAGTGGTCTGGCATGTAGCCGATCCGTCGGCGAACTGCGGCTGCATTGTGCCTGACATTGCTGCCGAAGATTTCAACCTCACCGCGGTTTGGCTGCAGCAGCGTGCAGATCATCCGCATGGTGGTAGTCTTGCCGGCTCCGTTGGGGCCGACGAAAGCGTGCAGTGTCTGCGGCAGAACGGCGAACGAGACGTTGCTGAGTGCCTGATGGCCACGAAAGGCATGTGACAGGCCGCTGATGGAAATTGCCGGAACGGTATCGCGAGTGATCACAGGCATGGCTGGCGGCTGGTTTCCGGATGAGACAGGTGATTTTGACGAATGTCAGGAGACTGCCGGGTCGCATTCTTGTCTGATTAACGGGGAAAAACAATACGGTGGAGGGCAGATGTCTGCAGTTGCGACGGGGCCGCCAGTTTCTGCCGGTGGCCGCGAAACTGGCTGCTGCTCACTTTTCTGATGTCACGTCGGCTGCGATGCTGCGGAGGTTTGCTGTTGTTATGTTGTGCAGTAGCGGAGGACTGACCTGTGAGCTGGCTGTGGAAAACATCGGTGACTGTCCTGTGGTGTGTGATCTGCGTACTGCTGTTTTCCACGGTGGCAGCAGCGCAGACAGCGGATCGCCCAAATGTCCTTGTGGTTTTTGCCGACGACTGGGGGCGTTATGCCAGTGCCTATGGTCGGCTGGAACCCGGCGGTCTGTCTGACATCGTGCAGACTCCGAATTTTGATCGCCTTGCGGCATCCGGCGTAGTGTTTACGCGGGCTTTTGTGAATGCTCCGTCGTGCACTCCCTGCCGCAGCTCGCTGTTGTCGGGCCAGTATTTCTGGCGGACCGGGCGGGGGGCGATTCTGCAGGGGGCGGTGTGGGACGACAGAATTCCGACGTTTCCGCTGCTGCTGGAGAAATCGGGGTATCAGATCGGGCATACGGCGAAGGTGTGGAGTCCTGGGAGTCCGGGCAACGCACCGATCGGTGCCGGACGCACGGCGGTCAAGGGAGCCACGGGGAAGTTCAACGATTACTCAGAGGCACTGACTTCCAGCGAGGATCCGGCGGCGGCTGGTGAGCAGTTGCTGGGTGAAGTGCGGGCAAATTTCCGCAGCTTTCTGCAGTCGCGTCAGCCCGACAAACCATTTTTGTACTGGTGGGGGCCCACCACCACCCATCGCACGTGGATTCGCGGGTCTGGAAAGCGGCTGTGGAACATAGATCCAGAGCGACTGCAGGGCAGGATGCCGGGGCATCTGCCGGATGTGCCTGAAGTCCGTGAAGATGTGGCCGACTATCTCGGCGAAGTACAGGCTGTGGATGCGGGGCTGGGGGCGATACTGGAGGTGCTGCAGGAAACGGGCCAGCGTGACAACACCCTGGTGATCGTCAGTGGTGATCACGGGATGCCGGGAGTTCCGGGAGGAAAATGCAATCTGTATGACACTGGCACGCGAGTCTCACTTGCGATTTCGTGGCCGGCGAGGATTCCTGCTGGTCGAGTGCTGGATGATTTTGTGAGTCTGCCTGATGTGTGTCCGACGGTTCTGCAGGCAGCGGGAGTGGAGGTCCCGGCGGTGATGACGGGGCGGAGTCTGCTGACGATGCTGCAGTCCCGCGGTGCGGGTATCGCGGATGCGTCTCGTGATCATGTCGTGACTGGCCGGGAGCGGCATGTAGCGGCAGCTCGGCCTGGTTTTCTGCCCTATCCTCAGCGGGGGCTGCGAACTGCGGATTTTCTGTACATTCGCAATTTTGCTCCGGATCGCTGGCCCATGGGTGTGGGGCCGGGTTTTGGGGCAGAAGACGGTGGCTGGCCTGACCAGAAGACACTGACGGCCAATACTTTTGCGGCGTTTGCCGACATGGATGCGAGCCCGACCAAGGCGTGGGTGATTGAGCAGGGGCTGCAGCGGCCGGAGTATCGAGTGTTTTTTGAGCGTGCGTTTGCAAAACGACCGGCCGAGGAGCTGTATGATCTGCGGCGTGATCCTGAGCAGCTGCACAACGTTGCGGGTGCAGCCGAGTATGCCGGGGTGCTGCGTCAGCAGAGTGAGCGACTGCTGCAGATTTTAAGGGAATCGGGTGATCCGCGAGTCACCACGGAGCCCTGCGTCTTTGATCTGCCGCCGTTTGCAGGTGAGCCTGAACCGGCGGCGGGAGGCAAGGCTGGCAAGGGAAAACGCAAGGCTGCGGGTCAGCAGGAATAAGCAGTGGCCGTCAGGGGAACAGCAGGCTGACGAAGACGATTGAGAAAAAGCCGAGCAGCATGGCAGTGGAGACGGCGATGCCGATCACGGCGAGAGTGTGTGAGCGGCGTTCGGAAACATAGCTGATCAGGCTGAGGACGAGTGCCACGATGTTACTAAGCGAGGCACTGGCAGCGACGATCATGAGTCTTGAGAGTACCGGGGCGTTGGTGGAAAGTTCGCTGAGCTGAGCGCGTGTTGTGGGCAGCTGAATCAGCATTTGTCTGAGTGCTGTGTACAGCAGGGCCGTGATGATCGCGAAGACGACTCCGGCCCAGCCAAGGTGATCCGGGTAGTCGGGCTGTTCTGTTACCGGCGGGACTTCGGGGGAGCGATCGGTGGACATGGGCAGGCTGTTTTCCGGGACGGACAGACTGGGTGGCGGGCGAATGCGTGGTGGGAGGCACCGGAACGGATGAGAGTAATGAAATACGGGCGGGAAGTCGAAGTGAATGCCGAGATTCCCGTTGAAATCCCGGGCATTCTGCCGGGGTATTGCGGGGCATCTTTGCTATATTATCAGCGGGTGCTGCAGCAAGGGGTCAGGTATCCTGTGTGCGGTGGCGATTCAGACTGGCTGGGGTGGTGCGGGAAATCAGATCATGGCTCGAACGGCGGTGCTGGGTGCTGGAGCGATGGGTACGGCCTGCGCCTGGCTGGCTGCGCAGCGTACGGGTGCTCAGGTGTCTCTGTGGGCTCGGAATTCCGAATTTGCCGCAGCCATCGCTCAGACTCGACGCAACGACCGTTTATTGCCACAGGTGCAGCTGCCGTCTGAGGTGCTGGTGACGTCCGATCCTGTGGCAGCACTGGCTGGTGCTGAGGTGGTGCTGTTTTGTGTGCCGATGCGTGGATTGCGGCAGGCCGGTGAATTTTTGCAGTCAGCGATTCCGCCGTCGGCGATTTTGGTGAGTACGATCAAGGGGATTGAGAATTCGACGCTGCAGCGTCCCAGCAGTCTGCTGCGACAATTGTTTCCGCGGCAGCCGATTGTGGCTCTTGGGGGGCCGTGTCATGCCGAAGAGCTGGTGCAGCGGAAGCCGACAACGATTGTGGCAGCGTCTGAGGACATGGCGGCTGCCGAATGCATCCAGCAGCGTCTGGCGACTGAGTTTCTCAGGATTTACGCGAATGCTGATTTGCTGGGTGTGGAACTGGGCGGGGCATTGAAGAATGTGATTGCGATTGCAGCCGGCATTTGTGATGGTCTGGGCTTCGGCGACAATGCGCGGGCTGCCGTGATCACTCGCGGGTTAAGTGAAATGGTGCGATTTGGGGTGACGCTGGGGGCAGAGTCTGCGACATTTTTCGGCCTTGCCGGGATTGGTGATCTGGTGGCAACCTGCACCAGCGGGCACAGTCGGAATCGTTATGTGGGCGAGCAGCTGGGGCGGGGCCATTCGCTGCAGCAGATTGAACAGTCGATGCAGGCTGTTGCGGAGGGCGTACTGACGACTCGCAGTGTGCATCAGCTGGCGACCGAGTTTCAGGTGGAGATGCCGATTGTGGATCAGGTTTGTGCCGTGTTGTTTGCCGGCAAGTCTCCTTTGGAGGCAGCGGTGGATCTGATGAACCGACCGTTGAAGGCAGAGACATCACAAGTCAGCAGCTGATCTGAATGACATTGAATAGCATAAGTTCCAGTGGATACGGAAACATGAAGTCGATTGGTGAGGCGTTGCTGGTCAGTGGTGAGATTTCTGTGCGGGTGACGGGCAATTTTCAGTTGCCCTGCCCTGTGCAGGCTTCGGGTGCGTCGCCGACCGAGCTGTGTGCTGCAGCGCTGCGTGAGCCGCTGGGTTACCCGGAACTGTCGCGCTGCATCTTTCCGGGTGACACGGTCGCCGTTGTGCCGGATCCGGAAACGCCGGGGCTGGCAGAGTTGCTGACGGAGGTGTTGCAGCAGCTGCAGCAGGCTGCGGATGGTACAGCCAATATTACGCTGGTGCTGTGTCCTGATCCGGCGGGTCGGCAGTGGGCGTGGCTGCTTGAGCAGTTGCCGGCAGCACTGCTGCAGCGAGTGCAGGTGCAGCACCATGATCCGGCGGACAGGAATCAGTCGGGATACGTGGCCAGCTCCGAGGGTGGCGAGCGTTTGTATTTGAACAGGCAGGTGTCGGAGGCAGACACGATCGTGACGGTCGGGGTTGTCTGTTTTGATGCTGATCTGGGAATGCGGGGAACTTCAAGTGCATTGTTTCCCGGGCTGTCGGACAGTGAGACTCAGCAGCGGACCGGATTCGTGCCAGGGCGACTGGCCGACGTCAGTGCTCAGCTGCGACGTGGACTGATTGACGAGTTGGGCTGGCTGACGGGGACTCAGTTTGCCGTTCAGGCGGTGCCTGGACCTGAGGGTGTTCTGCAGGTACTGGCCGGCAGTCCTGAGCAGGTCCTTGAGCGTGGGCGTCTGCTGAGTGAAGAGGTCTGGGAACTGGAGCCGGAGGCACCGGCTGAGGTGGTGCTGGGAGCGGTGGATGGTGGTGTGTGTGGCTGGCTGGCGCTGGGGCGGGCGCTGGAGAATCTGTCTGAAGTGGTTGAGCAGGGAGGGCGAGTGATTGTGGTGGCGGATGTCGAGTCCCCGGAAGGTCCTGCCATGCAGATTTTACGGCGGACTCAGGATCCGGAGAACCTTGTGCGACCATTTCAGCGTGAACCCCTGGATGACAGTCGGCAGGCGATTCAGGTGATCGAGGCCTGTCGCCGTGCTCGGGTGTATCTGCTAAGTCGTCTGCCGGCGGAGGTTGTGGAAGAGCTGGGAATGATACCGCTGGGCAGTGAGGCAGAGCTGCAGAAGCTGCTGGGTACACTGGGACCGGTCTGGTTGTTGTCCGGTGCTCAATACCTGAAGTGCGTTGTCTGAAGTTCCTGGTCTGTAAAGCAAAGAACCACGGTCTTCGGAAGAAGACCGTGGTGACTGATGAGCACGGAAAATCTGAGCAGGCCGATTATTTCTTGCCTTTTGCCGGAGCAGCAGTTGCGGCGGCTGCACCTTCTTCGGCGGTCTTCTTCTTCTTCTTGCCGGACAGGGCTTTCTGCACGCGGACCTTGGGCAGGCCCAGCGGACTGCGTCCGGGGGCGAAGCGGTCTTCTTCCTGCAGCCGAGCGATTCGTTCGCCACGGGTCAGAACGTTGCGGGTGCGGCTGCTGCCGAGACGAATTTTGAGGGTCTTATCCAGAGACACTGAAACACTCCGATATACAAAAAACGCTAAGGACCGAGGTTCGGTGTGATGGTTTGAACTGGGAAACAGTCTGAAACGGTGTCGCAGACGTTATCGGCGCGGCAATTAGCCGGGCACGGTGAATTTCCCGCAGAATCATCAGCGAACCGAACTGTAGACGGATTTTTCTGCTTTCTCAACTGCCTGAACGCCAGATTCCGCTGTCGGGCATTGGAATCCGGAGGGCGAGACAGGCTAACGGTGGTGGGGGACTGCGGAAAGTCAATTCCGCGGTCCGGGTCTGATATTTGGGCGAAATCGGCTGAATCTGCCGGATTTCGTGGAGTGCGCGGGGACTTTAGGAGGATTTTTGCAGGAATCGGACGTCGAAATCACCGTGAGTGATAGGATTTTTCGAGGCATTCGTCTGTCGGGGCAGAGTCAAATTCATGGTGCTCGCCGTTTTTCGGGGAACCTGCTGGTCATGTGTCCTCTGTCGTGTCAAAAGTTGCTGTGGTGCCTGTTTGTGTGTGGTGTCATGCTGACACCGCACCGGGTATCCGGGCAGCAGACCGGGCAGCGTGGCGTGGCGGGGCAGTCGCCGGCGGCGTCGGACACTGTGAATATCGGTGACCTGGTACGGGATTTGTCTGCTCAGTCCTTTGCCGTGCGGCAGCGTGCGACGTCAGCTTTGCTGCGGCTGGACCAGTCGGCCTTGCCGGCCCTGAATGAAGCTGTATCGGTCGCCACGGGTGAGGCGGCCGATCGATTGCGGCAGGTGCAGCGGCGTCTGACTGAACGCTGGTTTCAAAGTCGGCTGCAGCGGTTGCAGGCTGAGGCAGACGTATCGGCTGCTGACTGGCCGGACTGGCAGCGTTTCGTGAAGATGTCTGGAGCAGCTGATCAGCCGGCTGATCGTCAGAGACAGCTGCGGGGGATCTTTCTGCAGCTTGTTCAGTCTGAGCCGGAGCTGTTTGCAGCGCGGGCGTTTGAGCCTGGGTCGCTGTCCGGGCTGCTGGAGGTTCGAGCGCAGTTGTTTGCAGAAAGTTGTGATGGTCGTGAGGATCGTCCATTTTCAGCGGGCAGCGGTCTTGCGCTGATGCTGCTTGGCAGCGATTCGTCAGTCAGACTGCTGAGAGCCACTTCTGCCTCCGTTTCCAGGGCCTTTGATGATCCGCGGTTTAGCGAACTGGTGTCGAATGGAGTGCATGCAGAGAGTGTGCGTGGAGTAGTGTCAGGGTGGCTGCTGCGGCCGGGGATCAGTGCTGATCGTCCGCTGCTGTTTGCGATGCAGCACCGTCTGCCGGCGGGGCGTGAGCTGGCTGTACGAGTGTTGCAGGCTGATGCGCGGGGGCCGCAGCTGTACTACGCATGCATGTGTCTGGCTGTGCTCGAAAGTCGCGCTGACCTGAGTCTTCTGGAAGGGAAATTTTCTTCAGCGGCAGTGATCTGGCCTGTTCGTGGAGCTGCGGCGGCAGCGGTGGCGATCGGAGACAAGCCCTCAGGCTTTCAGGTGCAGCTGAGTGACGCAGCTTTGGCCGCAGCAGTGGTGCTGCGGGGCGGGCATCCGCAGGATCTGGGTGTGCCGGCGGAGGCTTCTGAAGTCATGCTGTTTCGCATGGATTCTGTGGGCTGTGTATCTGCTGCTGAGCGCGAGGGGCGGCTGCAGCGATATCGTCAGGCTTATCCGACGCAGCCCTGACTGGTGTGTTTCGGCGGGATCACCATGCGGCCGTGTTTCGGAGTTCTGCCAGAGTGCGGATTTCCTGAGCCATCTGCAGCAGGCTGTTGGCAGGCAGCAGCAGGGCCGAGTGATGCAGGACCAGCAGCCGTTCAGCGAGGCGGGCAGCATTTTCCAGTGACCCGTGGTTGATGAAGCGGGATTTTGCATGAGTCGTGTGCAGGGCGGTAAAGCCGGGGTGCAGCGGAATGCCGCGTTTGAGGCAGGCTGCTGCTAATTCGTTGCGGGCTGTGGGGCCTGAGTTCAGCAGCAGTGCGGTTTTGTAGAAGGCTGCCGTGGCGCGGCCGTCGGACGTCAGCGGTGTGCTGTGAAATTCGGGAGACAGCAGCAGTGACACCGCGGGGCTCCCGGCGAGCGCCGACTGGAGCTGTCGAACAGCGGCTGCGCGGATTTGATTCTGCTGATCGAGTCTGTGGAGCTGTGGCAGGAGGACTGCTGCCTGCATTTCTGAAAGTGGCCAGGCATCGTTGCCGCGCTGAGTGAAGAGCGTGATGCGCTGAGCGAACTGCGGGTTGTTGGTGAGTACGGCGCCGCCGCGTCCGGCGGTCAGCAGTTTGCTGCCGCCGAAGCTGAGTATGGCGAGGTCACCGCGGGCCCCGGCCGGCTGTCCCTCAAGGCAGGCTCCGGGGTTCTGGCAGGCATCTTCGATCAGGACAATACCGCGCTCGCCGGTGATTTGCTGCAGCTGCGAAAGCGGTGCCGCAAGTCCGTGCAGGTGCGAAGCAATGATGGCTCGAGTGGCGGGGGTGATGGCTGCTGCGACTGCTGCGGTGTCGAGCACTGGCTGGTTGGGAAGAGTATCGACCAGTACCGGTCGAGCACCCAGCTGCAGCACGTTGATGAAGTTCGATTTGAAGTCGTAGGCGCAGAGGATGACTTCGTCGCCAGCCTGGACTCCGGCGGCCCGCAGGGCCAGTTCCATGGCAGCAGTGCCGCTGCAGCACAGGTGGCAGTGTTGTCTGTTGTGGCGTGTCAGCAGGGCTTGCTGCAGTGCGGTGCCATGCTGTCCGGAATAGCGCTGCCACGATCCGTCGGCGGTCAGCTGGCGAAAAACTTCCAGCAGCTGTTCAGCAGGCAGTGCCAGGGGCGGGCTGAAGTCGAAGGTTTCATCCGACATTTGTGCTGGGGGACTGGCAGGAGGCTGGGGGGGAGGGAGTTGGGTTGCCGGCGGCAGCGGGTGGCGGGGGGATGCGAACCTGGATTGCATCCCCTTCAACTCGAACTTCATAGCAGGCTGTGCGAATACCGCTGCGTGAATTGTCCAGCCATGTGCCGTCCTGCAGGCTGAATCGCCATGCGTGCCATGGGCACATGACAGCGTTGTCTTCGACGTGTCCGTCTGCCAGCGAAGCTCCCATGTGCGGGCAGAAGTCATTGATTGCAAGGTAGCGGCCTGCCGACAGGAACACCCCGACCATGGTGCCCTGCAGAGGAACAGAGCGGCCCTGGCCTTCGGGGATATCGCCGACTTTGGCAACGGTCTGGAAATCCGACATGACGAATACTTCTTTTAGCCGCAGGGTAAAGCGGGTGGAGTGTCTGAGGAGATTTGGGGCAGTCAGCCGTGGTTAGGCTGGAATGCTGAATTTGGAAACGCGATTCTACGTGAATTGAGGGAAAAAACGAAAGTCGGGAGGCTGTGGCATTCGGCTGTAAGAGAAAAGCCATATTGCCGTGGTCAGGAAAGGCCGGGCGTATGGCAGTGACGGCCCGCTTCTGCTATGCTCGGCGTTTGCGCGGATTTTCGTAAGTGGTGGCTGTCAGAGTCTGCAGGACAACGCGGGAATGTTTGCTGATCGAGTAATTCTTTACTGTCGGGCCGGTGACGGCGGCAACGGCTGCAGCAGTTTTCGTCGCGAAACGTTTGTGCCGCGGGGCGGTCCGGACGGTGGCGATGGCGGTGACGGCGGTGACGTCATCATTCAGGCTGACCGTAATCAGGGTTCACTGGGAAATCTTGTCGGTCATCGGCACTGGAAGTCAGAGCGTGGCGAGCATGGTCTGGGTGCTTTGTGTACCGGTCGGTGCGGGAAGCCCACGGTGATTCTCGTGCCGCCTGGGACTTTGGTGAAGGATCTGGAACACGGGCATCTGCTGAAGGACCTGCAGGATCACGGTGATTCCGTCGTGGTGGCTCGCGGGGGCCGCGGAGGCAAAGGCAACAAGCGTTTTGCCAATTCGGTGAATCGGGCACCGCGGGAATCCGAAGGCGGGCATCCGGGCGAGTACCGTCAGATTCAGCTCGAACTGAAAATGATTGCCGACGTGGGGCTGGTCGGAAAGCCGAATGCCGGCAAATCCACACTGCTTAGCCGGGTGTCTCGTGCGACCCCCGAAATTGCCGACTATCCGTTTACGACCAAGTATCCGAACCTCGGTGTGGTGCATGTCAGTTTTGACCATGAGTATGTGCTGGCCGACATTCCGGGTCTGATTGAAGGGGCTCATGCGGGTGCCGGTCTGGGGCATGAATTTCTGCGGCATGTCGAAAGGACTCGCCTGCTGGTACATCTGGTCGAGCCGGCCCCTTCGGATCTCTCTGACCCGCTCGACAATTATGCTCAGATTCGTGAAGAACTCAGGCTCTACGATGCTTCGCTGGCAGAACGCCCAGAGATTTTGGTGGTCACAAAGGCCGAGCTGCCCGATGCTGCGGCCTGCGCAGAGCTGCTGCAAGAGACCACCGGGCGTGACGTGCTGCTTGTTTCGGCGGTTACAGGTCGCGGTTTACCCGAGCTGAATCGCCAGATCATCCAGCGTCTGGCTGAGCTGAAGGCTGCGGATGCAGCAGCGGCGGCTGTGACGGAACCGCCGGTGGAACGGACCGAGTGATCTGGGAGGGGGTGCCATGCAGGCGGCGGATGCGGAACGGATTGAAGCTGCTGCCGTGGCTGCTCAGGCGACCCTGCTAAGCTGTCGCACTGCAGGCGGATGGTGGGAGGGTGAACTGTCGACGTCGGCGCTTTCGACGGCGACTGCCGTGATGGCACTGCTGCAGGCTGTGCAGTCTGCAGAGGGTGCTGAAGGCCGATATGGCCGGCAGGCTGTGCAGCGCTGGCGGAACCTGGCCGCAGGCGGACTGCGATGGCTGTCCGAGCATCAGAATTCGGATGGCGGTTTTGGTGACACAGTTCTCAGCATCAGCAATATCTCGACAACCATGCTGGTGCATGCGGTGTTCCACTTTGCCGCCGGGCTGAGCTGCAGTGATGAGACCGGTCGTTTTCAGCAGGTTTGTGCTGCGGCAGATCGCTATGTGCGGGACGCCGGCGGTGTACCTGCGCTGCTGCAGAGATATGGCCGTGACCGGACCTTTTCTGTGCCGATTCTCACCCACTGTGCTTTGGCGGGAATCGTGGACTGGCGCGAGGTGATTCCGCTGCCGTTCGAACTGGCTTGTGTGCCGCAGAAGTTTTATGCGGCGCTGCGGCTGCCGGTCGTCAGTTATGCGCTGCCCGCGCTGATTGCGATTGGGCAGGTGATTTTTCGGAAACAGGGGCACTGGAACCCGCTGTTGAGGTGGGTGCGAAAGGCCAGCATTGGGCGTTCCCTGCGGGTGCTGGAATCGATCCAGCCTGAGCACGGCGGTTTTCTGGAAGCGACTCCGCTGACCAGTTTTGTCTGTATGAGTCTGACAGGGTGTGGGTTGCTGCAGCATCCCGTGGTGGCTCGTTGTCTGCAGTTCATTGAGTCGTCGGCAAGAAGTGACGGCAGCTGGCCCATTGACACGAACCTGACGACGTGGGTGACAACCTTGAGTGTGAATGCACTGCAGGGTGCGGCGGATCAGGATTGGCAACAGCGTGTGGATGTGTCTGCCGTGCGGACGTGGTTGCTGGGCCAGCAGTATCGCGTGGTGCATCCTTACACCGGGGCTGCTCCGGGGGGCTGGTCGTGGACGGACCTGCCTGGCGGTGTGCCGGACGCCGACGATACTCCGGGGGCCATGCTGGCACTGCTGCATCTGCGTGGTGCGGGGGAGCAGTATTCGCAGGCTGAGCGGGAGTCATTATTGCGGGCGGGGGACTGGCTGCTGGGACTGCAGAATCGAGACGGTGGCTGGCCGACATTTTGTCGGGGCTGGGGTGCCCTGCCCTTTGACCGCAGTTCCAGCGATCTGACGGCGCATGTGCTGCGGGCGTTTCAGTTGTGGGAGCAACGGGCAGGATTTCCGGATCCGAAATTCAGGAAATCAATGGATCGGGGAGTACGGTATTTGCTGCGGCAGCAGCGTGCTGACGGTACGTGGCTGCCGTTGTGGTTTGGGAATCAGTTCAACGGTGATGACGAGAATCCGTTGTACGGAACGACTCGGGTTTTGCGGGCATTTGCGGCTTTGGGCCTGCTGGAATCGGAGTCAGCGGTGCGGGGGGTGGGCTGGATATTGCGGCAGCAGAATGCGGACGGTGGCTGGTCGGCTGTGCGTGGGATTCCGAGTACGGTGGAGGAGACGGGTTTGGCGCTTGAGGTTTTGAGTGAGGTGGCGGGACAGGGGGGTGAGCTGGGAGAGCGGGCGCTGGCTGCTGCGACGGGCGGGGCATTGTGGCTGTCGGCGAGGGTGGAAGCGGGAACAGTTGAACAGCCGAGCCCGATTGGCTTTTATTTTGCGAAACTCTGGTATTTTGAAGCTCTCTACCCGATCATCTTTGCCGTCTCGGGGTTAAATCGCTGGATCAGCGTGCGAAAACGCACGAAGATAGCTAGAATGCGTGCGGAATAAGTGCATTTGACCAATGCGGAGACCTTGACCGTGTCGATTGTTCAGGCCCAGGCTGATGTTTCGGACGACGAGCCGATTCGTCCTGAGTTTCCTCAGGAAACCTTGCAGGACGACGATGATCCTTTGCCGGTGAAGAAGAAGGGTCGTCGACGCAGTACGACTCATCTGAAGATCGTGCCTGAAACGCTCGAGCTTCGCGAGCGTGTGAAGGTGGCTGCTGAGCAGTACGCGGTATCTCTGGATCGTTCTCGTGCATTTACGCGAGACGAGCTTGAGCATCATGGTCGTGAGCTGCTGAACCAGCTGCAGTTGCCGGAAAAGTATCTGGGCTTTTCCATGGTGATGGTTGGCAACTATTTCTGGAAGCAGCAGTTTTTGGCAATTCCGTTCAATCGTCGGATGCTGTTGCTGCCGCATTGTCTGAAGCACGCCGAGGGCTGTCCTGCCGAGTATACTCAGTTTGGTCTGGACTGTGAGCGTTGCGGTGCGTGTTCCATCGCCGACTACAAGGTGCGAGCGGAGCAGCTGGGGTACAAGGTACTGGTTGCCGAAGGTTCGCCGGTCGTTCTGAAGATCATCGTTTCCGGCTACATTGACGGTATTCTGGGTGTGGCTTGTCTGAACGTGCTTGAGAAGGCGATTGACAAGGTGTTGATTGCGGGTGTGCCGTCTTACGCGGTACCGCTGCATTCGGGTGACTGTCTCAACACGACATTGGATCAGGCGTGGGTCTGGGAGGTTTTGGATCGTTACGAGCCATTGCCGCAGAAGCCTACGGCCAGTTATGTGCCGCTGATGCGTGCTGCGGCGCAGGTGTTTGAGCAGGACATTGAGCGGTTGTTGCCGCGGCAGCGGACGAAGCCTGGTCAGTCGGGCAGTCAGGCACTGGCATTTACTGAGCGGGTGGCTTACGACTGGCTGGCGAATGGCGGAAAGCGTTTCCGTCCGTTTATGACGATTGCTGCCTGGTATGCGGCGGCTGGTCGTCCGATGCTGTCTTCCGGCGATCAGACTCCGCAGATTCCCGACGAGGTCGCGAAGGTGGCGATGGCGATTGAAGCTTTCCACAAGGCTTCTCTGGTGCATGATGATATTCAGGACGATGACCAGTATCGTTATGGCCGGCAGACGCTGCATCGGCAGCACGGTTCCGGGCAGGCGATCAATATTGGTGACTACCTGATTGGTCTTGGTTACAGGCTGATTCACGGCGCAGCGGACAAGCATCCGGCGGCGGCACTGGACGTTTTGAACAGCATGTCGACTGCTCATTTGCGTTTGTGCGACGGCCAGGGTGCTGAGATGGCCTTCCAGCAGTCTCCTGACTGGAATCTGTCGCCTCTGGATGCTTTGCAGATTTATGCCCTGAAGACATCGCCGGCTTTTGAGGCTGCTTTGTATTCGGGTCTGCGTCTGGCTGATCACCCCATGGCTCGTACGGAACTGGTGTCACAGTTCTGTCGCCATGTGGGCATCGCGTTTCAGGTTCTGAATGATCTGAAGGACTGGCAGGGTGATACGGACAACAAGCTGGTGGCCGGTCAGGATGCTGCGGCGCTGCGTCCGACAGTTCTGCTGGCTTTGGCGCTGAAGGACGGCAATGAAAGTCAGCGGTCCGAGCTGCAGGCAATTCTGACGGGTCAGCAGGACTGTGGTGGCCCGGAGGCTCGCATTCGCCGGCTGCGTGAGATCTTCGAGGCGTGTGAGGTGTTTGACAAGGCCGAGGTACTGGTCGAGCGTCTGCGTGCGAAGGCGGATGCGTTGCTGGAAGAGATCACCGACGTGCCGATCCGTGACCTGCTGCGGTTCTTTACAGAAACCGTGCTGGCGAAAGAACTGCCGCCGACGAATCTGGAAGCCAACCCGAACATCCTGGTGCAGCTGAACACGGTCACCAACGGAAGCGTGAGTCTGCTGCCAGTGATTCGGATGTAGGATCTGGCGTCCGTTTGTGGTTCAGACCAGCAGGCCTTCGATCGGTTTTGACGCCGGGTCGGCGATTGGCAGTTCCCGTCCATCAACGAGGAAATTGCCGGTCGAGTCGACTCCGACGGCCTGCAGCCACGTGTGGAACAGGTTTCCGTGATCGACCTGTTTGTCGACGACTTCGGTGCCTTTGTCATTGGTTGCCCCAAATGCAGCTCCGCGCGGCATGCGGCAGCCGGCGGTGCACACCGACCAGGCTCGCGACCAGTGATCACGTCCATAGTACTGGTTAACATTCGGAGTGCGTCCAAATTCGCTCAGCACAATGATCAGTGTGCTTTCCAGCATTCCGCGTTCGGCGAGGTCAGCGACAAAGGTTGAGAATGCTGAGTCGAATTCGCCCAGCTGTTCGATGTGAAAGTTGAAGTTTTCGTTGTGGGTGTCGTAGTTGGAATGTGAAAGCTGAACGAAGGAAATGCCGCTTTCCAGCAGTCGTCGAGCCAGCAGGCAGTGTCGACCGAGGTCATGTTTGCCGTAGCGATCAATTGCGGCAGCGGGTTCCCTGGACACATCAAACACATCTCGCTGATTCATCAGCTTCTCAGCCTGTTCGAACGAGTAGGTGAAGGCTTCGGTCACTGCGGTGCGACGCCGGCTGAGAAAGCGTTCGCTGACTTTGCGACGGAAGTCCTGGCGTGCCTGATCTGAGTCTGCGGGAATGCTGTCGGGACGGACGGTGTTTGGAGGCGGGTTACCGTTTCCGAGCTGGACGCTGGAGTATCGCGGGCCAAGCCATGCTGAGTCATTGCCGCGACCGCCGCCGCCTCCGGGAGTGATAACGATGTGACCGGGCAGCGAGCTGTCCGGGGGATTCAGAGTTTTAGCGGCGACGGCACCCAGCTGAGGGAATTCGCCGGCGGGTGTCTGTCGCCGACCGGTCAGCATCAGGTAGGCACCTTTGCCGTGATCGTCTTCTGACGTATTGACGCCGCGGATCAGGCACAGGTGCTGCATCTGCTGGGCGGTTTTTGGCAGCAGCTCGCAGATGTGAATGCCGGGAACTGACGTGGGGATCGACAGGAACGGTCCACCGGTTTCAGTGCCCGGTTTGGGGTCCCAGCTCTCCAGCTGACTAAGACCGCCGTGCATGTTGAATACCACGATACGTTTCTGGTCGGACTTGAGGGCAGCGGCGATACCAGGATTTGCAAATGCTCCGAGACCACCGACCATTGTGCCGGCACCGGCCGCCACGGTTCCGAGGAAGCGGCGGCGAGCGAGTCCGTGAGCGGCTGTATTGCAGGGGTAGTGAAGTGACATGGCTGATTCCCTGAGAAGGTTGGGGTGCCTGCGAAGCGGCAAAAGTCAGTGATTGAAGCGGAATTCGGCGCTGCTGAGCAGCCCCCAGACAAGTTCCTGAGCGGCACGACTGCGATCCGGGCGAGCGGCCAGGAAGGCCGTCACTTCGGTCACCTCGTCTTCGGTCGGCATGCGAGTAAGCACTCCGAGGTACAGTTCTTCGGCTGCCACTCGAGGATCGGCAGTTTTGATGATGCGTTCAGTGGGGTTGCCGCCAGCGGGTGCCACCCAGCTGTTGATGGCACCGCCGTTGGCGGTGAACAGAGCCTGATCGGGGCTGGCGTAGAAATCTGTCTGTGGCTGCCCGGGTGCTCCGCCATAGATCGAGACGTATGAACCCAGGTTTCCTTTGAGTTTGTCCCAGGCTCGCTGTTCCAGAGTGGCTGCTCGCGCTGCCATGGCTGTCGGACTGTTCCTGATCTCATCGGTGAGTGGCTCGGTTTTGCTGAGCTCAGCTTCTTCGGCTGCGACGTACCGATCATAGACTGTGGTGACTTTGAAAACGGTCCAGCACATTTGTTCGGGAGAGAGTGGTTTGAGCGGCGACAGGGCAAATCTGTTGGCGAGATCTGCGGGGATGGGTTCGGCTGCGGTGGCAGCGGCGGTTGCGGCCTGACTGAACTGTTGCTGAGCTGCGGCGACTTCAGCATCAGCGGCTGTGGCCGCTGTCTGTCGACGGGTCAGTTCTGACTGAGCTGCGGTCAGCGTTTCGCGAGCTTTGAGCACGGCCGCATCAGCTGCCGCCATGCTGCGAGCCGATTCGGCCGCCGCAGCAGCAAGGCTTTCGGACATGCTGGCGGCGGTTTTCAGTCGAGTCTGCAGAGATGTTGTCAAAGCCTCGGGTACGGCCGCGGCGGTGGCTGCACTGGCCTGAGTGAGCGAGGCATCAGCTTCCTTGAGCAGCTGATGAATGCGTGCCGCGCGAGTGGCAGTGGCTGCGGCCATTCTGTCGGCTTCAGCAGCGGCTGTCTGGGCTGCGACAGCCTGCTGCAGAGCCTGTTCCATGGACTGCACATTCGCCTTGCCGTCCGTGACTGTCTGAGCGGCGGCAACCACCGCTGCCTGTTTCGAGGCGACGTTCTGCTGTGCGGCCAGTTCTGCGGTGCGAGCTGCGACGAGTGTATTGACGCGGCCGGCGGTATCCATGCGAGCCGTCAGCGACGACTGCCTCAGCAGCAGATCGCTGTGGCTGCTGCGAGCGGCAGTTGCTTTTGCTTCCTCGCTGAACATGGCTTCAGCCAGCGGTGCTGTTTTTTGTTGGGCTGCCTCCAGTGTGGTGACGGCGCCTTTCATGGCTTCTGCCGGGGCGGCGACGGCCGCCGTTTTTTCTGCGGCTGCCTTTTCCAGAGCGGGGAATTCGGCGGTCACTGCTGTGGCGCGGGCGGTCAGTGTCTGACCGGCAGTTTTAAGTGCCTCGTCTGCGGGCAGAGCAGCTGCGGCACTGGCGGTGGCTGCTGCGGCGGCAGTCAGAGTATCGACGAGCGTTTTCTTTTGATTGAAGGCTGCAGTGGCGACGGCCGCCGCCTGTTCAGCTTCTGTTAGTTTCTTGCGGGCCTCTGTGGCGGCCGCGCGGGCTTTGTCATATTCCGCAGCAGCCGGGATCAGAGCCGTCTCAGCAGCAGAGAAGCCAGCATCGATCGAGTCGCGGGCCGTACCCGCTTCAGCTGCGGCGGCATCGACCGTGACCTTGACTGCAGCGACAGCCGGAAGTTCGGCAGCAGCATGCAGCTGCTGCACAACTGAGTCAGGCAGGTCGAACGGCCGCTGCCACGGTTCACTCAGAGCCAGCTCACGCAGCATGCTGCGAATATCAAACCCGCCAGCGGCAAATCGCTGAGCAAGTTCCTGCAGCAGTTCGGGGCTGGCGGCCGGGTTGTCCGGGTGCAGCATGTCCAGCGGCTGCACAAGACCTCGACCAAACATCAAAGACCAGATGCGATTGGCTGCATTTTCATTGAACAGTCGATGTTGCCCGGATGTCGCTGTATCTGCCAGCCACTGGCGACGATTGCTGATCGGAACAGAGCGGACGCCGTCAGCCGGAGCCACCGTGTATTCCTGACCGGGAATCAGGAATGGTTCGCGAAGTGTTGTGCCGCCGGGGAGACGGGCACCAGTGCGATGGGGCGTCCCCTTGATGAACACACTTTCAAACGTCAGGTCAGATCCCGCGCGATCTGCCAGCAGTGTGACATCCTTGCCATCAATTTTGCGAACCACCGACGTGATACTTGATGAGACGGCCAGCAGCCCCTGGTAGTCGTGCTGCAGAAAGTCGGTGGTCAGGGGCGAGTCGTGGCACTGTGCACACTGCATATCTCGTCCGAAGTACAGTCGGCCGATATCCCGAGCCACGACATTCGGTTCCACGCCGCGGTCCAGCAGGAAGCGGGCCGCAGCACGCGACGCACCTGGTTCGCCGTCGGCCGTCAGGAGTTCTCGCAGCAGGAGATTCCATGGTTTGTTGGCCCGCACCGAGCTCATCAGCCATGCCATCCATTCATCCTGCGAAACGTTGGTGTTGGGACGACGTTCCATCAGCATCACGTCGAGGGCAGCGGCCAGATGTCGGGTGTGCTGCGGTGATGCCAGCAGTCGGTCCACCAGTTTTTCACGTTTGGCCGGGTCGGTGTCCGCCAGAAATACTCGGGCCTCATCAGCGGAAGGCGGCATGCCGATCAGATCGAGCGAAACACGACGCAGGTATTCAGCATCAACAGCCGGCGGTATCGAAACGCCTGCCGGCAGGGCCAGATGTCGATTCACCAGGGCCCGCACGGATTCCGGGGCTGCGGCAGTGGCCGAATCCGGGGCTGACTGGGCCAGAGTCTGAGACATCAGGCCGGCCGACAGCATGACTGACAGCAGCAGTTGGGAAAATACTGAACGGACTGCGTTCATACCACGTTCTCCGTGGTCTGGTCTTTGGAGTCGTCTGCGGGAGGGACCGCCGGGGAAGTTCCCGGTCAGCAGGCAGATTTCTGCAAAGAAGTGGGAGGGAAAGATCAGGCTGCGCCGAGCCCTGCTTATTTGAATCGGTGCGAATCAGCAAGAAATCGCATCAAATCAGCAGAACAGCGGCACATTCGTTCGCTGAGAACGACGCCGAACTCAGATGTACCCTGTGACACTTTCTCAGGTCAAGCGGGAAGAAAGCCAGAACGATCCGATCGCCTGATTCCTCGGAAAGGGAAATACGAGCGATTAGAGGGATTGCAGGGATTTTGCGGGGGGCGGTGCCGGCGGGCGCAGGCTCTATTTTTGGTAGATCGGCAGGAAGTGGTACTTCACTGACAGGCTGAGCACTGCCATCGCAGTGCAGTAGACTGCCCCGTGATTTCGTTCCTCACCGTTTTCTGCCAGCCATGAACCATCGGCAGCCTGTTTGGGCAGCAGCATTTCCTGCACCAGTTTCCTGGCTGTTTCCGCATGCTCGCCCCCGCGCTGATACATGCCCTGCGCGTAATAGTAGGTGCCGTACGAGCAGAAGCGTTCCTTCCATTGCGGCGGATGCGACAGCAGCCAGTCAGCAGCCCCCAGGGTCAGCGGCGATTCATATTCGCCGCACACCTGCATGGCGAGCAGGCCGGCGGCTGTCATCGTGAAAGTGGGATTGTTCTGATTCGGTTCATAACAGAAACCGCTGGCCTTCTTCTCGGGCAGCCCGTTGCGATCCAGCGGCGAGGCGTAGGAGCGTCGCAGGTATTCCACGGCATCTGAAATCGCTGCCGCTGGTACTTCCAGTCCGTCATTTTTTGCGGAACGCAGTGCCATGAGCTGCCACACGGAAACGCTGAGATCTGCATCGGCGGCCGCCGGCGTGTACCGCCAGCCACCACGTGCCTGTACTGGTTTGCGAGTCTTCTGAGCACTGAGGATGACATCAATCGCCCGCTGGCAGCGGTCATGAATCAGCACGTCCTGTTCGTCAGAAACCCCCATACCCAGCATTTCAGTCAGCATCAGCGTAATAATCCCGTGACCATACATGCGGGAACCGTCACGATCGCCGAAGTAACCCTTCGCGTCGACTCGATCATCCTTCAGCACGAACGCCAGAGCTCGCTGCATCGACTGGCCGGCCGGTGTCGGACTGCCCGGCTGAACTCCCACGCTGGCCATCGCCATGATGGCCAGTGCAGTCATCGTGGTGTCGTGTCCGCGGTCAATGATCGCGCCGTCTTCTCGCTGCTTTGTCTGCAGCCACGCAACAGCTCGATCCATCGCCAGGTCCACCTCATCCTTTTGAAACACACTGGCAGCATCAGCAGTGACTGCTGCAGCTGCTGCACCGGTCTGAGGTGCCGCAGGCTCCTGCCCGATGACTGTGCAGCAGCAGAGGTTCACCATCAGCAGACTCGACAGGCACTGTCGCATAAAATAAATGACTGAGACAGTCGTCGATGGTCCCGAATTCTTCATTGCAGAGCTTTGCATCACTGTGGCTTTCGGGATCGTTCTGACAACACTCGGAAATATGTCTCCACACTTTTTCGCCAGGCTTCGGAAATCTGCTCACCGCGACCGCGAGCCACGTCTTCGGCTGCCTGGCCGCGAAGTCGACCCCAGTTGGCGTTCTCCGCGCGGCTGACCTGCGACACCTCAAATGGCTGGGCATCCGGTGGTTCCGAAAAACCGTCAGCGGACTGCTGCGATGACTGAGCCAGCGACCTGAGAGCCTGCTGTTGAGCCTGACGCCGGGCTGCCGCCAGCCGCGCCTGCTGAGCCTGGGCCGCCTGAGCCTGTGACAGTGGCTGCTGAGCCGGCTGAGATCCGGTCTGTTGCTGAGCCTGCTGCTGTCCGGCCTGTGCCGCTTGTGCCTGCGCGGCAGCCAGCTGCCGATCCAGCTCGTCCAGCGTCTGAGCCAGCTGCACGGCCTGGGCCTGCTGTTCCGGAGTCAGTGCCGCAGCCTGGCCCTCGGCCGCAGCCTGCGGACTACCAGGCAGCTCACCCGGCTGAGCTGCCGCCGGCTGTTCGCCTGCCGGTGCCTGTCCAGACGGCTGCTGCCCTGCCGGTTGTTGTCCCGCAGGTTGTTGCCCAGCCGGTTGTCGTCCCGCAGGCTGTTGCCCCGTCGCCGGCTCGCCGGCCGGGTCTGGTCCGACGGCCGCTTCAGCCGCAGCCGCCTCAGCCGCAGCTGCCGCCTGTTCCAGCGGATTCAGGGCCTGTTCAAGCTGTGCAGCGCGAGCTGTAAATGCCTGCTCAGCCGCTTCCAGATCCCGCTGAGCCTCGAGGGCCTGAGCGTTTGCGGGAGGCGTTTGCGGCTGTGCAGCCTGCTGCCCGGCTTCCGTTGCTGCTGCCTCCAGCTGCTGCTCGGCTGCCGTCGACTCCTGACTGGCCGCCTGCTGAATGCTCTGAGCGGTCTGCTGCAGCGTTTCCGCCACCGCCGGGTTGTTGAGCCGGCGTTCATGTCGGGCTGCTCGCGCCACATCTGCGGCCGCCAGCTGCACGTCCTCGGTCAGTTCCTGCTGCCGCTGTTCGGCCGCAGCCAGCTGATTCTGAGCTGGGGTGAGCTGACTGCCAAAATCCGTCTGCAGCGCTTCCGCCGCCTGCTTCAGTTTCTCCAGCGACTCCGCAGCCTCGCCGGCATACTGTTCGGCCAGCTGGGCCGCCGGGTTGCTGGCAGTCAGCGGCGGCATCGCCGGATTGTTTGCAGCGTCGCGATTCTGCTGCGCTGCCTGCATTTTCTGAGTCGCCCGGTCCTGCTGCCGCTGGGCATCGTCGAGGCGATCCTGCACCAGCTGTCGGGCCTGCTGCTGAGCGGCCAGCTGCTGCTGCAGCCCGGCATCAGCCGGCTTCCTGTTCAGCTGCTGCTGAGCCTGTTCGACGCGTTTGTCGGCCGTCCGCACTTCATTCTCAACATTCTTCACTGTCTGCTGCGCCCGCTTGACCGCCTCTTCCGCCTGTTTGGCGTTATTGTTTGCTGTCTGTTTCTGCTGCTCACGAAATGCCTGCCGCTGTTTTTCTGAATTCTTTTGCTGAGCTTCGCGAGCAGCGGCTTCCGGGAAGATCGCCTGGTCCTTCGCCGCCGCCGTTTGTGCTCGCCCCTCATTCAGTACCGTCGCAGCTTCCTGAATCGCCTGCTTAACATTTGCCGTTGTCTGCTGCAGTTCGGACAGCAGCTGTTCTTCACGAGCACTGGAGGCTGCTGCGGCCGCGGTATTCAGCTTCTGCTGTGTTTCCGCCAGTTTGGCCTGAGCCTCCGGCGCCTTGCCCTGAGCAGCCGCCTGTGCGGCCTGAGCCACCAGCATGCCGGAAAGCTGTGCTGCCTGCGTTCCTGTCTGCCGCAAATCCTCAGCCAGCTCGCGCTTCCTGTTCTGAAAATCCGTATCCGACCGTTCATTTGCCTGCTGCAGGCTTTGATCTTCCGCAGCCGCTTCCTGCAGCACGCTTTCGGCATCTGCCAGGGCGTTCCGAGCAATCTCGGACAACGCTTCCTGCATGGCCGGATTGCGCTGCAGTTCCGCTTCCAGTTCCTGCAGCTGCTGTTCTGCACTGCGGTCCAGCTCCTGATCCATGGCCTCCGCCTGCTGATACTGCGCGGCAAGTTCCGGGGGCAGTCCCTGCTGCTGTTCAACTTTTCGCAGCTCGGCGCGAGTTTCCGCCACTTCCTGACCCTGTTCAAGTGCCTTGAAGTGTTCGGCAACGGTTTCCAGTGCCTTCGCTGTCTGCTCCTGCTGCTCAGCGGCTTCCGCCAGTTCCTGCTGCCGGGTCTCCTGCGCTGCTGCGGCCGCCTGCTGCAGCTCCTGATTCATGCGTTCTGCCGGCGGCTGAATCAGGGCCATGCTGTCGTCGCTGTCACGCGCCCGCTCACGCTGCTCGTCCACGGCGGGATCCTGCCGCTCGGCATCCTCCACCAGCGCCTGCAGCAGATCCTGAATCTGATCGTTGACCTGCTGTTGCTGCTGCTGCAACTGTGCCAGCTGCGGCTGCTCAGCCTCGGGCTGCAGTGGCTGCTGCTCGGCAGCATCAGCCGCCTGCAGCGTCTGTTCTTCCAGTGCTCGCACCTGCTCTGCCGCACGTTCTGCCAGCTGTGAAATCGTTGGTGCATACTTTGCAAGAACGGCGCGAGCCTGAGCCATCGCCGGCTGCAGCTCGACCGCTACGGCCGCCATTTCCGCTGCCATGTTATCCAGCTCATGCCCGGTCGAAGTCAGCACATCTCGACGCCAGCGGCGTTCGGAAATACGCCGCCCCGCATCTCGGGCCTCGGCCGACCAGCGAGTCTGGTTGAGCCGGTTGATCAGTGTTCCGTCAATTCGTGCCTCGCCCAGCCGGCGTGCCGCCACGTCCGCCGCATGCTGCAGCAGATCCCAGTGCCGCGGCTGATTAATGCGGGCCGTCCGCTGACGAGATCCCCAGCGTTCCAGTTCCTGCAGACGAGCCATCGCAGCCAGTGCCAGCGACAGTTCATGACCAGCCTCCAGCGTCCGCCATGCCGGAGCAATCTCACGCATCTGCTCAGGCAGCTTCACACCATCCGAATCTTCCGTCTGCTGCAGATACAGCACCGCATCGATGGCTCGGACCGCAAGGCCCGCATCGGCAGCGTACTGCAGATCCGCATCCGGCCGCGCTTCCGCCAGCTTCTGCCGACTGCGCAGCTGCTGCAGCCCGGGCTGGAATCGCAGCAGCATGCGAGCCGTGGAACGAGCCGCCTGCTGCTCAAGCTGTCGAGTTTTCTCAGAATCATCCGCCGCTTCCCGCTGTTTGGCCGCCTGTGCCAGCAACGCTGCACGCTCGGCCGCAGCCTGCGTCATGGCATCCATCAGGCCCGCCAGCGGACCGGTGCGATTCTCCAGATCCCGCCAGGCATTCTGCAGTCTACCAGGAATGTCCCCGTCCAGCACCTGCAGCTTTTGATACTGCAGCAACTGATCACGCAGCTGCTTCGTCAGCGCCTGCAGCTGTGGCAGGCGATCTTCAGATTCCATCGCCTGCTGCAGCTGCTCACGGCTGGCTGCACTGAAGTCAATCAGCCGAGTGGCATGACCGACAATCGGTTCCGGCAGCTTCGCTCGTTCATCCTGCAGCAGCCGCTCAAATGTTTTCAGCTGAGTCACCAGCAGGGACTGCTGCCGCAGCAGCCGTCGCCAGGTCTGAGTGGGGCTGCTGACGACAAATTCCTGATGCTCAAGCATCATCTGCAGATCGTGAGAAGCCGCATCAAACAGATTCCATGCTGCCAGCCACGAAAAATGCTCAGCCAGATTTTTCGCGTCATCTGCCGACATGTCGAAATTGCGTTTGACTTCATTCAGGTCTGCCTGCAGGACCCCGGGGTCTGCCGCCTGAGCGAATGTCTGCAGCGTCGCCAGCACCGCATTCGGCTGCTCCATGGTCAGCTTTGCCAGAACCCGACCGGTCAGTTCCAGATCAGTCGCATCCGCTGCGGCAGGCATATCGCGCAGCAGTGCCTGAGTCTGCTGCAGCACCGCCTCTGCGGCCTGCCGCTGACGTCCCGCCAGATCCTGCAGTGCTGTGCGATCAGTGACCGCCTGCGGAGCATCTGCCGGCAGAGATTTCAGACGTTCCAGGATTTCCGCAGCCGCCGTTTTTTGTTCCTCAAGCTGCGCTGCCAGCTTCTTCAGCGGCGGCTGCAGCTGCAGTTTCTGCTGCATCTGAGTATGACGGTCCGGATCAAATTCACGATCAGCAATCACAATTCGCAGCGGAGCCGATTCACCGCGACTGCCACGACGGTCCACAGCCGACAGTTTAGTCAGCAGCTGATCGCCCGGACGCAGCGTGTGCGGCACCAGATCCCAGTCCCATTCCACCGTCACACTGCGGCCTTCACTGCCCGCCACTTCCGTCATCTGCAGCGGCAGCGAAAACCACTCTTCCCCATTGATCGAAATCTGCTGCTCCAGACTGACCAGCGGCAGATCGTCCTCCGCCATCGCCCGCAACTGCAGAATATCGTCCGGAGGCAGCAGCAGGGTTGTCTGCTGCTGATCGACAAAGCCGGTGCGAGGAATCAGGTCGGGCTGCGGCCGAATCTCATACCGCGGACTAAACACATTCTCAAACCCCGTCTCCTGCGAAACCAGATGCACCCGATACGTCCCTGGATCCTGAATCGGAACCGCAGCAGTCCACAGACCACCGGCCACCCGCTTCGTACCACTGCCCTGCTGTTCCAAAGGGACCAGCGGAATCACTACCGGCTCTTCAGAATTCAGCGGGTCCAGACGCAGCTCGGCCGCCGATACCGGCTGACTGGGCTGAATCGTCAGCCGGGCTACGGTTCCCTGCAAAGCCTGCAGATGACCATCTTCACCGCTGCTGGAAACCGGCTCCAGCTGACTATAGTCCGGAAACTGCAGCAGCTTTGTAAACTGCTCCACTCGCGGTCGCGGTCGAGTCGTAATGCGATGCCATTGGGTGATCGCGTCACCCGCCAGTATGCGATACTCAACCGCACCCTGCTCCAGTCGCAGATTGGCAGCAAACCGCGATTCTGCCTGCGGCTGCATGTCGTAACGCACCACGCCGGCAGTCTCGGACTTTGACTCCAGCACCGCCCGACTGACCGCACCGCCGGAGGTCTGTACAATCACGGCCGCAGTTTCGTCTTCCGGCAGCAGCAAAGAATGCGGTATCGGCTGCAGAATCTGCACCTGCACACGCGACACTCGGGCCAGATTGGCCATCGGCAGAATCGTTCGCACTGCCAGCTGGCGAAAACGCGGATCCGGTGCCGCCAGCAGAGACAGAAAGATCGCAGCAATCACCAGCGCCACGGCCGTCCACTTCGCCACCAGGCGAAATGGCAGCACGGCAGATGGCTGCACTTTGCCCATTCTGGCTGCCACTTCACCCTGCAGCAGACTGCGGAACATTGGCGAATCGTGCAGGCCTGCCGGATCATCCGCAGCCAGCTCCACAGCGGCCAGCAGCTTCTCACGCAGCTGCGGTTCCGTCTGCTCAACATGCATCGCGATTTCATCACTGGCCGGCGCCCGGAACAATTGCCGACCACAGGCCAGCCACGCTGCCAGCAGACCCGGCACATACACGCAGGCCGACAAAATCCAGCGCTGCACATCCGTCAGCAGCCAGTACCAGTCCACCGCCGCCGCAAGCCCCAGACACAGCAGGAAAGTGCTGAGCCCGGCGCTGAAACCGCGAACAGTCAGCAGCATCCGCCGCCGCTGCCCAAACTGCTGCAGACGACGCACCACAACCGGATCCAGAGGTATGTTCATCAGCTCTGCCCTCACATCAGGCCCGCTCGCCGCCGCAATAACCATTCACAGGTCAGCAGCAACAGAATTGACAGAAACCACCAGTAGCTCTGCCACAGCAGACTATCCGACTGCACAATTCGACCATTACTGTAAACACTCAGGATTTCCGGCAGTCGCCGCAAATCTTCTTCTCGCAGAAATTGTCCGCCACCAGCCTCAGCCATCTGCTGCAGCAGACTCTCATTTGCTGATCCGTCCCGCAGCTCAGTACCCAGTTCCGCAGTGACTGTGAAACTGCTGCGAGCCTGCAGGGCCTCGGCACTGTAACCGGCCGCCTGCACCGAAACCTCATAGTCACCCGCCGGCAATCCGGTCACCCGACCACGGTAAATTCCCGGCACGTTCTCGTCTGACTGCAGTGAAACGGCAGCAGCCACCTGCCCGCCACGCCAGACCAGTGCGTCTACTGTGGCCGCCACGGCCGGCTTCCCGCTCGCATCCTGCAGCCGAATTCGCACGTCCACAGCCTGACCCGGCTGATAGCTGACCGGTCCCGTATCCAGCGACAAAAACTCGCTGCTGACCGAAAACGACCGCGCCATCACGCTGCGAGCAATCTGATTCCAGATCCGCTGATGCCACAGATCGGCCGTCTTGTAACGCCACCGCCAGGTTTCATCACCCGCCAGATACAGGACCCGACCGGCACCATACCGACGCGATACCATCAGTGGCTGCACGGAACCTCCCAGCTCCGCCTCCACCAGCACCTCTGCCCCTGGCAGTGCCTGCACCGGAATCAGCGCCTGCGGCGGCGGCAGCTGTTTCCAGAAAGCCCGGTTCTGCGGATCCTCAGCCGCCAGCTTCAGCATGGCATCCGCAGCGCCGCGATCCGTCAGCTGCAGTCCCGCCGCAGCCGCCGCCAGTCCACCCGTCCACGACACCGGCAGCAAGGCGCCCAGCGAATCCGCCGCAGCCGCCCGCAGCTCGCCACGCTGACCGTCAATCAAAATCAGACCGCCACCACGCAGCTCGACAAAGTCCCGCAGCCACCGCTGCTCGGCCGCTGACAGCAGCGACAGCTCCAGTTCACCCAGCACCACAAGGTCATAGCCAAACAACTGATCGCGGTTCTCCGGAAAACGGCCGGCCTCGGTGCCTCGCAGCAGCTCGCGCTGCTGCACTCCCGGACCCGCCAGCACCGCATTCACCTCCCACTGCTCGTCACGCTCAAACAGATTCCGCAAATAACGAGTTTCCCAGCGCGAACGCCCGTCCAGCAGCAGCACACGCTGCCGCTGCACTACGGCCGCCAGCCGCAGCGCCGCTTCGTTGTTCGCCGTACTGGCTTCACCCGCCAGCGGGGCAATCGATGCCGTCAACGACAACGGCACCGCATTCAGTGATACCCCGTTCGCTGCCTCACTGGCCAGACGCTCCACCAGCGGTTCCACACCAAATGAAAACTCAAGCCGCCGCTCACCAGTACCCGTCGCCAGTTCCTGCTTCTGCCACAGCACATCGTTGCCGTTTCGAATCTGCAGCACAAACGGAGTTCCCGCAGCACCGCGATCCTGCAGCACCAACACACCCCGCACCTGATCCCGCCGAAAAACACTCTCCGGATGTTCCAGTTTCAGAATTGCCAGATCCGGAGGTTCCTCGGCAGCACCAATCGACACCGTGACCACCTTCGTGCCGGCCGCAGCCAGCTCCCGAGCCGTCTCGACAGGTGATGCTCCCTCCGTATGCCGTCCGTCCGTCAGCAGAACAGCCACCGCATCCTTGCGACTGCCCGAGCCACTTGCTGCCTGCAGCCCGGTGCTGAGATCCGACGCCTGAGCAAACTCTGTGAACAGCGACTGCGGCGGCTGAGCAGCTGCAGGGGCAGCCGATACATTCCCCGCAGTGGCCGCGGTCGTGCCGGCAGCCGGAGCTGTCAGGGTCGATAACAATTCGGCAGACACCGGGACCGCCTGTGACCCCTGCAGCAACAGGACTCGCACTTCATGCAGCTCCTGCAGCTGCTGCAGGACTGCCGGCTGACCCCCCGTCAAAGCCTGTTCCAGCCGCTGCCAGCGCGGGGTGGCATCAAACAGTGTCACAGCCGATTTGACCGCCGGGTCGTCCGGACTGGTCTGAACCGCATCCAGCCAGCCCTGACTGATCGCAGCCGCAATGCGGCGAGCCACCGGCATGTGGCCGTCCGTCAGCTGCATGCTGGCGGAACCGTCAAGGTACAGATCCAGACGGCCAGGCTCACCCAGAATCTTGCGATGCTGCAGCACCGGTCCGGCCAGCACCAGCACCGTCAGCAAAAACGCCAGCGATCGCAGCGTCGGCAGCAGCCAGCGAAGCCGGCCGGAGAGCGTGCGAGTTTCACGGCGGTAGTAACGGAACGACAGCAGCGACATGATCGCCGCCAGACTTACACCCAGCCACAGAGGCAGCAGTCCGCTGAATTGCAGGCTCATGCCGTGACTCCCGCAAATCGCTGCTGCAGGATCACTTCCAGGCACATCAGCAGCAGCAGTCCGGCCAGCACCCACGGCCAGATTTCCGTCCCGTGCCGCTGCCGCCGATCAGCCTCAAGGTAGTCCTGCACGGACGTCACCAGGGACGCTCCCAGCTGCTGTGCCATGGTCTTTTGCTGCAGCGGATCCAGCAGCAGCAGGTCAGATTCCGCAGCATCTGTTTGTACGGCGAAGTGTGCCGGGCGTCCGTCGGGCAGCGTCATCAGGTAAATTCCCGGACGCTGCGTAGCAGTTGTTTCCGCAGCCAGCCAGCGTCCCTGCACGCGGGATGCGAGTGTGCTGCGAGTTCCCTGGGGCGCGGCAAGCGTGACAGCCGGCAGCTGTGAATGATCGGTCGCCGCCGGCGTGTCAGTCGTGGCGGGCGGTGTTGCCGGTGCGGGCGGAGTGAACAGAGCGACGGCCGCGGCACCGGCTGACAGATTGCGTGGCGGCTGAATCTGCACTGCCAGGGTGGCCACCAGCTGCTGCATCAGCGGCACATAAAAAGGACGCAGCGGCAGATCGGACCAGTCAGCATCGACGGCCGTGGCCAGCTGCAGCACGACGCCATCACCCAGCCGACGCTCCAGCAGCAGCGGGTCGCCGGAATCGAGGACGGCGGCGGTCGCCGTACCGGGCTGAGAGTCGCTGGCAGCGGCTGCGGTCAGCACGTGCCAGCGTCGAATTTCAGCCGTGGACAGATCTCCGTTGGCCGGGTCATTGAAGAAGGCGAGTGCCGGGTGTTCGGACCGCTGCGACACAATGCGGGCCGTTCGCGGGCCGGTCGCTGCGGGCGGAGCAGCAGCCGTCTGAGTCGTCTCGCCCGCACCCCGCAGCTCGCCCCACGCAGCCGGCAGCAGTCCGGCGCCGTCGTTCCACAGTTTGGTGCGATGCCATTCGATATCCATGCGGTTGCCGGCTGCGATCAGCAGCGAGCCCCCGCCTTTGACCCACGCCGTCAGCCATTCGGTCTGCGGGTCCGTCAGTTTCGGCACGTTCGCCAGCACGACCACTCGCGCCGACTGCAGGGCTGCTTCCGTCAGCTGAGCCGGTGGCACAACCTGTGTCTGCAGCAGATCAGTCAGCGGAACGCGCCCAAAAGTCCAGGGCGTCAGTGCCACCGCGAGGTAATCGGTTTCACTTTGCAGCGGCTGGGATCCCGGATCGCCGTCGATCAGCAGCACTCTGACCGTATCCAGCAGGTCGATGGCCGCGGACCGCTGATTGTCGGCCGGCAGCAGATCGTCAGCCGCGACAGTCACCGTCAGTACGTGCGACCCGGCCACCTCACTGCGGCAGCGAAACAGTACGTCGGCCGTGCCACCGGATTTCAGTGCCGTCTGGACAGTGGAAATCGGCTGTCCGTCCAAAGTCAGCGCGACGGCGGCGTTGTCCAGATCCCGGCTGGAGTAGCTTTTGAGTCGGGCCTGAATGGAAAATTCCTGTCCGACGCCGATCGGCTGCTG
>Ga0169931_10000982_pt1 | contig 47240 bp, 34 predicted proteins | sample Kivu_15m_20L_FD_129675 | JGI IMG/M metagenome (GOLD analysis project Ga0169931, IMG submission 129675) | Freshwater microbial communities from Lake Kivu, Western Province, Rwanda to study Microbial Dark Matter (Phase II) - Kivu_15m_20L... | ecosystem: Environmental > Aquatic > Freshwater > Lake... | reverse complement strand
TTCAGCCTCGGCCAATCCGACCGAGCTGCGCAACGGGCCCACCAGATCGGCCATGGTGCGGGCCATCTCCATCCTCAGTTCCGACCAAAAAGAAGAATCGAGCGGCATTTGCTTGTCACCATTGGATTCCGGTTGAAAGGGATACGAGACATCCGCGTTCAATTCGCCCAGAACCACCAAGTGGCACTCGTGGGCCATGACCAAGGCTTCGAGAAGGGAATTTGAAGCCAGCCTGTTGGCTCCGTGCAAACCGGTACAGGCACATTCGCCCACGGTATAAAGACCGCGCAAGGCGGTAGTACCGTCAATATCGGCCACAATCCCACCGCACTGGTAGTGGGCAGCTGGGGCCACGGGCAAAGGAGTCTGCATCGGGTCGATGCCCAGATGCAGGCAATGCGCATTGATGTTGGGGAAATGCGCCCGCATGGTGTCGAGACCGATGGGACGGCAATCGAGCCACACGTGGGTACGGCCGCTCCGCTGCATGAGCAGCGCGATCTGGCGGGCCACTACATCGCGCGGGGCCAAAGATCCGAGCGGATGAACGGCCTCCATGAAGCGGGCCCCGTTCTCATCGACAAGCACGGCACCCGCTCCACGCACCGCTTCGCTGATCAGGAATGCGGGCCCGGTGCCTCGGCCCGAGGCCAGAGCAGTGGGATGGAACTGCACGAATTCCATGTCGGCCACGGGCACCCCGGCCCTGATGGCCATGGCCACGCCATCGCCTGTGGCGCCATCGGGATTGGTGGTGAGAGCAAAAGCCTGACCACTGCCTCCAGTGCAGAGCACCGTGGCCTTGGCCGTGTATGCACCTGCAGCCCCTGTGTGAGCATCGCGGGTCCACACCCCGTGGCAGCGGCCATCAGCCACGATGAGGTCTGTGCTCACCGTGCCGCGCACCATCTGTATCTGCGGCAACGATGTCACCATGCGCAAGAGAGTGCGGCTCACCTCTTGCCCGGTCATGTCGGCATGATGCAACACACGTCTGGCCGAGTGTCCGCCTTCGAGTGCGAGGTCGGGCCTGCCCGATGTCCCATCGAACCGCATGCCCCACTTGAGTAGCTCGTGTACCCGCTCGGGCGCTGTACAGACCACTTTCTGCACCACTTCCGGGTCGCAGTGGCCGACACCGGCTTTCAGGGTGTCGTCAATGTGGCTCTGAAAAGAATCGGCACCGAAGTCGGTCACAGCCGCTATGCCACCCTGAGCCATCTGGGTATTGGATGCGCCATCAGCGGTCTTGTCGAGCACCGTGATGCGCAGCCGTTCATCGGCCATGGCCAGCTCGATGGCAAGCGAGAGCCCGCCTATCCCGGCACCGATTATCAGTACATCAGATCGGACTATGGTCATGCGGAGAGGGCCAACATGCGGTCCAATGGAACACGCGCCTGCCTGATCAGTTCGGGGTCGAGCCGGATCTCGGGACGGTTATTGAGAAGGCAGTCGCGGAGCTTCTGTAAGGTGTTCACTTTCATGAAAGCGCACTCGCTGCAGGCGCAGGTATTGTCCTCGCGGGCAGGGGCAGGTATCAGGTTCTTGTGCGGCACGGCCTGCTGCATGCGGTGCAGAATACCTGCCTCGGTGGCCACGATAAATGTATGATGTGCCGATTCGGTGACATGCCTGAGCATAGCCGCTGTTGACCCGATGAACGAGGCCAGCTCCAGCACCTCGGTCTGGGACTCGGGGTGAGCGATGATCAGCGCATCGGGGTTCTCGGACACGAGGCGGATGAGCTTATCTGCCGCAAATGCCTCGTGCACCACGCAGGCACCGTCCCATAGCAGCATGTCGCGCCCGGTCTTCTTGATCAGGTAGCGGCCCAGATTCCGATCCGGGGCGAAGATGATGGGTGTATCTGTGGGGATGGAACGGATGACCGCCTCGGCATTCGAGCTTGTGCAGACGATGTCGCTCAGGGCCTTCACCTCGGCCGAGCAATTGACATACGTAACCGCCACATGGTCGGGGTGCGCTTTGCGGAACGCGCTGAAGTCCTGTGGCGGACACGACTGTTCCAGCGAGCATCCGGCCTCGAGGTCGGGAAGCAGGACGCGCTTGGAGGGGTTGAGCACCTTGGCTGTCTCGGCCATGAAACGCACCCCGCACAGAACGATGGTATCGGCATCGGCCTTGGCAGCCCAACGCGCCAGTTCGAGGCTGTCGCCCACATGGTCGGCCACATCCTGAATATCGGCTGTCTGGTAATAATGCGCCAGGATCACTGCATTCCGTTCGGCCTTCAACCTCAAGATCTCATTCACAAGAGCCAGATCCTCATCCTTCTGGTCAATTGTGCTCACATTCCTGTCTATTGAAACGGACGTCATGGATTCTTGGCCTTGTTTCGGTTCCGAGGGTGTCTGAATCGATCTGAACAGAAGGATCGAATCGGCTTTCGGTTCATCGAAGCTGATCCTGTCGCTGCACCGCCCTTTTGAAACGGTGCGCAAAAGTACCCGAGGTCATATCAAAGTGATGGAGTGAGCCATGCTGGGGCGGGTCTATTTTTGCCGACCCATGCCCACCGAAGGCCGATTGATCATTGTCTCAGCCCCATCGGGCGCGGGTAAGACCACGCTGGTGCATCATCTGTTGGCACAGCCTGCACTCGGGCTGCGGTTCAGCGTTTCGGCCACCAGCAGGCCCATGCGGCAAGGCGAGGTGGACGGCCGCGATTATTTCTTCGTCACGCCCGAGAGATTCAAAGAGAAAGTGGCCGCTGGCGACTTCTTGGAGTGGGAAGAGGTGTATCCAGGTCGGTTGTACGGCACACTGCGCAGCGAGGTGGATGCTATGTTGCAACGGGGCGAGCACGTCATTTTCGATGTGGACGTGGTAGGCGGACTGAATATCAAGAAGGCATACGGCCCGCGGGCTTTGGCTGTTTTCATCCAACCGCCTTCGCTCGATGCTCTGCGCCAACGGCTGGAGTCCCGCAATACCGAGGATGCCCTAACACTGGCCACCCGCATAGGCAAAGCCACCCACGAGCTCAGTTTCGGGCCGCAGTTCGATACTGTTGTGGTAAATGATGACCTGACGCGCGCCAAGGCGGAGATCGGTCGGAAGGTGGCCGAGTTCCTCGATCAAGGGCTTGCTGAACAATAGAAGGACCAGACGCATTCCATGTCCATGACAACGCCCGACACAGACGAGACCATTCGCAACCGCGTGGCCGAAAGCGCCTTGGTGACCATTGATCTTGACGATCTATACACCCCTGGTCCTCGCCTGACGTACGACCTTGCGCAGCACCTCTACGAAGGGTTGATCCTGCGCGAGAAGGACATCCGTGCACAATTGGCCGAAGCCGACCTGACCCCTTATTTGCATGCTCATGTGGCCATAACATGTACGGCCGATGCAGTGGTGCCTCAGTGGGCCTATATGCTTGTGGCTGTGGCCTTAGCTCCCGTTGCGTCTACTGTTATTCAAGGTTCTGCCGAGGACCTTGAGCGGGCTTTGGTGCAGATGCGCGTAGCAGCCCTTGACGACAGCCCCTGGCACAACAAGCCTGTGGTGATACGCGGCTGCAGCCGTTACCCGGTGCATCCGAGTGCCTATGTACTGCTTACCGCGCGCCTCCGAAGCGTGGCCCGCAGAATCATGTATGGTGAGGCTTGCAGCACCGTGCCTGTCTGGAAAGGGTGAGGGCAGAAGGGCCGAACACATAGGCGGAACAGCAGAGACCCGCCTGCCCATTAGCTTTGCCCGCCATGGAATTCTCTCCGAGATATGACTTAGTTGAAGAGCTGCGGTGGCGCGGGCTGTTGCACGATGCAATACCCGGAACACAGGAACTGTTGAACCGCGATCAGGTGTCGGGCTATGTGGGTTTTGACCCCACAGCCGACTCGCTGCATATAGGCAATCTGGTGCCCATCATGCTGCTCGTGCACCTGCAACGGGCGGGCCATAGGCCCATTGCTCTGGTGGGCGGTGCCACGGGCATGATAGGCGATCCATCGGGCAAATCGGCCGAGCGCAACCTGCTTGATGAGCAGACGCTACGCCACAACCAGGCGTGCATCAAGGCGCAGTTGGAACGGTTCCTCGATTTCGGGGCCGGGCCCAACAGTGCGCAGATGACCAACAACTACGATTGGTTCGGGCCGTTCACCCTGCTGGGTTTCATGCGCGAGGTGGGCAAGCACATCTCGGTGAGCTACATGATGGCCAAAGACAGTGTGAAGAACCGCTTGGAGACGGGCATATCGTTCACCGAATTCACGTACCAGCTCATACAGGGCTACGATTTCTGCCATCTGTACACCCACCACGGCTGCAAACTCCAAATGGGCGGTAGCGACCAGTGGGGAAATATTGTGACCGGCACCGAGCTGATACGCAGAAAGGAAGGCGGTGAGGCGTTCGCCCTTGTGGCCCCATTGGTGACCAAGGCCGATGGCGGCAAGTTCGGCAAGACCGAAAAGGGCAACGTGTGGCTGGCCCCCGAGCGCACATCGCCATACCAGTTCTATCAGTTCTGGCTGAACACATCGGACGATGATGCCAAGCGGTACATACGCATCTTCACGTTGCTTAGCCGCGAGCGGATAGAGGAACTGGAGCGCGAACAGGAGGCGGCCCCGCATCTGCGTGCATTGCAGCACGCCCTGGCCGATGAGGTGACCACCCGCGTGCACAGCGCAGAGGAGCTGCAGATGGCCAAAGCGGCCTCTGAACTGCTGTTCGGTAAAGGCACTGAGGAGATGCTCCGCGCCTTGCCCGAGGCGCAACTGATGCAGGTGATGGACGGTGTGCCCACGTTCGAAGTGGATAGGGCCTTGTTCGCGCAAGGCATCCGGCTCATCGATCTGCTGGCCGTGAACACGGCTTTCTTCCCATCGAAGGGTGAGGCCCGCAAAATGGTGCAGGCTGGTGGTGTGGCAGTTAACAAAGCGAAAATTGACCAGCCCGATGCGCTGATAGGCACCGGCCATCTTATAAACGACAGGTACCTGCTGGCTCAGAAAGGTAAGAAGAACTACTGCCTGATAAGGGCGGTGTGAATGCCTGACTGATGGAGGCGAAAGACCACGATAAGTGGCTGCATCGCATAGCACTGACCATGCTGCCGGGCATAGGCGATGGCCGCGCACGGAAGTTGGTGGCGTATTGTGGTGGCGTGAATGAGGTCTTCGCCCACAAGAAACCACAACTCTTGAAAGTTCCGGGCATAGGCGAGGTACTTGCCAATGCTATTGTAAAAGCCAATCTTTTCAAAGAGGCGGAGAAGGAACTCCGGTTTGTGACCGATAATGGCATCAGGCCATTGTTCTTCCTCGATCCCGGATATCCGCACCGGTTCCTGGAACTGGAGGATTCGCCTGTATTGCTTTACACCAAGGGGGAGATGGACCTGAACGCACCGCGCACGCTGAGTGTGGTTGGCACCCGCAAGGCCACAGCCCAAGGCAAGGCATTCACAGAAGAACTGATAGAAGGACTGGCCCCCACGGGGGTGACCATTGTGAGCGGATTGGCTTACGGTATCGACATAGCAGCGCACAGGGCCGCACTGAAGCACGGCCTGCCCACGGTGGCATGCCTGGCGCACGGATTAGACCGCATTTACCCCGACCTGCACCGCAGGACAGCCGAGGAGATGCTGGCCCATGGCGGCTGGGTGAGCGATTTCTGCAGCGGTACGTTGCCCTCGCGCGACAACTTTCCGAGCCGAAACCGCGTGATAGCCGGACTGGCCGATGCCACCATTGTGATAGAGGCGGCCGACAGCGGTGGGGCGCTCATAACAGCCGAGATAGCATTGAGCTACAACCGCGATGTGTTCGCTGTGCCGGGCCGCCCGGGCGATACTTACAGCGTAGGTTGCAACCGGTACATCAACCAGAACAAAGCGGCACTCATAAGCTCGGCCACTGAGCTGATAACCGCCATGAGCTGGGATGTGGAACGCCCCACCCCCGTGCAACGACAGATGTTCGTGGAAGTGAGCGAGGAGCAACGACCTGTGCAACAACTGCTGGCCGAGGGTGCCATGCGCATCGACCTGATCAGTACCCGCTTGAGCATGCCCATGAGCAAGGTTAGCGCCATGCTCACAGAGATGGAGCTCGCTGGCGCCATCGAGTCATTGCCCGGTAAGGTCTATCGTTTGGCCTGAGGGCCGCTGAGCACTTCCACGGCCTTGCGCACCGCAGGGTCATCAGCATTCATGACAGGGTAATATCCGTTGCCGTTCCACACCGTGCGGGCCATCATGGCCTTGAGGTATTGGCCCACGACACTCCGTATGCGGCTCCAATCGGCCTCGGTGCCGCTGATCTTCTTCTCGGTGGCCCGCTGCCTTATCAAACTCAAACTCGAAGGGTCTATCTGATACTCGGTGTTGAACCTGTTGACATCGCCAAGCTGGGTCATCCGGTTGCGGTCGCGCTGAGCCAAATCAAGAGCCATATCGCGCAGCAGGCCGCTATTGAGCAGGCGGGTGTAGAGCTCTGTCAGGTCGGTTGTATCGAGCGGGATGAAAACATCGGGCACAATTCCCCCTCCTCCACGCACCAACTTTCCGGCCTTGGTGTAATAGCGTGTGGTATCAGCTATGCGAATGCTGTCGGCCGAATAGAGTTCGCCATGTTCGTAGCGATCCATGAGGTCGTAGCCGTATTCATCGACCTTATCGTAGGGCTTCTGTATGCACCTGCCGCTGGGGGTGTAGTAGCGTGCTATGGTGAGGCGCAGTGCCGACCCATCGGGCAGTTGCACCTGCTCTTGCACCAGGCCCTTCCCGAACGACCTGCGGCCTATCACCTGACCGCGGTCGTTGTCTTGTACAGCCCCGGCCACGATCTCCGATGCCGATGCCGACCCCTCGTCTATCAGCACCGCCACAGGCATCGATTCTATCATGCCCCGAGCAGTGGCGTAATTCACCTCCTTAGGGCGCGAACGGCCTTCGGTGTATACGATCAGTTCGCCTTTGGGCAGAAGTTCATCGCACATGTCGATGGCAGCGCTGAGGTATCCGCCCGGATTGCCGCGCAGGTCCAGGATCAGGCTCTTCATCCCTTTCCCCTTCAACTCAGTCAATGACTTCAAAAACTCTTCAGATGTGGTCGAAGCGAAACGGCTCACCTTGATGTAGCCCACGCCCGCATTCATAAGGTACGAGGCATCGATACTATAAAGCGGTATGCGGTCGCGCACTATATCGAACTCCAATGGTTTGCGCTGGCCCCTGCGTACCACCGTTACCTTCACCACGGTGCCTTTCTGCCCGCGCAGGTTCTTCACTACATCCTCGCTCTTGAAGCCGATACCCGCCACGTTCTTGCCGTCAATGGCCGTGATGCGGTCGCCAGACATCACCCCGAGTTTCTCAGAAGGTCCTCCGGCAATGGCCGACACCACCACAATGGTGTCGGAAATGATGTTGAACTCAACTCCTATCCCTTCAAAATTCCCTTCCAAAGGCTCGTTCATGGCCTGAAGGTCCTTGGCGGGGATGAATGCCGAGTGCGGGTCGAGCTGGCTGAGCATGGCCACAATGGCTTCGTCAGTCAATCCGGCCACATCAATGGAATCGACATACTCCTCGCTCACATAATTCAGGATGTCGGTCACCTTACGTGCCGATGCGGCCTCATCGCCATCAGCCCCGACCACACTCATCGGGCTGCGCATGTGGGCGCCCAGCAACATGCCGAGGGCCAGCACAATGCTGAGCACGATGGGATAATAGATGTACCTGCGATTGTTCACGTCCCGTCAGACCTGATCGATGTCGTGCAGTTCAACAACCTCGACCCCTGCCTGTTCGAGGAATTCGATGCCGCCCGTGTCCTTATATCTATCGCGATAAACCAAGCGGCTGATGCCCGCCTGATGGATGAGCTTACTGCAGTCACGGCAGGGCGAGAGAGTGAGGTACAGCGTGGCATCCCTGGCGCTGTTGGTGCTGCGCGCCACTTTCATGATGGCATTGGCCTCGGCATGCAACACATACCAGTGGGTGTTTCCGTGGTCATCCTCGCAGCAGTTGTCGAAACCCGAAGGAGTGCCGTTGTAGCCATCGGCAATGATCTGGCCGCTACGCACAATGAGTGCGCCCACCTGCTTGCGCTTGCAGTAAGAAAGACGCGACCACTCCTGGGCCATACGTAGGTAGGCGCGGTCGTACCGGGCCTGCTTTCGGCTGTTGTCCTTCGCTTCCTCAGGTCCTGATGACATGCGATAGATGAGGTTTCGGGGAGATAAAGAAGGGAGGCCCCGAAGAGCCTCCCTCACCACCGTACCCGGAGCCGGGGTCGAACCGGCACGGTATTGCTACCATTGGTGTTTGAGACCAACGCGTCTACCGATTCCGCCATCCGGGCAAGGAGGCGCGAAAGTAATGACTCAGGTTGATGGTACGAAAAAGAAAACCCCGCCAAATGACGGGGTCTCTTTTTGGAGGTCACGAGCGGATTTGAACCGCTGTACGAGGTTTTGCAGACCTCTGCCTAACCGCTCGGCCACGTGACCGTTAGGGCCGACAAAAGTAATCAAACTGCGCTGATCAGGGCCGTGCCCATGTCCATTCTACCACACTGCTCTCTAAAGGCCCATTGACGGGGGGCGAGAACTTGGTGAGCCGCAGCGTTATAGCCTCGGCTTGATCGAAGTTGGCGACCAATGCAGATACCGTTCTATGTGCCACGGCCTCAATCAGTTCTGATCGAATGGCCATCTGGGCACGCACCACCTCAACGACATGTACATAATCGATGGCGTGTTCCAATTTATCGGTAGCAGCGGCCTTGTCCATCTCCACCCTGAACCGCACATCAATGCGGTAACGACCACCGATAATGGCCTCTTCGGCCAAGCAGCCGTGGTAGGCCCACAGCTCAATGCCGTTCACCTCGAGGGTCTGGGTCATTGTAACTTGGAAAGGGCAGAGACTATCCGCTCCACGGTCTCGTCACGGCCCAGAAGCACCAAAACCTCAAACAGTACCGGCCCACCTGCCTGCCCTGTGGTGAGCACGCGGAAAAGCTGCATCACTTGGCCAGGCTTCATGCTAACGGCCTCGGCTGTGGCATTGAAGCATGCCTCTATCGCAGCACCGTTCCATTCGCAATTGGTCAATGCGGCATGAAGTTTCTCAAAGAAAGCCCTCGCTTCGGGGTTCCATCGTTTGCCTATCACTCCCTCGTCATATCCCGCAGGGCGATCAAAAAAGAAAGTACTCAGACCCCAGAACTCGTTGGCGAAATGGGCTTTCTCTTTCACAAGTGCACAGATACGAGCGGCCTTGTCGGCATCGATGGCATGCCCATTTGCGGTAACCTGAGCCATATAATCAGCTGCCAGTTCAGATTCTGGGCGTTGGCGCAGATACTGCTGGTTGAACCACTTGGCCTTCTCGGGGTCGAATTTGGCTCCCGACTTGCCCACGCGCTCAAGCGAAAATGCATCGACCAGCTCATCGAGCGAGAAGATCTCCTGATTTGTACCTGGGTTCCAGCCCAAAAGGGCGAGCATGTTGACAAATGCCTCGGGGTAATAGTCGCGCTCGCGGTAGCCGCTGCTCTGCTCGCCCGTGTGCGGGTCTTTCCAGTTGAGCGGAAACACCGGGAACCCGAGTCTGTCGCCATCGCGTTTGCTCAGTTTGCCATTGCCATCGGGCCGCAAAAGCAGTGGCAGGTGGGCAAACTGCGGCATAGTATCCTCCCACCCCAGATAGCGGTACAGCAGCACATGCAGAGGTGCAGATGGTAGCCATTCCTCGCCCCGAATAACATGGGTGATCTCCATCAAATGGTCATCAACGATGTTGGCCAAGTGGTACGTGGGCATTCCATCGCTCTTGAAAAGGACTTTGTCGTCCATCTGTGCAGTCTGTACCACCACCCAACCGCGTATCAGGTCGTGGACGCGCACTTCTTCTTTGCGCGGAATCTTGATCCTAATCACATAAGGGTCACCGCTATCGAGACGTCTGTGCACTTCGTCCTCGCTCAGCGTGAGGCTGTTGCGCATGGTCTGACGTGTCACCGCATTGTACTGCGGGCTGGCCACTTTGGCGCGGGTGAGCCGCTCGCGCATCTCCTCCAATTCCTCTGGCGTGTCGAAAGCATAATAGGCATGGCCCGAAGCAATCAACTGCTCGGCATACTGGCGGTACATGGGTTTGCGCTCGCTCTGGCGGTATGGACCGTGCGGGCCACCCACCCAAGGGCTTTCCACAGGGCTTATTCCGCACCACTCGAGCGACTCGCGTATGTAGTCCTCGGCCCCTGGCACAAAGCGACCCTGATCGGTGTCCTCGATGCGGAGGAGGAAATCGCCACCGTTCTTCTTGGCGAACAGGTAATTGTAGAGCGCAGTACGCACACCGCCCATGTGCAAAGGGCCGGTGGGACTGGGCGCAAAGCGCACGCGGATGCGTCTTTCAGTCATGATATCGGGTCAATGAAAAGGGGTGCAAATGTAGATGGGGGCGGCAGGTACTAGCCCTGGCTTCACCACTCGTAAGACAGGCCGAGGCCGAACTCGGGCCCGATGGCCACCCTGCGGCCATAACGCGCAATGATCCTAGCATTGATGCCCAGCCCCTTGAAACGCTGCTCGAACCGCATACCGAACTCGGCATACTGAGCCGCGTTGGCGAAAAGGCCTGTGTGCAGGGCGCGCTCGTAGGTATAACCAAGAGTGTCTGTCAAGGTCTGGTTGGTGGCGGCATCCGCTTTGGTAAGGGGCAATCTGCCACCCACCAGAATGGCAATGTGGGTCTTCTTATTCCAAGAGATATCAAGCACGTATCGGACATCGAGATCGCTGGTATATCCTTTGAAACGGAGGCGGTAACCGGCTTCCACCCAGCTCTCAATCATGCCTTTGCGGTAGCCGAGCCTCAGACCTGGATGAAGAACGAATGTCGATGGGCCCGACCGGAGGGCCTTCACCGAGTCGGTGGTGGGCACATTGGCTTCTCCATTCAAGAAAAGACTGAGTCCGAAGGTCTTGTTCACCAGATTGTAATTGACCCCCAGCATGATATTGGCCAGACCGAACACCTCGCCCGATCCGAGTGTGTCGGGGAAGTAGGGCGCTGCCTGAAGGGCGCTTCCGGTGCCCGCCCATGTCATTGGCACCGAACCCATGAAGGTTAGACGATCGGTTAGTCCGAATCGACCATTGATATCGATGTTTATCTGGTTGACCTTGCGGTGCAATGCAATGGTGCTGCCATCGGCACCAAGGATGCTTCCATAGCCCAGATAGCTGAACCCGGCACCTACACGCCCGCCCCCTTTCCGCACGGGCCAAGGTTCTTGTGCTTGGGCCAAGAGGCTAAGTGATAAGAAGCAGAAAAGGATGGCCGCGCGCATGGTACAAATGTATCGGCTGCGGAGCGGGCTGGAAGGGGTCGGTCAGCGAACCCAGCCTCAGTATGACATCATCTTACTGATCTTGTTCATGTGGCTCAACTTCTCGAAGAAGCGACCCAGATTACCGGCCACCATGATGTGGTGCGAGTTGTAGCCCTTTTCGCCCGCCATGTTCAAATGGAACATGTATCGGATGGTGATTGAGGTGTTCTTGATGAACCAAGAACGTGCGGCCGCGCTGAACACGACACCATGACCAATTCCCTTATCGGTGTACTCGCCACCGTAGCCGGCCGCCACGGCCAACCCGATAGGCTGAAAGAACCGCTTGGTGCTGTAGTGCCCGAAACTGCCTTCGATCAACACAGGAAAATGACCATAGAAGAATGTGGAAGGAAGAAAGCTGGTCTCTATATGGGCACCAACGGTGAGGGGTACATCCACGGAGAAAGAGAAATCAGGACCAATCTCAACGAATGTGATCATCGGATTGTAGTAGGCCCCGAACGCGGGCGACACACCATCCTTCAAAGGATTGTGGATCAGCACGACACTCACACCCACCTCGTTGCGGAATCGGTCGGAAAAATCCAGTTTCCTTCTGCCCTGAGCTGACGCACCGGTGCAGATCAGCAACAATAGGGCTAGGGCCGTAAGGCGATGTCTCATTTGGCGGGGCTTCATCGATGAACGACCGCCTGTAACGGATATTGTGCAAACAGGTTTCCGCAAATCGCAATTGTCGCGTTACGGGGCAGCCCTCGCTTATTTTGCATCGAGCCCATGGATGCCTTCTATTTGATCAAGAAGTTGAATTTCCTCACCCAGCCTTGGATCTGGATCCTTGGTCTGTTGGTGGCCTCGTTGATCGTTCGTGAGCAGCACAAGAGCCGGAAGCTGGTTGCTGCGGCATTGGCTATGGCCCTCTTCCTTAGCAACAACTTCATTATTGACGAGCTTTTACGTGCTTGGGAAGTACCGGTACATCCCGCATCGGAATACCGCGGCAAGGTTCAGACAGCCATATTGCTCGGTGGCGGTCTTTCCTATGACAAGGATGTCGATAGGGTGAATTACGGTTCCAACGCGGATCGCTATATCCAAGTGCTTGAGCCGCTCAGGAACGGACTTGCAGAGCGTGTGGTGGTGAGTGGTGGCGCTGCCAATCTGCTCGAGCCTTGGACCTACGAAGCAGAGATGTTGCGTAGGTTCCTGATCAATGCTGGAATTGACAGCACAAGGGTGCTTGTGGAACGAAACAGCCGCACCACCTATGAGAATGCTGCTCATTGCAAAGCACTCCTGGACAGTATTGAACCGGGCGGGTCGTTCCTGCTGGTAACATCGGCCATTCACATGCGCAGGGCATTGGCTTGTTTCAATGCACAGGGCTTGGATGTGCGGCCCTACACGGTTCAGAAGATGGTGGGACACCGTAGATCAGACCTATCATATCTGCTCATACCCAGTATGGCCGCAATTGGCCGCTGGGAGCAACTGATGCACGAGCTTTTCGGCTTTGCGTATTACCGGGTCACAGGCCGTATCTGACTTGAGGTTTTTGGAGGTTCATCGATCACCCTGGCGGGTTCAGATGGATTGTCCGTACTCCTAAACAAGCCTAACGTGCTGATGGTCAGCATCTACATATTTCGCTTTGGACTCATCCCAGTATTCAGAGCGAAAAGCAGCCCGCGACCCTTGTAAGTGCGGAGAATTTTTCCTTAATTTTGCATGTTCCTAACCAAACCCACTGGCACATGACGCGAAAAGAAAGAGTCCTGTTCATTTCTCAGGAGATAACCCCGTACCTGCCAGAGAGCCACATCGGTAAAATAGGGCGTCAGTTGCCGCAGGGAATCCAAGAACGAGGGAGAGAGATAAGGACCTTTATGCCGCGTTTCGGCTGTGTGAACGAGAGGAGGAACCAACTCCATGAGGTGATCAGGCTCAGTGGTATGAACCTGATCATTGACGACAACGACCATCCCCTGATAATTAAGGTGGCGAGCATTCAAAGTGCGCGTATGCAGGTGTACTTCATTGACAACGATGAGTACTTCCTGCGCAAGTTCACCACCCACGACAAGGACAACAAGCTTTTCAAAGACAACGATGAAAGGTTGGTGTTCTTCTGCCGTGGGGTGTTAGAGACCGTGAAGAAACTCAATTGGACCCCTGATGTGATCCATTGCCACGGTTGGATGACATCGCTGATTCCATTGCTGATCAAGAAGGTTTACCACGAGGATCCGGTGTTTGAGAGCGCCCGGGTTGTTTACTCGGTATACAACGATGGCTTCAAAGGTTCGCTCGACAAGAAACTCTCTGCTAAACTGCGAATGGATGGGATGAGCGATGAAGATGTTGCCTTGTTCGCAGACCCCACGCACGCAGGCCTGACAGGTGCTGCTCTGCGTTATGCTGATGCTGTGGTGAAGGGTGACGGGAACCTCGACCCTAAATTGGCTGAACTGCTCACGAACTTTGAAGGCCCGCTTTTGGGTTCACACGATCAGGAAAACTACGTTGATGCGTATTCCTCATTTTATGACGAGGTGTTGGCCACCGAAGGCCTCTTGGCCGACTGAAGGCCGCGTTCTGCCATCTGAGGTGATGAATATTCTGTCATCAGGCCTAAGAGCCTTTTCTACGCCCTTGGGTGCAATGGCGATGGGCGCCATCATCATTTTGGGCGGTTCGTGCAAGAAGCCGGAATTGGCTGGCGAGGATCTGCTTCCTGACTTTGAGCACGACAACCTCTTTCAGGCGGACACTTTCACCATTGTTGCTGAGACCGAGCTTTGGGACACTATAGATGCCACAGCAAGCGACCAGATTTGCCTCTTAGGTGATTTCAACGATCCGTTCTTCGGGCGCACCTCGGCTGGGTTTTACACTCAGTTCACGTACTCTTCGGTGCCTAGTTTCCCAACTGGATCGGTGGTCGACTCGGTAGTGATGACCTTGAAATATGCGGGCATCTACGGTAATTCCGACAAACTCACGGGTACGCAGAAAGTGCGAGTTTACGAACTCAGCGAAAGGCTCAGTGAAACCAAGACATACCTCACTTCAGACCAACACACCTACCATCCAACAGTGATCGGTTCAAAGACCTTCTGGCCCGACCTGAACCACACTGTTGTGATTGATGATAATTTCTATTCCCCTCATCTGAGAATAAAACTTGACAACGAAATCGGCCAAAGGCTGCTCAATATCAACGCCTATGGCAGCGAGGCCACTTTCAAAGAGAATTTCTGGGGATTTGCCGTGATGCCCGATAACGGTAGCCTGCCTGTTGATCAAGGTGGAATCGTTTATTTCAAATTGAGCGATGCCGTATCTGGCGTCACGCTTTATCTGCACACTAGCACCGACACGCTATCAGTCAGTTACCCGATTAAGACCACCTGTGTATCCCACAGCTGGTTCAGCCATGAGTATGTGTCGGACCTGCTGGCCCACATCGGCCATTGTGATCTGGGGCGCCAGAAGCTATTTGTTCAAGGCACCGGTGGCACAAGGGTTAGGCTCCGCTTCCCATATCTGAGTCAGATGGCCAAGAATGGCCCTATTGCCATCAGTAAAGCGCAACTCATCTGCCCCATCGAGGACTATTCAGATGCCAGGTATTCAGCATCGCCCGGATTGTTCCTGCAGCGTTACATATTGCGCGAGTCATCCTCGGGCAATGCGGACAGTCTGTCTTTGGCCCTGCTCACCGATATGACTGACAATCAAGTAGGCGGTCTGGCCAGTTTTGATAACGATAAACGACAGTATGTGCTTGATATGCCAATATTTGCGCAGCGTGTGGTGAACGGGGACTTTGGTGCTGACACCTCCTTGTACCTCACGACATCCGGCTACGTTCAAGCGGCCTATCGTTCCATACTTAACGGCCCTGGTCATGAAACCCGGCCTATGAAACTTAGGATCCTTTACACTAAGCTCGAACCCTGAACATGTGCGGCATAGTAGGTTACATCGGGAAGCGCGAGGCCTATCCCATCCTGATCAAAGGCCTGAAGAGGCTCGAATACCGAGGGTATGATAGTGCTGGAATCTGCCTGTTGAAAAATGGGCTGCATGTGCACAAGTGCAAAGGCAAGGTGAGCGACCTCGAGGCTCACGCGAAAGGCAACGACCTGAGCGCCACCATCGGCATTGGCCATACAAGATGGGCCACACATGGCGAACCGAACGATATCAACGCACACCCTCACATCTCGGGCGATAGGAGGTTAGCATTGATTCACAACGGAATCATTGAGAACTATGCCACCCTCAAGGCCGAGTTGATTCAACGCGGGCATAGTTTCAAAAGCGACACAGATACCGAGGTTCTCACACACCTGATTGAAGAGATCAAGAAGAATTCCAAGGTTGATCTGGCCGAGGCGGTTCGGCTTGCTCTCACTCAGGTGATAGGCGCTTATGCAATTGTCGTGGTGAGTCAGGATGATCCCGAGGTTCTGATAGGTGCCAAGAAAGGCAGCCCGATGGTGGTGGGAGTAGGCCGCGATGAATATTTCATCGCAAGTGATGCCACACCCATCATTGAGTACACCAAGAACGTAGTGTACCTTGAGGATGAGGAAGTTGTAGAGGTCCGTCCTGGTAAGGAATTACGCATCCGCAGCATCCATAACGAGGAGAAGACCCCGTATGTACAAGAGTTGGAGATGCAGCTTGAAGCATTGGAAAAGGGTGGATACCCTCACTTCATGCTGAAGGAGATCTATGAGCAACCGCGATCCATTGCCGACAGCATGCGCGGTCGCATCCATCCCGACACAGGTACAGTGAGCCTTGGCGGCATTCTCGATTACGAACAGAAGATCCTGAACGCCAAGCGTATCATCATAATCGGCTGCGGTACATCGTGGCATGCAGGGTTGGTAGGTGAGCATTTGATTGAGGATATGGCTCGTATCCCAGTTGAGGTTGAGTATGCATCTGAATTCCGGTATCGCAACCCCATCATTAATGAGGACGATGTGATAATGGCCATATCACAAAGTGGCGAGACAGCCGATACCCTTGCAGCAATTGAACTGGCCAAATCGAAGGGTGCCACCATCCTCGGTATATGTAACGTTGTCGGTAGCAGCATTGCACGCGCCACCCACGCTGGCAGCTACACCCATGCCGGTCCGGAGATCGGGGTCGCATCGACCAAGGCATTCACAGCGCAGGTCACGGTACTCACGCTCATCGCCTTGCGTTTGGCCCACCGCAAGGGCACCCTTACCGAGTCCCGTTACCACCAGATTCTGAACGGACTGGCCGGTATACCGGAAATGGTGAAGGACATGCTGAAGAGCGATGCTCAGACCCGTTACATCGCCCAGACTTTCAAGGATGCACGCAACTTCCTTTATCTTGGCAGGGGATACAATTTCCCAGTGGCACTTGAAGGCGCTCTGAAGCTGAAAGAGATTTCGTACATCCATGCCGAAGGGTACCCAGCGGCCGAGATGAAGCACGGCCCCATAGCATTGATTGATGAGGAGATGCCCGTGGTGGTGATAGCCACCAAGCGCGGTAGCTATGAGAAGGTGCTGTCGAACATTCAGGAAGTGAAAGCTCGCAAAGGGCGAATCATTGCCATCGTATCGGAAGGTGACGAGCATGCTGCCGGGCTGGCCGACCACATCATTGAGATACCCGAGACCGAGGAGGAACTGGTGCCCTTGTTGGCATCGATTCCATTACAACTCTTGGCCTACCACATAGCTGTGCTGCGCGGTTGCAATGTCGATCAGCCTCGCAATTTGGCCAAGAGTGTCACAGTGGAGTGATTCTCTATCTCAATTCCCACCTTCCTTCTTGTCTTCAGATTTCGGTAACGGGGTATTGGGTCGATTAGGTTCACGGCCCCTTCTGCCAATAGTTCCGCCCCAAAGGCCCATCTGAGGGTCGCGCGGTGGCGATGTCGGCTGTCGCTGGAAGTGGAACGGCTGCGGTTCGCGCCTCTTAAGGTTCCTGCTCTTGCGCCTCTGTCTGAAATAGTCCTTGCCCTTGGTAGTCCCGGTCCCACTGCGACCAGAAGAATTGCCAAATGCCGATTTCTCGGTATCAACTGCATTTCGATACCGCTGGTTCCCAAAGCCCGCATCGGCCCTGTAGCGGGGCGATCGGCCCTTGTTTCTGAGGAAATGGTCTGACCCATCGAACAGGCTACCACGAGTGCGCTTGGTGGAGAACGCATCCTGATTGCGATATCTTCCACTGCCTCGCTTGGTTACAAATGCATCGGCCATTGCGCCTCGGTTTCGGGCCGATACAGGTCTCACGAAAAGGTCGGCCTTGGCTGATCCTTTGTGGTCGCTCACCCGCACCATGAACCCTCCCTTGCGTGCCTTTGTGCGCACCCGCTCGTTGGTTATGCCCATGCTTGGGCACTCGACCTGAGCTTCAACCGGATCCCCGGTAAGACTCAGCACTGACATCATCACAAAAAAAAGACGGGCCCTCATGAGACCCGTCCAATGTACATTGTTCTACCCGCCCTCAATGGCAGATGATGTTCTGCCCACAGATAGCGATGCGCTCGGCAGCGTTATTGAGCAGTTGGACATTGTCGAAATTGAGCGTGATAGCACCGCTGGCATCGGCCGTGGCGGTCACAGTGCCACTCTGGCCGTCACCGAACAAGTTCTCTTGCACTTCGGGGTTCAGCTCCATGTTGTTGAGGCGGAATGTGGCCTGCCCATCAGCAGCAGCTGTGCTGCCCAATTGCCACATGCCATCGTTAATGGTGTAGGTCTTGGTCTCGCCTGCTGCTGGGGTGCTGCTGAGCGTGATATTAAGGGTGGCCAGAATAAGCGTGTTGCCGCTACCGAACGTCACATCGCGCATGTGGGTGAACCACATGGCTCCGAAATGATCTGTGGATGCACAAACGTTATAACCGGGCGCGAATTCCAACTTTTTGCCATCGATGATCACAGCATCATCGGTGAGATCATCACATGTTATTCCTGTTTCGGTGCCATCATCAGTACATGATGTGAATGCCACTGACAAGGCTAAGGCCAGTATGGGAAGGGCAAATAGTTTCGGGGTGCGCATGGTTTCGAGTGTTTTTGGTGCGGCACAATGGTAAGGATCTTACTACGAGGGCAATTTGCGTTGAATCACGTAAAGTAAGAATACCCGATCAGGGCCTCGTAATTTCCGCCTCCTAAAAAACTGAGTATGCGCCCCGATTTCACGCTACTGCCTGAAATGCCTGACAATGTCAGTGAATTCAATTCACCTTTTTACAATCGGTTCAACCTCAGGAAGAATGAAAGACCGCTGCTTCTGACAGATAGAATCAGCAAGGACTTCGTTTTCCCAACCTTTTATAAGAATGTGAGTTGTGGCATCGGCATTTTCATGTGCAATTACCAAGCTGCGTTAGCGCTGCTCCCCCACTCTGCCATGCGACCCGTGCGCATGCCGGGCAATAGGGCCGTTGTCATTTTCTCGTGCTACGAATACCGCACGGTGATGAACATGAGGCCTTATAACGAAATCGCCATGACCATACCCATACTTATGGGTCCTGGACTGAGTCTGCCGGTTCTTCCCTTGATATCAAAGGTATTCAAGAACTTCGGGTACCACGTTTTCTCGATGCCCGTTACGAGCGAGGAGAACCGCCTGCGCGGGCAGAAACTCTGGGGCATCCCAAAAGTCACCGAGCGCATCGATATTGTTCAGACTGGCGGCTATTCGACCACCGTGGCTTTCGACCAGAGTGACAAAGAATATTTCCGGTTAGATGTGCCGATGGATGGCTCTCCCACAGCCTTTGACGAGACCGGGCATCTCTACACCGTGCTCGATGGTCAGGTGCTGAAGGCGCAGACCAGTTTCAAAGGCCAGTTCAACGTGAACAAGCACATGGGGCTCCTTTTCTCGAAAGGAAAAAAATCAGAAAGGCCGCTGCTCACCCTGGGCAACTCGCCACGGGCCGAGGCCCTTAAAAAGCTCGAGATAGAGGAGTCGGTGTTCCAGACCCGTTGGTGCCTCAGCATGGAAGCGTGTTTCGACCTTGGTGTACCCGTGCAGGCATGATGCGACTTTTCTTTTTACTGAGTGCGGTCTCTTTCCTATCCACGGGCTGTGCGCTCAACCTGCACTCGCTGTTCAGGCTCAAACCCGACCTGAGCGACCACCGCTGGCTGCGGGCATTGCCACTGGAGGCATCGGCCCAGCCATTTCATTTCGCACAGACCACCGACACCACGTGGGGCACGCGTCTGCGTGTGAATGATTGGAGTCCGCCTGTTGTGCCGCTTTGGCGGACATTGCACGAATTGACGAAGGCCCACCCCAATCAGGCTTTGGTTGTGATTCGCAACGACACGGTGCTTTACGAGCATTACACTCATGGTGCAGAGCAGCTCAACCCTTCGTATTCGGTGGCTAAATCGTTCACTTCGGCATTGGTAGGTTTTGCTGTACAAGATGGGTTACTGGCCCTCACAGATCTTGTGGCCAAGCACCTTCCAGACTTCAGCCCCGACCCGCGCTATCGCAAAGTGACCATCGCTCACCTGCTCAACCACACCTCGGGCATCGAGCATCCTTTGGTGGTCGATGGACTGTTCTACTACGGCACCCGAACGGAACGGGCCAAGAATTTCATCAGGTTCAAGCACGAGCCGGGGACCAATCAGGCGTACATGAACATGAACATCTGGTTGATAGGCCGGGTGTTGGAAAAGGTGACCAGGGCGCCACTGAACCAGTACATGCAGACCAAGATATGGGGGCCACTCGGCATGGAGAGTGCCCGCTGGAGTGCCGATGCCGATGACCATATCAAACCATACTGCTGCCTACAGGCCACTGCACTCGATTACGCCAAATTCGGCCGATTGTATCTGAATAAGGGGGAATGGTCAGGAAAGCAGTTGTTGAACAGGGAGTGGATCGAGCAGAGCATCACACGCGACACCACACAAGGCGGTACGTTTGGATATCACAACTGTTGGTACATCGGCTACAAAGAGGAGATGGATTTCATTGCCATCGGGCTTTACAAGCAGCATCTGTACATCAATCCCCGAAAAAAGGTCATCATAGTGAGCCTGAACGACCGCCCCCGGGGCTCTGCCCAGCGTAAACTGAACTGGGAGGACATCTGCAGGCAGATCGTTGATCAATTGTGAGAGGCAAGGGGGCACTTTGACGATGCATTTGGCCTCGCTCTTCCCTCAAGAATCTTATTTCACCCCCTCACTCGCCAGAAATAGGGCGAGAGCAGCACCAGTACGGTGAACAGTTCCAATCGGCCCAGGAGCATGTTCCAACTCAGGATCCATTTGGCCCCATCAGAGAAAAATGAGAAATTGAATGACGGGCTGATATTGCCGATGCCCGGCCCCGTGCAGCCCATACACGAGGCGGCCGCGCTCATGCTGGTGGCAAAATCGGGCCCGGTGAATGCGATGGCCAGTGTGGACACAGCAAAGCACACAATGTAGAAGATGGTGAACGAGGTGATCTGGTCGATCACGTCCTGACTGAGCGAGCGACCGTTGAGCCTGACGGGGATCACGGCATTGGGGTGCAGCTGCCGCCTTATCTCGGCAAAGGCGTTCTTGTAGAGCACCACGTGGCGCACCACCTTCATGCCACCTGTGGTGCTGCCGGCCATTGCGCCAACGAACAACAGCATAAAGAATACCATGCTCATGGCTTGGCCCCAATGCGTGTAGTCGGCCGTTGCGAAACCCGTGGTTGTGACTATTGATATGACCTGAAAGAGCGAATGGCGGAACGATGCTTCCCAGCCCATCCCAACGTGCCTGAGCAGGTAATACATCACTCCGAAAGTGAATAAGCCGATAATGGCGAGGTAGGTATACAACTCATCGTCCTTGCGCAGCTTATCCCACCGCCCCTTGAGCAGAAAATAAAGCAGCATGAAATTGGTGCCGCCCAACAGCATGAAAAACGCAGTGACGTACTGCGCTGCCACAGGGAACGACATCATACTGTCGTTGTAATTGCCGAAACCTGCCGTAGCCACCGTTCCGAAACTGTGGCACACACTATCGAACCAGCCCAGCCCGGTCAGACGCATGCAAATGATCTGCGCCACGGTAAGTCCCACATAGATGCCCCATAGGCGTTTGGCGGTGTCGCTTATGCGGGGCGATATCTTGTCGTGGCTGATGCCCGATGACTCGGCTGCGAACAGCTGCATACCACCGATACCCAATGCGGGCAGAATGGCAACGGCCAGCACGATGATGCCCATGCCTCCGATCCAATGGGTGAGGGAGCGCCATAGTAAGATGTCCTTTTGAACAAGGCGCAGATCACTGATCACAGAGGCTCCTGTGGTGGTGAAGCCGCTCATACTCTCGAAATAGGCATCGGCCAGACCAGGCAGCACCCCGCTGAGCATGTATGGCAACGAACCGGACAGTGCCATCACCATCCAGCCGAGAGTCACAATTAGGAAACCCTCGCGTCTCTTGATGTTGGGGCGTGTGCGAATGCGAGACAGGACGAACATGAGCAACCCAAGCCCAATTGTCGCTGTGGCACTCACCAAGATCGGAATAAGGTCGGTGCACTTGTAATAGAACGTGGCGCTGAGACATGTGAGCATGAATGCCCCATTGATCATGAGCATCAGACCCAATACGTTGATGATGGCCCTAATATTCAGTCCCATGATTTCAGAAATAGCTCTCCACCTTGGCTATGCACTCAGGCTTGGTAACCACCACTACTCGGTCGCGGACGGCAAAGACAAAATCTCCAGTTACAGTCAGGCCATTGCCGTTGCGCACTACACCGCCCACAATAGCATTCCGCGGAAAACTGATGTCCTTCAATGTCAGTCCTTGAAGCTTACTCTTCTCGCTCACCTCGAACTCAACCACTTCCACATCAACCCCGTGCAGGCTTGTGAGGCTCACCACCGAGCCTTTCCTGATGTACCTGAAAATGAAGTTAGCGGCTATCAGTTTCTTGTTGATCATGGTGTCCACCCCAATGTTCTGGCTCAGGTGGATGTAGTCCATGTTCTCGACCATGGCTATGGTCTTCTGAACCCCATGGTTCTTGGCCATGAGGCAGGATATGATGTTGGTCTCTGAGTTGTCGGTAACCGCTATGAACGCATCCATCTGATCAAGACCCTCTTCCTCAAGCAACTCCACATTACGGCCATCACCATGTATCACTAAGGTCTCGGTGAGTTGATCCGCCAGTTCGAAACAGCGTTCCTTGTTATCATCAATAAGCTTAACGTTGAAGCGCGTGCTCAACTTCCGGGCGGTATGGAATCCCACCTGATTGCCCCCAAGGAGCATCACGTTCTTTATGCGTTTCCGTTTGCGGGGCGACAGCTCAAGGATGCGTTCCATCCCTTCGGGTTGAGTGATGAAATACACGTGGTCGCCCACTCTGAAAGTGACATCACCTCGAGGGATGATGGTCTCGTTCTTCCGCAGGATAGCCACCGTAAGAAAGTTCTTGTCGGGGTTGAAAGTAGCGGCCTCGGCAATGGTCTTATCGGCAATCGGGCTACCAGACTCCACGTGAATACCGGCCAATGAGAGCAGCCCGCGGTCAAACTCAAAACTGTCGGTCACGGCCACCTCTTTCAGCAGCCGCTTGATCTCACGCGCTGCAAGGGTCTCGGGGCTGATGATCTCATCAATACCCAGCTTCTCAAGGTCGAATCTCTCTTTCCTTAGCAGGAACTCGACATTGCTGATTCGGGCTATGGTCTTCTTGGCACCAAGATTCTTGGCTATGATGGCTGTGGTGATATTGCTCTCTTCGCTCGATGTGACAGCTATCACCAGATCGCTCTTGGCCACATTGGCCTCTTCGAGCACATTGTAGGAGATGGAATTGCCCTTTAATGTAGCAATGTCAAGATGCTCGGCCGCGTATTTCAGCTTGTCAGCATTTTTCTCAATCAGAGTGATGTCATGGTTCTCTTGCACCAGCAACCTGGCCAAGTGAAACCCCACATCGCCTGCTCCGGCAATGATTATGCGCATCGGTCACACACGTTTCGGAACGTCCGCATCGCCCTGCCTAAGGGGTCAGAAAAACTGTAGGAAATCGCCTTGAGGGCCATGATGCGGACAGCATGCAAAGGTGAGCACGGTATGCCCAATCTTCGGCTACGGTGGAGTTTTTATTCCATTATGTCGGCATGGAGTAAAGGCTTGTTTGAACTTGGACTGTTTCACCCTTCAATTAAGTAGGCTTTGATAGGGTGAACGGGCTTCAAGCCAGAGCCTCCTGATTCATTGAATAGGCCATTTACACTATAACTCCCATAGCCGCATCAGCCATATCACAAGCAGATAGCGTGAAAACCGGCCAACGAGCATCCAAATGGCTGTGGGCCAAATAGGCGCTCGGAAAAAACCAAGGGCAAGAGAGGCGGCATCGCCCGCAAAGGGCACCCAACTGAACGCAGCCAACAGGGGACCGAAGCGAGTGATACGTCCCCGCCACGCCAGCACCTTGGCATGTGGTGTATGGAAACACCGCTCTATCCAATGCCATTTACCCGCACGGCCAATCAGGTAACTGCTCATGCCGCCCAGCCAATTGCCTGTAGTGGCCACTATGAGACTGATTATAGGGTCGGCTCCTGCGGCAATAAGTGCCATTAGAATTGGCTCGCTCGAGAGCGGAACGATGCTCGCCCCCAGAAAACTGGCTACAAAAAGCCCTGCATACCCCCACTGTATCCAGTCCACGATGCAAGAATAGGCCGATCGGAGGGCTAAAGGCTCTGCACTTTGCGCACCATACCCGGATGCAGGTGCGCAACATCGGTACAACCTATGAGGCGCATGGTGCGCTCCATCTCATCGTGGAGGATAGCGTAGGCGCGGGCCACACCGGCCTCGCCCCCTGATGCCAGTCCGTAGAGGTAGGCCTTGCCAATGAGCACGGCCTTGGCGCCAAGGGCAAGCGCCTTTATCACATCACCTCCGCGCATTATTCCCCCGTCCATATACACCTCGGTGCGGTGGCCCACGGCACGGCATACCTCGCTGAGCAGGTGCAGCGGTGCCGGAGCACCCTCTAACTGACGACCACCGTGATTAGAGAGCACAATGCCCGTTACACCCATCTCGGCTGCCAACAGAGCATCATCAACACTTTGAATTCCTTTCAAAATGAACGGTCCTTGCCATTGGTCGCGCATCTGACAGGCATCGTTCCAAGTCACATCGGGCCGGAACTGGGCGTTCACGTTATCCACCACCTTCAGAGCATCCGCCCCATGGGGCAAGTGGTCCACCATATTCGCCATCCGCCAGCGGGGCGATGTAAGGAACCTGTAAAGCCATGCGGGCCGGGTCAAGGCTCCCAGCGCGGTGTTCTTGCGCAGCACTGCCGGACGACCATGGCCGTTCCGCAAGTCGCGGTCGCGCTTTCCCAATGCTGGGAGGTCAACCGCCAACATGATGCCTTGGTACTTCGATTCCTTACATCGACCAAGAAAGGAATTCACCATCTCCTTATCCTTCCAAGCATAGACCTGAAAGAACAGTGGGCCATGCGAGGTTGCGGCAACGTCTTCGATTGACGTGGTACTGACTGTGCTGAGGCAGTAGGCCGTGCCGGCAGCGTGGGTTGCACGCACCACGGCACGTTCGCCCAAGTGGTGAAACATGCGTGACATGCCGGTTGGGGCCGACACGATAGGCAATGCCAAAGGCACACCGGCAAAGGTGGCCCCGAGGTTCACGTGGCTCACATCTGTAAGTACGCGTGGAACGAACTCAAAATCCGCGAAAGCCGCTCGGTTCCACTGCAGAGTCGTCTCGTCCTCAGCACCGCCATCAAGGTAATCGAACATCACGGGAGGCAGCTTGCGCTGAGCCAAGGTGCGCAGGTCGGATATTGAATGGCAGTCGGTCAGGGTCATGCGGTGTGTTGCGGGCATGAAAGTAGTGCATGGTGCAGGATAGCTTTGTGGCCCACCAAGCACCATGCAGCGAGTAACACTCCGGGCCGTTGAACCGACTGATGCGGAACTGATACATCGATGGGAGAATGACCCAGAGGTGTGGCCATTGAGCGGATCGGTTCATCCATACTCGCGCAAGGCGATCGATGACTTTATCAGCACCTCGCACCACGACATTTACATTGACCGCCAGCTCAGGCTCATGGCCGTTGACACGAATGGCGACACCATCGGCACCATCGACCTTTTCGAGTTCTGCCCTGTGAATCAAAGAGCCGGTGTAGGCATTCTGGTCGATAGCACCAGACGTGGTGAAGGTCTAGCGGTAGAAATGCTCAACAGTCTAAGCGATTTGGCATTCGGCAATCTTGCGTTACGTCAGCTTTATTGTCACATAGCTGTTGACAATGCATCCAGCCTCCGTGCCTTTGGCAAGGCGGGCTACACGAGTGTTGGGACGTGCAAAGCTTGGATGCGCAGGAGCAATCACTTCGTGGATGCCGAATTCATGCAACTGCTCAACCCCCAACGCAACGACTGATGAGCAAGGGAAAAGGAAAGCCGAAAGGACGCTGGAAAAGGGTCGCGCTCATAACCATTCTCGTTCTCGGTGCCATGACGGCATTGGTGGGGTGGCAGGCCTACAGGTTGATATATGCGGCAAACATCAGCACCGACAAGCCCTCTGCGCTCTTCTTCATCAACACAGGGGCAGATTTCGATGATGTGGTGAACGGCCTTGAGGCCGATGGTCTGCTGATGGACCGTGCCCGTTTCGTGTTCTTGTCCCAACTGAAAAAGTACGACCAGAAGGTGCGTCCGGGCCGTTACCGTTTACGAAACGGAATGAGTAACAATGAGTTGGTGAACATCCTCAGGGCGGGATTGCAGGAGCCGGTGAAGGTCACGTTCAACAATATCAGGTTGAAAGAAGACTTCGCTGCGCGGATAGGGCGGCTGCTGGAAACTGACAGCGCAGCCGTTATGGACCGGTTGAACGACCCTAGCTATACTGCACAATTTGGCCTTCGCCCTGAGACCATTCTTACTCTGATGGTCCCCAACACCTACGAGATGTGGTGGAACACCGATGCCGATGGATTCTTTGAGCGGATGGACAAGGAGTATCGTCTTTTTTGGGGTGATGCGAGGCTGAAGCAAGCGCAGTCACAAGGCCTGTCGCCTACCGAGGCCATCATCCTTGCGGCCATTGTAGAGAAAGAGACCAACCGCGAGAGCGAGAAACCGACCATTGCAGGAGTATATCTCAATAGGCTCCGCAAAGGGATGGCGCTTCAGGCCGACCCCACATTGGTGTATGCCAACCGCGATTTCGATGCACGCAGGGTGCTCAATTGGCACAAGCAGATCGACTCTCCTTACAACACGTACAAATACACAGGACTACCTCCAGGGCCCATATGTGTGCCATCGCCCACATCTGTCGATGCCGTGCTTTCTGCCCCGCGCCACGGCTACATTTACTTCTGCGCCCGCCCTGATGGCACTGGCTACCACGATTTCTCGGTCACGTTCGATCAGCATCTTGCCTTTGCCCGCGCCTTTCAACGCAACCTGAATAAGCGTGAAATACGGAAGTGACGGCTATCTCAAGTGATTCGAAGAAAGCTGAATGACAGCTGTCGTTGGTTCCAAGGCTTTCGTTTGAAAAACGAAATTTCGGAAAAAACAAAACCCCTTGATAATCAGAGGGTTTTCACTTCATTTCATCGGCCTTCACAGGCTTTTGGCGGACCCGTAGGGATTCGAACCCCAAACCTCCTGATCCGTAGTCAGGTGCTCTATCCAGTTGAGCTACGGGTCCTTTTTTAAGAGGGCTGCAAATATAGCTGATTCAGGCACTCCCACCACTTTTGGGGTTAAAATAACCTTCGCCTCAATGAGGTCATGGGAAAGCGCTTACCCCCACCATTAGAATAACTGGCAAATGCTTGTTATCCATCCAACTATGACGAAAACACCAGGTTCGCTAAACGAAGGACGAAGTCCAGCTTCGGAGTCCTAATGAAAAATCCGTACCCCTCACAGGATAGGTCAACAATGCGTAGATTCGGGCCATGCGACAAGTGATAGCCCGTATAGATGCCTCCGCGCTCGCCCCGGATCTGGCTGACCGACTCCGTTTCGGACTGATTATTGCCTGTTCGGCCGTTCTACTCCTTCCCGTGCCCTGGCTGGTGGCGGTAATAGCCTGCACCATGGCTTGGCATGGCCTTATCGGATGGACATATGGAACCGCTTTCGGTAAGGCGATCGGTGGTTGGGCCGATGCTGTGGCATTGAGTCTTGCGCGTCCCATGTTGAAGGACGTGCGCAATAGCCGATACCTCTGGGCATTGTTCGGAATAGGGATTTGGGCGCCAACCATTTTCGTTGCATCGTGGTGGTATCAGACCCAGATAGCCGATGGTTTCAATTGGTGGGCGGTGCTGGCCTATCATGTGCTGAACTACGGGCCATACTTCGCATTCTTCTCCCAAGTGGCCACCCTTATTCATAAGGAGGGACACGAACCGAAAGGCCTTTTCAAGCCTCAATTCGGTCTGCTAAACAAGTTCTTCGGATACTTCCTTGCGCCACTTTACGGACATGTGCCAGAGGGCTACCCAATGGGCCACATGCGCATACATCACAAGTTCGACAACGCTCCTGAGGATGTCACTTCCACCGTGTATTACGACCGCAGACATGCCTCGCGGTTCATGATATACCTGTTCGAGTTCGCCTTGTTCTGGACCGGTATTTCCATAGTCGGTCATCATTTGGCCAAGGGAAAGACCAAGGAGGCACGGAAGATGATAATGGGCATGGCACTATTCTACGGGCTCATGGCGATTGTCATGTTCTTCACCCCGCTGTTTGGGTTCGCCTACCTGTTACTGCCCCACCTGAGCAGCATAATTTTCCTTGCCGCCATCAATTACACGTGGCATGCCTTCACAGACCCCGATGACCCTCGCAATACCTACAAGAACTCCGTAACTCTGCTTGAGGGTCAGTACAATGTGTACAATGAGGATTACCATGTGGAACATCACCTACGTCCACAGACCCACTGGACTGAGTATCCCATCAATTTTGAAAAACACCGCGAGGATTACATTCGGCATAAAGCCATCATTTTCCGGGACACCCAGGCTTTCGAGGTTTTCTTCTTGATTCTTCTCGGGAATTACGATAAAATGGTGAAGCACTTTGTTGACCTGAGCGGCACCATGACCGATGACGAGAAACGAGCGCTTCTTCTGCGGAGGCTCGAGCCGACTCCTTATCAGGGAAAGAACTGATCTACTACTGAGACAAATCCCTTTCGAATTTGGCTGGAAGCTCTCTTAGTGCTCCGTTGAAGGCCAGCCTCACTTGAGTATTCAAAAAGAAAGAGCCAGTAGAACTGATTCTACCGGCTCTTTTCATTTGACTGAACGAGGTCAAAGCTTGGCTTTCACCTGTACGTTCTCGTAGCCCTCGATGATGTCGCCAACCTTGATGTCATTGAACTTCTCGATGTTCAAGCCGCATTCGTAACCTGCGGACACCTCTTTCACATCGTCTTTAAAGCGCTTGAGTGAGGCGAGGCCACCGTTGTACATCACGATTCCATCGCGAATGACCCGTACCTTGGTGTTGCGGCCAACTTTGCCATCTAGCACCATGCAACCTGCCACGGTGCCCACTTTGCTTATCTTGAACACCTCGCGCACCTCGATGTTGCCCACGATCTTCTCTTCGAATTCGGGTGCCAACATGCCTTCCATTGCGGCCTTTACTTCTTCTATGGCATCGTAGATGATGCTGTACTGCCGTATCTGAATCTGCTCGTTCTCGGCCAGTTTGCGGGCGTTGAGCGATGGGCGCACCTGGAAGCCGATGATGATCGCATCGGAAGCCGATGCAAGAAGCACATCGCTCTCTGTGATCTGACCGACTGCCTTGAGGATGATGTTGATCTCGATCTTCTCTGTGCTGAGCTTAAGGAGCGAATCGGAGAGGGCCTCGACAGAGCCGTCAACGTCACCTTTGACAATGAGGTTGAGCTCTTTGAAGTCTCCGATTGCGAGCCTGCGCCCGATCTCATCGAGGGTGATGTGTTTCTGTGTGCGCAGGCCTTGTTCGCGTTGCAGTTGCAGGCGCTTGTTGGCAATGTTCTTGGCCTCGCGCTCGTCCTCCATCACGTTGAAACGATCGCCCGCCTGTGGCGCACCGCTAAGACCGAGCACTTGAACGGGCGTGGCTGGTCCAGCCACTTCGATGTTCAGTCCGCGCTCGTTGAAAAGAGCCTTGACCCTGCCGCTGTAACAACCGGCCAAGAGAACATCGCCCACACTGAGTGTACCAGCCTGAACCAACACGGTGCTTACGTAGCCACGGCCTTTGTCCAGCTCGCTCTCAATCACGGTACCTACTGCGTTCTTCTCTGGGTTGGCCTTGAGGTCGAGCATCTCTGCCTCAAGGAGAACCTTGTCGAGTAGTTGCTCAACATTGGTCCCGGCTTTGGCAGATATCTCCTGCACCTGATACTTTCCGCCCCAGTCCTCAACAAGGATGTTCATCTGCGCCAGTTGCTCGCGGATCTTGTCTGCGTTGGCACCGGGTTTATCGATCTTGCTTATGGCGAATACGATGGGCACCCCTGCCGCTTGGGCATGGTTGATGGCTTCCACCGTCTGCGGCATCACGGCATCATCTGCCGCTATGACCACAATAACAACGTCAGTCACCTTGGCTCCACGGGCACGCATGGCGGTGAACGCTTCGTGACCCGGTGTGTCGAGGAATGTGATGCGTTTGCCATTGGCCAACTCCACATTATAGGCCCCGATGTGTTGGGTAATGCCACCGGCCTCGCCCGCTATCACATTGGCCTTGCGGATAAAGTCGAGCAGCGAGGTCTTACCATGGTCAACGTGACCCATCACGGTGACGATAGGTGGGCGCGATTGCAGCTCATCGGGTGTGTCCTCGCGTTCAACCACCTGATCTTGAACCTCTGCACTGACAAACTCTACCTGAAAACCGAATTCCTCAGCCACAATGCTCAAAGTCTCAGCATCAAGACGTTGGTTGATGCTCACGAAAAGACCAAGGCTCATACACGCGGAAATGACCTTGGTGACAGGCACATCCATCATCTTGGCCAGTTCGTTGGCCGTTACGAATTCCGTGACGCGCAGAACGCTCTTTTCGCGCTCCAATTCCTCCTCGTGCTGGGCGGTACGCCTTGCTATCTCCTCGCGCTTCTCCTTACGGTATTTCGATGATTTCGACTTGCCACCACCAGAGCTCAACCGAGCAAGTGTCTCCTTAACCTGTTTCTGAATCTCCTCATCGGTCAGAGCGGGTTTCTTGGCCTCTCCAGGACGAGGGCCACGGCCTGCTTGGTGTGTGCCTATGCCGCCCGGTGCGCCACCTTGGCCGCCACCTGGTCCACCTTCGGTCCCTAAGCGCTTGCGCTTGCGCTTCTTCTTGGGATCATCAGTGCTAGAAGCCACTGGTTTCGGCTTACGGTCCTTCTCTACCGGCAACTCCATGCGGCCCAACACCTTGGGTCCGCTCAAAGTCTCGGCTTTTGCCCTTATCACCTCATCCTCTTGTGGCGAAATTGGTGCAGGGGTCTCAACATCATCAGCCGATACTGGGGCAGGGGCCTCGGTCGCTGCTGCGGCAGCCTCAGCAGCCTTACGCGCTGCTGCTTCTTTACGTTGGGAGGCCTTCTCAGCCTCCACCTCTTTCAAGCTGCCCAACACCTTAGGGCCACTAAGGCTATCGGCTTTGGCGCGGATCACTTCAGGCGCAGGTGCGCTCGCTTTCTTCTTGGCGGCCTCTTCGGCAAACTTGGCTGCAGCAGCCTCAGCAGCAGCTTTCGCTACAGCAGCCTCATCGGCCTTCTTCTTCTGCGCCTTCTCCTCTTCAACATCCTTGAGACTGCCCAGAACCTTGGGTCCACTCACCTCCACTTTGGCGCGGATCACCTCGGCAGCAGGGTCGCTCTTCTTCGCCTCTTCCTTCAGGTGTATCCGCTCCTCTTTGTGCTTGACCAGCTCATCGTGCCTCTTGTCAACAGCCTGTTTCTGGGCCATATCGGGGGCAAAATGCGAATAGACAAGCTCCACCTGGTCGGGTTGGAGCTTGGTGGTATCAGTGGCCACAATGCCCTTCCCTTTCAGAAAATCGATGACGTGAGATGAACCAACGTTCACCTCGATGGCTAAAGCATTTACCCTCTTGGCTACTGACATTATCTGTGTTTATGTGAAAAGACGGGCCTTTGGCTTACTAAGCGGGCAATTGCCTGCAAAGGAAACCATCAGTCCTCAAATTCCTCTTGAAGTATGCGCCTCACCTCGCGTACGGTCTCCTCTTCAAGGTCGGTACGTTTAACCAGTTCATCCACGGTAAGGTCTAACACACTTTTGGCAGTGTCGCACCCAATGGCTTTGAACTCGTCAATGATCCAACCTTCAATCTCGTCACCGAATTCATCGAGGTCAACGTCCTCGTTGTCCACATCGCTGTCGCGGTAAACATCTATCTCGTAGCCTGTGAGTTGGCCAGCGAGTTTGATGTTGAATCCACCTTTGCCAATGGCCAACGCCACCTGATCGGGGCGCAGATATACATCGGCACGCTTGGTCTGATCATTCAGTTCGATGCGCGTGATCTTGGCAGGATTGAGCGCACGCTGAATGAAAAGCTGTGAGTTGTTGGTGTAATTTATCACATCGATGTTCTCGTTGCGCAGCTCACGTACGATACCGTGTATGCGGCTCCCTTTCATGCCCACGCAGGCACCTACAGGATCAATGCGGTCATCATAGCTCTCAACGGCCACTTTGGCCCTTTCGCCCGGTACACGCACAATCTTGCGGATGGTGATGAGCCCATCAAACACCTCGGGAACCTCGTTCTCGAACAGGCGCTCAAGGAAACGTGGGTCGCAACGCGAAAGAATCACCTTCGGGTTGTTGTTCTCCATGTTCACCTCTTTGATAACGGCACGCACATTGTCGCCTTTCTTGAAGAAATCTGATGGGATCTGCTCAGTCTTAGGCAGCACCAACTCGTTGCCTTCATCGTCAAGGATCAGAATCTCGCGCTTCCAGATCTGATAGACCTCACCAGTGAGCAGTTCGCCTTCGCGGTCCTTGTACTTGCGGTATATGTTATCCTTTTCAAGCTCAAGGATCCTAGATTGCAGATTCTGCCTGATGGCCAGAATGCTCCTGCGCCCGAAATCCTCGAACGGGATACGCTCAGTCACTTCTTCACCCACTTCAAAGTCATCCTGAATGATAAGAGCCTCGCTTAGACCGATCTGCATGTTGGGGTCTTCAATGTCATCGTCCTCCACGATTACGCGGGTACGATAGATCTCCAGGTCACCTTTATCAATGTTGATAATGACCTTTACAGTATCCTCGCTCCCGTATTTCTTGGCCAACAGGCTCTTGAACACATCCTGTAGGATGTTGACCATGGTAACACGGTCAATGTTCTTGAACTCCTTGAACTCGGAGAAGGATTCTACCAGATTAACAGCGCTCATTTTCTGTCACGTTATTTGAAAGTGATGATCTTTTTGGTCTCTTTTATCTGATCCATGTCGAAGGTGACAGGCTCGGCCTCTGCAGTAGGCGCAGCCTTAGCCTTTCCTTTTGACTTCGTTTCGGGGATTATGATGACGGCCTTGTCAATGACCGCATTGATACGGCCCGACACCTCGGTGCCGTCCTTTAACAGCACACGTACCTGCCTTCCTATGTTCTTGACATACTGCATGGGGTGCGCAAAGGGCTCTTCCATGCCGGGCGACCCCACCTCAAGCTCGAAATCCTCTGTTTCGCGGTCAAGGTGCGACTCGATGTGGCGGTGTATGGCCACACAATCTTTCATGGTAAGACCCGAACCGAGTCTGTCCACAAGCACACGGATGCGGTTGCCCGGGGCCACGCTGGCGCGCACCACGAACATGTCTGTGCCCTCAGCCAGAGCCCTGACCCAATCCTCTATTTGTGCTGCTACTATCACTGACTTGGCAATGAAAAAGGGGACTGGCGTCCCCTCACATCCTCAAAACCGGGCTCAAAAGTAATGAAAAAAACCAAAGGCCGTCAGTTGAAATAAGGACAAGTGCCACGCCACCCTCCATCGGCCTACTTTCGCCTACTTTGCAAAATGCCAATGAAGCGACTCATCATCCTTATGTGCTTGGCCATGGGACTCATCCCCAGCCTTGTTCATGCACAGCAACTCAAGAAGTTCACACACGAGGACGCGGCCTTTCTGCGCGAGATAGCCACCATGTACGGAGGCGGTGATGCAAAGAAGGCTGAGAAGATAATGGAGAAAGAGATCATCCCGATCTGGAACAGCGGGGCGTTCGGTGCAGGCCAGAAAGAAAGGATCTGGACCATGTGCGACAAGATGCTTGAGAAACGCAAGGCTCCAGTCGATTTTGAGAATTACATGAATACGCTCATGTCGCTGGTGAAAAATGAGCGCACAGCAGCATTCGAGCCTTTCCACAACGGGCTCGACAAAGTGCTTGCTTCTACCACCCGCAAACAGTTCAGTATCTACCTCGAAACGTGCCTGAATATTTTCAACGATTACACCTTGTTCGACTCAAAATCGGTGAAATGGGTGGCACAGACCCCCGATTACCGAATCGAATTCGACTCGGTGCCCTATTTCGTTTTCAAGAAAGTGGACCTGAAAGCCATCTCGAAGGGCGATAGCAGCGTGATCTGGGGCACAGAAGGCATCTACTACCCGACCCGCAACCAATGGATCGGCAAGGGCGGCCGAGTTGACTGGACCCGCGCAGGAATGAACCCTGGGAAGGTGTACGCTGAGTTGAGGAATTATAAAGTCGATGTGTCGCGGCCACAGTTCAATGCCGACTCAGTCACCTTCCAGAACCCTGAGTTCCTCAGCAAACCGCAGCTCGGGTCGCTCATGGATAAGGTGCTTGCCGATGTGAAGGAGGAGAGCGCTTCTTACCCGCGTTTCGACTCGTATGACGTCAGCATTGTGATTCCCAATGTTTACCCGGACATTGACTACGAAGGCGGCTTCTCGCAGCACGGTGTCAAGTTCATGGGCACCGGCCGTAAAGGCAAAGAGGCCACATTGGTGTTCAAGAAACTGAACAGACTCACGAAGGTGAAAGAGCCTTTTATCCGTACCACAGCCAAGGCATTCGTGATCAAGAAAGACAAGATAGTGAGCGACCGTGCCCGCATGGCCATGTACTACGAGGGCGACAGTATCTGGCACCCTGGTCTGCAGATCAACTATCAGGTCGAAAGCGGCAAAGTGTCTTTCACCCGAGATAAGGAGAGTGTAGGAATGAGCCCCTTCTACGACTCGTATCACCACATGGACCTGCATGTGGAGAGCATTTTCTGGAAGATGGGCGAGGAGGTGATGGAGATGCGCAACATAACCGGTGGTGGCGACAGCGAAGTGACCTTTGAGAGTGAGAATTTCTATGAGGAGCGCAGGTTCGACCGCATGCAAGGCACGGGCGATAACCATCCGCTCAAGCGCATACGCGATTTTGCCAAGCAGCGCGGAACAGATGTGATCCCCTTGCAGGACATGGCCGGATACCTGAAGGCCGATGAGAGTGATGTGAAGATCATGCTCATCAACTTGGCCAACGCAGGTCTCATGCACTACAACTTCGACAACAACACCGTTACAATAAAACAGCGCCTTGTGGACTATGTGCTGAACAAGAGCAAGCAGAAAGACTACGATGCCATTCAGTACAGCAGCACCATCAAGAACACACCTAACGCCAAGCTCAATCTGCTTAATTGGGATATGGATATGGAAGGGGTGAGCCGTGTGTTCCTCAGCGACTCGCAGCAGGTGGTCGTCTATCCGCGCGAGCAGCATATCACTGTGAAGAAGAACCGCGATTTCCATTTCGATGGGCGCGTACTGGCCGGCCAGCTCGACATGTACGGCAAGAACTTCGACTTCCGTTACGATGCCTTTAAGGTGGATATGGAGAAAATCGACTCACTGCGCATGAAGGTTCCAGATGGCGTTCCGGATGAGAGCGGCCGTCAACCTATGAAAAAGGTAAAGACCCTGCTGCGCGACCTAAAAGGAGAGGTATTGGTTGATAGGCCCGACAACAAGAGCAGTCTGAAAGGCACACCACGCTACCCTGTGTTCAACAGCTTGGAGCGGTCGTTCGTGTATTACGATGGGCGCGATATTCAGGATGGGACATACAAAAAGGAGACGTTCTACTTCCACCTACAGCCTTTTACCATTGACAGTGCCGAGAATTTCACCAAAGAAGGCGTAGCGTTCGATGGCGATTTCATATCGGCCGGCATTTTCCCCGATTTTAAAGAGACGTTAAAACTCCAGCCCGATTTCTCACTCGGCTTCGTTCGCAAGACCCCTGAGGGCGGATTCCCGGTGTTCGGTGGCAAGGGGCAGTACCACGCCACCATCAGCATGAGTCATGAAGGGTTGAAGGGTGATGGTAAACTGGAGTACATCACCAGCACTACGCTCTCAAAAGAATTCACTTTCTACCCCGACAGTGTGAACGGTCTTGCACAGAGCTATGTGATTGCCGAGCAGAAGTCAGGGGTTGAGTACCCTCCTGTCACGAGTGCCGATGTGCGACTGCATTGGGAACCCAAGCGCGACCACATGTACACGTATGACGAAGGCGCACCGTTCGACATTTACACCGGTCAGGTCAAGCACCATGGAGGCCTCGACCTGCATCCGAAAGGGTTGAAAGGCTTCGGGGACCTGACGTTCGATGCGAGCGAGATGACCTCGAAAGGGTTCAATTTCAAGAACACGACCTTCAATGCTGATACGGCCGATTTCCGTCTCAAGAGTCTCGATGCCACTTCGCTGGCCCTCAAGACCAGCAATGTGAAACTCAAGATCGATCTGGTTAAACGTATGGGCGAGTTCGACTCGAACACCAGCGGCACCTTCGTTGATTTCCCCTTCAACAAGTACATCTGTTACATCGACAAATTCAAGTGGGATATTGACAAGAAGCAGATAACCATCGTAGGCGAAAAGCCCGGGTCACGTTTTGTTTCAACCCACCCGCAGCAAGACTCGCTTGAATGGCGGTCGCCCAATACGCTGTACGACATCGCATCGAGCATCATCAGCGCGAAGGATGTGGACCATATAGATGTGGCCGATGCCATCATTCAACCTGATAGCGGAAAGGTGATTGTTCGAAAGGATGCCTTGATGGATCCACTACCACGCGCCAAAATCATAGCCAACCGTATAACCAAGTACCACAAGTTCTATGATGCGCTTGTCACTGTCACTGGCAAGCGCCAGTACACCGCCAACGGCATGTACGACTACGTTGACATAACCGGCAAGAAGCAGAGCATCGCCTTCAACAGTATCCGGGTCGATTCGGCTCAGCAGACTTATGGCGAAGGCATGATACCGGACGAGCCTGGTTTCACGCTCAGCCCCAACTTCGATTATAAGGGCAAGGTCAAGCTTTTCGCCAGCCGCCAACACCTCCGCTACGCGGGCAGCACACGCATCAAGCACAACTGCCCAGGTATAACGCGCGACTGGTTGGCGTTTGAGGAGGAGATAGACCCACGGAGCATTTACATCCCCATACCTGCCGATCCGCTCGATGCGGGCGGAAGGCCGCTCTCATCGGGTGTGGTCATGAGCAAGGACAGCACCCAGGTGTACCCCACCTTCCTATCGCTCAAGCGCAAGGCACAGGACATTGATGTGGTGGCTGCCGAGGGGTACTTGCACTACGACAATGCCAGTGGTGAATACCGCATATCGAACAAAGAGAAGCTGAAGGGTGCCGTAGTGGGTGGCAACTATGTCAGCCTCGACAAGGACTGCATAGCCCGTGGTCAAGGCAGGCTGAATCTCGGTCTCAATTTCGGACAGGTAAAGTTGGCTCCGTTAGGCACGGTGAAGCACAACATGAATAACGACAGCACCAATTTCAACCTGTATTTCGGAATGGATTTCTTCTTCAACGAGGAGAGCCAAAGGATCATGGCCGATAAGCTGATCAGCCACTTCCCACCGCTCGATGCCGTCTATTATGGAGAGGATTACGAAAAGGCGCTCATTGAGCTGATGGGCAAAGAGAAGGCCACCAAAGCGCTGCAGGATCTCAACCTGTACGGGTCGTTTAAGAAAATGCCCGAGGAACTCAAGTTCACCATCATGCTTACTGATGCGAAACTCAGCTGGGACCCCAAGGCAGGGGCATACCGCTACAAGGGGTTCATTGGGGTGTCGCAGGTCGGTACTTTCCAGGTGAACAAGATGATGTACGGCATGATAGAATTGAAGAAGAAAAGGGGTGGCGACATCCTCAACCTGTATCTGGAACCGAGCGACAACATCTGGTTCTTCTTCAACTACCAGCGCGGGCTGATGGCTGCCATTTCGAGCCAAGACGATTTCAATATGAACATTCGCGAGACGAAGCCCGAGAAGCGTACCAAGAAAGGGTTGGGTGCCGATGGTGCGTACCAGTACATCCTGAGCACCGAGATCAAGAAACGGAACTTCATCAAGTCGTTTGAGGAAGAGTGAGAATGGTGAACGGTTAAGGATTGATGCGTCATCCCTTCAACTTCTGGGCTCCGACCTATTTTAGCGACCCCTTAAAAATCCTTGCCATGAAAAGTCTCATCACCTTCGCTGTTGCAGCATGCCCTGTGCTTGGTATGGCTCAATATGTGGTAAATGGAAGTGCACTGCAGCTCTCGTGCAACTGCTACAGACTCACTCAGGCCATTAACACCCAGAGTGGCTCTGTGTGGAACGAGAACATGATCTCTCTCAACGACCCGTTCGATTTCGCTTTTAACGTTTACCTGGGCGCAAACGATGGCGGTGCCGATGGCATCGCTTTCATGCTGCAGCCCATTAGCACCAGTATCGGCTCCACAGGCGGAGGTCTTGGCTACGAAGGCATAAGCCCCTCTTTGGCCATCGAGATCGATACATATCAAAATGGATGGGACCCCTCTTTTGACCACATAGCGCTGATGAGCAACGGGGTGGTGAGTCATAACACGGTCAATAACCTGGCTGGACCAGTTACTGCATTGGCCAGCGGAGGTAACATAGAGGATGCCACCGAGCATTTGATGCGTGTAGTATGGGCACCAGCCACCAATACACTTTCGGTGTACATGGATGGCGACCTGCGCTTGGATCAGACCACGGACTTCGTGAACACCATATTTGGCGGAGACCCTGAAGTTTTTTGGGGATTCACGGCCAGTACTGGCGGACTGAACAACGAGCACCGTTTCTGCCTGGCCATGATACCTGACGCAGTTGTCAGCGATGACGAAGTGTGCCTTGGCGAAGCCATCAACATAGCCGATGACTCGTACAGCGCCCTTGGCGATGTTACAGCAGTGAACTGGGATCTCGGAAACGGACAGACCTCGAGCCTCATTGACCCGGGCGATGTCACTTACACCTTACCGGGCACTTACACCGTGGTACAGACCATTACCGACATGGCCGGCTGCACTGCTGCCGACAGTTTCGAGGTGGTGGTCAATCCGCTGCCGGTGGCAGAGTTCAACAGCGGGCCTGTGTGTCTGGGCGACACCACGGGGTTCGATTTCACAGGCAATGGCCTAGGTCAGGGAACGGCTTACGCCTGGGATCATGGCGATGGAAGTTCGGCCGCGACCATTGACCATTTCCATGCGTATTCCGATGCCGGTGACTTCGATGTAGAGCTCGTTGTGACCACCACCGATGGCTGTGCCGACACCGCTACCGAGACCGTAACGGTATACCCTGTGCCAGTCGCAACGGCAGAATTGGATGCCACTTATCTCAACGCCACATTTGCGGCTCAGGGCACAGGAAACACCTATCAATGGACTGTTGGCGACACGGTGCTTAATGGGCAGTCGGTCGAATACGTTTTTCCCGACAGCGGCACTTACGTGGTGACTCTGGTAGTCACTAACCAGAACGGCTGTACCGACACCTTGATACAATCGATATATGTTGAGGGCATGCCTGTTTACGAAGTCCCGAACGTGTTCACGCCAAATGGCGATGACGCAAACAGGCTTTGGGAGCCTTTCGTTTACGGCTACACGGCCGCTGCCATGAAGATCTATAACCGTTGGGGCCAAAAGGTGCACGAGATGGAAGGAGTGCTCACCGCTGGTTCTGACTGGGGCTGGGACGGCCGGATAAACGGTAATGCTGATGCGGAACAAGGCACCTATTACTACCTGCTCAGCCTGACCGGCCTCGATGGCAACATAACAAACCAACAGGGATTCCTCACGCTTCTGCGCTGATATGCCAAGATTCCTTGCGGCCGTTGGCGGTCTTCTCTTTCTCTTCTCGGTGACCCTGTCCTGGGTCGGATGTGGTGGCACAGGCAACGATGCGGTGGTGGTTAGCGATACGCTCTCGGCCGAGCCGGATACTCAATATGGCATCAGCACCGATTCGTTCACTGTGATCAAGGGAAAGGTTCAGAAGAATCAGAGCCTGTCTCAGATCTTACAGCGATATGGTGTGCCGAACCAGACCGTACATGCTGTTGCACTGGCATCGAAAGATGTATGGGACGTGCGGAAGTTGGCGGTGGGCAATCCGCTCACGGTGTTCTGCTCCAAGGATGCCGATGGCGTGGCCAAGTGTTTCGTGTACGAGGCGAGTGTGAAGGAATATGTGGTGTTCGATCTGCGCGACAGCTTGAATGTTTACGTGGTGCAAAGACCAGTCGAACGCAGGCTACGGCTCATAGAGGGCGAGATCCATTCATCGCTCTATGCCGAATTGGAGAAACTGGGCCACAGCCCCGCCTTGGCGGTAGAGCTGGCCGAGATCTTTGCCTGGACGGTCGATTTCTATCGCATTCAGAAAGGAGACCGTTTCTATGCTTTGTACGAGGAGGATGTGGTGGATGGGCAGAGCGTGGCGATAGGCCGCATACGTGCCGCCAACTTCGAGAGCGGGGGCAAACCCAACGATGCACATTATTTTGAGGTGGACGGATTGAAGGGGTATTATTCGAGTGATGGGCAGAGCCTGAAAAAGGCATTCCTACAGGCTCCGTTGAAGTTCTCGCGCATCAGTAGCGCGTTCTCAAAGGGCAGGCTACACCCGGTGCTCAAGACCTTGCGGCCGCACTTGGGCACCGACTATGCCGCTCCGCACGGCACCCCCATCATGGCCGTGGGCGATGGCACCGTGTCGGAGGCCCGCTACACATCCGGCAACGGGAATTATGTCAAGATCAGGCACAACAAGACCTACGAGACTCAGTACCTGCACATGTCGAAGTTCAGGAGCGGCATCAGCAAGGGAGTGCGAGTGCGTCAGGGTGAGATAATTGGTTATGTGGGCAGCACCGGATTGGCCACTGGCCCACACGTGTGTTTCAGATTCTGGAAGAATGGCAAGCAGATCGATCACCGCAAGGAGGTGCCCCCACGGTCGGAGCCTGTGCCAGCCTCAGTTCTGAGCACTTTCAAGGAAGTGGTGAGCCGCAACAATGCGCAGGCCGACTCATTGCGCAGAGAAGCATCGTGATTTGTGTGAATTCACCTTACTTTTGGCTTCGCTTAATATGAATCTCATGCGGAAACTGTTCATCATCAGCACGCTCCTCGGCCTGACCACCTGTGCCATGGCCCAGTCAGATACCCGTTCGGCACAACCCGAGCAGAAACAGGCAGTGACCGAGGAGTCGGCTAAGCCACAGCATTCGGGCATGACGCGCGATCAGATCAACAAAGCCATCAAGCAATTGGAGGCCCATATAGAGGAGCATAAGAATGACGTGAACTTTGACCGGGCAGCCTATGATCGCAGGCTGGGCCACCTCAAGGGCCTCCGCGCGTCTGACGAATGAAATAACTCCCGAACACTGACCAAGAAACCTCCATTAAATCATCACGATGAAAAAGTCCATACTTCTTCCTGCCGCATTGTTGCTCATGAGTGCAGCGGCCATTGCCCAGAATAACAGTACGGCTGCCCCAGCCCAGAAATCGACCACGAAGGTTGAGAGTCAGGGGCCGGTGACTAAGACCGTTGTTAACGAGTCTGATGCCCGCATGTCGCGCTACCGTGCCATGACAAAAGAGGATCTGCAGAAGCATCTGGAACGCTACGAGGCCAAACTTGCAGCAAACCAGAACGCTACCGATGCAGCCAAGGCCGAGTTGAATAAGCTTATCGGTGAGATCAAAGGCGTGTTGGCCGAGAAGCACTGATAGGAATCAATTAACCCGAGAAAGCACTGTCTATCGAAAGATGGGCACTGCTTTTTTAATCCTTTTGATGGCCGTTAAGGTAAATTGATCAAGCTCTCGTATACAGCTGTTAAGCGTCAGTCCTTTATCCGACATCTTCATTGGAATAAAATGCTTATTATTGTCGGATTTTTTTAAGACAACTTCATAGCGTTAAAAGCTTGGCCTCCAAGTAATCCTGAAACTCCTCTCACATGAAATCAAGAATCAGAACCAGTTTCAATGTGATCACCTTAAGCCTTTTCGCGGTCTGTTCTGCTTATGGCCAGATAGACCGGGCTGAGCACAAGGTGAAACATACAGGTCAGGACATCACCACCTATTCGGTTGATAAGAAATATGACCTGATGATTTTCAACCAGAAGCTATTGTACGCCTCACCGGTGTCCAAAGAGGTCATCTATATCGAATTGATGCCGAGCGTAAAGTCAGAAAGGGCTGCGCTAGCGCCTCATTTTCCCTCGCGTGGGGCCACAGATACCGATTCGGAGACCAAGGTGAAGACGTGGATCGGAACGTATCCGGGAGAGTATGAGTCTTATCTCCGATTGTTGGAGAAGAAGATAAGCCTTTATAACCCAACTAAAGCGATCAACTGATCATGGTTACAAGAATTTTCCGAACGCTTTCCGTCATTCTTCTCACCGCCACAACGTGGGCGGTTTCGATTGATGAAGCCACTGCCCAATGTGCTGGGAATTGTGGCTTGAACGCAGGGACTTGTTGGTGCGATGAGGCTTGCTTCACATTCCTTGACTGCTGCCCGGATGTTTGCAACTTCTGTAATTTGGCGGGGTGCGGTGCCACAGCACCGGCCAACGACCTATGTGCTGATGCGATTCCTTTGACTTGTGGTGTGTCTGTTGCTGAGTCCACCATCAATGCCACAACAACGGGTGCGCCTGGGGCGGCTTGTGGCACATCGGCTGCCTTGAACGGTGCGGGTGGTGTGTGGTACAGCTTTGTCGGAACCGGAGCCTCAGTGACTCTCTCAACATGTACGGGCACCGATTATGACAGCCAGATAGCTGTGTTCACAGGTACATGCGGTGCTTTGACCTGTGTGGCGGGAAATGATGATGCCTGTGGTGTTCAGACCACTGTGACTTTCACTTCCACCTTGGGTACGAGTTACCTTGTCTATGTGACCGGTTTCGGTGGCAACACTGGCAACTTCACGATGTCGAACAACTTGGCCGCTGTCACCCCTACAGTTACCGCTGGCGGTCCTACTTCATTCTGTCCGGGCGGTAGCGTAACACTCACATCGTCTTTCCAAAGCACCTATTCATGGAGCCCGAGCGGTGGTTCTGCACAAGCAGCAACTGTTTCCACTGCCGGAGGCTATACGGTGACAGGAACCATCAACGGTTGTTCGGCAACATCTGCCGCAACTGCGGTATCTGTCTTCACCGCTCCGACCGCTACGGTGAGTGGTGGTGGTGTGGTATGTAACGGTGTGGGTGTTACAGTCTCTGTAGCTCTCACGGGCACCGCTCCATGGAACATCGTATTGAATGGCACGCCTTTTAACGGAATAGCCACCAGCCCATTCACCACCACAGTCACTGCCGCGGCCACATACACCGTTTCGAGCGTGACCGATGCCAATGGCTGCACAGGCACTTCGAGCGGGTCGGCTGTTGTGACCACAGGATCGACTCCGGTCGCAGCATTCACCAGCACAACCGCTGGCCTCACAGCCAACTTCACCGATGCAAGTACCAACAGCCCAACCTCTTGGGCTTGGACCTTTGGCGATGGAAACAACTCGGCACTTCAAAACCCATCTCACACCTACGCGACTGGCGGTACATATAATGTATGTCTCACGGCCACTAACGGATGCGGAAGCAACCAGGTTTGTCAGAATGTGACGGTTGTTGGAGCCGTTGATTGCATCCACCCAACAGCATTCGGCACAGCCACAGCGCCAACCACACCAACTACAGTTACCATTTCAACTTGCAATTTTGCGGGAGAATACGCTGTGATAAATAGCGTTGTTGCCGGAGAGACCTACACCTTCACTTCGAGCGTTGCAACTGATTGGCTGGTGCTTACAGATGGTGCCAGCTCAACACCAGTTTTGGCATCGGGCACCACCCCAATCACATGGACAGCAACCTTCTCCGGAACGGTAAGGTTACACATCAGCACAAGCAATGCCTGTGGCACTCAAAACACCTGCCGTACAACAACAGTTACGTGCAACTCTTGCACATTGCCAACTGATTGCATACACCCAACCGCCTTCGGCACTGCTACCGCCCCAACAACACCGACCACAGTTACCATCTCAACTTGCAATTTTGCGGGAGAATACGCTGTGATAAATAGCGTTGTTGCTGGGCAGACCTACACCTTCGCTTCGAGCGTTGCAACCGATTGGCTGGTGCTTACAGATGGTGCCAGCTCAACGCCAGTTTTGGCATCAGGCACCACACCCATCACATGGACTGCCACCTTCTCAGGTACTGTCAGGCTGCACATCAGCACGAGCAATGCCTGCGGAACGCAGAACACTTGCCGTACCACGACTGTGACGTGCAACACATGCGTGGCACCGCCTGCTCCTGTCAATGATTTATGCGGCAACGCCATTCCGTTGACCTGCGGTGTGGCTGTTAACGGCACAACGGTGAACGCCACCACTACCGGGGCGCTTGCCACATGCACAACATCACTGAACACTGCGGGCGGAGTATGGTATTCCTTCTTTGGCACCGGAGCCCCAGTGACATTCAACACCTGCACCGGAACCACCTACGACAGTAAGATCGGGGTATTCCAAGGCCCATGCACCGCGCTGACTTGCATAGCAGGGAATGATGATGCCACGGGCTGCGGCTCTGGTCTGCAGAGCAGTGTTACGGCCAATACCACTGCCGGCACACAGTATTTTGTCTATGTGACAGGTTTCGGCACAGCGACCGGGGCTTTCACACTGAGCAATACCATGACCCCGATCGGTCCGACCATCACCGCTGGTGGTCCTACCACATTCTGTCAAGGGGGAAGTGTAACTCTTTCGGCAAACACATCGGTCTCTTATACCTGGGCTCCGACAGGCGGAACTGGCCAGACTAATTCAGTGACGACCTCAGGTTCATATACGGTCACCACAGTTGATGTCAATAACTGTCAAGCCACGTCATTGCCAACAGTTGTAACGGTCAATCCGGCCCCGACCGCCACGCTCACAGGCGGAGCCACGATCTGCTCGCCTTTGACCACCGACCTGACCATCACCCTGACTGGCACTGGCCCTTGGACAGTGACATTGAATGATGGCACTTCAAACTCAACATTGAACATCGCTTCAAGTCCGTTCACCCAGACTGTCAGCACAGCGGGCACCTACACCATTACTTCGGTCACGGATGCAACTACGTGCACGGGCACGGGCACAGGCACCGCGGTAGTTGTGGTGAATAGTGCTCCAGTGGCAGGATTCACCGCCACCACCAATAATCTGGATGCCACATTCACCGATGCCAGCACCGGTGGACCGACCACGTACGCATGGGATTTCGGTGACAGCGGAACTGACAACATTGCCAACCCGACTCACACATACGCAGCCGCTGGCACGTACACGGTGTGCCTCACCGTGACCAACTCTTGCGGAACTGATCAGGATTGCCAACCTGTGACAGTGACTGCCAACACCATACCCAATGATCTGTGCGGTGGTGCGATTGACATAACCTGCGGACAGAGCATCACTGGTACTACTGTTGGTGCCGATGCGGCTGATGCTCCCGCCACTTGCACAACCACCCTCAACACCTCGCCAGGTATCTGGTACAGATTTGTAGGCACAGGCGAGAGCACTACTGTGAGCACTTGCACGGGTACTGCCTATGACAGCAAGTTGGGAGTATTCCAAGGGCCATGTACCTCGTTGACATGTGTTGCGGGCAATGATGATGCCTGCGGCCTCCAGAGCAGTGTGACATTCACATCGGTACTTGGTCAAGAGTATCTGATCTATGTTACAGGATTCGGCACAGCCACCGGGGCATTCACGCTCACTGTTACATGTACCCCAGCCCCTGTCAACGACCTGTGCGGTGGTGCCTTGCCTCTGACGTGCGCCACGCCCGTCACCGGTACCACAGTAGGTGCTGATGCAGTTGATGCGCCCGCTACTTGCACCACTGCGCTTAACACATCGCCCGGTATCTGGTACACTTTCTTCGGTACAGGTGCTCCAGTGACATTGAATACCTGCACTGGTACCACATACGATAGCAAACTGGGTGTATTTGAAGGCCCTTGCACTGCCCTGACCTGCGTAGGCGGCAATGACGATGCCTGCGGCCTACAGAGCAGCGTGACGGCAGCCACCACGGCCGGCACACAGTATTATGTGTATGTCACCGGGTTCGGTGGTGCTACGGGCGCCTTCACTCTGAGCAACGACATCGCTCCTACAGTGCCTACAGTTACCGCCAGTGGACCTGTCGCCATATGTCAGGGTGGTAGTGTTACCTTGACATCGAGCACCGCTAACAGCTACGACTGGAGCCCTAGCGGAGGTTCAGCCCAATCTGAGACCGTCACCACCGCAGGCTCATACACGGTGACTGTGGAAGACCTTAACAACTGTTCCGCTACATCGTCCGCTACAGTCGTAACAGTGAACACTGCCCCATCCGCAACTATCAGCGGAGGTGGCGAGGTTTGCAACGGTCAAGGTGTCAATATCACAGGCGTGCTTACTGGAACTGGACCTTGGAACGTGGTACTGAACACGCCTGCCGGGCCATTCCCGATAAATGGTGTCACATCAAGCCCAATTACCCAGAACGTTACTGCTCCAGGCACATACACTGTGACATCGGTGACTGATGCCACAAGCTGTCCCGGCACCACGAGTGGCTCTGCTGTTGTGACAGTGGGCAACGGCCCGACATCTGCATTCACATCGGCCCCGACCGACTTGACCGTTGTGTTCACTGATGCAAGCACAGGTTCACCTACATCTTGGGCTTGGGATTTCGGTGATGGTAACACATCAACGCAACAGAGCCCAACCCATACCTATGCCACTGCTGGCGCATACAACGTGTGTCTGACGGCAACGAACAACTGTGGCACCAACCAGATATGCCAGTCGGTGACAGTAACCAGCGCAAGCTGTACAGCTGCGGCCGGAACCATTACAAGCAGCGCCACGGCCTGCCTCGTGAATGGAACGGCAACTTTGACCGGCACTCCGGGCGGCAATGCAGTTGTCCCCAGCGGATTCGCAACCGGCTATGCACTGACCCAAGGCGGCATCATAATTCAGATATCGGGCACACCGACATTCACCGTGACTGCCACGGGCACTTACACGTTGCATACCCTCGTATATAATCCTGCTGACATCGACCCGACTACCGTTCCATTGCCAGTGCCAGCTTCTGTTGTCAACGGACTGCTGATTCAGGGTGGTGGCACTTTCTGCGGTTCGCTCGATCTGGTGGGTGCTACAGTTACCGTAAATTCCGGACCAACAGCTGATATCAGCGGAGGTGGTGCCATATGCAACGGAGCTGGTGTTGATCTAACTGGCGTATTGACCGGTAC
>Ga0169931_10000981_pt1 | contig 47253 bp, 43 predicted proteins | sample Kivu_15m_20L_FD_129675 | JGI IMG/M metagenome (GOLD analysis project Ga0169931, IMG submission 129675) | Freshwater microbial communities from Lake Kivu, Western Province, Rwanda to study Microbial Dark Matter (Phase II) - Kivu_15m_20L... | ecosystem: Environmental > Aquatic > Freshwater > Lake... | reverse complement strand
GTATCCAGCACAGATCCATCATCAGCATCATACTGTATGATCGCATCATCTTCGGGGTAAGATGCGTAAAAAGAATTGCTTTCCTGATGGTACGCAATTGAGTTACATGTAGAAGGGTTGGCAATATTAATGTCTGCACTTATATAATCAGATGCTTCCGAAAAAGACCTAATTGAGTATCCCGAATCTTGGCCACAAATCCAAAGCCTATCATTAAACCAGTCAAAATCGACCATATCTCCTGGAACATATTGATGATAAACTCCATTGTTGCCAATTTCACCATCGATCACCTGAATAAAATTGAATTGACCAGTATCAAGATTTCTTGATACCAAATACTTATCACCCAAACTTGATTCTACAATTCTAATTTTATCACCATTACTATAGTAACCGTAAAGTCCTCCTTCGAAAAAGTCGGACCTCAAGTATTCACAAATAGGCTCCTCAAATTTTAATTCATCCCCTGAAAATACCCCAACCCTAACACTACCTTCTTCAACGTCGCCAGCTGGATTACAGTATTCCGGAGGGCAGGTATCCAAAGTAAACACTGGGTCCAGTCCAACACTTCTAACAGTTGAAGTAAACGAATTTTGATCTACAGTTTCAAGATTTACATAATCAGAAGTAGATATATTACCCAATGTTACACCACGCTCTGGGCCGGACGGATTTGTATTATTAAACCCAATTGAACATCCAAATTCAAGAGAGTCCATACCCCCAGTGATTGGGCCTGGACCTGGTGCCACGATAGAATCTATGGTAGCGACAGGATAAAATAGTCCCGAGCCAAAAGAGTCAGATATATCACTTCTAGCTATTATTGAATTATTGCCATAATATGCTTTGAATGATTTAAATCCATCCCATTGAAAACCTATTTCTACTGGATTTCCTGCCGTATTTTGAAGAGAGAATTTTGCGGATCCAAGAACTTGCACATCTTGAGCTTGGTCTAGATATCTTATCTGCATAGTTTGGGTTTCGCTACTAAAAACTGCCCATATCCCCTCTCCAACATAGCCATCAGGATAAGCGCCAGGATAACTATCGTTCTCTGTAATAAAAAAATCTACGAATGCTAGAGAAACTTCCCAAATGTCAGGATCGAGCGGAGGAGTAAAGAATGATTTACAATAAAAACCCTGTGATGTTAATGAGAAGCCTCCCATAAATCCAATTTTATTTTCTTCGAAATAGAGCAGTTGTTTATCGTAAGAAGAGTCCCAAGTGAGCGCAACGATAGTGCTGCCAAAAAGTGGTTCATTGAATCTATAAATATCATGGAAAGATAAACTATCCGTAGTATTGGGTGGGGTGGCTGGAAGTCCCGTTACAGGCAAGTTTGTGAAATCTATATAAACTTTTGGACTTAAAATATTCGGTAGATTTGCGAGATTGTCATACGATAAAGATATGCCAACATCTGGTGATTGATCGCTCATAACGTAACCTTAGATCCCAAACTTCCAGTAAATACTGGCTGACGTGTTCCCGTCCCAGTAAAGACAAGATTTCTACCAGTAACCTTTTGCCACCTATCAACTTTTTCGGAAATAGAAATATTGCTAATTGGATTATATATATTAGAACCAGTAATAACCCAATTATCAGAATCTCCTAACCAATTTGTTGTCAAATTCATAACATACTGACCTGAATCTAAATCCATCGAAGATGAAATAGATCTAATATAGTGAATATATGTTTCACTAGTATTTCTTTCTAAAATTCTAATCTGATCATTTATAGAAAAATTCGGATTTGCAACACATGTTATTGACCCCGTTCTTTGACTAAACCAAATTTGAAGATTTATTAACTCTGCCATAATACGCTGCTCATCTTTATTAGTAAACGTATTATCAATCCAAACAGCTGGACGAACAATATTTCTTAAAGCAGGAACGCCCGGTCTAATTTCGTCAGTAGCAGAAGCTGGATTATATTTAATATAAGAAGTAGCGGATGGGTTATCTTCATCTGGCACATCGGATCCGATGATGATCTGCGACCTTAAAGAGTCGCCATCAAGTGTTGAACTGTAGTTTGTCAAAGAAACCGCTTCATTTATCTCAGGAATGAACGGCTCAGATCCAGCCGTGCCCTCGTTTACTCTAGTGAAGTTACCTTCTTCGTCATATGTGACATATATTCTTAAACCGTCATCGTCAAAGTTACCGGCACTCCACCAGTTTGGTGATTCAAAATGGACTCTACCATCTTGATCTACATAAACGTTATATCCAACAACCTGCTTTATTTCATTAATGCAATCTAAAACAGTTCTCTTATCAAACTTATCCCCAGGAATCCTTTTGTCAGTATAAATTCCCGTTGATTCAACATTGCCATATATTCCAGGTCTATCATATGCGTTAGGTGACCCCCTATGAAGAACAACAAGATCTGAGCCGCCACGAGAAACCACCGAAAGGTGCCCATCATCTCTTAAAATTAGATATGAGCCAGGGTTGTTGAAAGTTCCGGTATCAAACTTAGGAACACCCGAAGAAGTGTAGATCACCAAGTTTCCATCAGCTTGCATCAAAAGTCGCGAACCAGCAACAGTTCCAGAATATGTTCCAACAAAAGATTGGTTAGAACGCCAAACAATAGTAGCATCTTCACGCAAAATTAGGTCACCGCCAGCATCCATAGTTAAAGTATAGTCACCAACAGTGTAACTTTGTCCAGAATTCAGCACTGCGGCATTGCTGCCATTCCATCTTTTAATGGTTTCATCAACAGAGTCATCGTAAGAAGTAAAACCAGACCAAGCCAAAAGATCTTTTACAATATCACTGTACTCTTGATAGTTGCCCTGAGTCCAGCGATAACCAGACTTTCCCCAATATCCCGGCCTGCCCCAATCCTTGCTATTGTAGCTTTTAACATCACCATTAGCGACTTGGACCCAAAAACCGCTTCCATCAGGGTCTCTGTCTATATCCCAAATAAGATATCTAAAAAATGACCAGTCCTGGTTTTTTTCAGCTGGAATTGTGAAATCAATAGCTGGATTATTTAAATAGATATCATGAGTTCCTTGATCTACGGCATCCCCAAATGCTGCAATTTTTCCGGAAGCGAAACACAACCAATAACCTTTTCCTGTTTTAGTTGCACACATCCCATGCGGAAAATCTGACCCACCGAGCCTAAAAGAGGTTGAAGAAGTTTGATTGTATACACGATTTTCTAATTGACCATAATATTGAACATCTCCATAACCCCAAACTTGGCCAGAGCCATCTGAAACCCAAAATCCAGTCTTATAAGGGTGTGCGGCAATCGCCGTGCCTCTTCTAGAGTTGTTGTAATATCCGTACATCTCCTCATTTGAAGCCCTGCCAGCAATCCTGAAACCAAAAACATCAGCATTTCCTCTCGGAGAGCCACCAGGGAAATTATGTGATCCATCTGGGTTGTGATAGAAAATTGGGGTAAGAGAAACTCTTTCATTTATCTTTGCATTAGTCACTGCTGTTCTTGGAGTTTGCCAAACATAGCTACCATTAATTACAGCATCACCAAAACCTCTAACTGACCCATCCGAATAAACAACCCAATATCCATTTCCTGTATGGGTTGCAGCAATAGACATTGCTGTTACTGCCAACCCAGCAAAAAGTTCACCATACCAAGGTACTTTTACATAATAAATCCAATCTGGAAGTCTGTTATATGGAGGAAATGCCGAGTTAAATCCAGGATGATAACCTAAATGAAGTTGAGCTATTCCATAGTTATAAACACGTCCGGTATTATCTAAAATCCAATATCCTTCACCAGAAGGATGGGCAGCCATGTCAACAGCCACAGGGCTAGGATAGGCGCCATCTGGAATTCTATTAAGATATCTTTTTGTCCAAACTCCATCAATTGCAATATAAACTGGTTCAAGAGGTGGCTGTTCAAAAATTACAGGACCAAAACCACTAGAATCATAATTGCTTGCGTCACCAAACCCATGCACATATCCGTTACTTTCGCATACCCAGTATCCTCTAACCGGATGTGATGCCATAGCAAAAGACCAAGGTTGATCAATTGTTAAACTGTTGTATGAAGGGGCGTTTGCGCCTATAGCTCTAGCATAAATATTTTTAATTCCACATCGATACCGATTGCCGGAACCATCAGCCTGTCCAGAATAATACATTGGAGGAGCTAACGTTATTCTAATATAATCAGCTTCCACTGGCTGCCCGAAATCAACATCAATTTCTTTTTCGTTTCCATCAGGAATTCTTAATGGAACATTAATTTTCTTAATGTAAGTTTTTGGACTAAGACCGCCAGGAACTGAATCGCTTCCGAGCCAAGAACCGGATCTTTTAACAGATATATATGCAGTGTATCCACCTGCCCACGGCAGAAATGTAACCCCTTGAATCTTTCTTCCTGAACCACCAGGTTTCTCTAAGGCAAATTCCCACCAAAAATATCCATCAGAATCCATTGGTTCTTCAACTGCTGGAGAGAGAGCAAAGGTTTCGTAATTGCCATCTGAGGCATAGCTGCCCTTATTTCCAAAAACTCCAGTATTATTACCTGGACCATTTACGCTAGACCCTCCAAGGAGAACATCTGTGGAAGAATTATAGTATAATAATCTAGCTTCACCAAAAGATGCTGGACTTATACCAGCAGACCTTGGGGTGGGAGAAAAAGTTGAATCGAATATAGATGTACCTGCTGGCACATACTCTAATGGATATATGGCATTAGGAACAAGCGGTGGAAAAGTCAACTGCTCTAGCAGGAGCCTGCCAACATCGCGACATTCAACTGTCAGAATTCCATCTGTGCCAGCTGTGATTCTATCGATCAACCAAACACCAGTAAGCATAATATTGTCGTTATTCACTGCCTGTTCCACAGAAATATCAGAACCGCCATATCCCTGATATGTTCTAATCAAAGCATTGGGAACAATAACGTTTGTCCAATCAAACGATGGATCATATGTTCCATCCTTCTCGTAGGCCCCTTGGCCAGGTTCTTGATTCCATAACTCTTGAGATTCAGCGGATTCGCCACGCTGAGGCCAAAAATATCCGGGTTTGCCAAGCTGGGTCGCAAGCTCTGGGGACATCGGAATCGGAGCAGACGGATCATTAGAGTCATGCCACTGATTGTAAATAGCTATACTGCAGGTAGCAATATCTTGAGAAAGGGAACGTTCAATGTTGATTGACTTGATGTTCGGCACCTCAATCTCAAGACCTGGGTTCGACAAATCTTGATAATATCTGAATGGTCCCCGAATCGAACCATCCCACACAGGAGGCGTGGACTGCAAAAACCAGTCAGGCTCAACCGTCACACGGCCACACGGCTTAGTGTCCCCAACCATAACACCCGAACGGACTGTATTAAAAATGTTGGAATTAAGTTTCATGACGAAAAATCCAAAATAATCGCATCAATAGTATAATCATGTCGCCAAGGATACTTGCCTGAACGCTGACGCGTCGGATTAAACGTTTTAATATAAATCCAAAACTGTCGGCCAAGATCATCGGTTAAGAGAATCTGATTACGCTTCTCATACCAAGAGTTTAAAGTATTAAACTGGCCCTCAGTTAAAATAACCCCAGAGAAAGAAAACGTTTCAGGGGTATCCCTACCTTCCTGAGCCACAGTCTGACCGTTAGGTGCAGCGGTAGCCTCAAAAAGAATATTTTTATTTCGACTAGGATAGCCACCCTGATTAGGGTTGATCTCCCAATTGTATGTTTCATCCTCTACAGGATCATAAAAAGTCCATGCTATCCTAGGCATGATATTCCCCTTAGTACCTTCGAGACTCTAAGCCTGTTGTTCCGACGTTCATCGCCTTACTGAGTGTACCAACAACCTGCTCTTCAGTCATCCCATTATTGACGTAAACCGTCACCTCAACGTTCCTGTTATCTTGATAACCTATCCCTTGACCCGGGGCCGCACCTTGACCCATCTGGTTCAACCTTCTCACCTCATACAAAGTTGGAAGCTGAAGACTTGTTGGGAGGTTTGCCTGTAGATTACCACCTATATCGTCTCGAAGCTGTTTAATTGTAACCTCAAGATCTCTGAACTGTTTAGTTCCAGGGATGAGAGTGGTCTTCAAGCCTTCAAGATAATCGGCATACTGTGACTGCGTAATTTCACCCATATCAAGAAGGAACTTGTAATCATCCTGACGATTCTGGAAAACAGCATCCCTAGCAGCCTTGTCAGCAGTCGCAGAAGCAGCCTTCAAATTGTCGATTTCAGCACTACCCTTACCCGCAGAAATAGCGTCAGCAAGCTGTTGACGAGCAAGAGAAGCAGCCACCTGAGCAGCCCCAACATCATCACCCATAGCCTCAAGTTCAGCCTGCCTCAAATTAAACTGGGCATACCTAGCCTCATTCATCGCCTCAGTAATCTGTTTTTGAATATCAATAATATTTTTTTGAGCTTCAATTTTCTCCAACTCTGTGTCAGCCCTAGACAGCACTTCACGAGCAAAAGCTAAATCAAGCTCACCCTGTCGAACGGGATCCTGAATTAAAGCTTTATCCAACTCAAGCTGGGCGCGCTTCCTATCCAAAATCGCTTGGTCTTGACGTTCCAAAGCTCCAGCAAGCTGAATAACCGCCTGCATTCTTTCCTCAAAACCAACCGCAGTATCCAAATTATATCTAGCAATATTAACATCATACTGGGCTTGATCAAGAGGATCTTTTGAAAGACCCTTACTTAAAGGCCCAAGAAGATCAGTTCCCGCAGAAGCTTTCAAAGCCTCAAGGAAAACTTTTGTTTGATTAAGTCTAGAATCTCTAATCTGCCCTACAGCAAGTATCTGCCTGCTCTCAGCGTCTCGCATACCCTGCACGTCGCCGGTTTGACTAGCCGCCGCAAAATCTGCTTTGGCCTGATCAAGGTCGGCTTGTGCTGCGGCAATCGGGTCACGATTAACTTGAGCGATAGCTTTAGCTACACTAAATAAACCAGCTGACTCTGCCTGAATAGCATCAACAACATTTAGATAAGCCTCGTTATATGCTGCTTCAATTCTCTTGTATTCATTAGACTCTTTAGGTAGAGTCTTTTTTGCATTTTCGAAGTTTAAAGCAGCTTCATTTAAAGCAATCTCCGCTCTTTTACGTTGATTTCTCCCAGCTCTAGACTGGGCTAAAACTGAATCAGCTGAATTTCTTTCCGCAAGAGCCTGAACTTGTTGAGTGGGGCTTAAATACTTACCAACATCTCCAGGTAGCTGACCTGTTTCCTGGATTTGCCGAATGATTTCATCAATATCTTCAACTTCAGGCGCATATTTATCTGGATCAAGTCTTTTCGTACCCTTAGGGCCTTCTACATAGCCACCCCTCTGCAAAGACGCCTTGCGCTCTTCCAAAATTGCAACAACATCACTCACGGTCAAAGCGCCAGTGGAAAGACCTTCAACAATTCCATTCAAAAAGTCGTCAAAAGTTTCCCCAAAGAGCCGCTGCCAGTCTTCAGCAAATCCAGGAAGATCACCAATCAAAGTCTGAATCTGACCACGAACTGCAGCCTGTCTAGCCACTAAAGGTATTTCAACTGGAGTACTAGCAATTCTTTGAGCTTCCTCACTTGAAGATGCGCTCTCTATTAACTGTGAAGCTATCTGTTTTTGGTTTTCAATTAAATTAAACGCAGCCTCTTTTAATTCATTTCCCTTTAACCCAGAATTTATACCTCTCTGTATTGCTGCCGCTTTTTGAAGAGAAGTTGACAAAGATGGAGTCTGAGTCAGATCTAAAATTTTGACAAGCGAATCTAAAGATTGCTTAGCTAAACTAGCTACAGCTTCATTAATTGCTTTATCGACAGTTAAAAGCTGCTCATATAGAAGCTTTTTATCTCCAGTACTTTCTTTTATTTTATTAACAATTTCCGCTCTTAACGTCTGCAATCCCTTAAGATAAGTTGCCTCAGAAATTTTGCCAAGACCAAGATCTTTCTGAAGCTTTTCTAAAGTAGCAAGACTTTCTTGCGCTGCTATATCAAGAAGACCATTAGCCTCTAGAATAGCCCTAACTTGAGGATCATTTTTACCCTTACTAACAATAGTGTCTCTCGCTTTAGTAGCCTGTTCTATAATTTCGGCACCATACTTATTTTCTTTATTTGCAATAATTTCTTCAAGCCGAGCAAGCGGATTTTCAGTAAAGAAAGCCTCACCAACGACTGTATAGAGATCATTGGTTTGAACACCAATCAACTCTGCTGCCTTATTAAACGTATCCCGACCGGCTATAGCTAATTCTTCACCTCTCTCAGCATATAATTTTTCTAATTCAAAAGCTTTGTTATCCCCAAGCTTTTTAACTACATCTTTATCACCAAAACGATTTAGATAAAATTTCTTTACATCGAAGTCGCCCTCAAACTCTCTAGTTACCGGATCGATAACTGCTGCCGCAGATAGATCCTCCGCCCTTGCCCCCTGCTCCGAGTTTAGACCTAAAGCTGCTCCAATAAAATCAAAGGGGTTACTTGAAATGTTTGGTCCAGATGTAGTATAAGGCACAAAATCAAGTTTGCCTGTATCAGACCCAAAAGGAATTCTCTGACCAGATCCCAGACCACTAATTCTACGTTTATTATTTAAATCTCCCTGTAAATTAATTCCAGCGATCGTTCTTACAGCATCAGCCCGTTCAGAAAGTATTGAAATAATCTTTGCTTCTTCATCATCTAGATCCTGAGCAACTCTTGTTGCAACCAAAGAAGATGCATATTCGGATTCTGACAAAGGAGCTGGACCACCGAAAATAAAAGCATTAAGTCTAGATCCTAAACTTGCTCCACTAGCTTTGTTTCTTAAATCCTGAGCCTTTTGTTGAAGTTCTGCAATTGAAGTATTCGTATCTTCAGCAAAAGCTCTTAACTCGTCAAGTTTTTCCTGCTGCTTACGGACACCATCTTGCATCAATCCATATGCAACAGCTAAACCTACAAATGCCAGACCAGCTGGACCACCAAACAACCCAGCAACCCCGCTACCCAAAGCCTTAGCCCCGGCAGCAGCACCAATCGCCGCAGTTTTAGCACCAGACAAACCTACCTGACCGGCAAGCAAAGCATTGCGCGCCAAAGCGCCAGCGGCAGACCCAGCACCAGCCCTTAGATTACTGGCCCCCTGTAAACCTGCAGCCCCAATAGCCCCCAATCTTGTTCTTGCATTATCGGCAGCACCCCCTAAACCTCTTACACTCAAGTTTTCCGTAAATGGCTGTAATCCGGCTCTAAAAACCTGTCTGAAAGGCTGCATTCCAGCAGTTCTCTGACCATAAACCTCTCTCGCTGTAAGTCTTGTTTGTTTTGGCAATGCTCCATAAAGTGGAGACAAGTTTGTTAATCCTCGGGCAACAAGACCTTGTGAACCAGTTGCATAAGCCTGTCTGGCAGATTCAAAACCGCCAAGCTGGCCCAATCTTTGACGCATCGTACCTCGGCGGGGTGGGGGTGGAGGAACCGGCCGTCCTGTCAATGCCCCAACAACAGCAGCACCTTGCTGATATCTTCTCATTTCAAAAGGAGAGAGTCTCCCTGTCGCCATTCTGGCAGCGGAACCAAAACCAAAACCAGAACGAGCATTTCCACCGAAACCGGCAAAACCGGGAAGCAAAGCTCCAACACCAGCCCTACCAAGAGCAAATCCCTTAGTTAAAACACGCCAAGCAACAGCAGCAAGTAAAATTTTGCCAGGAAGACCACCAAGAATCTGGTTGAACATTCCAATAAGTTTAATAGCCCCACCAACACCAGTGGCAATAACGCTAAAAGTATCAGCAACACTACTCAAGAACGAATCTAAACCAGATTCTAAAATCTCCAAACCAAGCTGGCGAACCGTTTCACCCAAACGCTGGAACGTGTTACGTAACGTCTGTTGAACAGCGGCAAATCTCTCCTCAAGCAATCCAGCACTATCCTCAGCAGCCTGAGTAAAGCTTTCAAGAAGCTCCGGATTAGTTAAAGCAGGAAGTAAAGCAGCAGCCTCTCTACGTCCACCCAAAAGATTGATAATAAAATCTTTCGATTCTTTATTTAACCCATTAAACGCTTTTCCGATGCCAAAAAGAATACCTTTAGTATCAGAATTATTAATAGCACTAACAAACTCGGGAGTCCCAAGACTAGAATTTGTTACAGCAAGTTCTAACAGCGCCTGTCTATTCTGATTGATAGCAGGGAGAATACGGCCAAACTGCTCAGCCAGAGCAGCACCAGAACGACCAGAACGCTGCTGAGCGATAGCAGCCAAAGAAGTAAACTCTTCAATAGAGAAACCAGCCTCTTGAGCAACTGGAGCGATATCACCAACAAAAGCAATAGTTTCCTTAGCTAGCACACCAGACTTCTGCTCAAGAGCAATTGCAATATCGCCAATCTCTTCAAAACTTGCGCCGAACGCCAACGAAGCCGCAGTCAAACCATCCGTAATCTCACGCAAAGGCAAACCAACAGTTTGAGCAAGCTGAGCGCCAGAACGAGTCTGAGCTTCAGCTAAAGGAAGGCCAGACAACTCACCGACAGAAATATCGCCAGAGCTGTACAACGCAGAAAGCTGCTGACCGAACTGACCAATCTCAGCAGCGCTTAAACCAGTTTCTCTAGCGACACTCAAAATTGTTGTTCTAAACGAATCCAGTTTCTCTTGAGCTGAAGCACCAAAAGTTGCTTCAAACTGTGATTCGATCTTTTTTAGCTCGAAGGAAAGCTGTTCCGCTTCTCTAATACTTTGCGAAATACCGCTTGCTGCCCCAAAAAGCAACACTGACGGCAAAGAGTATCGCAAAGTGGAAAGAAGGCCACCGCCGAAGAAGCCGCCAAGGCTATTAGAGTCCAAGCCTCGGATACCACTAATTAGATTATTTGGTCCAGCGCCAGCACCGCCAGCGCCGCCAGCGCCGCCACCACCACCACCGCCAGCGCCACCAGCGCCACCAGCGCCACCGCGGCCGCCAGCGCCACCACGCGCTCGACCGCCAACGCCGCCACCGGCAGCAACAGCATTGTTAACCTGCTGAACCCTCTGGTAAAGGGCTTGGTACTTGGCGATCAGCTTGTTTACTTCAGCTTCGTCCTTAGCATCAACAGCATTAACTTTAATCCTGTCAGCTAAAATAAGTAAAGTTGAAAGCGCCCCCCTCAAAGAAGTCAGCTGTGCAGCAGCCTGTTGCCCAATAGATCCACCTTGCAAAGCAGACTTACCTAAATTGTCAATGCTCCCCACCGTTGCCGGATATCTTGATGATATCGTTGAAAATCTAGCCTTCAAACGTTCAGAAGCAGAAACCCCAGGAGCAGCAGCAGCAGTAGCAGCAGGTGTACTTACACTAATTCTAGCTTGCTTAGTTAAAGCAATTAATCTTAAAATTTTACTTTCAACTGCATCTAACTGATTTTTATCTGCGGGATCAACAACATCAAGACGTATTAATCTAGCCTTAGCAGCCAAAATTCCTAACTGCCTCTCAAAGCTCCTTAATCCAGCCTCGTCACCAGCCGCTTTAAATTGATCAATATTTCCCTTTGTCAAAGACAAGCCAGTGGGCCTAATAGATTTAATTCTATCAGCAACAGTAAGAGGAACCGCAGGACCGGCAGTACCGGCAGGACCGGCAGGACCGGCAGGACCGGCAGGACCGGCAGAGGAACGAGTAGTTGTCGTTGTCGGACTAACCCTGCCCTGAACAATACGGGCGGCATCGCTAACTCTAGAAACCCTATTGTCAATACGATCCAAAATCTTTTCAAGCCTAGAAGCTTCCTCAAGATCGCCTCTGCTAATAGCATCAACTTTAATCTTTTCAGCTTCTCTTTTTAAGCGACCAAAGTTCTGCTCCAAACTACGCAACCCAGCAAGATCATTATTGCGTTTCAAAGCATCAACTTGCTTATTTGTTGCAGACAAATTACCAAAATTCGTTTCCAAAGCACCGATCTGAGATCCCGTAGCAAGCCTTCTTCTACGAACAGCAGCTTGAGCTGCATAGCCGCCCTGCCTTGTGCGAGAAGCAGCCATCTCTTCTGGAGAACCAGTGAATACCCCTCTACCGACCTGACGGTCAACTTCGCGACGTAAATCTTGACCGCTTAACTCGCGACCACCAAACGGATCCTGGTAGGATCTACCACCCCAAAAACGTGCTCGCTGAGAAGCGCTGATACCAAGATCATCTAAATACTTGTTAACTTCAGCCCCAGCACCGGGAGCGTAAGCTTTACCCATAGAGATCGGTTGACCGCTAGGACCACGACCCCGAGCAGCAGCGCCTTTACGACCAGCAGCAGAACGTCTTCTTTGACGACGCCTTTCAGCTGCCGCCTCTTCAGCTTCACGCTGCCTGCGAGTAGAAGGAGTTTCCCTCTCCAACTCTAGTGGGGTTGGTGGTGGTGGAGTCGGACCTAAAGGTATAGCAGTGGAACCAGAACCGCTTCCAGCTCCAGCAGTTTCCAATCTTTGTCTCGCAGCCTCTCGGCGTAAACGACGCCTCTCAGCCGCCGCCTCTTCAGCTTCACGCTGCCTGCGAGTAGAAGGAGTTTCCCTCTCCAACTCTAAAGGTCCAAGCGCTGGAGGGATGCTCCCCCCAAGCTGGGTTGGGGGAGGGATCTGGTCAGAAGCTCCAGCAGTTTGTTTCAGTGAACGCCTGCGAGAACTACTCCGGGCTTTAAGTTCCCCTAATAAGTCTTTAGCCCTAACGGCCTTGCTTTTCACAAAATCAGAAAGACGCAACCCAACAACACCACCATCGGTGGAGCCAGCCCTTATCTGGGCTCTAAGCTGTGCAGAATTAAAACTAGATAACCGCTGAGGATCTATACCAGCATTACGGGCAACAAAATCGCTGATCCTACCAACCAAAGAACCTTGATCGCCAAAAAGTCTTCTACTAACAGCCTCAGGAACTAATTCTGTTGCGCTAGTAGCTCCATATCCACTAACAAGTTTAGATAAAATTTGTCTAGACTTAGTAAGTTGACCATATCTTTCCCTAAATCCGGGAACAAAACGAGGGTCATCAGATTTTCTTCTTGCAACATCTTTATATTTAAAAGGTTTTACTTCCCCGGCGCCGCCTCCCGATGGGTCAAACCATTGACCAGATCTGATAGCTGCATCAAGCTCATCCTTTACAGAGCTAGCATCAAAAGGTAACCCAATCGATTTTCTCTGTTGACCATAAAGATCAACAATTTGTCCACGAGTTTTTCCCTTATTTCTAAGAGCAAGCCTCCTAATGTTTTCAACATCATCAGGAAGATTAGTGATATTAGAAAGCTCACCACCAGAAAGATAACCTGTTCCCACTCCAACCATAGGTTTTTCGCTGAAGAAATTCGGCATAACCCCAGCAGATTCAATAATCTTATTTATTTCATTTGTGTATCCTGGAACTTGAGCAAATACATAAGGTGCGCGCGGTCGGCCGCCGGGAGATAAATCTGGTCTTGATTTCAGATAACCTGTCTGAGATTCTCTATCTAAAAGATGGCCCCATTCATGGACAGCAGCATTTGCAAGCTTGGGACCCACCAGCCGCCGTTCCAGCCCAGACGACAACGGGTTCGCCGCAGTCCCGAAGGCAAGCGGATCTAATGCTATGTTTGAAGAACCGTTAAAACCAAGCGATTTCCAGCGGGTGCTAGCTGTGCCAATCCTTCCCTTCCCACCTAAATCTTCAAAAGTAACAGAATTAATTGGAATTTCAGGGAAAACAGACCGAAGCCTTTTTAATGCCCCAATAGCGGGACGTATCCGACTCATATCGCCAGCGTTGCTACTCAGCCTACCATCCCTTGAAAATGGCATAGGGAGATTGGCGTATTGGGTTTCCCCGGTGATGTCTGTTCCAGCAGACATCCTTACGCGAGCCTTGATTCTTTTCTCAAACTGGCTGGTCTCGAAACGTCTAGCACCTGGACCAGTTGATGGTATTCGATTCAGGTCTACGGGAGGAGTGAGGCCGCGATTGGTGTACTGTTGGATTAACCGCCGCAGGAAGGAGGGGGGAGGACGACCATCGCCTTGAGGGGGTCCCCCATACATCTCACCAAATTGCGATCTTTCAAGCTGTCTCTGTAACGCCGCATCACGATCAAACGGCATCCCTTGACGACGACGGTTCCGTCGTCCTAGAGCGCGCCCACCCTGCGAGCGTGGAGTAAGGTCCTCGATCATCTGGGATTCCAAGAAACTATAAGAAAGAAAATCGGCTAAGGGATTGGGCGCTCCGCTAGAGGAATTGGCTGCAACAGTTTGGGGGCGACGGAAACGGTTACGCAAACGAGCAAAACCGCCAGTTAACCTATCGCGAGCACCCCCCAGCATCTCCCCCGGACGGATAAACCCACCCTGGCCTAGACGCCGCTCCAATTCAAGGTATTGCTGCCGATTACGTCGATAGGCAGCCTCTTGGTTCGACTCTAGCCACTCTGCTTCGTCAGCATTTGGAAGCTTGCCCAAGACTTTAAGAGAACTACGAGTTCTTAAATCACTGTCAAAGTTTCCTCTACGGATTCCATTGGGATCCGTACTAGGATCTTTCTCTACAGGACCAGTGGGCTTTACTTGCAAAACAGAAGGGAACCCGCCACGATTTGATGCTACAAGTTCAGCATAGTATTGGGCATCACGGAGGTTAGGAGTCAGATAGGCAAATGAAGGATCGGAAGCGCCGAAGTTTGTGGGGCGTCCATATTTTGCTGCTGGCTGAATCTGAGTTGGGAATGGCAGATTGGGGTCAATGGCTGTTCCGTGATAAAGCGGATCATCCCCAGAACCAACAGCCCCACGCTGATTACGGTCCCTAAACCGATCAACCACATTCCCAACAAAATTTCTTACATAACCACCCTGACCCACCATGCTGGCCTGACGTTCCTGCCGTCTACGAGTCGTTCCAACGTTAGGAATTCCACGACCACGACGACCACCGCCGCCCATAAAAACATCAGGTGGAATAACATCAGGCTGACGAACAGGCTGACGAACAGGCTGACGAACAGGCCCACTCTGAACTGGAGCCGTAACCAAAGGAACATAAGAAGTGCCAGACTGCGAAGGAGGAGCCGCTACGGGCCTCTGAGGAACAGCAGAGATAACAATAGGAACAGAAGGCTGAATTTGAGCAGGCTGAGAAACAGCACTAGTTCTCGTTACCGTAGGAGCAAAAGGAACGCTCGCCCCAGAACCCCTAACCGGCCCCGAAGGGCCACCCGCTTTTACCGCTGAAGTAGCCGCATTAATCGCCGCAATCTGACGCCTCTTAGCGTCAGCCAAAGCCCTATCCAAAGAAGCGTTAACAGAAGTAGCATCACGAATCTGCTTACTACTAGCATTAATAGCAGCAACTAAATTTTTGTTAGCAACAGAAGTAGGACCAGTAGTAGTATTACCGGAAATCTGAGCAGGCGTCGTAATCCCAACACGCTGCGGAACCCCAATAGCAGCATAATTAGAATTAGCAACATCACGAACAACAGCATTACGACGAGAAGGAACAGCATTCGCAATAGCAGCCTCAAACTCTGCTGCAGTCTTCTCAAACGCACGAGTAAATCTACGACTAATATCAGCTTGAACATTCCTCGGTAAAATCTGAAAATTTTCGATCGAAGAAGTAAACTGCTTCAAATACCTCTGCTGGGCACGCTGCAAATCAGGTAGCTGCCCGCCCAGCTTACGCATCTGCTGAGCGACAACCTGCATTTCCGTAGCAGCAGCCTGCCCATAGCGGGCAACAATAGTTGAAACCTGCCCCACCTGAGGTAACGCAGCAGCAACCTGAGCCTGATTAGGTGCCTGAGGAATAGGGGTTCTAGACTGGGCAGCTGACTTGTTGGCCTGCTGAATTCTCTTCTGATTCTCGCGATCAACACGCTTCAAATCAGAATCATCAACCCTAAGCTTGACGTTAATCAAAAACTGATCAGCCATATGTCCTCATTCAGCGAAAACCTAGTTCAATAACGGCAATCTAATCCTTAAATCTAGCAGCATAAACATTGTCTTCCCACATGGAATCATCTAACTCTTCGTCACCATTAGAAGATGTCCCATACTTGGTTTTTCTTCTAGATTCCACAACCTCAAAATGCTTGTCGATTTCCCAATCCAAACACCACATCCAACGCGGAGGCATCTCATCAGAAGGCAAATTTTCCTGCCAAGACAAAATTCTCAAAGCATGATCCACAGCAGAATGGAAATCATGAGGAACACTCTCAACAGTAGTCCCCTCAGGATAGATAGACTGCAAACCGCCCGCACTACGAGCAATAGAAACGATACGCAAAAATTGCGGATCGCTTGCTAGTCTTTTCCCTCGACACCATCAACCGTCATCTCACGATACTCTCTAACAATCTCAGAAAGAATCCTGTTATCAAGACAGCCAACTTCCTCACGGGACTCAAAATAGCGTCTCTTATGATCAGAAGGCTCGCGCACAGCATAAAAAACCTGCCAACAAGCAAACTCGTTCATCCAAGCAAAGTCAGCCTCAGATTCAATAATCTTATCGACAGTATCCTTAAAGATTTCCTCGTCTGAAACATGCTCATACTCTGCAAGAATATTCTCACGCTCATCTTCAGTAGCTGCAGCTACCTCGTTAGTGAAACGCTTCAGTTCGTCATAAACCTTCTTAGCCTCAGGATCCTCAGGATCCTCAACCCACTTCTCATAAAGACTATCACTCCAAGCCTCACGAAGAGAGGTTAAATACTGGTCATCAGCCCACTCAGGCTCAGCGGCAAGACGCTCCTCATTTGACTGCTCGCCCTCCTGAATTTTAGGAGTCGCAAGAAACTCAACCTGTAAAGCTCTCGTGTCAAGACCGAGATCATAAATCTGATCCTCATAAAGAAGACGCTCGGGGGCTAAGCTGGGAGAATTTTTCAAAGCAAGAACCCCGGCCCTAGCCTTCGTTGCCTGATCGGCAGAATCACGCTGCTCAATCGGAGAAAGCTTATTTAACCAAACAACAACAGCATCTTCACCAGAAGGCTCGCCATCATCATCATCATCAAAGCTGTCGTTAAAAGTAAGCTCCTTACCAATCATGTAAAGATCGGTAAGACGACGACGCTTCCTAACCATATTAGACATATAATCTCCTAAATCCAAGAATGACACAATTATATTGTGTTCCCAAAAAAACCTATCACAATAACGGAAAAGGGGACCGGCATTAAAGCCGATCCCCTAAACCAAAACAGTATAAAACTATTTAAAATCAGACACGCTCACCATTGTAAACATACATGAGACCACCATCAGAAGTAAACGGAAGCGTAGTCTCAAGTTTCTGCTGAACCTGACCTGAGAAACCAGGAATCTGGAAACGGGCATCAGGAACATAAATGGTCTTAACACGATCACCAGTATCAGGATGGTTGATACGAATCTCCATCGGGACTGGAATAGCTGAATCCGGACCAACAACATTTGAAGAGCTAACACCAGTGATGGTTGCAAGCTTGTCCCACATGTCTGCAGGGTTGTAAGGACGGACACCAATTGAACCATTAACATCAGGAATATCATAATCCTGACCGACATAGTGCTTGTTGCCAAACTCCTGATCGGGATCAAGACTCACTGACCAAGTAACCTCAGCAGACTGAACTGAAGTAAAGCGAGTGAACACTGGGGTAGCTGCTGCTGTCCCAATGTAAACATCAATATCTTTGGCGCGAACAGCAGCAGGCTTAACGGAAGTATTCTGGTGAACAGGATTACCAGAGGGGTTGTTGCCAGTCTGAGTGTAGCTGCCGGTAGTTGCGGAGCTATAGATGACACGAATCTTAGTTGCCCCAAGTGAAGTGTAGTCAAGACCAGCAATCTTAGAGGCGCCACCAGCAGTAATAGTTAACGTGGTTGAAGTGTTGGTGAAATCGTCGCCAACGAACAGACGCTTGTAATCACCATTGTCGGTCACAGCAACAACACACAGAGCGTAAATGCTGTCGCCATCCTCCTCATAAAGAAGAGCTGTTCTACCATTGAAAGCACTGGCAACTGCGCCAGCTGCGCCACTGTAGGTTACCTCATTGTAGTAAGGTTGACCTGGGGTGTAGTAGATGGAGTCGCCGCGAAGAGTGAACGACTGCGCAGCATTCTGACCGATACCAAAACGGTAGGTTGCGTTCTCAAGAGTCAGATACGGAACAGCAACACCCTTAACGATGTTATATGCGTTACGTCGTGACTTGAACGGTGAAACTACGTCAATTGGAATGTGATCCTGAAAATCGATTTCGTTAGAGCCAACAACACCTGAAAGCTGACTGCCAACAGCGGCAGCCCCAGGAGCGGCAGCGCCAGCCTTGCCAATTAGAAGAGCCTCAAACTCTGAGAAAACATCGAAAGACTCAAGGTCGAACGAAAGATCAGGGATATCACGAATCGTGGCAACCGTGTTCCAGTTACCAAGCTCATAAATCTTCTCTTCGGGAATGTTAAGGTTACCGGGGCCACCCGACTGGATGCGGTCAACCACAAACCCGTTAACATCAGTTAAAATTGCACCAGCCTTAATAGCCATTTTGAACCTCCAATAGTTCTTAGTGTTTTATCCTACCAAAAGTGGTTCCGCATAAAATCCTATGCACTAAAGTTGCTTAGTGCGTAATTTCGTAACGGAAATAAAAGAAAGTTATTTAGCCTAATCATATGAACGACGATCACTACGCTGCTTATCGAACGAACTATATGACATGGTTTTCGGAATTCGCCCACGAGACTTTTTATCCCAAAATTTGACAAGTTTCGTAAATTCGCCGCCATAATTATTATTAATAAACTGAATTCCAGCATCTAAGAATCTTGTTCCAGTAATACCCTTAGACAAGACGGAATTGAATGTTCCAGCCAACTTTCCGCGTTTTGGTTTTCCGTAAACATATATATATGGTCCGGGGGACCTTGATCCTTTCCCTCTACGGACTTTTGGACTACCAGTTGACCAAGAACTAAACGGGGGAGTTTCATTTAAGCCAAGTTTACTTGACTTTCCAACAGTCCTAATGCTATTAGGAACAAAGAAGGGTTTAGATGGACCATACTTTCTTAAAGACAATTTGGTTCCAGCGATCTGCCCAAATAATTTAAAAGAGCCCTGACCGGGAACCTTAGAACTACGAGGAAGTGCGCCGAAGTTTAATCTATACCACTGTCTAGCCTGAGAATCCAACAATCTAATATTGATACCACCAATGCCAGTAGCATCACTAATAAAAAGTTTTCTATTTTCTAAAGCCTTCGAAAGAGCCCCCCCAGAGTATCTTTTTAAAGTTCCGGTATCATTCATTCTATACGAACTCCGACCACGTTTCTTGCCGCTCTTATAACTATTAAGAATTGATCTTTGAGCGTTTTTAGCTAATCTTTCATGCATTTCAGTTAAGTCTTTTCTTTTAGACTCACTCCTTAACATGCCTTTAGCATACTTGCGAACAAGCATGGCGGTGCCAATCTCGGAAGCTTCAGCCATCTGTAAAGCAACAGAACGAACAACAAGCTTACTTAAAACAGCCGTTGACTCAGTTTGTCGATTAAATCGAAAAGACGGAGGACGTTGCTGCTTAAAAGGAGTTCCAAAAGCGGGGACGCCACGAACACTGGCTCCGCCATAAGCACGCTCATAGCCAGTAGGGAAACGGCCAAAGATTCTAAGAAAATCTTCGTTAATGCCCATATTTACTCCGAATCGGAAACTATCCTATAAATATCGTCAAGTCTATTCATAAACTCGTCATTCCAAACGACAGCATCTTCAACAATTAAATCGAAAGCAATATCACAAAGATCATTGATATCATCTAAAAACTTCTTACGAAGTCTAGAGGAAATATCGGAAGGTAAAAACTGGTCACACTCCCGCTCTTTGAAAGAAAGAAAAGCAGCAATAGCGCGATCCCTCCTCTTCGCCAAAATTCCCGTTTTATCCATTGTAATCCAATCCTAATTAACCTAAACTCCAAGCTTGCGCTTCATGTTCTAAATGTGAAGGCTCTCCGTGAATAGCGTTGGCGGCATCGGTGATTTCGATAACGCCTACAACGACGAGCAGTGTGGCAAGCGCCCCGGTGGCATCCAACGGCGGGAACGGCGGGCCGTCAATCTCTTCTACCGAGATAACGTTACCTTGACCGTCTGAAGTCTCAATCCTCATTATACAACCCTTAGAAAGACTAGCGGCGGCTGAGTGGTGTTAGCTGTGCCCGGTGTTGCCGTTGCTGGCAACGTCCCGGTGACGCCAGCCTCGAACTTGACGCCGGTGAACGTCGATGTCAAATCGGGCACGTTGAACGTCGGACTGCCGGTGTTGAACGTCGGAGCGCCAGACGTGATCTGACCGACCGCAGCAAGCCAGTAGAGGCCCGGTGTGAGCTGCTGACTGATGATGATGGTCTTCAAGGCAGCAGTGGTCGTCAGATCCACCGTCCCAGCGTCCAACAGGCGGGTCGATGGGAGATCATTCGTGGCGTTGTAGATCCCGAGCCGCATCACGCTGCCTACCCCAGCGATCGTTGCAGCGTGATTCACGCCGATTCGGTCGATCGTGACTGTCCGAGGAATGAAGATCGGCTGGTAGTAGAGCCGGTTGCTGGTGACACTGGCGTTGCCGGTGGACACCGATGAAGCTGACGTGTATTGGCCTGACACGAGCAGCGACGGTGGACGAGCGATGCTCTGGTAGGTCTGATCTCCACGGAGGAACGTCGTGCTGTTGGCGGTGCCGGTGCCGAGGCGTGCGGTGGCGACCGTGCCGCTGGTGATCTTCGCTGCCGACAGTCCTTGCGGGATGGCGATGCTGCCGTCGGTCGTGGAGATGGTGTTGCCGACGCCATCGGTGAAGCTCGTCGCACCGACGCCCGCAGAGGCGATGTGCGAGGGCTGGATGTCGAGGATCTTGGCCCCGCCGAACTCGTGGACTGTCATCCACGCCACGTCCATGCGGTTCTGAATGCCGATCTTCCATGTTTCGCTGCCGTTCGGGTCCATGCTGGCGAACCGAGCGTCGGTTTCCGACTTGACTGGCTCCCACCAGTAGCCGTCAGCGGTCTGCTCAATGCCGGTCGCTCCGGTGTCGTAAGGTACCCAGCGCCATTGGGTGACAGTCTCGGTGGCGGTGTCGTGCGTGAGGCGTGCGATGAGCGGTACACCGATGAGGCGGCTGCCGTCGTCGTGGAAGAAGCCTGCTCCCTCGCCTGCGGCCCCGGTCAAGGTTGATTCGTAGAACCACGCAGCGATGCCCTCAGACAGCCCCGGATAGGTGTCGTCTGGATGGAGGATCGCCCACTCGGTCAGGTCGCCGCCAGTCGCAGCCGCCTTGGTCTGTGTGAGGATCTCCCGGTACCGCTGGTAGGGCCAGTCCTGTCCGCTGCCCGCCAACTCGTCGTCCTCGTAGGGTCGGTGCAGGTAGAACTTGGCCCGAATGTCGATGCCGTCCGGTGTGGCAGGCAAAGTGCCCGAGGCGTTGCCAGCGTTCGTGATCTGCCACGCACCGCCGTAGTCACCGTCCATGCTGGCCGCAGTCGGAAAGCAGCGCAGCCAAGGTGCGGTCGTCGTGTCCAGCTCGTCGCCGAGTGCGTCGGCAAGCCATGCCCGCTCACCCGGCTCTGTCACTTCAGGCTTCTCTAGGTTTGCCAGACCCCAGCTCCACGATCCACCGACCTCAACGGACAACCACTGCGAAGCCTCACCGGCGTTCAGGGTGTAGGTGGCACCGTATCCAAGGAAGGTGTCGGTCCCCGCAGCGGTGATCGTGACTGTCTGCGCCGCTGCAGCGATGCTGACGAGTTGACCGGCATTGTCCTCGGCGTCGGGCATCGTGACCGCAGCGCCCAAGGTCACGACAAAGCTCTCGCTGGTGATAGTGAACGGGTCAGTGACGGTAGCGACCGACTCGGCCCGCTGACCACCACCCGAGGGGCCAGCGGGTCCTGTAGCCCCTGTTGCGCCAGACGCACCAATTACACCAGACGCGCCAGACGCGCCAGAAGCGCCAGACGCGCCGGTCGCTCCGGTCGCACCGCTGGGGCCGGTAGCGCCCATAATGCCCGTAACGCCAGTTTCACCCTGCGGGCCTGTAGCGCCAGTTACGCCAGCGCCAGTGGAGCCTTGGGGTCCAGTAGATCCGGTAGCCCCAAAAGCGCCTGTAGGCCCCTGAGGGCCAGTGGGTCCAGTAGTGCCTTGCGAACCCTCCGGACCTTGCTGCCCGACAACAATAACCGCAGAATCTTCATCACTTGCGGTAACCAGAATAGTTGGCTCATCGCCCTGAATAAAACTAGGCACTTCTCGTTACCTCACCCTTAACCTTAAAAGAGCCATAAATAGGACAATAAACTCTTCCACCCGCAGAGACAAGCTCCAAATCATACTTGTAAGTCCCTACCTCAACAACCTCCGTGTCCTCGTCAGAAATATAAATAGTAACCGAACCATCGTCATCATTGATGATGATACCACCATTAATTTCATCAAGATCAAAAATAACTTCCTCAGACTCAATGGATGGCCTAACTTGCATACGGCCAGTATATCCATCTAAAAGAATGATATTATCATCTGAATCTTTCAGATAGAAAGTTTTTTCGAACGTCTTACCCTGCCAAGCGATAAGCGTGTACTTAACTGGATCAATATTCACTTCACGCCTCCCACGCCGGTTTCGCAACAACAAGATTGCCAACCCATAAATTTGGAGTGGCTGAATCAGTAACTTCAATATAATATATATTCACGTTTGCTGTATCAATGGTTTCAATAACTTTATAAACATTAGTTGGAGAAAGTGAAGCATTGGGAGTTAACTCCATTTCCCAATATCCGTCAACATCGGTTTTTGTTTTTGCAACAGAATCAACAGCAACCTCATTTGAGTCATCCGTAACAAAAACATCCGTATCTGTGTCCCAAGACAGAGTTACACTTACAGCAATATTTCTCAATGGCTGACCATTGGGCTTATTTAAAGTATTAAATACTGTAGCCATTTAAATCACCATCAATCATTGTCATCTGTATAGTTATCAACGATCTCAACGGCAATAATCCACCAAAACTTATTGAACTTCATCTCCCAATTTCTATTTCTATTAATCTCAGGATCCTCTAAATCACAATAAAAAATAATAGAAGGAGTCGCCTGAGAAAGATCGTAAACGCTTAAACGTCCATCAGCAATACCAGCAGAACTCAAAGCAGAAAACTTTCCACGAATAATATCAAAAATATCCCCAGAAAGCTGCATTCCCACAGGATCATCCTGAGCAAAAATATCGACATAGGCAAAATGTCTAGTCTCCTCAAGAAGAGAACCCATCTCCAACTCTTGAGTTATAATATCTTCAACAGAAACACCAACCACATTTGGAAGAATTTCTTCAGAAGTATTAAAAGGACCAGACTTCACAGTTACAGGCAGATGGTTTCTGTTCGCGTCAAACCAACCAAGCTCAGAAAGACTGTCCTCAATCATCTTTCTAAAGTTATCACGAACAAGTCTGTTCCGAACGCCACCAACATAACTCATGTCTTATCCACCGAAACTAAATAAATAGTGTAAACAGTTACCTCAAAAAGACCAGTTGGAGGCCCAACATAATCAATAGTAAAAGTATCATCATCAATTAAAACTTTATCAGCACCACGAACCTGATCATAGTGAATATCAAGAATAGTTAAAGTAGTTCTATTCTCATCAAAATCACCAATAGAAGTACCGTCAGGCTTAGAAGAGCTGAAGTTGATGGAAACGGGAACCTGAACGGGATCGCGTTCAACAGTATTATCTGGCGTACCAGACAAATCATAAGGATTGCCTTCAGGGTCGCTTACAGAGAAACTTTTCGTAGGAGTCCAACAAAAAGTTACACGCTCAGAAACTTCCTGAGGCAACCCCATCTCCATAGCAGAAGTGATTGCTGAACGAAACAAATCAGGATCAAAACCCTGCCCAAAAGTAGGATCGGTTGGCCTAGCCATCAGCCATTCCAATCAATATAATTATACCTCAAAGAATCATCTCTAGCCCTAATAGCATCAATATAGAAAGAATCAGCAAATCCACCATCAGAAAGACGACGAAGAATGGTTGCTCTCTGAGCCAGAAGCGAATCCAAGAGGGACTTAATAACCTGAGCAGACTGCTGAGTTTCATATTCAACCTGACCGGCCTTAGCTCTAAACAATGTTTTTAGCTGCATAATCTGATTCTGGTAGATATTTATAGCAGCATACATAATAACAAGCTGCTGCAAATCTCTAGTAAAAGTAGCAGAACCGCTTACGGGAGTAACAATACCGTCCTCATCGCAAGTAAAACTTGCAATGATCCCGTCGTTGTAAGCGCTCCAAAAAGCGTTACGCAACCTCGTCAACCATTCAGTCTCACTAGAGGCAGCAAAAGGAGAAACAGCACCAGGAACCGTTACGGCCCCCTCCAAATCGGCAATCAGTTCGCTTAAATCCACTGACGCCATAGCAGCCTCCGAGCTGGTCCTTTTCGTTCAACGTCAAAAAAGGGCCAAAATTGAGATAACCCTAGACTGGTTTTACGACCTCAACCTCAGAAATCTCAACAGCAGAATCGCCACGAACAACAGAAAGACGCTTCTCTAAAGCCCTAAACTGAGTCATCGAAACAGATGCCGACTCATCAGAAGCAAGGTCATACATTCGCTCCAGAGCAATCACATTCGTAATATCCTCAAGACGCTCAGAAAAAGCCTTACCCTTGAGCTTCAGAATATCAACCATATCGCCCTCAGAAAGGTGATTTGGATTGCTCGCAATTTCCTCATAATCATCAGCACTATCAACAAGTCTCACCGGAGAAAGCCTCCCATTGGTAAACATGTCAACCTCACCAGAAAAAGCACGCTCCTGATTCAGTTGACGCTCCTTAACCGTCAAAGTTAACTTCTGACCTGCACGAATTGGAACAGACTTCAGCTTCCCAGTGTGATCAAAAGTTAAAACAAAAACATCGCCCTTACCGGGATTAGCCCAAGTTTCCTGATTATCGGTATCCATAACAAACCTCCTAAACGTCAAGCATACAGCCCGACGACCAACCATAAAAACAGGAAAAGGGGGAGGCAAAGCCTCCCCCCGATCCTACCCCCTCCAAAAGCTCAAAATCAAGCAGGAAGGCTGGTATCCACGATACGACGGACACGATCCGGACGGTGAACAACGCCACCAAAGTCCTTCTTGCCGATGTAATGCCAGTACCAGTTGTCGTCCTCCATGTACTCCTTCGACTTCATCCCACCCCAGAAAGCGAACTTAGAAGCGTCATTAGCAATGACAAACAGCTCGTTGCCTGGAACGAAAGGATCATCGTTCTCGTCAAGATAGTTGACTAGAGAAATAATGGAAGCACCACGGTAAGTGCCAAGAAGGCCACGCTGAACCATTTCCTCGTTAGAGGCTGGAAGGAAACCAGAACCATTGTAGCTCGCACCAAGAAGCTCATCCATGATCTGCTCGGTCATCGTGGGACGACCAACGATGGTCACATCACGAGTGCGAGAAGCGTCACGAACAGCAGTCAGAGCACTGTTAAGAGCTGCAAGGCTCAGACCAGTACCTGAAACATAATATGCGCTTGAGCTAGGAATAGCAGCCTGGAAAAGACCAAACACACGCTGATTGATTGCAGCATCAAGACGCTGAATTGCAAGATCAACGAGAGTAGCTGAAGTCTCAGCGAAATTGGTCTCCATCTTCTCCTCAAACTCAGTCACATGGAAACCAACCGTATCACGGGTAATCTCCATTACGTCTGCGTTCAGAGTTGAAGCCTCAATGTGGCCACCACGAGCAACCCAGAAAGCCTTAAGACCACGAACTTCCTTCACGAATGAACGACCATCAAAAGGCAGATTCTCGACCTCGGCCATAATTGACAGCAGATTCTCATGCTGGAAACCGTCATAAATGGTCTCAGTCAGCTCTTGAGCGCGCTCACGACGCCACACCGGATCATCGAACTTCTCCCGAGCCTCAGCATTCAGAAGAGCAACCTTCTGACGTAGAGCATCAAGCTCTGGATTTGATTCCTTGCCGTAAAGTTTAATGCTAGACATTGTTAACCCCCCTTTCAGAAGTTCACACGAGCCTCAACCTCGCCGGTTGAAGCATTGACAGCGGTTACAACCAGCCAAGCGTTAGCAGCAGTAGCGGTCTCAGCCCAGTAGCCAGCACTATCATTGCCGGTACCTGGAGTGAGGAAATCGCCAACCGCAACTGTGGGAGTGGCCCCAAGGCCAGCCACCATCACTCGGGCGGTAGGATAGTTTGAACGGGTGAGGAAGCTAGTTGCGGTTGTATTCTTAAAAGCAACCTTAACGCTATCACCGTTGACGACCTGAACAGCCTCGCCAGCGAGGACCACATCAAAGTCTGAATAGGTGTACAGGAACGGATCTAACCCAATGTGCTGAATGTGCTCATAGACCAGAATACCACCCTTGCCTGGAACAGGCTTAGCCTGAGCGCCAGTAGCAAGCTGAACGCCGAGACGACCCGTTGAAGAGTCTTCCTCGCCGCTCAGAACAACAGGAGCACCAATCGGAAGAGTGGCGGACCCATCTAGGTAATAACGGCCTGCACGATTTCCACCCTGAGGTGTAGATCTGAATGAAAAGTTACGACCATATGACATTGTTATTCCCTCCTTTTCAAATCACAGGTAACGAACGTCAACACCGTGACTACGAGCAGCAAAAACGCTTGCTGCAACAGAACCACCGTGGTCTTCATTGCGGACACTTGACATAGCAGTCTCAGCTGGAACCTCTGCAGCCTCCTCAACCTGAGCGGTCGAAGAAGAAACATTCTTCCAGTCCTCAATAACTGCCTCAAAAGCCTCATCCTCCATCGCTACCCAGCGATCTAGGTTGGCATTAATGTAATCATCGCTAAACGGCGCAGCAGCCTTCACTGCATCACGACGCTCTGAACGAAGAAGCTCAGCCAGTGCAGCACTCTCAGCCGCGGCAGCAGTCGCCTCAATATAATCGACCAGTTCATCGTACTTACGCTCAGCCTCAACAACCCGAATTTCGGCTTTGTCAAGATCTGCCTGCAGTTCAGCAATCTGACCCTCCACCTCGCTGCGGGCCTGAGATGTACGAAGGTCATCAATCTCAGTCTGTAGCTCAGCAACCTTGGCGTCAGCCGCGGCCTGAAGAGGGGTAACGGCCTCTGTTACAGCAGCAGTAAACTCATCTTCGGTATAAGTCTTCATGTCACCCCCTCCAACGGAGTAATCGTTTGAATTGTCTTTATCGTCACCATGATTATGATCATCGCCGTCCTCATTGCAGAATGGGCAACTATCTTCATCATGGTCAGCGGTTTCAGGCTTCTGCTCCAAGAGTAAATCATGGAATTCTCTCAGAATCATAATATTCCTTTCAACGCCTCATCAAGTAACGTCTAAATAAGAACTTAATTAAAGCTTATACCGAATTTTTTGTACAGCTCTCTTAGCTAAATGTGAAGCAGAAGGTGAAGAACTGCCCTGGTCGAGCACCGACCGGACGGCACCTGATCGACGTTGATCACGCTCCACCTCATCAAGATGAGCGTAACTAATGATCTCAAGCATTAAAGACTCCCACTCACAAGGGCCTAAATGCGGCGAACCAGCAGCAACCTGCGTATAAACACTTTCCATTTCTTCATCAGAAACAGACGCAAACTCGTCTATAGAGGCATTCTTCCAGCCAGGACGATCGGGGGGGAGAATTAAACCGCCAGCAAGGAAAACTGGATTATTTAACTGGCGATATGACTCACGATTCTTGATGTGATCACAGTAAACCTCAGACATTGGACCACCGTAACTAAAAGTTTCCCCACAGCCCATCGGACCAGCGCAAGTAACCGAATCGGCAACGCACTCCATGCTCTGATGTAGCGAGCCAGAATCATAAGCCTGCTGAACAAGCTTAAACTCATCTGGGAAATAGTATTTCCAAAAAACAGAAGCAGTCTCAATATAAGCATTAACCTCAGATTCAATTGGATACATCAACTCTGAAGCCGCATAAGTTCCAACAATATAACGCTGACGATGACCCATGTTCATAGGCGCATGTTGAATAGTTGGTCTTGAAAGTTTTAAATCTTCTAAGGACCAGTACTGCCCATTAGAGTTAGCGTTATCAGCCTCAACATACTTGCCAACAATCCATTTGAAAGCCGGATTTTTGTTGATGATGGAACTAGCCCAATTAGATGCAACATCCCGATCTTCATTAATCACCTCAACAGGGCAAGAAAAGAAAAAGGAAGAAGAATTTTCAACCACAATAGTCATTTTAGCCACCCATCAACAAGCTAAACTATATACGGTAAAATAACATATTTATGAAGATGGATTTGGAACAAAGGAATCAGGATTTGTTCCGCCAAAAGAACCGCTGCCATTTGGAGTAGTATTACCAGACGGCGTTGAACCTGGCGGCATAGCCGGATTTACAGGGTTGGGCGAAGAGAAAGGCACATTAACAGGACTGAAAATTTTATCATACATCTCCGACTCCCTAGCCCTCTTAACAGCCTCTTCCTCTTCAATGATATCAAGCTCTGCAAGAATCGTGTCCCTGGAAATATCTCCACGATCACGAAGCTGCTGCAAGAAGTTGGCGATATTTGGATCGAAATCAAGAGCGATCCTTCTCGGATAAAACTGCATCTTCGGCTCAGCCGTCAGTTGATCGTTCTTCATCCACATTGGTCTAAACAGCTTCATCATGAACGAATCACGAATAGCATCCCTTCTGGCCTCCATTGAAGAAGCGATAACCTTCAAAAGCTTCATTGAGTCATCAGTAGCAGTACCGGCAGCATAATTGCCAGTAGAAAGGATCTGATACATCCTAGCCGTGATTCTAGAATCAATACCATTATATCGCTCCGGAGCAAGAGTCTTATCCATCTTGGGAGTGATAATCTCAATATTAAGTCTATGATCACCAACAATAATCGGAACCCTTGAAGTCATCTGGACCTGTGAACTGAGCTGCTCAAGTTCTTGAGGGCGAGCTGGATGATCCTTGTCGCCCTTCTTAATCAAAATAATAGCATTGGTTGTCCCCAAAATAGACGAACGATCCATCTCGCGAAGAAGATTCTTCATGTCAAGCAGCTCAAACACTGACTCCATGCGAACAGACGCAAAACGCTGATACTGCGGCCTGGTGGCAGTAATTCTCCACACACTCTCGGGGCGAAGCAGATACATTCTATTCTCAATACTAGATTGACCAGTTAATTCCGTCAGATAACGAAGCTCATCCCTGCCAGCATCATAATCTGGGCCATCGTTCCAAGGCTGATACTTACGTTCGATTAACTGATCGACCACAAGATCAGTAGTATTGTAGCCAGCTAAAGTATCAAACTCCTGCGCCTCTTGACGATCAGCAAGATAAACAAGTCTTTCCTGATTGAACATGAAGTTGCCAACAGGAATAACCTTCATAGGGTCAAGATAGGAAATGCCAATAGGCACCATCAGATCCCTAAACTCCCTCTTTCTTCCCTTGCCTTTAACCTTAAAATTTTTCCTCTTATAAAGAACAGCCGGATAAACCTGCGAAATAGTGAAAAGCTCCCTCCAACACTCCCTGAAACGCTCAGGAAGCTCTAAATCATCAACAATCTGACCCCAAACATTCTGCTCGTCCTCGTTCTCGCATTCAATAGCGATGCGACGAAAAGCCAGCTGTTCAGTCGTCTCAACTACGTTACTTACAGCATCATCATTCTCAATAGCCTGAAGAGCCATCTGAAACTTCTCAAAAATATTGGCAGGATTAACATAGCGATCACGATCAAAAATGGTTCTACGACGAGAAGCCATCTGATTACCCATTGCCCAACGGCGAAGAGCAGCAACCTCAGGAATGCCCTCAATTTGACTCTTAATATCAGAAGTTGGAACATCAGTCTCATTAATAAATGAGACCCCAAACTCTGGATCATACTCAAGCTCTGAACCCTCAGCCATCTTTAACCTTTCGACATTTCCCACTCAGAAGTGGTAATAGAAGCTATTCTTGACCAAACTTTAAACTGGAACTCGTTCTCCTTGAGGAAAGGAACGATCTCCTCATATTTAAACTCACTCAACTGCCTATTCTTAGACGATCCAATAAGATTATTCATATATGTTGCTCTAGCTGAAAATGCGGAAAGCTTTTTCAGGATTACATGAGGGTCGTTAACATTACCAAAATCTGCCATTTCCCTCAAAAATCCTAAAAGTTCCTCTCTCCAACTCTTAACAACCTCTTCAGATGAGTTTTTATCCAATTTCTGCTCCAAGTTTTATCGTCACGAATATCAGCGAAATCAATAAGACATTCTATCGCATCATTCAGATCGACTGAACTTAAAGCAAGGACACGAAACGGCACAACCAAATAAACGCCCCAAAAATCACCCTGAGGAACAGAGTAAAACACCCACCTTTTGAAACATTCATCGCAAACAATAAAACCTATAGAACCACGCCCACTCCTCAAAAGCCCAGGCTGGATGCCACAATCAACACAAAGAATATTAGAGAAAGAGCATTGGGGGAGGCTCCCAAGCCTGCTTATGTCCTTCAATGAAATCATTAATAACTTGCTGCTGGAAAGCGAGAGCTGCCATGCGGCACGCATCCAATGTGTGGAAGCTTCCATTGCTGAAGATACGTTTTCTCCCGTAGGAATCCATAGCAGCTTTAGAGTAAGACCAAGTTTGGCCTTGAAACTCAGAGATGATCGACTTATCGTAAGGCAGTATAATAGTTTGCTCATCTACCATGCCTCTCAATATGTCAGTGCTCCACTCTAAAACATTACGGTAAATTGCTGCCTCTTTATATCCATCAGGTGAAAGATCATCAATCTGAATTGAATCATCAAATTCTGCAATAATCTTCTCAGAAAAGTTGTATCCCTTAATTCTAGAAGTTAAAGACTTTAAATTTGGATCTTCTCTAGTTGCTTTCTGAACATAATCAAACAAAGGCAACCCAGCCCCAGTAGAGTCCAAAGCAAAAGCCATTGGTCTATAAATATCCAAAAGATGCAAAATTGCATCAGACTGATCAGAAGCTGCAACCTTCCTTAAAAGAATTCTCGCAAGAAGCTTTAAACAATTCTTACCTTTTCTTGTCTTATTGTCCTCAGCGAAAATGACAATAGAAGTTGGGGCAATTGTCCAACCAAGGTCCATGCCAATCCAAAACTTTTTATAAGAACGATGATTTGCCGGAAGATCTAACAGCGGAATAATGGAACCGTAATCTCTAACGGCTGATTCATCTATCTCTAACGAAGTATATTCATAATTATTATACTCGCTTCCAGTATCAACATCAGTAGCCGCCATCAATCTATACAAAACGAAAATTGGGGAATTCTGATCCCCTGGCAGACCTAAAATATTCCTACGGTAATCAACAGAATCAACGTGACCGCCATACTCCTGAATCTTCTGCTGACGCTCCCCATCAGTCCAATTAGGACGAAACATCGCCGGTAAAGCATGAACCTTCCAACCGCTATCAGGCTGGCAACGCTCATCGAAACCGCCACCCACCCCCCGAGTTACGCCATGAGCCCGCCAGCGAGCTTTAGGATTTTGAATTTTTACAGTTTCAATAATCTCAGCCCAAGCCTGCTCAGGAAAATCGCTATTATGAACAAAGATGCCTTCGGCTAAAAATGAATGATCATCCTCAACCTCAATATCATAAACACACTGTTTTTCAGTTAATTTAATAACTGATTTTACTTTAGTGAGCCTATAATTTTCATCTATAAAACCCTGACCCTTAACTGCCCCAATAACTTCCCAAGACGGCCCACTAATAAAAGTTCTGCCACGAATACTGCCCTGCTGTCCACCTTCATTAAAGAACACAGAAGTAAAGTAACCTAAAGAATGAGCCAAAATTTTAGTGTCATATGCAAGAGCTTTTGATGTTGTGCTTAATCTCCAACGACCAGGCTCATAGTTTCCAGAACTCTCACATCCGTCCCCATATACCAAACCGTCTAGAAAAGCTTGACGCTGAGCTTCGCTCAAAGAAAAAATCCAAACAGGAATTCTTTTATTGTAACAACCAGATCCAATTTCTTCAGCAAGAAATGGAGCTAATCCAACATGACTTACAACAACATTTACGGAATTAGCACTGTTGCTGCATGGTTGAATGAATGGATTCAAACCAGCACTTTTAAGTATTTGAACAACATGATCAGCTTCTTTTATATGAATAGACCACGTTGATTTATTTATTTTACCATCAGCACCATAAGAACTTGACGTAGATCCCTCAGCGACAAATAACCCCATTGCCCAAAGAAATTCTTCAGTAAAAATATTGATAGAATAGCTATTTCCAGTTTTCGATTTGGGAATACATTCTGGAATTTGCACCGATGGAATTGAAATTGGTGAAGACCAAAATGAATCTTGTAGATCTCCCGCTCTAATCCAATCAAACTTATCAAACTCTTTAACTCCCCATCTATTTTTTGAATTTTTCCACTTTAAAACTTTTTTAGCCCAAAATCTATGATTTGGAGTTGTTACAAGATGTTGGTGACCCTGACCAGTAATCTGGACAACATCTTTAAATCCATGATTATAAGTATTAACAACCTTTTTCCACCTGTTTTTATGGGTTAAGACTTCATCCCCTATAGAAATATCTTTTATTTTTTTATATCCTAATTTTGTATAAATCAACGTATCCCCAGGGAAACAAGCTTCGTCTTGCTCAAGCCAAATAGGGTGAGTTCCCTTGAGTCCCTTGCCGTCTCTTTGGGGTATGCGACCAATAATTCTTCCACCATTGATAAAGTTCATCATAAATGGTCGATGCTTAATTCCACCTCTACCCTTAGCAATCATTTCTCCAGCTAAACGATTATTAATGTAAAGGCTTTCAATGTTATCGGTAACTGCATCAAGATGGATTCCTTCTGGTGCGGTGATAACCATTTCCTCGCCAGGGCACACAAAAGGAAATGCGAAAGCTCTAAACTTGATAGATAAACTTTTTCCGACGCTGTTGTGTACCACTATCCCTTCGGCAATATAACTATGATCCTCTTCAACTTCAAGATCGTATACACGCACATCGCCCTCAGGCTCAATATTTGATATACCAACCCACGACTTCCCATCTTCAAACTTTACAGTATTTGAGCGATCGAAACTAACTGTGTAGGAGTCACCGGGAAAAATCTGCCTACCATTAATAGCAACGAAGTCGGGTGGTTCCTGTCGCGACACGCTTGAAGCGAGGCCAAGGGATTGGCCAAGTAATTTAATGCCAAAAGCTAATGCTCTTGAGGATGTTGAATACTCTATTCTACCATTTGGCCTAACATATCCATCGCCAAAAACCATGCCATTAAAACAGGAGCGGCGCAATCCTTCATCTAACGCCAGAACCCAAGATGGCATCTGCTTGGTGCGAGCGTTGCCACTGCCAACGATCTGACTAGAGAGCCACTCTGTAATGGGTCTACTATTGACACAAATGGTGGCAGATCTATCAGTTTTTCTATAATAAATATTATAGTTTAAATTTAAACGATCAAGGTATTGAACAACCTCAGATACCTCATCACTATGGATACTCCAACTTGTCTTAGCATATTGAGAATCAATATAGGTGCTACCCTCTGCCAGAAAAAGTCCGAAAAGCCACATAAAATCTTCTGTCAAAACTGACGAAACTAGATTTTGCTGACCCGATCTATAGGAAGGTTCTAGTTCGGACGTGAATTCAAATGATGGAGCTTGAGCGGCTGGACTACTCCAGCGGGTAGACAGAACTTGACTGCCATCTCTTAACCTAAAATTCTTCGCCTTTATCCACTGAGGTTGATCCACCTTAATTCGCTTATGTCCATCACGAGGCTTGGAGCCGCGCCGAGCATGTCGCGCCCAAAACTTGTGATGTTCGGTGACCACCAAGCCATCGGGGTGACCCTGCCCCATAACGCGCATAGTCGGCTTAACCCCCTGATCGAAGACATTAACAACGGGCTTCCATCTATTCATATGTGTCAATACTTCATCACCTATCTTAACCTGTTCAATAGGTATATGTCCCCGCTTGGTGAGGACTAAAGTTCCCTCTGCTAAACAGCGACTTCCTCTATCAATCTGCTTTTGGTCGTCACATCTCCACCAAAACCATTGTACCGGCCAAGCACGAAAAACATTGTCGTCTTGGGTTTCGTCAAGATACGAAAATTCTGCCAGATCTAACCCTGACTCATCTTGAAGTATGGAATATAGGTAGCACTCTTCTTCTGAAAGATTCTCGTAAACACCCATACTATCCCCAAACTTTTTTATACCAAGTTGTAGCAGTCTCAGGATTATCTATCAGAAAAACATTCAAATGTTCCATAAGTTTAAAAATTCTATATTCTAAAAAATATGCAGGATGTTTTTTGAAAGCAGCAGCAACCTTCTCCAAAGTTTCAATCGAAGGATGGTCAACGCCAGTCAATAGTCTTTGAACATGCGACTTGCTTAAGCCAGTCTTAGCATGTATCGATCTTACCGATCTTCCATTGGTTAAGTTTCTGAAAGCTGCTGCGAACTCTTGATCAGAAAAATCTCTTTCAAGAATTTTATTTAATCTTTCAATACCATCAGCTCTTGAAAGTCCAGGTCTTTTTCCTGGAGTTGAAACAGTTCTTTCAGACTTAAGAACATCTCCAATAATCTTAATGAAAATTTCTTCGTCAACCATTCCATCGGTAAGCATGACCGACTTAAGATTTGGATACGACTTTTGAATCTGATGGTATTTTTTAGACCAGCTATCCTTTTTAGGCATTATATATCACGAATCCAAGTTGCCTGATTTTTTTTCAGAGCTGCATCTATTTCTTCAAACTCGGAAAACTTTGACTTTAACCAGTCAATAATATCTTCAAAATTAGCTTTAAATTCTTTTCTTTCAGAATCGCTTGAATTTTCGTAAAGAGTTATTAAAGCTCTGGCTTCCATTAGAATTTCAATAGCTTTAGCTGACTGCTTGTTTCTTGTTATACCAAATTCTTTGGCTCTGATGCCAAGCATCTGAACATATTCAGCAACTGAGTCGCCCTTATCTTTATCTCTAGTAGACTTGTCTATTCCTAGATCTTTCTTAATTCCACGAATCTCGCGAGAATAAGTTTCAATAGATTTCTGAACTTCAGTCGGATTAATTTTTCTTCCAAAATAATCTTCTTCGGCCAGAATCCAAATGCCCCACCTATAGCACATCAATTCCATGATCAGAATTCTATCAAGCTCTAAAATGTCAGAAACATTCTTAAACTTGTTATCTTGTAGATATCTTTTGTGTACCTGATCATAGTAATCTGCCTCAGGTTGATTCATAACAATAATTGTGGCCCCAGAAGGTGTCGTAGCCTCAACACCGACAACCGCATCGTCATCGGCGTCATCGATTATTTGACTAATATCAAAATCAAAATCATCGGACATGATTAAATCCTACGGTTAAACTGTCCCAGAATTAAGGGACAGATACCGGGGCATTCATTACCCCTTCTTCTGGATCAGAAAACCACTTCTCAAAAACGCCCTTAAGCGCCTCATCTCCACCAGCCTCAAAAAGCTGCCCATAAGAGCGCCAGTGTGATCCCATATCCTCTGGAAGAGTAGAAGCTGCATAAGCTTTATATCCGTTAATTACTTTTTTTCTAAACTGCTCGTAGGAACGCCAAGGAAAGTGTCCAATCATTCCATTTCCCAGCATATACGTCATATTGTCACCAGTTGCTGAATGGTTTCCTTGATGAATAACTAAATTCCCTACATTTCTTACAGCCACTTTATATAAAGGAGCCGGCTCAATGCTGCGATTAGTGATTCTTAAAAAAGGATTCCGCTCTGAGTGTTTATCATTTGAAGTTGGAAAATAATTAAACAATTTGAATTGACAACAAGACTGGGTAATCCCTGAAAAGAACGAATGGAAGGTGCTTGGAACAGACCAGTATTCGTCAGCATCAAATGGAATCACCCAGTCAGCGCCCTGATCAAAAGCCTTTCTTGCAAGATCGGTCATTTTATCTGACTGGTAATAGCCGACCTCTTTATCTTCATAAACCGTTATAAGTCCACGGGTTTCAAAGTCTTGCAGAATTTCAGTAGTTCCATCTGAAGACAGATTGTCATTTATTAGAATGTGGTCAACTCCACGAGCGATCAAATTTTCAATAGTATATTGAATTATATCTTGCTCATCTTTAACCATAGAAACAGCAAAAACTTTCACTTAAACTCCAAACCAAGAAATGTTTTTTTGAGACTCATACCATGTAATTGTGTTATTTAAACCATCATTCAATTCCATAAAAGAGCTTGGATCTATTCCAATATTTAAGCAAGTTAAATTATTTGCAGAAACTCTATCGTCCGGATTTTCTCCTGGACGCATAGGCAAGTGGTTTATCGGAACTTTTTTGTAGCCCCTATCAGCAACCAAATCAGCAACTAGCTCAGCAACTTCATTAACCGTATTTGAATTAGATGGACCAACCTCAATAACATCATCAGATAATGGAGCGAAAAGTGCAGCAACAAGCGCCTTAGCAACATCTGCAACGTAAACCATGTCACTAACTTGATTTCCTGATCCATATATTTCTATTGGGTCGCCATTCAAAGCTCTACAGACAAAAGAGGGGGTTATTTTCCTAACCTTAGACGATCCATAGGGTGCAGCAATCGACTGCCTTGGACCGTATGCATTAACGCATCTAACCAAATTGATTTTGGTTGATCGCTCCTTATTAAACATTCTGGCAAATTTTTCAATCATAGTTTTTGAAATTGAATAAGTGTTATTCATCCAATGATTACCAACACAAATATATGTACCAGGAATTTCATACTGAGCCACTGCTTCAAGGAAGTTAAGTCCTCCCATGAGATTTGACTCTGCTGCTGGACGGGGATTTTTAATAGTCTCTTGAGTGCCAAGAACTGCAGCAAGATGAATAATGCCATCTACATGTGCTGCTAATTCTGTCATTGCTGTTTGATCTCTTACATCTCCAAGAAAGACTTCAACTTCTAAATTATTGTATGAACTTCTATTGCGAATATGGTCAAAAATTATAGGATCATGACCAAGACTTAACAATTCATCAACAACCCAAGAACCGATAAATCCAGCACCGCCAGTTACACCTATTTTCATTTTGGACTCCTATTTATGTCGTTATCAAATATCAAGTATTCACTATCAGAAGGGGAGCTAATCTCAATATTATTTTTATAAAAATCGTACAATCTTTCATCATTAAGAGCCGCAACCCTTTCTCGCCAATGATTGCCCTCATTGAAAGCAAGCTCAGGCGTTGAATCAAACAATTCTTTAGCTCTAATAGTTTTATTTTGAAATTGTTCAAAAGATCTAATTGGATAATGCTTTACACTTAATCCCTCAAAAAAATCTGCATTAAAATTATAGTGAACCATATGGCTTCCATTTGAAATCCTCATTGAATCATGATACTTGCAAGCAATGTCCTTCAAGGGAACCGGCTCTTTTGTTCTCCAACCAATTCTTTCAATAACATTTTTTGATTGAACATCTTCATCTGTTAAAGAATAATCATAAACATGAGAAACGCAAGCGAAGCCGTTTTGATTCGAAAGCCAATCAGAAACAGTCACATTTTCAGGTGCATACCAAAACTCGTCAGCATCAAAAGGAACTATCCATTCAGCCCCCTTTTCACCAGCTAATAATGCTAACTCTGTCATAATATCACTAAATTGATATCTTCCAGATTTATTAATAGAAAATTCTATTGAATAATCATTCAATATTTTTCTAGTTGAATCTGTGGATGCATTATCTATAGCTAGCACAAAATCAAACTGCTTAGTGGCGTGATATAGCGAATATGGAAGTATATCTTCTTCATTTCTTACAAATAAAATTCCAGCCGTTGCCATCAGTATCCATGTCCAGTTCTGTTGTAGCCAATATGCCTAACCCACTCCCCTGACTTAAGTGAACCAAAATAAGCCGAAACTAATTCTGGATTACGAAAAAGGTCTAATGAAAAAATACCCTCTGACTTTTCAACCTGAGGCCATCCAATGTTGCATAAAGATTTTCTATATAATGATGGATTCGTTGTAAAAAATAATCTATGTTCAAGCCAAGAAATGTTGAAATGTCTTTTTTCAGTAAATGCATCTAAGTTAGATTCAACAATTCCACCATGAGAAGCTTCAATCTCATTCCAAGGTTGCCGTCTTAGAGCAACCTGCTGTACATGGGGATGGTTATTTAATATAAATTTCATTTTATTGATTTCAATTTTTCTATTAAAAACAAAATCATCTTCTAAATGAAAAATAAAATCTTCTTGTATATTTTTTATAGAATTCCAAGCATTTTGGATTGCTCCACCAAATCCACTTTTTCTATCAACCGGATTGGTGATAGAAATTTCTATCGGATATTTCGAAAAAAGATCTATCAAAAACTTATTGTAATTTTTGTCAGCAGAGTCATCGTTAACAACTATTCGTATATGATCTCCAATAAGATTATCTAAAGCAGAAGGCACAGTCTCTTTTATATAATCCGATCTACCGTCTGTCATAATTAATAGTATCATTTTTAAACCCTAGTCAAATATACTGTTTTCTTATTTGATTATATGTAGAAATTTGAAGATCTCTAGATTGATTATTTCTACTGTTGTTTGCGACATGAACTCTATAAATTGCATTATCGCAAACTGTTGGTTGACAGCCAAATCTGATGCATCTAATCCATAGATCCCAGTCTTCGTACATTTTAAAATAACCAAATCCACCAACGGAACTAAATACAGATCTTGCAACCATAGTTCCTATAACCATCCAATTACCTTCCATAATAGACTTTTTAGGTGGAATAACAACTGGGTGAGGATCCTCCCTGCCATCAACGACACCAAGGGTTGCTGGTTGCACGAGCCACAAATCTGAATCTAACGAAGAAACCTTTTCACTCATTGATTCTATATATTTTGAATCAAGTTCATCATCTGCATCAAGGAAAATTATCCAATCACCCCTACATTGATCGGCAGCAAGATTCCTTGCTTCATGTAAATGGTCTGCATGAACATGAACAATGTCATGCGCTGACACAGTTTGATTTTCGGCGGATCCAATAGCTCTAGAAGCAGTCTGCTTCCAAACTTCATCTCCGAATGTTCCTATTGCTACAGATATATTCATGGTCTTAACAAGAAAATTAGAGAGTCTATGGTCGAGGAATCTTTGAATGGGTGTGGAAACATTGTCCAGTCCCAGAGAGAAACATGTTTTTCGTAAGGATTTTTTTCATCTTCTTGAGGTTCCCAGATCTTTGGAGTGGAAACAATAATGGAAGCACCCTGAGAAAGAATCTGTTCTACTAGAATCTGGCCTTCAGAAATTGACATGTGTTCTATTACATCTATAATTAAAACTAAATCATAATTTGACCAGACCTTTTGATCGATGTGCCTAACATCACTTTCGATAACATTATTATATATAATGCTTTGAGTAAAGAGTCTTCCCTGTGGAACTTCTACACAATCAACGATAGAAGAATGACAGTACTCTCTTGCCATTAATCCATATTTACCCCAGCCCGGACCAATATCAATAACCTTATCTGGACAAACTTCTATCATCATTTTAACAATGGAAGGAACCGAATCAACAAAGCTTGAAGGCATCACTTTCTCCAGTGACTATAATAAATTTTGCTTCCAAGATTAAAATACCTATTTTTATATTCTGAATCTTCAACTGAGTTAATCTGAGGAGAGGAATGTCTAATCGGAAGTTCGCAGCTTTTTACAAAAAATCCCATAGACTCAGCAGTTCTTATCATATGAGTTTCTTCCCAAGACCAAACAAACCTTTCGTCAAACCCACCTACTTGCTCAAAAAAAGATCTTCTTACAAAGAAGGATGCTCCACAAACCCAATCATTGACACCCCAAATTTTGAGTTCCCTGGCCGACTTATTGAATCTATTTCCAGTTATAACGATGTTTGGATTTTTCATGATGCCTTGAACTGTACCCGAAAAACTATTTAAAATAGTAACATCAGGATTTAAAAATCCAATTATTTCACTAGTTCCTAGTGATGCCTGAAGATTGCAAGCTTTTGCAAAGCCAAGATTTTCTTCCTCGTTTGAATGAGCAAAAAAAATGCACTCAGGCTCAATTTTATCTAGCCTAGCCTTGAGATCCTTAGCCTGCTGTTTATTTAATTCATTGTGATAAACTGTAACAATATCAATCATCTATATTCCTATAAATGTTTGGAACAGGGCTATTATAGTCTGATAGTTTTGGATTTAAAATAATTGACTTAATGTGAGAAGAGCTGTGTCCTTCAGTTATAGAAGAATAACGAGAATATTTCTCTTGTAGGTCTCCATCATCAACATATCCAACATGCAGAATTTCAAGATTTTCAGAAACTGCACCAGGCTTGACATAGGTTGGGTAAGGAGGGCAGCCCATTCTTTTACCAGAAAAACATCCGCCAGGAATATATCTGAAAAATCTTGGAGACATGTTTTTATTCCAAAATCCATCAACCCTTATCTGGGGAGGACTAAGACTCCAAAGCTCAGGAATTCTAATATTAACTCCAATATTAGCAAGCTCTGTCAAGTCTAAAAGATTGTCTCTGGGATGATCTCCAATAATGAACTCATCTGCGTCAATAGAAAGAATCCAATCATCTTGCGTTGGATGAAAATTCTTCTCAAGCTGAAGCCATGAGAACTCACGAAAAGCTGATTCATTCTCAAGAAATGAAGGAACGTCATCCGGCCTAATCTCAACATGCCCATACTCTGAAGCAATTGCCGCAGTCTCATCAGTGGACCGATCATCGACAATCATAATGCCATCAAGATACCATGAAACATGCTTCAACATTGACTCTAAATATCTGTGAGCCTCATTCTTCACAACCATAAGACCAAAAATATTAGTCATGATCTATTCCGTGAACTTCACAAAAATCAACAAAAATCTTCTTAGCTTCCAGCATCTTAGAATCCACAGAAGATCCAACAGGAGAAGACTTATGCCAGTGGTGGACCATCTCAGCTTCACCAGTATACCAAACTTCATAGCCGTGAGCTTGAGCATGATAAGCGCAACCAGTTTCTTCATAGTAATGCTGCGTCGGCAAAAAAGCGCCAACAACATCAGGGAACTGGTTTCTATAAATTTCGCAGTTAGTTAATTCAGACCAAACGCTTCTTTTTATAAAAAAAGCAGAACCTGAAACAGTCACAGCTTGACGATTGAAACGAGCTGAGACCAGATCATTGGATCTCCAAGCATTATGCCTCGGCTTATTCAGGGATCCAAAAATTCCAGCATGAGTAACCTTATTACTCAAATCATACTGAAGAGGGCCAACGATTCCAACACTTTCATTTTCCTCAAGAAAATTGACGCAATAATCTACGCAATAACTGTTATTAAATTTTGTATCGGCGTTAAAGAATGCAAGATGATCAGAATCGGACATGTATGCGCCATAATTACAGGATAAAGCATAGCCAAGATTCCAGTCCGTTCTAACAGAATGAACTTCATCCGGCAACCGCAGCAAATCAAAATCATCTGTGGAATCAACGTCTATAATAGTTAGCGCCGATTCTGTTGAAGGCATATATTGAATATATGAATCAACGAAATCTTGAAGAAGGTCATAAGTTCTATAGTTGACAACTATAAGTTGAATACTCAAAACCCTGCTCTCCTATCCACAACGTCAAGAAACTTTGGAGACATTACATGTTTGTTTGTAACCCTACCATCCCAAATGAAAGAACCGCCAGCTAGTTTCACATTCAAAGACCAGCCAAGATCCTCCCCATTTCTATGGAAAGAATAATCGACATTATATGCTTCAGGTTTCATTAGCTTAGCTGCCATAATAATATCAACTGTAGCAATATCTGAAACATCTTTTCTTCTGAAACGCACATGCGAGTTATCGACCCACATACCCATGCTTGGATGAGAAACTGACGTTGGTGTCATGAAACACTTCAGTCCAACCGCCCAAACATTCGAATGTAATGAAAGTGCCTCAATGGCAGATTGAATTGCATTTGGGGCAAGAAGAATATCCGAATCTAAGCTCAAAAAAAGATCTGGACCAAGTTTACGAACAGCCCCCAAAAGCTCATTTCTTAAAAGAACCATATGCTCATATCGCTGATGATTCCATCTGCGAACATCTAGTCTTTCTGGCTCCGAGAACTCAACTAAAACAGTATTCTCAGCATTCTCAAAAAAAGCTAAATCTTTTTGATTGCCAACGAAAACAAAAGAAACATTGTGACCAAGACCAGAAAAAGCCTGCTGAACATGGCTCATCCAGCGATCAAATATCCACAATCTGTCAGAAAATGGGCAGCCGATAACAATGTTCATTTTTTATCCAAATAAATAACCCTAATAGCTATTAAACAAAAAATAATCTCTAATCCAAAGTTTGGGAAAGCTCCACGATGTAAAGCATTACTAGCTAAAAGAGCTGCGCCAACAAGATTAACTGAAGCATTTAAAGAGCGGTGAGCTGGCCAAACATTTCTAGATGCCTGAAAATATGCGGCAAGAATGAGAGCCGCTCCAATCCATCCAAGAACATCAAACATATCCAGCTTCTTTCATTAAGTCCATAAACTCGGGAACAGGCATCACAACAAACCAGTCATCAGGATTTGGTTTACCTTTGGGCCTAACAACTATATGTCCAGTTGCGGCTCCAGCATTAACAATTTCAACGTCAAGCTCTCTAAGCCACTGCTGAATCTTTAATGATGCTCCGCTTTTAACCTCAACAACAACATTCCAAGAGCCATCATGGGCATTCCATCCAGCAATATCGCCTTTATCGTAAACCCCGTTCAAATGTCTACGCTCAGCGTTTGGAACCCCATTTTGTTTCAGGTAATTAACATAAAGTATCTCTGTGTCAGCACCCTTCTTTTTTGCGGTACTAGGTTTCATCGTCAAACTCGTTGATCAACTTCTCTATTTCTTCTCTCATCTCACGAAGCTTAAACGTGGTTGCTTTATGCTTGTTATCAACATCAACATCAATATTAGTGAAAACCAGATTAAATTCTAGTCTTAGACAAGCTCCATCATCATGAATCGACAAAGAATCTGGGATCCATTCTTCAGCAGTATCATACATGATAGCCGTAGCTCTTCTAACTCTTTCTATGAGAGCTTCACGTTGATCATCGGTCATAGCGTCGTAAATTTGATGGGATTCCTGAACACGTTCAAACTCTTGAAACCTCGCTTCCCAAAGCATTGTTGGAGAGATGGCATCATAAGAAACGTTTACATCAAAATCTTCAATATGCAAGTTTGACATTTTAGTCATGGTCGCTAGATGTATCGATTGACTCCCAGTTAAAAATAGTTGAACCAGTGTTCACGCCAGGATCGCCATCCAAATTTAATGGAAGAAAAGCTGGAGTACCCTTATTGCCAACCTGACCTGCAAGAATCCCCTTGACAACAGCTAGAGCGGCAGGGATGGCTCCAATTGCGGCAGCTTGTAAAGCCCCAACGGAAAAATCAAAAACAGGAGCAGCAACTAAAAGACCTAAGAAAGAAACAACATAGGTTCTGATTGTTCTAAAAACAAGATCCCCATAAAATGAAAGATTCAGCGAAGTAGAAGAAACTCCATTAGCAACAACTGTCAAAGCAGCGGGGATAGCTGCAATAGCGGCGCTCTGGGTAACAGAAATATCGATAGTTGAAGAGGCTGCAAGTAGCGCAACAAAAGCCTCAATATAAGTTGTTACAGTCTTCTCAAGAAGAGCCACAATCTGATTTTTCATTTTTTCTCCTATTTTTAGTGGAAATATAATTTGACCTAAACTTATCAAAGGTTTCCCCCCAGGGAATCTTATCTGGAGGATATCTCAACAAAAACTCATGCTTCTGTTTTACAACTAGACCAATTTCTTGAAATTCTTTCATTACAATAGAAAGCCTCTGATAAGAGATACCAAACCGTTTAGCAACCTCGCCCTGAGATAAGGCGACGACATTTTTATTGTTTCTATTGTTCCAAAGAAATCTATAAAGATCTTCTCTATTATGCATTAACCTAAATCAATCTCACATGAATCTGTCGTGCAGAACTTTTCACCAGAGCCATCATCAGCTTTAGTATAAAGGGCGTCAAGATCAAGAGGCTTAATCCTATTCATCATCTTGATAGCCTCAGCTTGGTCAATGGGTTCATATGGGGCTTGAGCGTAAGTTGTTCCCTCTTCGCTAATCGGAAGGAAGGAAAGACTTTTAACTTGACCCTGAAGTGACCTTAAAAGCGGAGAAATCTGATCCTTTTCAGAACCCTTAAAAGATACAGTTACCGAAACCATATTGTCCGCCCAATATCTCTGAGCCATAGCCGCTAAAGAAGCCTTCTCCCAAATAGAAACATCAAGCTCGGATCTAACATTTAAACCTCTTGTTGGAAATGAGGCAACAACGGTAGACTTTGAATCCATCACATCATTCTCAATATGGTATCCAGCCTTCTTGAGAATTGGAACCAACGGATCAGTTTTATGAAATCTAATCCTTCTAATATAGTAGCCTGAAGTTGTAGGCCAATGTACACCAGAAGTGGTCCCGGCAATAATGGAAGTTGTTCCAGCAGGCTTAACTGTCGTAAGTTTTACAGAGTTTCTTACACCAAGCCATTCGCTGTACTTGGTGTCAACAAAATTCAGATACTGATATCCTTCATCCATCCATAACTGCATCTCCGACCAGCCCTTGGACTCAATGAAGTCCACGATGCCAGTCATAGAAATACCGATACGACGATTTCTTGTAATAACCTCGTTGGTCTCAGCCCAAGTTGAAGGCATTAAAGTCACTGCCTTAGCATACATGTATGCGTGCTTAATAGACTTTTTAAAGTCTGCAAAAGAATCATGCTTAGATGGGTAAAGTTCTACTAGGCAGCAGAACTCATGAGACTCTAAAGAGATCTCTGCACATGGATTACATCCACCAACACGGTAATCACGATTGTTCTCAGCGTCAGCCATACGCCCAAAACGACGCATAATGTCAAGCCAAATAACCCCAGGCTCTCCATTGATTGCAATCTTGTCAACAAGATGGTCAAGATTATCGCCTGAATTGACTAGAACCGAGTTGTTGCTTGTCCAAGCCCAACCGTCTGGGCCGGTTCGCTCAGCGTTTTCAGGAAGCTCCCAGTTTTTAATGTTGACATAATCATCATCATCTGAGTCTCCTAGAGCAATGAGAGCTGATCTTCTAGCGCCGCCAGCGACAACAGCTTTACCAATCTTATTCATAATATCTACAATATCGCGACTGGTAATCTTCTCACCGTGACGACCAGCGAACTGCTTAGCAATTAGCTCATGAACGTCCATTAGTGGACCGGGGCCTGAAGCTGTTCCACCAAAAGATTTCAGAGGAGAACCCGCTGGGCGAATAACTGTATAATCAAACTTAATCGGTTGCCTATTCTTAAAAAAATAGGACTCAAGCTGAACTGAGATCGACTCAGCCCAACCCTCCCTAGTATCCTCAACGACAAATGTTTCAGGCTCGCCAACCGGCTCCCAGATTGTCAACTTGCCTGCACCCTTAGTGTCAAAACCGACCCCGACGCCATTCATCGACATTTCCATCAAACGAGCAAAAGGCATGGTTGCCTCATAGGCTGAGTGAGTGGAAAGCTTTTCTGTGGACAGAAAGGCGCAGTTATTTAAGCTAGAATTCGACTGATTAAGATGTACATACCCCGTTCCCATAGCCCACATGCCGCGACCCGGTGGCGTCCACTTGAAATGGAACATTCTATCGAAAGCATCTTGAGCGGCTTTCTGCGCCTTAAACTCATTCCAAGGAGTTCTCTGATGTGCGCAATGATCTTTCAGAATTGAATACATTCCCTCAATGCATCGACGGCATACCTCGTACCACTTTTCTTTTGTTCCATCTTCTTTTTTGCGGCTATACTTTGTGAGAAAAGTTAGCTCACTTAAAGTGTTGCCAGCTCCAATATCGAAGCCCCAATTAACAGGCTTGTCACGGTACTCTTCAATAAAGGATTCTGACAGATGGAAAGAAAGATATTCGGACATTCGGCCTCCCAGCAGACCTATCTTTGACGACAAATTGTTCAAAATTAAAAAGAGAGCTAGTGGTAAGCTTAAACCTCTTTTTCGGGACAGAATATGTCAGAGATCCCAATTGGGAACACAAAATTTCCAGATCGAATCAAGTGCCCCCGTATGAATCTGGCAAACACGCGATTCCGTAACTTCCATCATTGACCCAATCTCCTTCAAAGACAAGCCTTCAATATAATGAAGGAAAAATACTGCTTTTTGCTGAGAAGACAAATGCTTAAAGGCATCAAGAATTTTATTTTTCAACATGCTAAGATCAGCATCATCTAAAATTTCAAAGTCATAATCTTTATCAGCAAGAATATCTGAAAGCTTAAAAAGCTCTCCACGAGAATTTACAGCATCATCAATATTAAAAACTGAAGCAGCCTGTCCGTAGCCTTGAATCTTGGAAACCTCAACCATCTCCCAGCCAAGAAGATTAGCTATTTCCACATCAGTTGGCTCTCGTCCCAACTCACGGGACAACTTTTCAATAGCTGAATCAATTTCTCTATTTTTTGACCTAATAGATCTAGGTGCCCAGTCAAACTGACGTAATTTATCTAAAATCTCTCCACGAATTCTAAAGGACGCATAAGTTTCAAACTTAAAACCATAAGAAGAATCATACTTTCTTATAGCATCCATTAATCCAATATAACCATCTGAAACAAGATCATTAAAATCGATATGACTAGGCAGATTTTTGGAGATCGAAGAAGCAGTCTTATGAACTAAATCAGTATAAGCTATAACAAGATTTTCAAAATTAGATTGATCTTTATTATATATATCCCAAAGATGCTCTAAATTAGGTTTATTCCAATCAGTATATTTAGACATAATAAAAATATTAATTCAACATTGGTTTCAATAAAAACAATTATCTGTAAGTAAG
>Ga0169931_10000980_pt1 | contig 47323 bp, 37 predicted proteins | sample Kivu_15m_20L_FD_129675 | JGI IMG/M metagenome (GOLD analysis project Ga0169931, IMG submission 129675) | Freshwater microbial communities from Lake Kivu, Western Province, Rwanda to study Microbial Dark Matter (Phase II) - Kivu_15m_20L... | ecosystem: Environmental > Aquatic > Freshwater > Lake... | reverse complement strand
GCGATCGCCCAACCTACAAAAATGAAAAAAAATTTCTACCCAAATCTAAACTTGGGTAGGTTTGGATAAGTTTCTAAGAGCAGTCTATCCCTACGGAATTACACTTGCAAATTAGGTTCAGATACCTGTTTGATTTTTGTCAAATAATGACGAATTTGCGGATGCGTTGGGTCAATACCCAAATCAATAGCTTTTGCCACGATCACTGCATATTCCCAATTTTCTTGATCAGCCAAAGCAATTAAAGCCGTAACAGAAGCACGTCCACCTGCGCCACAGTGAAAATATATTGGAGTTGGCAGGTCAACTATCTCCGTCAGTAAGTGATCTATCTTCTCTCCATTGGACGAATTAGATTCTAAAGGTAAGTTGATATACTCCAGACTGTTCGTTTTCGATAGTTCTTGTTCATTGCTTAGAGACCCTGTCTCATCAGGCGATCGCAAATTTACAATTGATTTAACTCCCTGACGAGCAAGCTGGGCTAAATCTTCTGGTGAAGGTTGTCCCCCCGCCCAAAATTTCTCACTAATTTGCCGAAAATTACTCATTAAACCACTAAAAGTTGATAGAGTTTTCGATTTTTTATTGTAGCTTACTGGAGAGAAGTATTTGAGTTCTCCCCAATCTAAAGAGACGAGGATTCATTTAAAACCGTTTTTGTGTGTAGCTAGAAAAAAGTTTTTGTTATGTTTTAGCCGATTCTGTCGGTTAGTTACAAGCCCCATCCCCTTGTGGGTGGGGCGGTTGATTTCAAAAAAGACTAATTTGAGTAGGTTGTAAAGGTGGCTCATAATACCACCAATTTTCTTCTATTTCTTGTCCAACCCATTTGGGAGGGTGGGGACTAAAAAGACAGACTCTTTTTTCTAGCCCAATAGAGATGGCGATGGTGCCCCAACTACCTGAACCATAACCGGAAAAAGAGCGAGATGGTTTAACTTCCGGGGGACAGGATCCGGACGGAATACCTATGACTAAACCGTGGGGAGAAGAGGGGACAGCTTTAACACAAGCAGTAGACCGGGAAGCAAGTGCGGCTTTGATATGGAGTTGGTAATCACTGGCTTTGAAAACTGTAGCATGGGGAAAGTGGTTGATAACTAAGTTGTCTATGCCATGGGCACAACCAACACAAATTTGAGCATTTTTTGGAACTTTTTGAATTATATACAATAATGCTTTAATCTCTTGTGCTTTAGGCTGACGGGAACCAGAAAAACCAATAACTTTAGAGCTGTTTACGATTATGTCTAACTGGGTTTTCACTGAAGAAGACATGGTGAGAAATATTGATGAATTTTCCACTCCCCTATTATAGTACAAATATGTCAACCGCCCCACGCACAAGGAGATGGGGTTTTACGCTCGATCAATAAAATACGGTGAGATTATTGGGTTAAAATTTTTCTTCCTGAACCTGGACTCTGATTTACAGGTTGGGTGTAGCGCAGGATAAATTAAATTACCGAGAGAGTTATCAAACTTTGCCTATTTCCGGACAAAAATACCGCTAATTCAAATTTAAGCTGTAGCTTAAACTACTTCAAATTTAGAATTGCTGGGGGTTGACTGGCAAATTTCACCATGATATACTAGTGTGCTATAATCATAAAATCCGTGCCCCCATATAATTGACTCCGCTCATTAACGTCTGATATTTCCCAAAGAAAATTAAAATCACTGTGGTAACTAATATAAAAATTCCCCAACTCCCCCTATTATCAGCAACTGGACTTTGTAAAAGTTTTGGTGGAATTCAAGCTGTAAAAAATGCCAATATTGAGGTTAACCAGGGTAGTATTACCGGACTCATAGGTCCTAATGGCGCTGGTAAAACAACTCTGTTTAATTTACTATCCAATTTCATCCGTCCAGATCAAGGGAGAGTAATTTTTAACGGGGAACCAATTCATAACTTACAACCCTTTCAAATCGCTCAGCAAGGTCTAACTCGCACCTTTCAAGTGGCTAAAACCCTTTCCCGTTTATCAGTCCTAGAAAACATGTTGTTAGCAGGACAAAAACAAACGGGTGAGAATTTTTGGCGGGTACAATTCGAGCATCATATAGTCCTTAGACAAGAAAAACAAATCACCCAAAGAGCAATGTCTTTGTTGACATCCGTCGGTTTAGCACACAAAGCTCATGATTACGCAGGTAGTCTATCCGGTGGACAGCGAAAATTATTAGAAATGGGAAGGGCCTTAATGACAAACCCTAAACTAATACTATTAGATGAACCAGCAGCTGGAGTAAACCCTAAACTAATAGATGATATATGCGATCGCATTATTAAATGGAATCGGGAAGAAAAACTAACTTTTTTAATTATTGAACATAACATGGATGTGATTATGTCCCTATGTGACCGTGTTTGGGTACTAGCAGAAGGTCAAAATTTAGCCGTTGGCACTCCCGCAGAAATTCAGACCAACCCCCAAGTTTTGGAAGCATATTTAGGATGCTAACAAACTAAGTTTTCTTTCCTCACAACTGCGATCGCTAAGTAGGGAGAATTTAAAAGGAAATAACCTCTTCAAAAACATTTGTTTTGAAGTCATCAACCAGGATAGAAATTAGTTTATTTAGACTTGTTTGTTTGACATGTTCCAAAATTTGTGCCGTGTCTTTAAAGTCCGGACTAATGTGAAATTTTTGCTCTGATATGTTGTCGTCTTCTGGGTATCCTTTCAAAATATTACAGTGAATTAAAGATAAACAAAGATTATTCAGCTTATTACTTTCAAAAGTAGGAAGCTCCTGACTAAAAATATCCAATATTTCAGAGATATTCATTAATATGTCACGTTTTGAAATCAAAGTATCAACAAATATTTCTAGACTGTATTTGTCCTCAATTGTGATTCTAGGTTTGCCACTGGCCAATAAGCTCTGATAGCGTTCGGGTGTGTGTAAATCTTCATTTAATATATCTGAGAGTATAACCACCCCATTGGGAATAGAGTTTCTAAAAACCAGTAGTGTGTTTGATGGTGGAAGAGTTCCCACACACAATTCTGTATTTGCACAAATAAATTGCAAGAATTCTGCAAATCTCATAAAGCCTACCATTTCTGGTTTGAATTCTGGTATGGCATATTTGAATGCTTCCCTGACCGTAGAAAGAGGAATTCCATGACCATACATTTGCCTTCTGGATTCTGGGTCTTGACCAAACCAACTAATAATTTTTTGACCATGAGAAAAAATCGTTTTCTTATCTGCTTGATGAATGGTTTGAATATTGTTTGCCATCCTAACCACCAAAGGATGATTTATGCCAACGCCTAACCCTTTATTATTGCCAAAGGTTATATTTTTAGGATCTGTGTTGATATCTTCTGGAGAATATTCTTCAGGAAGTTCTAGTTTTATAAAGTAATCACATACTGATTTAAAAATATCATTCGCTGAATTCTCGTAAGCACAACCAATAACTTGCTTACCATACTCATGTAATTTCTTTGCTAGAGAAGCAAAACCTCCATCTCCGGATACAATTACGTACACTTCAATGTGGGGAAAACGAATAGTTATATCCATGGTATCAACTACTAGTTGAATATCAGCAGCATTTTTTTTGTGATAACGTGCGAATCCAAAAATTTGAATTGGGTCTATACCTAATTCGTTAATTTCTCCTCTGAGTAAACTTAATCTATGGTCACTCCAATTTGCATAAGCTCTCTGTAAACAGATTTTATTAACAATATCTACCTCTAGAATTTGGCGATATATCTGCTTTAATGATAATTCCTTAATAAAGTCTTTAGAAAAGCTATAGCCCTTAGTGAGGTTTTCAATGTCATAAAATATGGCTGTGTTAAATATTGACATATAATTTTACCTTTGTAAACTACAGTAAGCCTAAATATTTATTGTGAAAGGATTTGACGAATCTTGTCTCAAGGGGTGCAACTATTCCCGTTTATGGCAATATTTAAGGGGAGCGATCGCATGGTTACATTGACATATTGGGGACAAAATGTCAATATATAGAAAGTTGGTTAGAACCGCCGTGGGATGCTTCATCTCTGGCTTATAAAGACAAGAGTTTTGGCGATTCCCTATTTCTCCGTAAGTTAACTACTATTCTATGAATTATCAAACAGTTAAGGGACAATTACAAGCGTTAATTGACTCACTACGTGAGTCACTGACTAAACAGAACGGTGGTCAGCCCATGGGTGCCCCAATTACCAATATAAAGATCGGGGAAAATCAAGCATCCCGAATGGAGGAGTTGACTATTGAACTAGAAAGACTGAATCCCAATCCTCAACCCCTGCGCAATGCCATTAATCTACTTAATGGAGCTTGGAAGTTAGAATACTCCACAGCTAGAGAAATTAGGGTTTTAGATTCTCTCCCCCTGGGACTACAGGTAGGTCAGGTATTTCAGGTAATTAACGTAGCACAAGCAGAATTTTTCAATCTTGCTGAGGTGAAACACCCATGGAAAATTGTCTGTGGTGGTGTTAAGGTAACAGCTAGATTTGAAGCAGATTTGGATGACTCCGGGTTACCTAATCAACGTATTAATGTCTATTTTGATAAACGTTATTTAGCCATTGACGAAGTTTTGGGTATTAGCACTCCCATGCTTAACCCATTAAACGTTGCACCTGCTAATAATCCTAAAGGAAGAGTTCCCAGTCTGGATATCACTTACCTGGATGAGAATTTCCGAATTGGTAGGGGAGGTGATCAAGGTCTGTTTATTTTACACAAGGCCAATGATATCCACAATATTAATTTTTGACCTGTTGTTAAGCAAGATCTTGTAATTTCCTTTGCAGTTTTTCCCAGGTCATACCCACTAAATTGGGTACCACAATGTGGGCACTCCCTACCTTTTCCGGTGATCCTATTCCTACTACCCACATACCTGCAGCTAGGGCTGCGTCTATACCTGATGCTCCATCTTCAAATACTACACATTGTCGTGGAATAACTCCTAATTGTTGAGCTGCAAATAAAAACAAATCAGGTGCTGGTTTTGGTTTGCTTACATTATAACCATCTGTAATAGAATCGATTTCTTCCCCAATTCCTAGTTTCTCTACAAGTAATCGAGCATTTTTGCTGGAGGAACCTAAAGCTATTTTTAAACCCACCCGACGTAGATCATTTATTAGGTACTTGACCCCTGGGAGTAAATTGTCAGGGGTAATATTTTGGATGAGTTGAATATAATATCTGTTCCTCCGCTCCATTATCTCCCTTAATTGCGATTCTGAATATTGGCGATCGCCTATTATGGAAGTTAAAAAATCCCAATCGGAGATTCCTCGAAGACTTTCATTAATTTCCCGGTTAAAAGGTATTTTTTCTTCATTGGCTAATTTTTGCCAAGACTGGTAGTGATATTCACAAGTGTCTATCAACACTCCATCCAAATCAAAAATAATCCCCCCTATGGGACGAGATTTTTTTTGAGTAACTATTCCTGGGTGTAAATCAAAATTATGCCATTCACCATTCCAGTATAATTTAAACTGTAATCTTGTCCAACCTGGGGGTAAATGGGGATAAGCGACGGGTTGATCATCGATAAATTGAATACCTCCAAAACCAAAAACTACAGCTTGCCAAACAGCACCTGCGCTAGCGTCATGAATACCATCTATGGTACTTCCCATAATTTCTTCTAAACCTAACATTGCTGTTTGCATAAATCTTTGATATGCTTCATCGGATTTAGCTAAGTCCGTTGCTAAAACATGGTAACGATAATTTAGTAGATTACGAGCTATGATTGGTTGGGTAAAAATCAGAAATGGCAAGATAAAAATTTCTGTGTCCCAAGACACATGACTGTGGTGGAAAAAAGCGGAGATAGTTTTAGCTGGTATGGTGACCTTCTCATCGTAATGAGAAACAGCAGTTAGCATTTGAAAAATATTGTAACGGATAGCAAAAGCTGCTTTACTATCCCCCTCAATCAAAATATCACTTTGTTGCCAAATTTGATTCCATTCTTGTTGATTAGCATTATGTAAGGTAACGTAGTCTGGAAGATAATAGAGTTTAGACTTTGCAGCTAATAGTGGATCTGGAATATCTCTTGAGGTAAATAGGGTGATAATCTTCTCAATGGTGATGGTCTGATTTGGTGAGCACCTAAAAGTTGCACTAATACCGGGATAACTAGGAGCAGCATTGACTTGCGAATGGCCCTCTACTCCCAAAAGATTAATTTTTCCCGCTATTCCCATATCAAGTCGACTTTGACGATTACGACTGTGTAACCAGAATCCCTGGTCTAGCTTTCCTTGCTCTAGTCGTTCCCAATGATTAAATTCCCTATTTTCTGGATACCCATTAATCCCACTTTGCAATTCAATTCTCCCAGAAAAGTCTAAGAAAGTTAAATTGCAACGTTGACATAGTACATGCTGATCTGCCATGCTGGCAAATCTTTCAAGATAGATATCTATAGTCTTACCACTAGGACTGCGCCATTGTAAAGAACGACTCAGAATTCCTTGGCGCAAATCAAGTTCCCGATTGTACTGTAGTATTGTACCTTGATCTAGACCAAAGCGATCGCCCTCAATTGTAATTACTAATGGTAGACAATCTGGACAGTTAGCCATTTTTGTGTAAAGGGGGGGAATAGGATCATAAACCCCATGAATAAAGGTAGCAGGTGAAGCACAAGGATAACCTTCTTCAAAACTACCTCGTATCCCTAGGTAACCATTACCAATAGTGAAAATAGTTTCTCTGGTATGTAGTTGTTCTGGTCTAAAATTAGTTTCAATTAAAATCCAATCTGTGTAGATAAAATCTTGATTTTTTTCCATTTTTTAGTCAAAAATTGCTTTTTTAGGATCATTATCTTCAGGAGCAATAAAATTCAAACAATGAACGTTTTTGCCAACAAAATGACTGATAAGCTGAATATATAGAAGCTTTCTATTTAACTAGAGAGGCGCAATTATTTGGTTGTTCTTATATTCAATTCCACCACCCACTTACATTGAGTTAATGTAAATAAATTACTAAAGTAATTGCATCTGACTCAAGTATGAAAATATTACTTCCTGAAATAATTCTTGAAGTATAAGCTTGAGGATTGTGACCTTTGATATAATTTGCCAGAGTGGCTAAAAAAAACCAAAAAACATAGTATTCTACATATCATCACAATTGTTTTCCTATTAAATCAAGACTTCTCTTGGATGGCTAAATCTTTCACCTAAGAATTTAGACCAATATCCGACCAAAATAATATCAGGGTTATTATGAACTACTCCACTTCTTCCACTAGTAATTTCGAAAGTCCCATTACCCCAGAAGAACTCAATCACATACTTACTGCTATTTCTAATGGTAGATATTCTTGGGCTTGTGTCCTTATTTTAAGATCTATGGGTTATAACCCGCTTCACTATATACCTCAGCGTACCTATAGTCGAATCGCTAAAGAAAACAACCCAGTAGTCACCACAGCTATTTCCACCCCACAAGAAGCATTGGAGACCATCAATAGTCACTCTTAACAACCTCCGGTAAAAACCTATGAAATCTTTTGGTGCGAAACCCCTATATAATCTACTTGGGCGATCGCACTAATTTTACATTAAATTACTCTCTATCCTCACAAGTTCCTCAACTTTTTCCCATATCCTAAAAGGGAATCTGGGAATATTAATGCCTACACGGTATTACATATATCTATTAAGCACGTATGTTTACTAAAGTCAATAATCAATTAGGTTAGGGAATTATGCCCGAAAATAAAGGTAAAAATCAAATCCACGCCATAATAGATGGTAACGAAGCAGTTGCTAGAGTTACTTATCCACTGAATGAGGTGATTGCCATCTATCCAATTACACCATCTTCACCCATGGCCGAATCCTCCGATGGATGGATGAGTGATAACCGACCAAATGTTTGGGGGATTGTTCCCACGGTGGTACAGTTACAAAGTGAAGGTGGTGTTGCGGGTGCTGTACATGGAGCTTTACAAACCGGTTCCCTGACCACCACATTTACCGCTTCCCAGGGATTAATGTTAATGATCCCCAATATGTATAAAATTGCTGGTGAACTTACCTCCACCGTATTCCACGTCGCAGCGCGATCGCTCGCAGCGCAAGCACTATCAATTTTTGGGGATCATAGCGATGTCATGGCTACCAGAAGCACTGGTTTTGCCATGTTATGTGCAGCATCAGTGCAGGAAGCACAGGATTTGGCAGTGATTTCTACCCGCACCAGTTTAGAGTCTCGCATACCGTTTCTACACTTTTTTGATGGTTTTCGCACTTCCCACGAGGTAAATAAAATAGAAATCCTCACCAATGAGGAGTTAAAAAGTTTCATTCCCATAGAGTTAGTTATAGCCCATCGTAAAAGAGCTTTAACACCTGATAATCCAGTATTAAGGGGAACTGCCCAAAATCCTGATGTTTACTTTCAAGCAAGGGAAACAGTGAATCCATTTTACTTAGCTTGTCCGGACATTACCCAAAGAGTAATGGATGAGTTTGGTCAAATGACAGGTCGTCAATATCAACTGTTTGAATACCATGGGGATCCACAAGCTGAGAGAATAATTGTCCTCATGGGTTCAGGTTGTGAAACAGTCCATGAAACAGTGGACTATCTCAATCAACAGGGAGAAAAAGTGGGTGTGGTTAAAGTAAGACTATATAGACCTTTTGACACCCAGAGGTTTATTGATGCTCTACCAGAGACCACCCTAAGTATGGCAGTTTTAGATAGAACTAAGGAACCGGGAGCAATTGGTGAACCTCTATATATAGATGTTGTTACAGCATTAAGAGAAGCCCAACTCCATAAAATTCAGGTGGTAGGTGGTAGATATGGGTTATCATCAAAAGAATTTACACCTGCTATGGTAAAAGCTGTGTTTGACCATTTACTTCCCAGAGTCCCAAATCAGAATATATCTAATAATACATATCCTAAGAATCATTTTACTGTTGGTATCAGGGATGATGTGACCCATAGTAGTTTAGAATATGATCCTGAATTTAACATTGAAGCAGATAGTATTGTGAGAGCCATATTCTATGGTTTAGGTGCTGATGGTACAGTTGGTGCGAACAAAAACTCAATTAAAATTATTGGCGAGGAAACTGACAATTATGCCCAGGGTTACTTTGTCTATGATTCTAAAAAATCTGGCTCAGTTACCGTTTCTCATTTGCGATTTGGTTCTCAACCAATTCGTGCCACTTATTTAATCACCAAGGCTAATTTTCTAGCTTGTCATCAATGGGAATTTGTGGAAAAATTTCCCCTGTTGAAAGACCTTGTTCCCGGTGGCACATTTCTCCTCAATTCCCCATATAACCCAGAAGAAGTATGGGATAAATTACCCACCTCTTTACAAGCAGAAATTATCAATAAACAAATCAAATTCTATGTAATTAATGCCTACAAAGTTGCCAGAGAATCAGGTATGGGTGGATATATTAACACCGTCATGCAGGTCTGTTTCTTTGCTGTTTCTGGTGTTTTGCCTAGGGAAGAAGCCATAGAAAAGATTAAAAAATCCATTCGCAAAACCTACGGTAAAAAGGGTGAAGAAATTGTGGCTATGAATATACAAGCAGTGGATAAAACCCTAGACAATTTACACCAAATTACCCCAAAAGCAGCATTAGCTACCTCCCCCTTAGAATCACCTATCCCCGATCATGCACCCATATTCGTTAAAGATGTGTTAAGCAAAATGATGGCTCGAGAAGGGGATGATTTACCAGTTAGTTGTTTACCTGTAGATGGTACATATCCCACGGGAACATCAAAATGGGAAAAACGCAACATTGCCCAGGAAATACCAGTTTGGGATCCCCAAGTTTGTATTCAATGTGGTAAATGTGTCATGGTGTGTCCTCATGGGGTAATTAGAAGTAAGGTTTATCAACCTGAAGAACTAGTAAATGCACCTCCTACTTTCAAAACCGCTAATGCTAAAGAACACCATTGGCATGAATTGAAATTTACCATTCAGGTTGCAGCAGAAGACTGTACAGGTTGTGCTTTGTGCGTTGATGTGTGTCCAGCCAAAAATAAAGCCCAACCTAAGAAAAAAGCTATCAATATGGCACAGCAAAGACCATTAAGAGAACAGGAACGGGAAAATTGGGATTTCTTCTTGAATTTACCAAATCCAGATCGGAGGACTCTAAATTTGCACCATATCAATCAACAACAAATGCAAGAACCCCTATTTGAGTTCTCAGGTGCTTGTGCAGGATGTGGTGAAACACCTTATATTAAATTAGTCAGTCAATTATTTGGCGATCGCATGGTTGTGGCCAATGCGACGGGTTGTTCATCTATCTATGGTGGTAATTTACCCACCACACCTTGGACAAAAAACTCCCAGGGAAGAGGTCCAGCTTGGTCTAATAGTCTATTTGAAGATAATGCGGAATTTGGTCTAGGTTTTCGGGTTTCTATAAATAAACAACAGGAAACAGCAGCTTATTTGCTGCAACAATTAGCATCCCATATAGGGGAAAATTTAGTTAGTGAAATTCTCAACTGTGAACAAAAAACCGAGGCGGATATTTACGAACAAAGAGAACGGGTGTCAGTTCTCAAACAAAGACTGGAGGAACTAGGGGAATCTGAAATCAGCAACCAGGTCAAAAATCTCCAATCCCTAGCTGACTACCTGGTGAAAAAGAGTGTGTGGATTATTGGGGGTGACGGTTGGGCCTATGATATTGGTTACGGTGGATTAGATCATGTCATTGCTAGTGGAGCTAATGTAAATATTTTAGTATTAGACACGGAAGTTTATTCTAATACTGGTGGACAAATGTCCAAATCTACCCCCAAAGGTGCAGTGGCTAAATTTGCTGCAGGAGGTAAACCAGCAGCTAAAAAAGATCTAGGCTTAATGGCTATGAACTATGGTAATGTTTATGTTGCTAGTGTGTCCATGGGAGCAAGAGATGAACACACATTAAGGGCATTTTTAGAAGCAGAAGCTTACGATGGACCATCCCTAATTATTGCCTACAGTCATTGTATTGCTCATGGTATTAATATGAGTACAGCCATGCAAAATCAAAAAGCTGCTGTGGATTCAGGAAGATGGTTATTATATCGTTATCATCCTGAACGATTGCTACAGGGATTAAACCCTTTACAGCTTGATTCTCGCCACCCCAGAATACCTGTAGAAAATTCCATGTATATGGAAAATAGGTTCAAAATGCTCACCAAAATTAATCCTGGAAGAGCTAAGGATTTACTCCAATCCGCTCAAGAAGATGTGAATACTCGCTGGCAAATGTATCAGTATTTAGCTGCTAGAAAATTCTCAGAACAACAAGAATAACACATACCCATTATGAACCTGACTACCAACTATTTAGGAATGGAATTAAAATCACCCCTTGTACCTTCTGCTTCTCCTCTTTCTCAAGAGGTGGATAACATCAAATTGATGGAAGATGCGGGTGCGGGTGCTGTGGTGATGCACTCACTATTTGAAGAACAGTTGACTTTGGAAAAATATGAACTCCATCATCATCTTACCTATGGAACAGAAAGTTTTGCAGAAGCGTTGACCTATTTTCCTGAACCAGCAGATTTTCGCGTTGGACCACAAGAATATTTAGAACATATTCGCACAGCTAAAGAGCAAGTCAATATTCCCATCATTGCCAGTTTAAACGGGTTCTCTCTTGGTGGGTGGACAGAATATGGCCAACTGATGCAGCAAGCAGGAGCATCCGCACTAGAATTAAATATCTACTATGTTCCTACTAATCCAGATTTAACCAGTGCAGAAGTTGAACAGAATTATATTGATATTCTTCAGTCAGTCAAAAAATCGGTGACAATTCCTGTTTCCGTCAAACTCAGTCCCTATTTTACTAATACTGCTAATATGGCAAAACGTTTAGACCGTGCTGGAGCTGATGGACTGGTCTTATTTAATCGGTTTTATCAACCTGACATTAATTTAGAAACCCTAGAGGTTGAACCCCAGGTTCTTTTAAGTACGCCCCAAGCCATGCGGTTACCTCTACGCTGGATAGCGATCCTCTATGGTCATATTCATGGTAGTCTTGCTGCAACTAGTGGTATTCACAATGCTCAGGATATCATTAAAATGCTTATGGTGGGTGCAAGTACAACTATGCTCTGCTCTGTAATTTTGCGAAATGGAATTAATTACCTTAAATCATTACAGGAGGATGTGATTAAATGGATGGAGACCCACGAATACGAATCCGTTAGACAAATGCAAGGTACCATGAGTCAGCTCAACTGTCCTGATCCTACCGCTTTTGAAAGGGCTCAATATATGAAAGTTTTGCAAAGTTATCAACCGGGATCGGAAAAAAAAGATACAAATCTCAACGCAGATAAGTTAATTGGTCACAGATAATAAGTCACTGGTATTAAGAAATTTAAGGTAGTTAGTAATATGAAACGCATTGGTATCCTCACAAGTGGTGGAGACTGTCCGGGGTTAAATTGTGTGATTCGCGCAGTCGTAAGTCACGCCATACTAACATATAATTGGGAAGTGGTTGGCATTCCTTATGCTACCCAAGGGTTACAGCAAAGACAAACTATCCCCTTAAGTATACATGGTTGGAATTTACGGGGAATAGATCCTTTATTGAATATGGGTGGAACAATTTTAGGTAGTATTAATGAGGGAGATACCCTTGCTGCTGCTGGAGAAATTTTGTCCGGTTATGAAGCTTTGGGTTTGGATGCTCTAATTGCTGTAGGTGGAGATGGAAGTTTGAAAATCATTCATGAACTGGCTACTATGGGGAATTGGCATTTAGTTGGTATTCCTAAAACCATTGATAATGATGTAGCTTTGACCGAACGTTCTATAGGTTTTGACACAGCAGTTAATACTATTGTGGATGCTATCAACCGTCTCACATTTACTGCTGCCAGTCATGATCGGGTAATGATTGTAGAGGTTATGGGACGCACTGCTGGTCATTTAGCTCTCCATTCTGGAATTGCTGGTGGTGCGGATGTAATCTTAATTCCGGAAATACCATATACCATTCAGGGTATTTGTGACCATTTGAATGAACTTCGAGATACTTGGAAAAGGAAATTTGCCATTGTGGTGGTTGCTGAAGGTGCTACACTCTGTTCAGAAGATTTAAATAATGGTCATTCTGATAAGTGTGGTCGTGGTCAATATGTTGCAGCACAAATTTCCAATTTTGCCCATCGTTTCGACACCAGGGTTTCTGTACTAGGTCATATTCAAAGGGGTGGTATTCCCTCAGCTTTAGACCGTCTAGTTGCTACCGCTTTTGGTAAAACCGCAGTGGATTTAATTGCTCAAGGGAAAAATCATCAAATGTTGGCCTGGCAAAATGGCAAGGTTACAAATATTCCCATCGAAAGTTCTTTAATTGAAAGTCCTCAGCTGGTAGATCCGAAATCAGATTTGGTAGATACTGCTCATGCTTTAGGTATATATGTGGGACTCACTGAAAAAGTATCGGTTTTAGTTTAGGAGATTCATGGGGGAGCATTCCCCCCTAATCACCACGCTCATGCTACTTAACAAATCGCTGGCACTATAGGGTTTCAGCAAAACTCCTTGCACTTTTGTATTAGCAGATTCGGGAATTGCTTCTATAGTAGAGATTCCACTGGAAGCAATTATCTTCACTAATGGATTAATCTTTTTCATGGCTTGAATAGTAGCGATGCCATCTATCTTTGGCATCATTATGTCCATTAAAACTACACTGATATCTTGTTTATATTGACCATAAATGGCGATCGCCTCCATACCATTACTAGCAGTGAGGGTGTCATAATTGTGGGTTTCTAAAATCATCCTAGTCACATCCCGAATTTGTGGTTCATCATCCACTATTAAAATCAATTCCCCTCTTCCTATTTCTGTGGGTAATTCTTGGGGAAGGGGGGGGTGTGGAGCTTCTATGGATGGTAGAAACACTTCAAATTTACTTCCTTGTCCCTGTTGGGTATAGAATTGCAGGTGACCATTATGCTTTTGAATAATTCTAGAGACTATGGATAAACCTATCCCAGATCCCAAACCATTTTCTTTAGTGGTAAAAAATGGTTCAAAAATCTTATCTGCTACTGCTTGTGACATTCCTATTCCCGTATCAATGATGGTAATGAGAATATAGTGTCCCTGTTGTAATTTTTCGTTTATCAGATTATTCCCATCAATAAAAGTATTTTCCGCTGCTATAGTTAGCACTCCTCCCGATGGCATAGCATTGAGAGCATTAACCACTAAATTTATCATTATCTGATACAATTCGGTACTATCTCCAAACACAGTGGACAGATTATTAGCTATTTTAGTTTTCAACTTAATGGACTTAGGAAAAGTGTGTTTAGCAAGGTTAACAATTTCTAAAATTAGGTGTTTAATTTGCACAATTGTCCATTCATTACTTGCTCCTTTTGCAAAAGAGAAAACTTGTTTAACCAAGGAAGAAGCTCGTGTAGCATTGTCCTCAATCATGGTCAACAATTGGGGATGGGTAATATGGTCTTGGAGAGATTTACGTTTGAGCAGTTGAGCTGAGCCTAAAATAGGTGTCAATATATTATTTAAATCGTGGGCAATACCACAAGCTAAAGTGCCAATGCTTTCTAGTCTCTGGGTGCGTAAAAATTGCTCTTCTAGTTGTTTTTTATCTGTGATGTCTGTATCCACAATCAAAATAGATTTTGGTTGTCCATCTCCATCAAACATGAGTGTCCAACGACTCTCAACTGTCACCTGTTCTCCGGATTTTTTGTATTTGCGTAATACTCCTTGCCAACTTCCCGATCTAACCACAGCTTTTAGGGCAATTACCTCTTGTTTCATCGCTGTTTTTTGACAAAATAAATCCCTCAGATGTTTACCTATGGCTTCTTCCTTAGTCCAACCATATATCCTGAGCGCTCCCTGATTCCAAAATAATATCTCGGTTTGAAAATCTCTCACAAAAATAGCATCGGTGGCAATATCTAGTAGAGCTGCTTGTTCATAGAGTTTTTGTTCTTTTTGTTTGTAAGTAGATATATTTTGCACTGTGCCAATCATGCGGGTAGCTTCCCCTTTTTCGTTACAGAAAACCTGTGCCGTGCTGGTTAACCAGTGTAAACTACCATCAGGCCAAATAGCACGAAATTCAATGGTAAATCCGCTTTTGTTATCCAGGGCTATCCTTAATTGATTACTTAAAACTTCTGCGTCTTCTGGATGAATTAACTTGAGTAAATCTTCATAACAGGATGGAGATATAGTACCTCTTGGCAGTCCGTACATTGGCCCAACACTTTCAGACCACATATAGTCATTAGTGATTAAATTCCAATCCCATATACCCATTTTGGCAACTTCTAGGGCTAAGGTCAGTCTTGTTTCACTTTCTCGCAGTGCTATTTCTGTTTTTTGATGTTGTTTGATTTCTGCTTGCAAGGTTTCATTCAGTTGCACCAATTCTTCTGTACGTTTTGCTACTCTCTGTTCCAAATCCTCCGCTGCTCTGGTCAACACTTCCTCGGCTTTTTTGCGATCGCTAATATTGTTAATTAGCCAGATCCAACTATGTTCTTTTTTATGGGGATCGTATATACCAACTATTTTCACACTAGCTGGAAAGAGTTTTCCTTTTCTTGGTTGCAGGTAAATTTCTTGCTCTGGAGATTCTTGTTGTGGTTGAAAATCTGCTATTTGGCAAGTGAATTGCTGACGATATTTTGGAGCAATAAAAACTATGATTGATTTACCGATGAGGTATTGTTTTTCTACAGAAAGTAAGGTTGATGCGCTTCGGTTGGCATTTTTAATTATGCCCAGTTTGTCAGTTACCAAATAACAATAGGGTGTGAGTTCAAATAGTTGATGATAGCGGGTTTTTTCTAATTCAGCTAACTCATGGGCAATTACTAATTGTTGATTTTGTTGTCTGAGTTCTTCTTGAATATTAACCTGAATATTGACCTGCTGAATTTTCTCTTCTGTTAATCTTTGGGTATCATTAGCATATTTTCCCAGATCCAGTTGTTTCCATAACACACATTGTCTAATAATTCCTACAACTTTGCCCTGATCATCTATTACCGGTAAATGATCTATTTCATTCTCGCTAAAAGTTGATATTAAAGTTCCAATATTTGATATATTTGATAGTTTAAGTGTGGTGACCGGTTGAGTCATCACTTCTACAATTTTCGTTTCAGCAAGATTGCTACCACTAGCAACTACTCTGGCTAAATCTGTTAAAGTGAATATTCCTAATAGCTTTTTGTCTGTTTGGATTAAAACGTAGCCAGTTACCTCCCATTTCGTGTCACTGTCTGTATAACAATTTCCAGACTGAGGAAATTGGGATCCAGGATGTCCATGGTTTCGTTTCTGGTTCATTAAAACAACTGCGTCTAATACGGAAGTGTCAGGACTGACCAATAAGGGCTGAGGATCCATAACCTGATACAGATCTAAATCCGTATCCCGGGTAGAATCTAAACTTATCTGCTCAATTAGCTCGTCCTGGGAGAAATCGGGAGGTGGATACATTGGGAGATAAGAACTTGGATCTAAAAAGTGGATGAAGAACTTGAGGATGATTTTGTTCCCCAGATATCCCTAAATTTTTCCAGAATTTAGGGATATGGTAGATTTTTCTAGTTTGAGCCACTGTTCACCCTTACATCATACCTTCTGCTGATGCAATCTCTAACATGGTTTTAATTACAGAATCAGGGTTAAGACTGATAGAATCAATGCCCAATTCCACCAAAAACCTGGCAAACTCTGGATAGTCGCTGGGAGCTTGACCACAAATACCAATTTTTCGATTATACTCCTTAGCAGTGGCGATCGCTTTTCCGATGGTGCGTTTTACTGCTTCATTACGTTCATCGAACAAATGGGCAACCAACTCCGAATCCCTATCTAGTCCTAGGGTTAACTGAGTCAAGTCGTTAGACCCAATGGAAAAACCATCAAAAACTTGACTATATTCATCCGCGAGCATCACATTACTGGGTAGTTCGCACATCACATAGACTTCTAAACCATTTTCTCCACGAACCAAACCATGTTTTGCCATTTCTTCCAACACCCGTCTTCCCTCTTGGGGGGTGCGACAGAAGGGAACCATGAGTATTACATTGGTTAGGCCCATATTATCTCGCACTTGTCTCATAGCTTTACATTCTAGTGCGAAACCTTCCCGGTAACGGGGATCGTAGTACCGAGAAGCACCACGCCACCCAATCATGGGGTTTTCTTCCTTGGGTTCAAATTGTCTACCACCTAAAAGATTAGCATACTCATTACTCTTGAAGTCAGATAACCTAACTATTACTGGTTTAGGGTAGAATGCAGCAGCAATTGTACCAATACCCGCAGCTAATTTGGTAATGAAAAATTCCGCTTTGTTCTCATATTGGGCAGTTAATTCCGCAATCTTATGTTTGGTCAGTTCATCTTCTAGTTCATCAAAGTGTAACAGTGCTAATGGATGAGCTTTGATGTGGTTAGCAATAATAAATTCCATCCTAGCTAAACCCACCCCATCATTGGGAATAGCAGTTAAACCTAGAGCTTCCTCTGGATTACCCACATTCATCATAATTTTGGTGCGGGTACGAGGTAAATTATCCAAAGGTAATTCTTGGATGGCAAAGTTTAATAATCCTGCGTAGACATTACCTGTTTCACCTTCAGCACAACTGATGGTAATTTCCTGTCCTGTTTTCAAAACTGTTGTCGCATTTCCACAACCAACTATAGCTGGAATGCCCATTTCCCGGGCGATAATTGCAGCATGACAGGTTCTACCACCGGAGTTGGTGACGATAGCACTGGCTTTCTTCATAATCGGTTCCCAATCCGGATCAGTACGATTAGTGACTAACACTTCCCCAGATTGAAACATTCCAATTTGATGAACGTCAAGAATTACTCTAGCTTGACCCTGACCAATCATTTCCCCCACACTACGTCCTGTTAATAAGACATCACCCCTTTCTTGTAATTGGTAACTTCTAAGAACAGTTTTAGATTTTTGTGATTGTACGGTTTCTGGTCTCGCTTGGACGATAAATAGGTCTCCCCCAATGCCATCCTTTGCCCATTCTATGTCCATGGGTGTCGCAGTACCACGCACTTGGGAATAATGGTCTTCAATAATGCAGGCCCAATTTGCTAATTGTAATATTTCATCGTCGTTTAAAGCAAATTTATTCCTCTGTGCTGGAGATACAGAAACGTTTTTGGTCAGTTTAGTTCCACCTAAATCGTAGACCATTTTAATTTCTTTGCTCCCCAAACGTTTTTGCAGAATCGGTTTATACCCCTGTTTTAAGGTAGGTTTAAATACTAAGTATTCATCTGGATTAACAGCACCTTGCACCACATTCTCGCCTAGTCCATAAGCTGCGGTGATTAAAGCTGCGTCTTTGAAACCGGTCTCCGTATCAATGGAGAACATTACTCCAGAACTTGCTAGATCTGAACGTACCATTTTTTGCACCCCTACTGATAGGGCAACCTCAAAGTGGTCAAACCCCTTGAGTTGTCTATAGGAAATTGCTCGATCAGTAAAGATAGAGGCAAAACATCTATGGCAAGCATCTAAAACACCTTTAATTCCATGAACATTTAGGTAGGTTTCTTGTTGACCTGCAAAACTGGCATCAGGTAAATCCTCAGCGGTTGCGCTAGAACGTACCGCCACATCAAGATTAGCACCATATTCTTGACATAGTGTCTGATAGGAACGGGCGATCGCCTCTTGTAATTCTATGGGGAATGGGGTTTCTAGCATCAGGGATCTAGCTTGTTTACCACATTGGCGTAAATTTTCAACATTATCTACATCCAAATTAGCAAAAATGCTTCTGAGTTTAGTTTCGAGTCCTGCAGTGGCGATGAAATATCTGTAAGCATAAGCGGTAGTGGCGAACCCTGTGGGAACTTTTACCCCTTGTTTAGTCAACTGTTGGATCATTTCCCCTAGGGAAGCATTTTTACCCCCCACAAAAGGAATGTCCACAATACCAACGGTATTAAACGGGAGAACTAATGCTCTTTCTTTACTTAGTTGAGTAGTTTCTTGATTGGTTTGGATTTGTTGCATCATGATCTTGACTCCCTAGAAAACTACGAATATGTCAATTTAGCAGTGTTGATTTAGTGCTTCTGCGTTTTTATCTTGACAATTTCTTTTATACAAAAAAAACTTGAGGAACTTGTGAGGAAAAAATTTATCTCAATTATCTCAACTTTGAGAATCGCTCATAATTAAAACCACGCCCTCTATTTTTTTATCAATCAGGGGGGTTAGAGCTATGTAACACTGGATAATTCTACCTCGACGATTGGTAGACTCTATGCTCACTTCCTGGAAATCCGTCTTACCAGAGATAATATCTAAAATGGGCGATCGCAGTTCCTCTACGGGTAAACTAATATCCAGACTAAATAGAGATTTATTGATTACTTCATCATAACGCAGTCCCCATAAGTCTTCTACCAATTCGTTCCAGTTTAAAATGCTAAAGTTTCTGTCAATGACTACTATGCCTTTTTGTAAACTTTTGAGAATACAACTGATAAAAACATTGTTTCGGTTCAGTTCTAAGGTACGTTCGCTTAATTCGTGATTAATAGTTTGCAGCTCCTCATTGGCAGACTGCAACTCTTCATTCATAGTTTCTAGTTCTTGATTAGTGGATTGCAGTTCTTCATTAGTAGTTTCTAGCTCTTCATTGGTAGATTGCAGTTCCTCATTGGTTGTTTCTAATTCTTCATTAGTAGATTGTAGTTCTTCATTGGTTGTTTCCAAATCTTGACGGGAACGTTGTAATGCTTCCTGTAGCTCGACATAACGAGTAACGTCATTAAAAGCAATACTCACTCCCAATAGACTCAAATCATCCTCTTGTAAGGGTGTAATCAACACATCGAAATACTGTTGTTCCGAGTTGGGAACATAGCGTTCTATACTGTTTAAAGTAATGGGACGACGCTCATTATATGCTCGCTCAATTAAAGAACGCAATTCTATGGGACGATAGGAAAGCTCCAACTCATAAAACTGACGCTCTAAATCCATCTTTGACAAGCCAAATAAATTGCGAGCTGCTTCATTAATAATGATTAATAAACCATTGATATCAATCACTATTTCCGCTACAGGTGCTGACTCAAAAGCTAAATCTCGCAGACGAATATTTTGAGATAACTGACGACTGGATTCGTCATCTACCGAGTTGGCCATAACTAGCAGGCGATCGCGTATATTTGTTGATGATAACTTAGTAAATACTCTATTTTTTAGATCTACAGGCATAAACAAACTAGAATACATTAACAACATTTCTGCCTTTCCTAAAAACAGATAACCAGTATCATTCAAGGCGAAATGAAATCTAGCCATAATACGACCCTGGATCTCAGAGTTGAAATACATTAATGTATTACGACATACTAATAAATCTAAGCGAGAAATAGGGGCATCAATAAATAAATTGTGCCTGCCAAAAATCACAGAACGGCGTAAATCCTGACGAAAAATATAATTATTTCCCGTCAAATCAAAATACTTATCACGGAATTTTCTAGGTACGGATTCAACACTTTTAACAGAGAATAAAGCCTGTCGAGCCTGATTAAGGGCTTCTTCATCTATATCCGTAGCATAAATTTTTACTCGCTGACGAAAATCTTCTGCCCCCAGATTTTCAGCCATCAGTATAGCTAGGGTATAAGCTTCTTCCCCAGAAGCACAACCAGCACACCATATACGAATTTGTTCATTCTTTTTTTTGCTTTTAATAATATTAGGGATCACTTGATTTCCCAGGTGATCCCAAGCTGAAACATCCCGAAAAAAATCAGTTACATTGATTAAAATGGTATTAAACAGATTATGAAATTCTTCTGGATCAACTTCCAGATAGTCCATATAGTCTATAAAGTTGTCTATATTTAGTGCTTGAATGCGTTTAGTTACTCTCCGAACTAAGGTAGATCGTTTATAACCGGTAAAATCAAAACCTCGATTTTGTCTAATGTAAGTGAGCAACCTTTCAAAACAAGGATCTTTTTGTTCAAGATTCATGGAACTAATTATCAAATGTCCGAAATTTATTTATATCTCATCTCACATTCCGCTCAATATTATATTATGGCAAGAATTGTCTCAAATTTAAAGCCCTCCTGATAGGATGGGGTTTCAAACCTATAATTTCCCATGAAAATTCAATCCTTTTTAATTGAATTACGCAATAGAATTAGCTCTCTTTAACCAGTATTTTCCCTGTGGTTAATACTGGTTAAAAAAACTAGTGTAACTAAAGCAACTTCATGGTTTTGGTAATTACCTGTAAACTTTCTTCAAACAAAGCTTCACGGCCCCAACGTTGCACTTGTTGACTTAATAAGAACTCTGGTTTTTGTTCTGCAAGGGAATTAACCTGTTGAAACAATCCAGCACTTTGAGCTCCACCCTGAGTTTCCATTCTCATACATCCGCCAGTTTCCGTACAAATCACTGTACCACAATTAGCTTCAGTATTAGAAGAACTTAATCGTAGAGCAATTAAATCACCTACAATTTCACCAATATCAGCAACTGGAACACCCGCCAACTCAGCTGCTATTTGTCTTTGATCTTTTGACACAAAAACAATATTGGTAATGTCATAATCCCCCGATTCCTTCTGGTAAGAAACCGGTTCCCATTCTAAACGACTGGCTAACCAACCCAAAAATAATAGAGCTTGAGCGGGATTACCCTTTTCATAATCAATATTTACCCGATCAACTTGTCTTAAAGCTGCCCTACGTTGAGGCGCATCATAAGCTTCAGCGGTTAGTTCTTGCCATGCAGAAAGTCTGCGCCAATTTAAGTCAGCCAATGGTACACCCGTATCTGCTAGATCCTGTAGAGTTAATAAATCCTTTTCAGGAGAATTAAAGTTACAGGAATCAACAATTACATTATTACAAACTGCTGCTAATCTCTTAAATAGAGGGTTTTGGGAGTCAGGAGTAGCTTTCCACCATAAAAACTTGGGCAATCCGCCAATTAATAAAGCTGGGATCATGCCACCAATTCGTTCCAGCGCTGTGGTAGTTCCCGTGAGAGTGATATATTCACAACAAACCAGGGTGCTGGAACTTTGTTTTTGAATGGGACAATAAGCAGAAACCTGTGCTTTTACCCCTTCATCTTCCCCTGCGATGGGACATAAAGTAATAATTCGACAAGGGTTACGCAAGGCGATTTCATCAGCAATGGTGGGACTGGTAGGACTGTGAGTATAACCCATGGCCGCACCATGACTGTCTCCGTGTTCTCCACTATGCTGAAGTTTGAAATATTCTTTCCGTAAGACACTAATGGTTTCTGATGTAGGAATACCAGTTTCCGACAGACCGTGTTTTTTCTGCACCTCTCGAATAGAAGTTTTGGTGTGAGGTCCCAAAATACCATCAATTGGACCAGTATAAAAACCAGTTGCTGCCAATAGATATTGGGTTTCTTCTGGCTCATACACCACTAAAGTAAACGTGGTAGCACGAATAGCTGCTGGTAAAGTTCCATTTTCACCCTGAATACCGTAACCTTGCCAAATCTGAGCCAGTTCATTTTCAATATCCGTCACGGAAATGTCTTTAGGTGCTTGCAGGGAATAAATTGTAGAAGTTTCAGTTACCATATTTTTGCACTTGTCTGTTTGGATCTGTGATTCTAGAGTCTGCGCCAACGACGACCATCTTGATTAATCAGTAATTCCGCTTCTGCTGGTTCCCAAGTACCTGCTTCGTATTGAGGCACGGTATCAGGATCTGATGGTAAGTCCCATACGGAAAGCGCAGGTGTTACTACACGCCAAGCTGCTTCCACTTCGTCTGAACGAGTAAATAGGGTTTGATCCCCCATCATACAGTCTAAAAAGAGTCGGTCATAAGCATCTGATGTGGCTTCTATACCAAAAGAACCGTAAGTGAAATCCATATCCACAGAACGAGTGCGGAAATCTCCACCAGGCATTTTTACATCAAAACGTAAGGAAATACCCTCATTGGGTTGGATCCGCATGGTTAAAATATTAGCATTTGCTTGCAAGGCCGCAGATGAGAACATTCTGGAAGGAACTTCCCGAAAATGAATAGAAATTTCACTCACTTTTTTGGGCATCCTTTTACCGGTTCGCAGGTAAAAAGGTACTCCTTGCCATCTCCAGTTGTCTACCACAAATTTCATGGCTACGTAAGTAGGTGTTGTTGAGTTAGGATCCACCCCCGGTTCCTCCCGGTAACCAGCAACTGGTTGTCCTTTCATCCACCCCCCACTATATTGTCCCCGAATAGCAGAACGGGATAAGTTATTAACATCAGCCAATCTAGTAGCTTGTAACACCTTTACTTTTTCCGTGCGAATACTATCCGCATCCATGGAATTAGGTGCTTCCATAGCTGTCAAACAATAAAGCTGCATTAGGTGATTTTGCAGCATATCCCGTAAGGCTCCGGACTTCTCGTAGTATCCTGCCCGATCTTCCACACCTACGGTTTCAGCAACGGTGATCTGCACATGATCCACAAATTGCCTATTCCACAGAGGTTCAAAGATAGCATTAGCAAATCGGAACACTAGTAAATTTTGAACAGTTTCCTTGCCCAAATAGTGGTCAATACGGTAGACCTGGTTTTCTTTACAAACCTTTTGTACTACTTGGTTCAGGCTTTGTGCTGATGCTAAATCCCTACCAAAGGGTTTTTCAATCACTAGACGGTGTTTGTATGGGTCTTCTAACATTCCCGCTCCCCCCAATTGCTTAATTGCTTCTGGGAAAAAATTGGGAGCAACCGAAAGGTAAAACATCCGATTCCCCCTTGTTCCCCGTTGGGGATCAAGTTCGGCAAGGAAATTTTTCAGTTTTTGATAACCTTCTGGATTGTCTATATCACCTGCACAGTAGAATAAACCTTGACAAAAGTCCTGCCAAAGCTCTCCTAATTCCACTTTAGGATGGGCTTCTCGCATACCTTTTTCCATCTGTTCCCGAAAATAGTTATGACTCCAGTCACGACGGGCCACACCCACAATGGTGGTTTCTGGGGGAATGCGTCTTTCTCGACGGAGTTTGAACAGAGCAGGAACAAGTTTACGCCAGGTTAAATCACCGGAAGCACCAAAAATCACAATAATTTGGGGTTCTGCCATCCCCTGTTGTTGTAACCCAACGCGCAAGGGATTTTCTAACAAACTGACCATAGGGATTTGAGGGTTGAGATTTTGTTGAGATTTTTAATTTGACATCAGGTAATTCTTAATGTAATGGTTACACCAACCAGATTTCCTGGCCGTACCCCTCCATTAACAATACCTATACTGGTGACAATATCTTGATTTTCTCTTTTAAAGAGTTCATACGGGACTGGAATAGTTTTAGATCCCTATCAACTTTCATATTTTCTAGGTTAGGAATTGGCAGCTTTCTGTCCTGAATCCTTGCCTAAAAATGACTCTACTTTGGCTACGTCGTCTTTACTACCGATAATTAGCGGTGTTCGTTGGTGTAATTTGGTTGGCACTAAGTCCAAGATGTCTATTTTTCCATTACTAGCACGACCTCCCGCTTGTTCTATCAGAAATGCTAAGGGTGCATTTTCATATAATAATCTTAACTTACCTTCTGGTTTTTGTAATGTCCCAGGATACAGAAATACACCACCTTGTACTAGTATCCGATGAATATCACTAACCATAGCCCCACTATAACGTGCTGTATAGCCTTCCGTGCGGTGAACGTAGCGAATATATTCCCTAAATGGTTCCTCCCATTGCCAAAAGTTGCCTTCGTTTACACTATATACAGGCCCATGTTGGGGAATTTTTACTTTTTCTTCTGTGAGAATAAACTCTCCTAAACTGGGATCTAAAGTGAAAAAATGTACCCCTTTACCTATACTATATACCAACATGGTACTGGGTCCGTATAGTATATATCCAGCTGCCAGTTGTTTTCTACCATGGTTTAAGAGGTCTTTTGCTTCACCGTCTAAGTCTGTTCCTTCCTGTTGTCGAATGGAAAAAATTGAACCCAAGCTCAAGTTGATGTCGGTGTTGGATGAACCATCAATGGGATCATATAATAGGGTGTAACGTCCAATTGGGCAGTTTTCTGGAATGTAATAGGGTTTTTCCATCTCTTCGGAAGCAAGACGACAAACTAGTCCACTTTGCTTGAATACGGATATAAATACTTCGTTGGCATAGATGTCCATTTTTTTGACGGTTTCACCTTGGATATTGGTTTCCCCCGTAAAACCTAAAACATCCTCCATTAATCCCGCACGGGTGAATCTACGAGCGATTAGTTTACCTGCTAAAGCAATCCGATTCATTAGGGCACTTAGGTCTTGGGCTTGGGAGTCAAAGCTTTCCATCTGTTGCAGAATATGACGAGACAGGGTTGTACAATCTCTGTCTAAGGTTTTATCTGTGGATGGTTCTGAATTTGCTTTCATTTGTGTCATTTCCTATAGCCTGCTTGGGAGTGTTGTTTGATCGCAATCTTCTTGTTTTGATGATCTCTCTTCCAATTCCATTCTTTATGGTTTTGATGCGCTACCTTTAACTCTCATTATAGTTTATAGCTCTAACCATCTGCAAGGGGACAAATTACACCCACAACCCTAACTCATCAACGAACTCCAGTTTTGGTGCCATTTTTGCCTGCTACATCCTCCGGTAGTTCCACGCCAAAAACACGAGCAAAAGCCTTTTCTACTTTATAGCCAGAATCAATAGACTCTAAAGGGTCTTTACGTAAACGATGACGTAGGCACAACGTAATGACTCGACGAATATCTTCAACTGTAACTTCCGTCCTTCCTTCAAATGCAGTTAGAGCCTTAGCTGCACGATTAGTCACAATGTCTCCCCTTAGCCCATCCACATCTAACTGTGAACAAACTTCGGAAACTTTGACTCGCATATCATAATCAATATTTACACTTGGCAATAGCTCCTGTGCACTGACAATTTGCTGCTGTAATAACTCTTGCTGAAATTGATAATTATCCAGAAATTGAGCCGGATTTTGATCAAATTCTGAGCGTTGTTCCACAATTTGCACCCGCAAAGCAGGTTCTTTGACAGTGTGAATTTCTGCGTGCATCCCAAACCGGTCAAGTAGCTGGGGACGCAGTTCTCCTTCTTCTGGGTTTCCTGAACCAACCAACACAAATCGCGCTGGATGACGAATGGAAATGCCTTCCCGTTCCACCGTATTCCAACCACTAGCAGCAGAATCAAGCAGTACATCCACTAGGTGGTCATCTAATAGGTTGACTTCATCCACATAGAGAATACCCCTATTGGCTTTGGCTAATAAACCCGGTTCAAACGCTTTCACACCTTCGGATAAAGCTTTTTCAATGTCAATAGTACCGCAAACTCGGTCTTCCGTTGCACCCAGTGGTAAATCCACCATTTGCACCTTTTTATGACCAATGGCAATTTCTAAGCCTTGAGCTATTTGTTGACGTACTTCATCACTCATCAAGTCCGGATCGCTAGGATCACTGTTAAAGGGATCATTAGCTACTACAGGAATCTCTGGCAATAAATCCGCTAAAGCCCGAATTGTGGTAGATTTACCAGTACCGCGATCGCCCATAATCATTACGCCACCGATTTTGGGGTCAATTACGTTGAGCAATAGGGCTAGTTTCATTTCTTCCTGACCAACAATGGCGGTGAATGGGAAGACTACGCGGCGTGTACTTGTCTTAGATTGAGCAGTTGAAGTCACTAAAAATTACCTTAACAATATTTTTTTCGATTACAACTCCCTATTTTGCCATGTTTAGAGGGGATTGAGATCATTGAGGTCACAATATTTAGCCTCCCTGGTTTTGGAAACCAGGGAGGTGATCTCTACGCTTTTACTCGTCTTCAGCAAAAATGAAGCGATATAACTCACTAGAGTCAGGCTCAGGACTCTCCTGGGCAAAACGGACTGCATCCTCAATTAAACTCTGTATTTTTTTCTCAATCTGTTTTAGATCTGATTCTACCGCTAAATTATGCTCCACTAAATAGGCACCTAACTTTTTAATGGGATCGCGAGAAAACCAAAACTCCTTTTCTTCTTTACTACGCAATTCATCAGGATCAGCTAGGGAGTGACCACGGAAACGATAGGTAAGGGCCTCAATTAAAGTTGGTCCTTCCCCCGCACGGGCTCTAGCTACTGCTTCTTGGGCAACTTGACGCACTGCTAAAACATCCATACCATCTACTTCTACTCCTACCATGTTAAACACACTGGCTTTTTTGTAAATTTCCGGATCCGAAGTTGCTCGTTCGTGCGCCATACCAATTGCCCACTTGTTATTTTCTACTACAAACAGAATTGGTAGTTTCCACAGTGCTGCCATATTTAGGGTCTCGAAAAATTGACCGTTGTTTGCAGCTCCATCACCAAAAAAACAAGCGGTTACTTGATCTGATCTTTCATCCCCTAATACTTCTCGACGGTACTTACTTTGAAAGGCTGCTCCAGATGCTACCGGAATACCTTCCGCCACAAAAGCATAACCACCCAATAATCGATGTTCAGCAGAAAACATGTGCATGGAACCACCACGCCCCTTGCTACATCCTGTGGCCTTACCAAACAATTCCGCCATTACTTCCCTAGCTGGCACACCTGCGCTCAAAGCATGTACGTGATCACGATAGGTACTGGAAACAAAGTCCTCACCAGGACGCATTGCACCCCTGATTATACCACTGGAAACTGCTTCCTGTCCATTATATAAATGGACAAACCCAAACATTTTTCCCCGATAGTACATTTCGGCGCATTTATCTTCAAAATAGCGTCCTAGTACCATATCCTCGTATAGTCCCAGCCCCTCTTCTCTAGTGATTTGGACTGTAGCGGTGTCAAATTTGGGTAACGTGCGTTCTTGAACCATTATTGTAAATTGTTCCTATCGTAAAAGATAATCTGCTATAAAACAGATGGTTGGTGAATTTTCCACTGACTCTTATTATATTGGCTGTATTACAGGAAAACTAACTAATAAATCACAAGAACATCACTTATGCAATTACTAGCTGGAGATATAGGTGGTACTGGAACCCGACTCAGATTAGTGGAGTTTTCCCCGTCTCTCGGTTTACGCACCTTATATGAGGACAATTATCGTAGTGGAGATTTTGATGATTTAGTACCAATTGTAATTCGTTTCCTAGAGGCTGGACAAACTGCTACAGGAACCATGTTTGCTCCAGAAAAAGCCTGTTTTGCGATCGCAGGTCCTGTGGTAAACAATAAGGTGCAATTGACCAATCTTTCTTGGTTTTTGGAGGGGGAAAGACTCTCAAAGGAACTGAATATAAGCACAGTGTCTCTGATTAATGATTTTGCAGCTGTTGGTTATGGCATTTTAGGTTTACAAAGCCAGGATTTAGTTACCCTACAAGATGTCCCACCCCAACCTGGTGCACCAATAGGAGTAATCGGGGCGGGGACAGGTTTAGGAGAAGCATTTTTAATTCAACAAGGTGAAAACTATCAGGTTTTTGCCACAGAGGGTGGTCATGGAGACTTTGCTCCCAGGAATGAATTAGAATTTAAACTATTACAATATATTCTCAATAAGTATGGGATTGCTCGCTCTTCCATAGAAAGGGTGGTTTCCGGGTTAGGGATAATTTCTATTTACCAGTTCCTCAGAGATACAACCCAAGAAGCGGAAAACCCAGAAATAGCTCAAGTTGTCAGAAACTGGGAAAACGGTCACCAGGGATCTGACCCAGGAGCTACCATTGGCATTGCAGCACTCAATAACAGCGATCGCCTGTCCATAGAAACGATGAGAATATTTGTCAGTTGTTATGGTGCGGAAGCCCACAATTTTGCTTTAAAACTATTACCTTATGGAGGATTATATATTTCTGGTGGTATAGCTCCTAGAAATTTACCCCTGATGCAAAATGGCAACTTCCTGAAAAATTTTGTTGAGGGAGGTACCATGACCTCCCTACTCCAAAATATCCCCGTACACATAATTGTCAACGAACAGGTAGGATTAATAGGAGCTGCTCTGTTTGCATCCAGACTTTGAGGTTATGGTTTTTCGGGATGGAAGCCAAGGAACTACCGCTGAAGTAAATTCCTTCTCCACCAACCCTGTATGCAGGTTTTATTAATGTTGGGAACCAGTATGTACCGTCTTAACCCACTTGAGGCGTTTAGGACGTAGTGACACCCTAGCTGTAGTACTACTCATAACCACTAACCAGTGCAACATATAAATGCTGCCACGAATAGTTTGTAAAAGTAGCATAAAATAATTAGAGTTTTTCTGATCTTGTCGAGTGCGCTTTAAACCAGAGAACATGCCAATAAAAGACATAGTGACAGATAAACCAGTAATAGGCGCTAATATAGGAGGACGATGACGAATCAGAGACATAAGTAAATCCGGTACTGCTGCTGTAGGTATAATATACATAATCAGCATAAAAATCAGTAAATCAACGGTTTTACCTGCTCTCATGCGACCTTTGAGGATGAGATCCCAGTAATCTAAATAACGCTGGTATCCACCCTCAGCCCAACGATTACGTTGATGCCAAAGGGCCACCACATTGGTCACACCCTCTTCCAGTACGGGTGGATAGAACATACATTCTATATCCCAACCAGTTAGATTTAAGCGAATGGTTAAATCCAAATCATCAGTGATGGTTTCCTCATTCCACCCACCACAACCATTGAGAGCTTCCCGACGCACAAACTGACCATTACCCCGCAATTCACCCAACCCACCAATAGCAGTGCGTTGTTGTTGGAACCAGGTGTCAAGAGCCATTTCCGCCATTTGTCCCTTAGTCCAAAAATTTTCCTTAGCATTGGCGATCGCCTTTCTAACTTGTACAGCACCGACCTTTTCTCGTTGAAAAGTGGGTATAACCTGTAACAATAAGTCCGGACTAATTTGGGCATCAGCATCAAATACGGCAATAATTTCACCTTTAGTCATTGGTAAGACCTGATTTAGCGCCCCAGATTTTCCACCAGTAGCATTAGCATCTCTACGAAAGACATTGAGTTGTTTGTAATCTTGCTGTAATTGTGCTAATATCTCAGAAGTTTTGTCTGTGCTGTGGTCATCAATAAGCCACACCTCATATTCGCCATGGGGATATTCCAGACTACAAAGATTGTGCACTAATCTAGCAATAACTGCCTGTTCGTTTTTAGCTGAGACTAAGACCGATACAGAGGGTAAATCTCCTTGTATTTCCTTATGATGGTGGCGAGGTCTGACAAAAATAATTCTGAGAGCATGAACACCCAAGATAGTGGTCAGACCGAGAATAAAAGCAAAACCCCAGGAAACTAAATGTAAAGCAATAGTTCCCCCCCAAACCATGGTTAGGACCAGAATGGCCTTAGGTCTGCGTCCTTGAAAGCGGGAGCAAATGTCCTTAATCCCATTTTTGGATTTCCCCTGGGCTGAAAGGTCAGATAGCAGGGAGTCTAGACCATCAGAATTTGCTTTATAGGAGTCCTGATCTGTCCAGGAATTCGCTGGCATAGTTATTTTGCTCGTAACACCGTTATTTATGTTAAGTTTACCAAATACTGGAGCAATTAGGGGAGGGATTGAAATTTTTGGCAAAAATGTGTACAGTGTTGGTCTACACCAAAAAGATGTGGCACCCATCCAGAGTTTGCATCATGATCAACAAATTAGTCAACACCAACATTAAGAGTTCCCACGTTTTACCAACTCCTAATCAAGTTAAAGAAAAACTACCTTTAACTAAATCCGCTGAGCATACGATTTTACAGTATAGAGAAGAACTAGAGAATATTTTAGATTTTCAAGACAGCAGAAAATTTATTGTAGTTGGCCCCTGTTCTATTCATGATCCAGAAGCTGCTATAGAATATGCAGAAAAGTTAAAACTCCTAGCATATAAAGTCCATGATAAATTGCTATTAATCATGCGGGTTTACTTTGAAAAGCCCAGAACCACTATTGGATGGAAGGGACTAATTAATGATCCGGACATGGATGATTCGTTCAAAGTAGAAAAGGGAATTTTAATTGCTCGTAGTTTGCTATTAAAACTAGCAGAATTAAGACTACCCACAGCAACAGAAGCATTAGATCCAATTATTCCGCAATATATTAGCGAACTAGTGAGTTGGTCAGCAATTGGAGCAAGAACCACAGAATCACAGACTCACCGAGAAATGGCCAGTGGTCTTTCTATGCCAGTAGGTTTTAAAAATGGCACAGACGGCAATATTAATGTGGCCTTGAATGCTCTCAAATCTGCCCAAAGCACTCACCATTTTTTAGGTATTAATCAAAAGGGACAGGTCAGTGTATTTGAAACCCGAGGCAATTCCCATGGTCATGTAATTTTGCGAGGAGGTACTAAACCCAACTATGATCCACAGAATGTGAGATTGGTAGAAGAGCAGTTGAAAGCAGCAGGTTTACCATCAAGAATCGTTATTGATTGTAGTCATGGTAATACCAATAAAGACTATAGATTGCAACCTCGGGTCTTAGAAAGTGCAATTGGGCAAATAGTTGATGGGAATACCTCTATTGTGGGTATGATGCTGGAATCAAATTTATATGAAGGTAATCAGCCAATCAACGGTAATCGGGAGGGTTTAAAGTATGGTGTCTCCGTAACTGATCAATGTATTAGTTGGGAGGAAACAGAAAAAATTATTTTGGCTGCTCATGCTCAACTGGGAGGAGATTAACGAATCCTACATTCCTCAAAGCACTAAAAGTTTTTAATTACCAAAAATATCCCCAAGAATATGCGATTCTGCATAATAATATTGCGATCGCCTAAGTAGGGAGGCACAATTATTTGTAGGATGGGTTGAAGTATGAAACCTATCCTACGTTCATCTTATCTTGCTATAGCTATATCATCACAAGGAGGAAACATGATAGACCTGTTCAACGATGCGGGAGTTAGAGTATTTATATCTAGCCTAAATACGGATATCAATTGGGCAACAATCTCCACCTGGTTAGTGATTGCTGTTATTTTATCTATGGTTGGTGGTGCCCTGGGGGGAATGATGATTGCAGGTAAAGATTTAGGTTTTAAATTCGCAGCCATAATTGGCAGTTTGTTCGCACCTGCTGGGGTAATTCCCACTTTGATATTAGGATTACTACTATTAAACTTTCTGGGTAATTATTAGGAGTAAATATGTTAGAATTAGGGTGGTTTTCGCTCAAACTGTTGTTCAAGGGGAAATTATTTCGCGATCCCCTATACTTTACCCGTCAAACTATCATTGCTTCCAGTTTCGGTGTGGGATTATTAGTCCTATTAGCACAGACTTCAATTCCCCTATGTATTCCTATTACCATTAGCAGTTTAACTACTGGTATGATAATGCCTTTTCTGTTAAAAGATTTCCGGATGAAATGATTTCTGGGGGGATAATAATTCCCCCGGGTAACCCTAAGTTTCTATTTCGGTGTAGGTTTGAACGCTGCTCCTTTCTCTCCACAGAGTTAAAAGGGTACTGGCAATAAAAATGCTAGAATACACACCCGCCCCAAAACCAATAATCAAGGCCAGGGAAAAATACTTCAATGTTTCTCCACCAAATATAAAAATAGCCACCAATGATAACATGGTAGTTAGAGTGGTATTTATTGACCTACTTAATGTCTGATCCACTGCGTCATCAACAATCCTATCAATGGGTATGTGAGGACTGGTTTTTATATTCTCCCTAATCCGGTCATAAATTACAACCGTATCGTTAACAGAAAATCCCGTAATCGTCAGCAATGCTACGATAAATAAACTATCTACCTCTATACCAAAAACTAAACCAAAAATGGAAAATATGCCCACTGTAATCAAAATATCATGTAACAGGGCAATTATGGCAAAAACTGCGTAGTCCCATTGGAATCTCACAGCTAGGTAAATTGTAATCCCAATAAAAGAAACTATTAAAGCAATAATTCCAGACCTAAACAGTTCTCTCCCCAGGGTTGGACCTACATCATCAATTTGGTTTTTCTGTGGGTCAAAAACACCAACTTTTTGGCTTAGGGCACTTTGTAATCTAACACGCTGATCCGTATCTAAGTTTTTTGTTCTAATGGTGATGCCATTTTGTTCGCCATTGTCAGAAATTAACTGTATGCTACTTTCCCCTAAACCTTGTTCTTTGGCAACTTCTCGCACCACGTTAATATCTATAGGTTGGTTGCAATTACCTGGTTGTTTACAATCCCGGACCAATTGTAACCGTGTGCCACCAATGAAATCTAATCCGGGACGCAAAGGAGCTTTAATCGTGGGTATTTGCCAAGAAATTACCATGGATATGATCCCACTAATAATAATTACTGATGAAAAAACCCACCAGATATTTCGCCATTTGTTAACATGTAATCTCATTTAATTATCTCCGTCCTATCTGCTAATTTGGGACAATACAAAGCCGGTTTCCGCCAAGATGGAAAGGATATGGCTAAAAACATAAGAGTGCGACTACAGGTAATGGCGGTAAACATGCTAACCGCAACCCCCAATGCTAAAGTGAGAGCAAATCCTTTCACCAATCCGGAACCTAACCAAAATAAGGCTGCGCAAGCAATCCAGGTGGTAACATTGCTATCTAAAATGCTGGAAAATGCTCGATAAAAACCAGATTCGACAGATCTATAAAGAGTTTTACCAGATCTTAACTCCTCTCGTGTACGCTCAAAAATTAGTACATTAGCATCTACTGCCATACCAATACTCAGGATAAACCCTGCTATACCGGGTAGGGTAAGGGTAACTCCTAACAAAGAGAATGTGGCCCAGGTTAAAATGGCGTAAATGATTAGGGAGATATCAGCAATTAATCCTGGTAGTCTATAGTATAAAACCATAAAGACTAAAACCAGAGCTAACCCTCCAATACCAGCATAGATACTACTTTGAATACTATCTTGACCTAGGGTAGCACCTACTGTCCTTCTTTCAGCAATTTCCACCGGTACGGGTAAGGCTCCCCCTCTTAACTGCACACCTAGATTATTTGCTTCTTCCGCTTGAAATCTTCCGGTTATAATTGCTGACCCACCAGTGATGCCAGTGGCTGCAAACTCTACTCCTACACTAGGAGAGCTAATTAACTCATTGTCTAAAAAAATACCAATCCCTCGTCCAGTCCCCGCCAATTGTTTGGTCAACTCGGCAAATAGGGCCCCACCTTCATTGTCAAAGCGCAGGGCTACGTTCCAATTGTTTCCTTGGGTAGGCTCTCCATAAGCATCTTTTAGGTATTTACCTGTTAGGGGTGGATCCGTGCTGGCAAATAACTCCGCGATCGCCTGATAGTTTTTCTTTAATTCCGCTTGATTTGCAGCAATGGCGTTTTCATCTTTGCCCTTTCTTAAAGTTTCTTGTTTACTTTTTATATCCAGTTGAGATACTCTTAAACTCTCTAATAAAGTTTCCGTATCTGGCTTTTGTAGACGAAACTCTAATTGTGCTGTACCACCGAGTACCTTTTCTGCTTGTTGTGGGTCATTTACCCCGGGTAACTGGACGAGAATCTTATCTTTGCCCACGGTTTGAATGATCGGTTCAGAAACTCCTAAACCATTAATTCTCCCTTCTACAACTTTTTTAACTGCTTCCAGCTCCCTGTCTGTAATCTCTTTGATTTGCTCTGTTGGTTTCACCTGAATTGTTAACTGAGAACCCCCTTGCAGGTCTAATCCCAAGGGCACTGGAATTTTAACAATTACTGCTACTGCTGCAATAAGTAAAATTATGATTAAGGCTAATATGGATCTGTATTTTTGCATAGGGATCTAAAATTAATTTACATTAATAAAAAAGATAAGGAAGATTGAGTATCTTTGGCATTTGCTGATACTCAATCTTAGCGGTTTATAACCCGAAAATTAAGCCCCGAAAATTAAGCCCCGAAAATTAAGCCCCGAAAATTAAGCTATTAAACCCGCAAAGCAACCATTTTTTCCACTGCTTCCACCACCTGTTCTGGTTGGACAATGGTTAACCTTTCTAAGTTACCGTTGTAAGGTGTGGGAATATCTTGGGAAGAGAGACGCAATACAGGTGCATCCAGTTCATCAAACAATCTGTCATTGATAGAGGCGGTTAGTTCTGCTCCAATTCCTCCCGTCCTCATACACTCTTCCACCACTATCACCCGGTGAGTTTTGCGAATTGATGCACCAATGGTATCAAAGTCAAGAGGCTTCAAAGAAATTAAATCAATAACTTCTGGATCATATCCCTGTTTCTCCAAAGTTTTCACCGCTTGCATTACATGATAGCGCATCCGTGAATATGTGAGAATAGTTACATCTTTTCCTTTACGAACTATCTCCGCTTTATCTAGGGGGAGGATGTATTCTTCCCTAGGCAAATCCTCTTTCAAGTTGTAAAGCAAAACGTGTTCAAAAAATAACACTGGGTTATCATCCCGGATTGCGGCTTTTAATAGACCCTTAGCGTTATAGGGTGTGGAGCAAGCAACAATTTTTAAGCCTGGAACTGCTTGGAAGTAGGCTTCCAGTCTTTGGGAGTGTTCTGCTCCCAGTTGTCTACCCACTCCACCTGGACCACGAATAACCATGGGGATTTTAAAGTTACCACCGGATGTGTACCGTAACATTCCCGCATTGTTGGAAATTTGGTTGAATGCTAGGAGCAAAAAGCCCATGTTCATACCTTCGATTATAGGTCTTAATCCCGTCATGGCTGCACCTACAGCTAATCCGGTAAAGCTATTTTCAGCGATGGGGGTATCCAAGACTCGCAGATCACCATACTTTTTACACAGGTCTTTGGTAACTTTATAGGAACCGCCGTAGTGTCCCACGTCCTCGCCTAGTACAAACACGCTAGGATCGCGGGACATTTCTTCGTCAATTGCTTCCCGCAGAGCGTTGAAAAATAGTGTTTCTGCCATTAGACCTTTATCAAAATTTATTCCTTTCAAATTCTATCGCGCCTCCGTCTATAATAACGTCGGCGATTGCACTATTGATTTGTAATCATGGTCAATCTCCGATTGTATCCTCAATCCATCAATTTGTCAATCGGTCTGAGGTTGGTTGGCGTTCAATTGCTAGTTGAATCAATTGGTCAACTAGTTGGGGAAAGCTAATTCCGGTATTTGCCCAAAGTTGGGGATACATGCTTGTGGATGTAAATCCTGGCAAGGTGTTAATTTCGTTGATTAATATTTCTCCGGTGGACTCCACATAGAAGAAATCTACCCTGGCTAAACCAGCAGCATCAACTGCTGCAAAGGCTTTTAGAGACATTTCTTGAATTTGTTCAACTACTGTTTGTGGTAGAGGTGCGGGTATTAACAGGTCAGCTTTTCCCTGGGTGTATTTGGTTTCATAATCGTAAAAATCACTATTAAAAGTGATTTCACCAACCACAGAGGCTTGGGGATGGTCATTACCCAAAACTGCGCATTCTACTTCTCTAGCAACTACTCCAGCTTCAACTATAATTCGTCTATCATAGGTAGCAGCATTATCTAGAGCCGTTTCTAGTTCTTGATGGGAGCGTACTTTAGCGATACCTACAGATGAACCTAGATTAGCTGGCTTGACAAAGCAAGGATAACCCAATGTAGTCTCAATTTGGTCGCACAGTTTAGGGAACACACAGGGATTTGACCAAATTTGCGCTCTAGTAACGGTTTGGTATTGGACTTGGGGTAGACCAGCTTGGGCAAAGGCTGTTTTCATAGCAATTTTATCCATTCCCATGGCTGATCCCAAAACTCCAGACCCCACAAAAGGCACTTGCATCAAGGTGAGTAATCCCTGAATAGTTCCATCCTCTCCATTGGGTCCGTGCAATATGGGAAACCACAAATCAATTTGGGGAGATTTCTGAGGAAATTGCCATAAATTGACTGTGTTGGGGGTATTTTCTTCGGCTGAACCTGATTCTAAGACTTTTCTGGCTATTTCCTCCCCTTGCCATACTCCGTTCTTTTGAATGTAAAATGGACATACCTCATATTTTTGGCTATTCTCTCCCGTAGTCAAGGCCTTGGCAATTGCTCCTGCGGAAACTATGGAAACTTCATGTTCTCCAGAACGTCCACCAAATAATAACCCCACCCTCAGTTTTGACATTTTCTTTTCCTCAAGAATTTTCCAAGGTGATAGATTAACATATTGATTAATACTATTGCCAATTTTTCTAAATATGTCTGAAACTCTACTGATATCGTTACGATTTTAGTAAGCATTCAGGATTTTGGCTAAGGTATTGCTATAATCTCAATTTTTTTAGTAAGTTATTCATTCATTTCTAGTGGTAGAAATAGATGATGAATGATAAACTGGCGAGGTAGTATATGTGTTGTCTCTTTAATTTGTGGATGATTTTCTCTGATAGAGGATTGACTTAAACCACTTGGCGGACTAATTCGCAGTTCTTTACACTGAGTTTTTATTTGCTTGTCTACTGCTTTAATGGCAGTTCTTGAATCACTATTCATAATGTAACCAATCATCCCCCCACAAAGAAGACCATAAGCATATTGTAATGTGATGTATCTCATCATTCCATCTACTACATAATCTTTAGCTAGAGATTTGCGTTTTCCATTTTTTGAAACTATATTAAGTCGTTTACATTCAAAAGAAAAATAAACATCTTCACTTATTCTTTGAAGTGATGTAAAAACTAGGTCAATACGTCCTTTTTCGTTGCCTTCTGAGTCATCCTGTGGGATTTCGCGGTCAATCTTTACAGGTAATCTTACCAAATCCCTTTGCTGTCTTAGTGTAGCTCTGAAACGCTTAGTTATAGGCACTTCATGGTCATTAATTTTAGGTTTACTAAAAACTTCCCATGCAGATAATACCAAGTCTAGAATATCTGGAATAAGATCATCAGGAAAAGTATCTGCCCAAAGACTACTATTACCAATTATTACCATAAGCTTTTCTCATATTTGCTAGTGAGAATTGCTCCGGCGATTTCGTCTGCATCGTTCAAGGCAGAAGTCTTAGTCCAAAAGCGAAGAGCTAATGGTTTAAAAATATACAGTTTGTCTTGATCGAAAACTTTGAGATTTCGTAAAAAAGTCATGCTTCCTTGTTGACTTGGTAAAAGGCGAATAATTCGTTGGAGAACATAATCTAACTCCTGTGTAGAATCCTGTTCAATATCTACCCATTTTTGCTCTACCTTAATTTTTCTGTCTAAAACAATTATTGCTGCACCCATATTAGTGGAAACTATTATGTTACCAATTATAGTATACTGACTGTTATTCGCCCAATTATTAAGAACATCACACAAAAGTTTTAGATATTCTTTGCGGTTCTGGGATTCGCTCCTAACCAATGTAGGAATAGGCCAAGTCCCCCGATTTGGCTGAATACTTGGTATGGAGATATTGATAGTGTCATCTATTAATATTTGTTCATATTCATCAATATCATAATATTCATAGACATATTTAAGTAACTCGTCTTTCTCATTTTGTATTATCTCCTGACGATTTGATAAAAAGTTTTGGCGTTGCTCAAGGGTGAGATGATTTACCCCAATTTCCAACGATTTTTCAATGGTTTCGGAGACCAGTTCATCCTGCAAACATGCAGCACCAAAGTTTTGACTAATCTGGTTTTTTAGATGTCTAATTTTTTCAGCAACTTGTTCAATAATTTCTTTTGCTTTAGAAGTATCTTGAGTCATTTCAGGTAATGTAAATGGGAATCTTAGCAGTTCTGTTCCACTTATATCACCTCGTTCGATTCCCCAAGTAGATGCTGTATGAAATAAGAAATACTTAGCCAAAACGGAGTTGAGAGCAACAGTTAAGAAAATCATAATTTCGGTATCTTCTGGTTTACCATGAATACCTCTAAGTGCATCTTTAAAAACAACATCAAAGTCAGAAAATGCTACTTTTAAACTTTTGCTTACAATAATATGTGGATGAGTAAATATATCTTGGTTGGGCAGTCTAAAAAGCTTTTTAAACCGATTGCCGATGTGAGTGCAATCATTTTGAAAAACAATTAAATCAAGATCTTTATTTCTTGCATCTAAAAACCATTTTTCTGGAGTCCAAGGTGATAATATTCTCCCGTTTGGTTGAAATCCTCGACCCATTAACCACCGCTTCGTTCTCCCTTTATATCGTAGGTCTTCTAATGTATCTACTAAATCATTTAGTCCTGGTAGAGCAGATAATCTTTCTAAAAACTTCCTGTCTCTGGGTGTTCCCCAAAAAGATTGTTTCCAAACTAGCGCAGTTTCTTTATTGTTAAGGTCATATAATACTTCTCTAAGTCTAACTTTCTTTTGATCATCTGGAGAAATAGATAGAATTTCGGCTCTAATAGTCTCCAATTCAGTTTTAGGAGTTAGGTAGTCAATACTGCCCCGTTTTATATCAGGTTCTTCTTTCCGATACCTAACAATAACTGTAGGACGATCAGCACCATCAAACAGATAAAATCTCATGTCAGCTAAATTAATTACCTGCTCAATTGTATATGTTGATAACCACTCATTTTGAAATTCTAGTGCTTTATCTTGATGGTTAAATAAAACTCCTGCTGGTAGTAAAAAACAAATACGTCCTTTATTTCGTAAGTGCCGAGGAGCTTTCCATACAAACCCACAAGCTAACTGTCTTTGGGCAATTGTATTCTTTTCTTTTTCACACCACTGCTCCATAAGACTTTTTTTTCCAGTTACTTTTGCCCAAGGAGGATTACCTACTATGACATCAAGTTCATTTACAGCGACAGGTAAATTCCGATCAAAAAAATCTTTGCAAATAATGTTGTTACCTACTAATTTTGGAAGTGCATTTCCCTTTTTTTGAAGGTTTTGAATATCTCTGGGATCAAGCTGATCTAAAAATGCAAGATATAAACTAAACGCTGCAATGCGACAAGCAGTTTCACTAGAATCTGCATCTATGCCAAAAATATTTTGTTTGAGAATATTAATTAGGGCTGGTGCTAGATCTTCATTATCATTACTACTATTTCTGTGCTTGATACGCCATTCTTCCGCTAATCTGTTAAAAATTGCTACCAAGAAGATACCTGAACCACACGCTGGGTCAAGAAAACGTTTTTCTAATAAGGAAGTCCATCCATCTAATGCTATATCAAGAACTATCTCAGCTAAAAATCTTGGTGTGTAGTATATACCGCCTTTTCGCTTCTCACTTTCTCGCTTTTCTTGTGTTTCCAAGAAGTGTTCGTAAATACTACTTATAGTTTCAATAGGAACAACGCTAAAATCATAAACCCAAAATCCCAGTGAAAGTTGACCACTATTTAGGTCATCACCGCGAAGAAATTTTTTTAATATATTAATATGTCCATCTTCAATAAGTTGACTTTCTGTTTGAAGGTCAAGATCGAATAAGTCACCATTAAAATCTAATTTAAGTTGTTGAAATAAAGCATATAACAAATGTTTTGCTTGCCTAGGTTCGGTTTTTTCTAAAATGTCAATTATTCTGTGACAATCTGCTGCACCTATTTTCTGAAAATACGAACAGTCAATAATTTTTCTATCAACTAGATAACAGGTAAATATTGTGCGCCACAGTAAAGCATTGATAGTCCTGATATCTATAGTTTGAACAGGTTCTTCTGCCAATAAACTACGACGTGCATCGGCAAGATTTTTTAGAAGGTAACGATCAACACGCAAATCTGGATTAAAAGATTTTGGCTTTTCCCTAAATAACTCACCTAGTTCTACTGCTCTAATCAATTGCCTAAGTTCAATTTCATCAGCTACTCTATCTAATATTTTAACCAGTCTGTTTTGTTGAGAAACTTTTTGTTCCTCTTTAGCAGGAAGCGCAAGACCAGAATAAATTTGAACTTCAGTTGGACTAACCACTACAAGTAAGGCAATACCCTGATTCCAAATATGGCGATGCAGTTCACGCATCTGCACAGAATATATACCAGATACTTCTTTGAAATAGATATAAGGTGCATTGTTGGCACATAAAATACCATCTAGTTCTAAATCTTTCCAAACCTTGCGCATAGCATGTGCTTGTGTAATAGATTTAGTACATGTGTTGATTGCTTCAAGACTATGAAAGAATTCAGGCGGTCTTCTTTCACTAAGTCCAAGTTGTTCTCTCCAATCTGAAATCAGCGATTTATTCATAAGTAGTCGTGCAAAATAGAGCTGTCAACCGCCCCACCCACAAGGGGATGGGGTTTTACGCTCGATCAATAAAATTATAGTCAATTTCTTTTGAGCGATCGCATAGCTGGTGATAAGACCAAAACTTCCAGATTTACCAGTGGAATAGGCTGATTTAACAGCAACTAGGTAGAAAAGGTATTTATTGATTTGTTAATTTTTTATCGCCAGTGTTAATCCATCTGCGATGGGGACTAGACTGAGGGTGATTCTTGAGTCTCGGTGTACTTTTTCATTAAATGCACGAATTTTGCTGGTTTGGTTGTCTTGTACTTCTGGATCTGCTACTCTTCCTGACCAAAGCACATTGTCTACCGCAATTAATCCACCAGGTCTAATTAATTCTAGCGATCGCTCATAATAATTTTCATAGTTCGCCTTGTCTGCATCTATAAAGGCAAAATCAAAGGTTCCTGCTTCCCCTGCTGCTAATAGTTTATCTAGAGTTTCTAATGCTGGAGCTAGTTGCAGGTCAATTTTATCTGCGACTCCCGCCCTTTGCCAGTATATTCGAGCCATACTAGTGTACTCTTCGCTGATATCACAGGCAATGATTTTGCCATCATCAGGTAAAGACAAAGCCACTACCAGGGAACTGTAACCTGTGAATACTCCTATATCCAAGGTCTTTTTTGCTCCTAAGATTTTAATTAGCAGTGCCATAAATTGTCCCTGCTCTGGGGAGATCTGCATTATGGACATTGGCAGCTTGGCAGTTTCTTGACGTAATTCGCTGAGAATTTCCTCTTCGCGCAGGGAGTTTGTCAGGAGGTAATTATATAAATCCGTTCCTAAACCCAAGGTTTGCTTTATCATGGTATGGTGTGAGAGTGATTTTTGACCATTATATCTTTTGTTCACTGGGAGCAGAATATGTTGAGAAATGTTGCGGTGATGCAAAAAATTGATCTTGGTTCCCAGGTTTAAACTTATAATCTAAAAAATGTTCTTGGAGAGCCAGGTGTTATTATGTGATATCATCAGCGGTTTGTATTTAAGGGGGTAAAGATGAGTCGTCCAATTATTCTTGGTATTGTCGGTGATAGCGCTGCAGGAAAAACTACCCTCACTAGGGGTATAGCCCAGGTGCTAGGACCAGAAAATGTAACTCTCATCTGTACTGATGATTATCACCGGTATGACCGTCAGCAAAGGGCAGAAACTGGCATTACTGCTCTCCATCCAGACTGTAACCATCTGGACATTATGCAACAACATTTGGCTCTTTTACGCACGGGTCAACCTATTCTCAAACCAGTCTATAGTCATAAAACGGGAACCTTTGAACCACCTCAATACATTAAACCCAATAAGTTTGTCATTATTGAAGGTTTACTGGGCTATTCTACCCGTGCTGCACGTGACGCTTATGATGTCAAAGTCTATCTAGCTCCTCCAGAATCTCTACGAGCTGATTGGAAGATTAAAAGGGATACCCAAAAGCGGGGTTATACCAAAGAACAAGTGTTAGCAGAATTAGAAAAGCGGGAACCAGATTCAGAACAGTTTATTCGTCCTCAACGTCAATGGTCTGATATTGTAGTTACCTTCTATCCCCCCAATGACAATGAAACAGAAAATGGTGGACATCTTAATGTCCGGTTAATCTTGCGCCCTACTATTCCCCATCCTGATTTTACTCAAATTCTTCATCCAGATAATGATGACTCAGAATCACCTGTGCGTTTGGGACTGGATAGGGATATGGGTAAACCAGTTGACGTGTTAGAAGTTGATGGACACGCGACTTTAGAACAGGTTAATAAAATAGAGCATGTTATGTGTAATGATATGCCCCATCTTAGAAATGTGTGCGATCGCGAAATTAATCCTGAACTGGGTAAGATTGCTGGCACAACTGGGGAAACTTTGCAAAGTTATCCATTGGCAATAACACAATTGATAGTTACCTATCACATGTTGAAGGCGACCCAAGGGCATTCTTAAAGGAAGGAGCGAGGGTGTGATGAGACAAAAAGTCATACCAATCATCTAAGCCTGCACCAGTGGTAGCAGAAACTTGATAAACCCGAATGTGGGGATTAACCTTTTTCGCATAGTCAATACATTTTTCCACATCAAACTGTAAATAGGGCAATAAATCTATTTTAGTCAGGATCATAACATCACTGAGACGAAAGATGTGGGGGTATTTCATGGGTTTATCTTCCCCTTCTGTAACCGAGAGAATAACAACTTTAGTCTGCTCCCCCAGGTCAAACAATGCGGGACAGACTAAATTGCCCACATTCTCTATCATCAATACAGAATCCAAGGGAGGTTGAAGTTCCTGTATTCCCCTTTCTATCATAGCTGCATCTAAATGACAACCTGTACCCGTATTTATTTGTATTACCTTGCAACCTGTGGATTGAATTTTTTGTGCATCGTTAGTGGTTTCCTGATCTCCTTCGATCACACTAATATTTAACTTGTGTTTTAAGTCATTAATTGTGCGAGTTAACAGAGTAGTTTTACCTGCACCTGGAGAACTCATCAGGTTGAGAGCTAGGATATTTCGCCCTTTAAACCACCCTCTATTTTGAGCAGCTATTAAATTATTTTTGCCTAGAATTTCCTGTTCTAATGATATAGTTGTGTGGTGAATTTTAGCATGAATATTTGCTGGAGATTGGTCATGTTGGTGAGGATGTTCATGAATATGGGAATGGCTAATTAGGGTTCCATCAGCTAGGGTATGGGTATGATAATCCCCATTTACAGGAGGGGTATTCATATTAGTAATTCTGGCTTCTTGATTGCTATCACATCCACAGGTTACACACATAATTCCTCCACTTCTATTTCCTTAATTTTTAATTCTTGACCTGTAATTAAATCCAACTGTACACTACCACAGCGACAGATTCCAAAAGGTTTATCTACCGTAAATGTGACACCACATTGTTGACATCTAGCCATTCCAGGGATCTCTATAATTTCTAATTTTGCTCCTTCAACTATTGTACCCTGGGCACAGATATCGAAACAGAATTCTATCGCATCTGGCATTATGGCAGATAATTTACCTATTTCCAACGTCACCCGCTTAACTCGATGCTTGTGGGCATTTTCGCTGACCAGGGCAATAATGTTACGAGTTATTCCCAATTCGTGCATATTTTATATATCCTAATATCCCGAATACTATTAGATTAACATATTCTCGGTAGCTGCTCTCCCACCAACATATCTACTATTCTTTCTGCACCAAAAACAGTTTTTAAAAAAACTATTCCAGGTAGTTGCTCAACTACTTGTCCAATAATTGCTGCTTGTTTTCCCAAGGGATGATCTTGCATGGTGGATAATACCAGTTCCGCTTGCTCCTGGGGAACAACAATTACTATTTTACCTTCGTTGGCTAAATACAACGGATCTAAACCAAGTATTTCACACATTCCAGTCACCTCCTCTCTAATGGGAATGGTCTGTTCATTGATTTTTATCCCTAGATTTGCTGTTTGGGCAAATTCGTTTAATACGGTCGCCAAACCTCCCCTAGTTACATCTCTCATAGCATGAATATCAGGACAGACCTTGATAATTTCAGCTACTAGTTCATGCAATGGTTGACTGTCGCTTTCTATATCTGTTTCTAATTCTAATTCTCCTCTAGCTATTAAAATTGCCGCACCGTGATTCCCTATTTCTCCATTAATAATTACCATATCCCCCGGTTGAATATGGCGAGGTGAAATTTTAATTCCCTGGGGTATTATCCCTATCCCAGCAGTGTTAATAAATAATTTATCCGCAGAACCACGATGCACTACCTTGGTGTCTCCTGTAACTATTTCCACTCCCGCTTTTTGAGCAGCATGTTGCATACTCCCCACTACTTTTCTTAATGTTTCTAATGGCAAACCCTCTTCTAAGATCATGCTACAACTTAAATATAGGGGTTTAGCACCCCCAACTGCCAGATCATTAATTGTGCCATTAACAGCTAAATCACCAATATTGCCACCGGGGAAAAACAAGGGATCTACTACATAAGAATCGGTGGTAAATGCTAATCTATCTCCCAGTTTTCCCAGGGTTGATAAATCAAAACTTGCCTGATCTTCTAATTGTGATAAAATCTCATTATGGAAATTTTTCACAAATACATCATGAATTAAATCGCTCATAGCTTTACCACCACTACCATGGGATAGATTAATATGGCTATCTTTAACTTGATGGGAGCGACGACGTACCTGTGCTATTTTTTGAAATAGGGGATTTTGATTTTTCTGATTTTTATCTATTGCCATACAATTGCTATACAAGAACTGATAATCTGCCATATTTATAATATGCTGCACAAGCACCTTCAGAAGAAACCATACAAGTTCCTATGGGTGTTTCTGGTGTGCAAGCTGTGCCAAATACTTTACATTCCCAAGGTTTTAAAACTCCTTTAAGAATTTCTCCACATTGACAGGCTTTATGATCTGGCACTTTCAAATTGGGAATAGTAAATTTGGCTTCCGCATCAAATTGAGCATATTCAGGACGTATTTTTAAACCGGAATTTGGAATTTCTCCCAACCCCCGCCATTCAAATTTCTCGCGAACTGTAAAAACCTGATTCATAGCTTGAATGGCATTTTGATTTCCCCCTTTCTCAACTAACCGATTATATTGGTTTTCTACTTCACACCGATTTTCTTCTATTTGTTTTAACAACATCCATATAGATTGGAAAATATCCAATGGTTCAAAGCCAGAAATGACAATTGGCTTGTGATATCTTTGGGGAATAAACTGATATGGCTCCGTTCCGATAACCATACTTACATGACCTGGACCAACAAAACCGTCTAATTGTAAATCTGGGTTTGCTAATAATGCTTCCAGTGCTGGTATAACTAATACATGATTAGAAAATAAACTAAAGTTAGAAATGTTTTCTGCTGCTGCTTGTAATATGGTAAATGCAGTGCTAGGAGCAGTGGTTTCAAATCCTAAACCAAAAAATACTATCTCTTTTGTGGGGTTTTCCTTGGCAATCTTTAAACTATCCAGAGGAGAATAGACCATTCTAATGTCTGCTCCCTCAGCTTTTGCTTGTAACAAGCTGGTTTTAGAACCTGGAACCCTCATAGCATCCCCAAAGGTGGTGAAAATAATCTGCTGGTTCTCACAAAGGGCGATCGCATCATCTATTCTACCTTTTGGCATGACACATACCGGACATCCAGGTCCATGAATCAGTTCAATGTTATCTGGTAATATTTCCTCAATGCCATATTTAAAAATTGCATGGGTGTGTCCACCACATACTTCCATTATTTTGAGGTGTTTGTTTTTGTGGGAATTTTTTGAGATTTGAAGACTCAGTTGTGCAATTTCTTTTTGCAAACCTTGAGCTTTTTCGGGGTTACGGAATTCATCTACATATTTCATAATTTTACCAAGGTGTTATAAATTGCTCCTTTGCAGGTCTTTAGTATCACCATAACTGTTAGCTATTTCCTGTAAAAGGGCTAAGGTTTCTGCTGCTTCCTGTTCATTAATTCTGTTCATAGCAAAACCGACATGAACTAAAACCCAATCTCCCAGACATTTTTCGGGTGGGTGTTCCTCATCAACAATACATGCTATATTGACTTGGCGCTTAACTCCTCCAACCTTAACTATTGCTAGTTTATGTTCTGGATTGGTGATTTCTATTATTTGTCCAGGTATTCCTAAACACATTTTTATCCCCTTTCTAGTTGAAGTTTAACATGATAGATTAATACATTTAAAGTCTAACATACATCTTGGGAAAGAAAATGTTTGTTAATATCTATAATTAACCCGATGTGAAATAAGCCATCAGGTTTGTAAAGAAATGTAAACTCACAGCTATATCCCCTTGACTTATGCAACAAATGTGATATTGTTCTGGCATGGGGTAGTTAATTGCTTCGTATCCAAATAAAATATAAGCCAAACAATAAGGTGCAGAGCTTTGACGGTCTACATGATCTCGGTTCGTACCAACCAGACTCACCCACAGCTACGAGAGTCGAGTGGCAGGGATTTTCTGT